>Ga0070708_100000718_pt1 | contig 25130 bp, 24 predicted proteins | sample KBSK5503metaG_FD_65469 | JGI IMG/M metagenome (GOLD analysis project Ga0070708, IMG submission 65469) | Corn, switchgrass and miscanthus rhizosphere microbial communities from Kellogg Biological Station, Michigan, USA - KBS K5-50-3 metaG | ecosystem: Host-associated > Plants > Roots >... | reverse complement strand
ACCTCAGGCGTGGTCGACGAACAGGTCGGCCTCCGGCTCGGTGCCGGGCTGGTAGGCGTACCGGCCGAAGTCGGTGACGCCCTCGGCGGCCAGCACGTCCTCGCACAGGAACGCGTTCCCGGTACAGTCCCGGCTGGGCCTGGTGATCACCGCGTAGGCCGCGTCGGAGTACAGCTCGGGCTTGCGGGCCCGGGCCATCGCCGCCTCGCCGCCGAGCAGGTTCTGCACCGCGGCGGTGGCGATCAGCGTCCGCGGCCACAGCGCGTTGGAGGCGATGCCGTCATCGGCGAACTCGGCGGCGAACCCCAGGGCGCACAGGGTCATCCCGTACTTGGCGATCGTGTAGCCGACGTGCGGGCCGAGCCAGCGCGGCTCCAGGCTGACCGGCGGGGACAGGGTCAGGATGTGCGGGTTCGCCGATCGCTTCAGGTGCGGGATGCAGGCCCGGCTGACCACGAACGTGCCGCGGGTGTTGATCGACTGCATCAGGTCGTAGCGCTTGATCTCCAGCGCCTCGGTGCCGGACAGGTTGATCGCCGAGGCGTTGTTGACGCAGATGTCGATCCCGCCGAACAACTCGGCCGCCTGCTCGACGGCCTGGGCGACCTGCTCCTCGTCGCGGATGTCGCCGACCACCGGCAGCGCGCGGCCGCCCGCCGCCTCGATCTGCGCGGCCGCGGTGTACACGGTCCCCTCCAGCTTGGGGTTCGGCTCGGCCGTCTTGGCGATCAGCGCGACGTTGGCGCCGTCCCGCGCCGCCCGCATCGCGATCGCCAGGCCGACGCCGCGGCTGCCGCCGGAGATGAACAGAGTCTTACCTTTAAGGGTCATCCATGCCGTCCTTCCCGGCAGCCGGCTCGCCCGCCGGTCAACTGAGCGTACGTCACGGCCCGCATCCTTCCACGGGCCGCTCGTCACGAACTTCTGGCCCGGCGTGGTCCCGCCCGCACAAACCAGGCGTCCGCCTCAGGCGTGGCATGGTCACGGCTGGGCGCGGCGTCCAGTGCCGCGAATCACCACGACCGGGCAGTGGCAGTGGGTGACGCAGGCGCACCTCATCACCGTCGCCGACCTCCCCGGCCTGATCGTCACGGCCGGCTGGCGGTGTTGATCACCCAGGCGAGGACCAGGGCTTCTTCGAGCCACGCGTCGTAGCGGCCGCTGCGGCCGCCGTGGCCGGCCTCCATCTCGGTCTTGAGCAGGAACGGGCCCCCGCGGGCGGTCGCGCGCAGCCTGGCCATCCACTTGGCCGGCTCGCGGTAGCTCACCCTGGTGTCGTTCAGCCCGGTCAGCGCGAAGATCGGCGGGTAGGCCTGCCCGGTGACGTTCTCGTAGGGCGTGTACGACTTCATGTACGCGTAGACCTCGGGGTCGTGCAGCGGGTCGCCCCACTCCTCCCACTCGGTCACGGTCAGCGGCAGCGACGGGTCCAGGATCGTGGTCAGCGCGTCGACGAACGGTACGTGCGCCACGATGCCGGCGAACGCCCCGGGCGCCATGTTGGCCACCGCCCCCATCAGCAGCCCGCCCGCCGAACCGCCCCGGGCCACCAGCCGGTCCGCCGACGTCCAGCCCGTCCCGGCCAAGTGCCGCGCGCACGCGATGAAGTCGGTGAACGTGTTCTTCTTGTGCAGCAGCTTGCCGTCGGTGTACCAGGACCGGCCCATCTCACCGCCGCCCCTGACGTGCGCTATGGCGTAGACGAAGCCGCGGTCCAGCAGCGAGAGCACCGGGATGGAGAAGACCGGGTCCCGGGAGATCTCGTAGCTGCCGTAGCCGGCCAGCAGGCACGGCGCCGAACCGTCCCGTGGCGCGCCCACGCGACACACCAGCGAGATGGGCACCCGGATGCCGTCGGGCGACACTGCCCACTCCCGGTGCTGCTCGTAGTCCTCCGGCCGGAAAGCCGCGCCGGACGGCGAGGGCAGCACCGGCTGGCGCTTGAGCAGGGTGAGCTCGCCGGTGGCCATGTCGCAGTCGTAGACCGAGCCCGGGGTCACCAGCGAGGTGTACGACAGCCGGTACCGGCTGGCCTGGAACTCCGGGTTCAGCCCGGGGCCGACCCGGTAGACGGGCTCGCCGAAGGCGACCTCGTGCTCGCCGTCCTTGCGCAGGATCCGCAGGCCGGTCAGGCCGTCGCGGCGGAAGTACACCACCGTGTAGTCCGCGAACGCGTCCACGCCCAGCAGCCGGGTGTCGGCCCGGTGCGGCACCAGCGGGGTCCAGTCGCCCGGGCGGTCCAGCGGCGCGGTCGCGAGCTCGAAGTTCTCCGCGCCGTCGTTGTGCAGGATGAGCAGGTGGCCCCCTTCTTGTCCGGGGGGCAAGGGGGGTCGTCCCCCCGGAACCAGCACACCATGCTCCACGTCGTAGTCCACGCCCTGGCGGCGCGGCGCCACCACGGTGAACTCAGCCGAAGGCGCCGCCGCGTCCAGCAGCCACACCTCGCTGGTCAGGACGCTCGCGCTCCTGATCATCAGGAAGCTCTCGCTGCGGGTCAGCCCCACGTGGACGTGGAAGCGCTCGTCCGGCTCCTCGAACACCATGGCGTCCTCGGCGGCCGGAGTGCCGATCCGGTGCCGCCAGACCCGGTACGGCCGCCAGGCGTCGTCCACGGTCGTGTAGAACAGGGTGGACCCGTCCAGGGACCACGCGCCGCCGGCGTAGGTGTCCGGGATCTCGTCCGGCAGCAGGGCCCCGGTGGCCAGGTCCTTGATCCGGATCGTGTACCGCTCGTTGCCCGAGAAGTCGGTGGAGTAGGCCAGCCAGCGCTGATCCGGGCTGGTCCGGAACAGGCCCAGGCTGAAGAAGTCGTGGCCGGCGGCGAGCTCGTTGCCGTCGAGCAGCTCTTCCTCCCCGTCCAGCGGCATGCCGTCCTCGGGGATCGGCGGGACGACCTCGCCCGGCCGGACCAGGCGCCGGCAGTGCACCGCGTACTGCTTGCCCTCGACCGTCCTGGCGTAGTGCCACCAGCCGCCCTTGCGCGCCGGGACGGACAGGTCGCTCTCCTGGGTACGCGCCTTGATCTCCTCGAAGATCTGCTCGCGCAGCGGCGCCAGCGCGGCGGTGGCCGCCTCGGTGTAGGCGTTCTCGGCCTCGAGGTACCCGATGGTGTCCGGGTCGTCCTTGACGGCGAGCCAGGCGTACTCGTCGATCACCGTGTCGCCGTGGAACGTGCGCGGGCTGGGAATCTTTTTGGCTTCAGGCGGCTCGATCGTCATGACTGCCCAGTCTATCGACGGGCCGCTCAGGAACTTTGGCACCATGGAGGATGGATGGGCCGCGGCGGCACACCCGGAAAACCTTTCATACCGAACGTGCCTGGCGCGTGCCCCGGCCACCGCCCCCGCTAACCTTGCCTCTGAGAAGCTTGGCGTCGGCGAGAAAGGGGCGTTCCGTGACCGAAGGGCAGCCCGTGCCGCAGCCGGTGCTGGTCCCGCTCACCGCGGCTGCGATCTTCCTGGTGCTGACGATCGATCCCGGCGGGGAAGCCGCCGTCAGGGACGTGCTCAGCGACTGGACCAGCCTGGAGCGGGCGGTCGGCTTCCGTGCCCCCGAACCGAGGCTGGCCTGCATCGCCGGGATCGGGTCGCTGGCCTGGGACCGCCTGTTCTCCGGCCCGCGCCCGGCCGAACTGCACCCGTTCCGCGCGCTCGCCGGGACCGTGCACCGCGCCGTGTCCACGCCGGGCGACCTGCTGTTCCACATCAGGCACGAGCGGATGGACCTGTGCTTCGAGTTCGTGACCCAGGCCATGAGCAGGCTGGCCGGCGCGGCCACCGTGGTGGACGAGGTGCACGGGTTCCGCTACTTCGACGAGCGTGACCTGCTCGGCTTCGTGGACGGCACGGAAAACCCGGTCGACGTGACCGCGGCGCGGGCCGCCCTGGTCGGCGCGGCCGATCCGGATTTCGCCGGGGGCAGCTACCTCATCGTGCAGAAGTACGTGCATGACATGGCCGCCTGGAACGCGCTGGCCACGGAGGACCAGGAGAAGGTCATCGGCCGCTCCAAGCTGTCCGACATCGAGATGCCCGACGACGTCAAGCCGGCCAACTCGCACGTGGCGCTGAACACCATCACCGATCCCGACGGCAGCCAGCGCCAGATCCTGCGGGCCAACATGCCGTTCGGGGAGGTGGGGCGCGGGGAGTTCGGCACGTACTACGCCGGATACGCCGCCACGCCGAGCGTGACCGAGCAGATGCTGACCCACATGTTCATCGGTAACCCGCCTGGCAACTACGACCGCATCCTCGATTTCTCCACGGCGGTCACCGGCAGCCTGTACTTCGCGCCGTCGGCGGACTTCCTCGACGACCTTCCCGATCCGCCCGGTCCGCCCGTCCAGCCGTCCGCGCCGGACACCGGTTCGCTGGGCATTGGCAGCCTGAAGAGGAGCAACTAAGCATGAACAACCTGTACCGCGAGCTCGCTCCGATCTCCGATGCCGCCTGGGCGAGCATCGAGGAGGAGGCACGCCGGACGTTCGAGCAGCACGTGGCCGCGCGCCGGGTGGTGGACCTGACCGGACCAGAGGGCCCGGGCCTGGCCAGCGTGGGCACCGGCCACCTGAGTGAGATCGAGGCGCCGGCCGAAGGGGTCCGCGCCCAGCTGCGCACCGCGCAGCAGCTCGTCCAGGTCCGCGTGCCGTTCACGGTGAGCAGGCAGGACGTGGACGACGTGGAACGCGGCGCCCGGGACTCTGACTGGCAGCCGGTCAAGGACGCGGCCAAGAAGATCGGCTTCGCCGAGGACCGGGCCGTCTTCGAGGGGTACCCGGCCGCCGGGATCGCCGGGATCAGGAAGAGCTCGAGCAACCCGGCGCTCACCCTGCCCGCCGAGGTCCGTGACTACCCGAACGTGGTCGCCCAGGCGGTGAGCTCGCTGCGGCTGGCCGGCGTGGGCGGGCCGTTCGCGCTGCTGCTGTCGGCCGGTGCCTACACGATGGTGAGCGAGACCTCCGATCACGGCTACCCGATCCGGGACCACCTGGCCCGCGTCATCGACGGCGACATCATCTGGGCGCCCGCCATCGACGGCGCCTTCCTGCTGTCCGCCCGCGGCGGCGACTTCGAGTTGCGCCTGGGCCAGGACCTCTCGATCGGCTACCTCGCCCACGACGCCGACTCCGTGCAGCTCTACTTCCAGGAGTCCCTGACCTTCCTCGTCTACACCACCGAAGCCAGCGTCACCCTGACGGTCTAGCCCTGGCGGTGCGGGCAGCCGCAGCTCTCCCTGACGATGAGCTCCGTCGGCAGCCGCTCGGCCCGGTGCGGCCGGGCCGGGTCGGCGATCCGCTCCAGCAGCAGGGAACAGGCGCGTTCGCCCAGCAACCGCATCGGCTGGCGGACGGTGGTCAGCGGCGGCGTGAGCAGGGAGCCGAGGTGGATGTCGTCGAAACCGGTCACGGCGATGTCGGCCGGGACCCGTAGCCCGGCGGCCTGCAGCTCCCGCATGGCCCCGATCGCCATCTGGTCGTTGGCGCAGACGATCGCGTCCGGCAGCTCGCGGCGCGGCGCGGCCAGGATCTCGCGGACCGCGAGCTGGCCGCTGACCGCCGTGAACCGGCCCTCGAAGCACCCGGTCATGGTCGCGCCCGGGTAGCTGGCCAGCGTCTGCTCCACGGCGCTGCGCCGTTCCCGCGCGTCCGGGGCTTCCGGCGGGCCGGCCACGTAGAACAGCCTCGTCTGGCCGTGCTCCTCGACCAGGTGACGCGCCAGCGCCGCCGCGCCGGCCCGGTTGTCGGCGTCGACCACATCGGCGTGTGGTTCCTCGAGCGAGCCCGCGACCAGCACGACGGGGATACGCGCCGCCAGCCGCGCCAGCTGCTCGGAGCTGATGATGCCCTCGGCGATGAGCATCCCGTCGACCTTCGCCGAGATATTCTGCAGCCGCTGGTAGGCGCCCGGGCGGTCGGTGCTGCGCAGGACCGAGATGAGCAGTGACCAGCCGACCGGGCTCAGCGCGAGCTCGACTCCGCGCAGGACCTCCTCGATGAACAGCAGGCCTTCCTGCTCGATGTCGGTCTCAGGGCCGCGGCTCTCGATGGTGGCGAGCCCGATCACTTCCTTGCGCTGCCGGGCCATGCTCTGCGCCGCGCCGTCGGGGACGTAGCCGAGTTCCTCGATCACCTCGAGCACACGCTGCCGGGTGGACGACCGGACCCGGTCCTGGCCGTGCACCACCCGTGAGACCGTGGCCGTGGAGACCCCGGCCGCGCGCGCCACGTCGTACAGCGTGCAGGCCGAGGAACTGCGCAGCCCGGCCAGCCGACCCCGTGCCGTGACCTCTCCTCTCCCCGGTCCCGGTCACTCGTACCGGGTGGGCGGGAACGGGTGGCCCTCGTCGACCGGGCCGAGCTCGCCCTTGTCCTCCTGGCGGCGGAATTCGGCCCGCTCCTCCTGCCAGTCCTCGTTCAGGGTGATGTCCTCCGGCTGCGGCGGCGTGTCGGTGGCCGGCGGCACCTCGTCAGGGTCGTACGCGTCGACCCCGGCGGCGACGCGCTCCTCCTCGGTGAGGCGGGCAAGCTGGTCGTCGTCCAGCCGCTGCGACGCGCCGCCGTGCTCGCGCCGGTCCCGGTGGAACTGCTCGGGGAAGTCATCTTGCTCAGACATGGCGTCTCCTGGAGGTCGTGTGTGGTCTAAGTTACCCGGCGGCGCGCATCGACCGGAGATGACCTCGCCCAGCGGAGCGCAGGCTCTGGCTCACGTCCTTGTTTCACCTAAACATCGAATGGTTACCGGAAGTCGCCGGGAAAGACCAGCCGATTACATTTAGCGACCGCTATATTAGTGCTCGATGAATTACGTTGAGTAGCCTGTGGACGAGCTGTGCATAAGACGGTGGATAACCGCCTTCACGTGCGGATAACCGCCTGCGTTCTGTGGACATCATGTGGACAGAGAAAAACTTCAAATGAATTGCCGCAGACTCTTGCGCGACCGCCAGGAAAGCAGTAGAAATACTCTCACTGCTGGAAACGGGAACCATCCGGGGGCAACCCCGGGACGTGGGAAGAGCTGGGAAACTGGCACTTTCCGCGGGGTACTTGGTACCGGTGGGCGGCGCGTCATTCCGGGTTGCCGGGTAACCGGTCGTCTTGGCGTGGCGAGGCCGGACGAGACCCCCTCCATCTCATACATGGAGGGGGTCTTGTTCTATTACGCCCGATAAGAACATTCTTTCAGGGCAGGCGTGGCCGCAAACATGGCGTTGGCGCATATTACGGGCGGATCACCGGAGCACCCGATCAATGGGCGCGGACCGCGCCCCAGCGGACGCGCAGTGCGGGCGGCTTGCGGAAGACCAGGCCGCGCGGGGCGCTGGGGTAGCGCGGGTCCAGGTGCAGGCCGGGCAGCCTGCCCAGCAGGGTCTCCACGGCGACCTGCGCCTCCAGCCGGGCCAGGTGGGCGCCGAGGCAGAAGTGCGGGCCGTGCGCGAAGGCCAGGTGCCGCCCGGCGTTGGCCCGGCGGACGTCGAACCGGCCGGGGTCGGCGAAGACCGCCGGGTCCCGGTTGGCGCCCGCGATCGACACCGTGACCTTGTCCCCGGCCGGGATGTGAACGCCGCCGAGGTCGGCGTCCCTGGTCGCGTACCTGTCGACGACGGCCGCGGCCGGCTCAAGCCGCAGCGACTCCTCGATGGCGGCCGGCACCAGGCCGGGGTCGGCGCGCACCAGGGCGAGCTGGCCGGGGGAGGAGAGCAGGTGCAGCATGGCGTTGGCGATCATGCCCTCGGTGGTCTCGATCCCGCCGAACATCAGGACGGCCGCGTTGGAGATCGCCTCGTTCTCGGTCAGCGGCCCGGTGACCTCGGCCAGCAGCGAGCCGGGCAGGGTCGCGATGACGTCGCTCAGGCTGGCGGCCAGCTCGGCGAAGGCCGGCGTGCCCCCGGCCGCGGCGCCCCGGCCCGGTGCGGCGCCTTCGGCCTGGACGGCGGCCACAATCCCGTCGTACCAGGCCAGGATCCGCGCCGGATCCGCGTGCCCCAGGCCGAGCACCTCGGCCATGACCGTGACGGCGAGCGGCCCGGCCACGGCCCGGCGCAGCTCCGCCTCACCGTGCGGCTCGACGGCCGACACCAGGCGGCCGGCCTCGGCCCGGGTGAAGGAGGCGAGCCGGGCCTGCACCTCGTCGTGGCGGAAGGCCCGGTTGAACGGGCCGCGGTGGCGGGCGTGCGGCGCGCCGTCCAGCGAGAGCATACTCGGCCCGACCACCTGGGCCGTGGAGAAACGAGGATCGTCGACCGTGAACGTCCGGGCGTCACGCAGCACCGCGACGGCCGGCTCGTACCCGGCGACCAGCCAGCTGCCGAGGACCGGCACCCAGGCGGCCGGGCCGGCGGCGCGGAGCCGGGCGAGCGCCGGGTGCGGATCGGTTTCCAGCTCGGCCAGCGTGACCGCGTCCGTCGTAGGCATCACCGACAAAATACCCGTGGCCAGGGCCTGGTGAGGAGGTGACCGCCGGGGCGGGGAGGCGGAGCCGGGGCGTGCGACCCGGCCCGTTCTGTATAGATATTTGAATGGATGGCAGACGTGCGGATCCTGCTTGCACGGTGACGTGCTAGGCGTCGCTGCGCAGCAGCACGACCGCGGTGACGGTGATCAGGATGGCGGCGAGGGCGACGAAGATGCCGGTCTCGATGGCCTGGAAGGCCCAGTAGCGGCCGGCCGGCTGGTAGGTGAGGAACCCGCGGAAGCTGTCGAGGGCCGTCCGGCAGGACGGCGCGATCGTGGTGGTGCCGCCGTTCAGCGGCGCGCAGGAGGCAGGGAGGTAGTTGAGGGGGATGCCGAAGGCCGCGGCCCCGTTCACCTGCGGGACTGGGTGGCCCTTCGAGTTGAGGACACCCGACGCAAGCTGCCAGGAGGATCCGGGCGGCGTGTAGCCGCCGATCAGGTTGTAGGTGGTGGTGACGGCGCTCATGAAGTGCGGGCGCAGCCAGAGCGCGATCACCGCACGCACCGCGATGAACCCGGCGAGTGTGACGGCCATCGCCGGGAGGGTCCGGCGCAGCAGCGCGCCGGCGGCGATGCCCAGCGCCATCGCGAACAGCGCATAGGCCACGGGGACGAGGCCCATGATGTCGAACCGGCCGGGATTGAACGCATCAAGGTGCAGGGCGTTGTTCGGGCCTGACCACCACGTCACCAGGGCCGAGATGACGCCGCCCCAGACCGCCGCGGCGAGCAGCATCCAGCCGGTCTTGACCGCGAGCCAGCGCCTGCGGGTAATGCTCTGCATCCAGGCGAACTGGGCGGTGCCGGTCTCCAGTTCGGCTGCCACCAGCGGGGCGCCCCAGAACAGCCCGGCCAGCACCGGCGTGCCCAGGGTCATGATGACCAGGAAGCCGACCGCGCGGTTGCCGAGGAACAGCCCGCCCTGGTTCGTGCAGCTGTGGGTCGCGGTGCAGGCGGCGATGGCGGAGTGGTACTGCGAGGCCATCTGCAGGCCGGTGATCAGCAGCAGGACGGCGAGCGCGGCCAGAAGGGCGGCGCCCACGTAGAACTGGGCGCGGTGCTGGCGCCAGACGAGCCAGGTCATTGGTCTTCTCCAACCGTGGTCAGGTGCGCGATGGGCGGCGGGGCGTCCTGGCCCATGTAGCCGAGCACCATTTCTTCGAACCCGACCTCGTCGCTCTCCCAGTCCGGGTCGATCACCGGGGCGTTCCCGCGGACGAGCAGGGTGGTCTGGCGGGCGGTGCGCACGGCCTGCACGACGGTGCGGGTCTTCTCGATCGCCGTGGTGTCCTTGCGCGGGCCAACCAGGACGTGGTGCTCGGCGAGCAGCGCGTCGATGTCGCCGCACAACTGGACCCGGGACGCAGCCAGCAAGATCAGGTGGTCGGCGACCCGTTCCAGGTCGGCGAGCAGGTGCGAGGACAGCACGACGGTCAGGGCGCCGTCGGCGACCGCTTCGGCCAGGGTGGCCAGGAAATGCCGCCGGGCGAGCGGGTCCAGCGCGGCGACCGGCTCGTCGAGCAGCAGCAGCCCGGGCTTTTTGGCCAGGGTCAGGGCCAGCGCCAGCTGGGCTCGCTGGCCCCCGGACAGCGAGCCCGCCGCCCGGTCCAGCGGGATGTTCAGCGACCTGAGCCGGTCCCGCGCGGACGCGGCGTCCCAGCGGCGGTTCAGGCGCGCGCCGATGCCGATGTGATCGTCCGCGGTGAAGCGCTTGTACAGCGGTATCTCCTGGGCGAGGAAGCCGATCTCGGCCAGGAACGCAGGGTCCTGGCGGGGGATACCGCCCAGCACCGCCAGCTCGCCCGCCGTCGGCCTGGCCAGCCCGGCCAGCAGGCGCAGCAGCGTGGTCTTGCCCGCGCCGTTCGGGCCGATCAGCGCGCAGATCCGCCCGTCGGGGACGGTAACGGTGCAGTCGCTCAGCGCGGTGACCTGGCGGTACCGTTTGGTCAGCTCGCGGGTCTTGACGATCGTGGTCATGCGATCTCCTCCTTCTCGGCCGCGGTGCGCAGTGTCACGCGCAGCAGCGACTCGATCGACTCGTCGTCGAGCCCGGCCTCGCGGGCCTGCCGGACCCACCGGGCCAGGCTGCGGCCCAGCCGTGAGTGGGTGCCGGGGGGCGGCCCGGGCGGAAGGTTCCGCACGAACGTGCCGAGGCCGGCCCGGGCCTCCACCAGGCCCTCGCGCTCCAGGTCGCGGTAGGCCTTGAGCACCGTGTTCGGGTTGACGGCCGTCGCCGCGACGACCTCCCGCACCGCGGGCAGCCTGTCGCCCACGTCCAGCAGGCCCATCCGCAGTGCCTGCTTGACCTGCTGAACGATCTGCAGGTACGGCGGTGCCACCGAGCGGCTGTCAACCCGGAAGCTGATCACGTCGTTAGCCCCTTAGTGTCTTATGTACCTAAGACACTAGATCGCTAACGACTGGCTGTCAATGCCGGATCTTCGCCTATTGGCCGGGGAGCGGGGCGCCGCGTGCCATCATCGGAGGATGCAGACGGTGTACGAGGCCGCGGGCGGCGCCGACGGCATGCTGCGCCTGGCCCGCGCGTGGCACGCCAGGGTCATGGCGGACGAGGACGTGAGCCACGCCTTCAGCCACGGCTACCATCCCGAGCACACCGAGCGGCTGGCCGCCTACTGGTCGGAGGCGCTCGGCGGCCCGAGAGCGTATACGGGCGTATACGGGGACGAGACCTCGGTGGTGCGGATACACAGCGGCAACGGCCCGCACGCGGAGATGGACCGGCGGGCCATCGCCTGTTTCGACCAGGCGCTGGCCGACGTCGGCCTGGCCGGCGACGACCGGCTCCGGCAGGTGCTGCACGACTACTTCGCCTGGGCGACCACCACCACGATGGCCCGCTACCACCGGTCCGCGGACGACGTGCCGAACGGGCTGCGCATCCCGCACTGGTCATGGGACGGGCTCGTCAGCGGGACCGGCCCGCGGGGTTGACGCAACCAATTAGTTGCTATAGTGTGGCAACCGTTCGGTTGCTGCTCGTTGGAGGACACCATGGGCTTTCCTGACCGCATCGAGCGGACCGTCGAACTCGCTCACCCGCCGGGCAAGGTATGGGCGGCGCTGACCACGGCCGAGGGCCTGGGTGCGTGGTTCGGCCACGAGGCGACGATCGACCTGCGTCCGGGCGGGGCCGCCCGCATGAGATGGGCCGGCGGGGAGTCGGCCGACATGCGGGTGGAACGGGTGGAAGAACCGAGGGTGTTCGGGTTCACCTGGCACGTCTACGGGCTGCCCGAAGACGATCCGCGCCGTACCTACGTCGAGTTCACGCTCGAACCGGTCGGTACGGGCACGCGGCTGACGGTCGTCGAGAGCGGTTTCGCTCAGCTGTCGGGCGATGCCCACGGCAAGGCGTACGACGGCAACTCCCGGGGCTGGACGAGCGAACTGGCCGAACTTGTCGACTACCTCGATGCCGCCTGACATTGAGGCAGTCGCCGAGCAGGTCTTCAGTGCCCTGGCCGACCCGAGCCGGCGCGCCATCCTGGCCGCGCTGGCCGCACAGGGTCCGGCTACCGCCACCGACCTGGCCGCTCGCCTGCCGATCACGCGGCAGGCGATCGCCAAGCACCTGGGCCTGCTGGCCGCGGCCGGCCTGGTGACGGCCGAACTGGGGGAGCGGCGCCGGGTGCGGTACCGGCTGCGCTCCGCCCCGATGCGGGTGGCCCAGCAGTTCCTGGCCGCGCTGGCCCGCGACTGGGACAGCCCGCTCGACGCGCTGAAGGACCATCTCGACCGGACCGCCCGCACCCCCGTCGCGAGCTCCCCCCACGAAACCCATGAAAGGCGGACACCATGATGAAGACCCCACCGATCGTCACGGCGCAGGAGTGGGAGGAAGCGCGCCAGCAGTTGCTCGTGAGGGAGAAGGAGCTGACCCGCGCCAGGGACGCGCTGGCCGCGGAGCGCCGGCGGATGCCGTGGCTCGCGGTGGAGAAGGATTACCAGTTCGACGGGCCTGAGGGCAAGGCGAGCCTGCTCGACCTGTTCGATGGGCGTCGGCAGCTTATCGTCTACCGTGCCTTCTTCGAGCCCGGCGTGCACGGCTGGCCGGAGCACGCGTGCATCGGCTGTTCCCTGATGGCCGATCAGGTCGCCGACGTCGTCCACGTGAACGCCCGCGACACCACGTTCGCTTACGCCTCGCGCGCGCCGCAGGCGGACATCGTGCGCCTGAAGGAGCGGATGGGCTGGACGTTCCCCTGGTACACCATGCTCGACGAGTTCGACAAAGACCACGGCGTGGACGAATGGCACGGCACGAACGCGTTCATCCGCGACGGCGACCGGGTGTTCCGCACCTACTTTCTCAACAACCGCGGCGACGAGGCGCTGGGGAGCACCTGGAGTTACCTCGACATGAGCGCGCTCGGGCGGCAGGAGGAGTGGGAAGACACACCCGAGGGCTATCCCCAGACCCCGCCTTATGCGTGGTGGAACTGGCACGACGCATACGCCGCGTCCGGCGGGGCGGGGAGCTAGCCGCGGCCGAACCCGGCTCGCCAGCGAAGTTACCTACCGTGGCCGACGGCGATAACCACTGGTTCGCTCTCTTTCACGCAGCGTGCGCATTCGTCGGGACGACAAAAGACGAATGTGCCGCGAGCGAGCCTGCGATCGGATCGGTGCCATCCAGCCGCACGCGGGCGAATCCGGGATGGGGCGGCGCTGTCGTCGCTCCGGCCGTTATTAGGGCGCCGCAGGCTGTTCTTTTCAAGCCGTGCAATTTCCGGATTCGCGAGATTTATCGGCTACTCCACAAATAACGTGATAGTAACGGCACACCTCGCGATCGTCTGTGAAAGGACAGATGATGCCGATGTGACTCGACGGGCGGCCGTTCCCTGGAGTTACAGAATGAGCTACTCGTTATCGTTACGGGCTGTTCGTTATGCCAGGTTTTCTAGTTTGCGGAAGAGCACGATGATGGCACCACGTCGCGCCGGTGAGTTCCGGCTTCCTGGCGACCCGGTGTGTGGCATACGGCCGTGGTGTTCATGAGCGCAGGGCGTCACAAGCTCCGATCTTCGGCCGGCCGGGCCGCCCGTGACCATGAGATCAGCAGCCAGAGCAGCACGTGTAGTGACAATGGCATATGTAGTTGAAAACCGCGCTGAGCACTGCATTAACAATAGTCGCAAGGTAAGCTTGCCGTCACTTGAGCGGACGCTGGTTAACCGGAATTACGCGAAGCTGTGGTACGGCCAGGCTGTCTCCGCGATCGGCGACACCGTCTTCGGCACGACGCTTGTGCTGTGGGTGTCGCAGATCCTCGCCCGCGGCTTGTCGTGGGCTCCCGCCGCGGTCAGCGGGATCCTGGTGGCTGCGGGTGCCGCAGTTGCCCTGGTCGGGCCGGTCGCCGGGGTTTTCGTGGACCGGTGGAACCGCAAGTCGACGATGATGCGGACCGAGGTGATCCGCGCGGCGACGGTCGCGGGCCTCATGGGGCTGTCGTTCGTCCCGGTCCGCGACCTCCCCATCGGGCTGTGGCTCGCTGCGGTGTACCTGGTCGTGTTCGTCCTGAACGCGGCCGGCCAATTCTTCAGCCCCGCCAGGTTCGCGACGACCGGGGAGGTGGTGCAGGGCGAAGAGGATCGCGCGCGGGCGGCCGGCCTCGCCGAGGCCACCACGTCGGCGGCCGGGATCGTGGGTCCGCCCATCGCGGCGCTGTTGCTGTTCACCGTCGGCGTCCAGTGGGCCCTGGCCGCCAACGCCGCCTCCTACGTGGTGTCGTACCTGGCCATCCGCTTCCTGCGGCTGGCGCCCGAGCCGCACCCGCCCTCCCCGGCTGGAGCGCGCCGGGCCAGCCTGCACGCTGACTTCTCCTTCGGCTTGCGGCTCTTCGGGCGCAACCGGTTCCTGGTGACGCTGCTAACCGTCACGATGATCTGCCAGTGCGGCACCGGTGCGATCAGCGCGTTGAACGTGTTCTTCGTGACCCGCGATCTGCACGCGTCCTCCCGGCTGTTCGGCATCGCGGAGACGGCGGTGGGGGTCGGTTTCATCGTCGGCGCGCTAGCGGCCGGCCGCATGGTGCGGTGGATCGGCGCGCGCGCGCTCACCTGGTCGGGCCTGCTGGTAGCCGGCGTCCTGGCCGCGTGCTACGCGCTACAGCGCAGTTTCCTCGCCGGCCTGGTCATCCTGGCGATCTATGCCGTGCCGATCGCGATGCTGAACACGGCGGTGGCGCCGCTGCTCCTGGATGCGGCGCCGCGCGAATACCTGGGCCGGGTGATGGCGGTGTTCACTCCCGTCAACCAGCTAGCGTCCATGACCGCGGTGGTCATCTCCGGCTGGCTGACGAGCACCGTCCTGCGAAGCTTCCGCGTCTCGTTCGCCGGCGTCACCCTCAACTCCGTCAGCCTGATATTCGTCGTCGCCGGCGGCCTGATATTCGTTTCCGGCATCCGCGCGTTCGCCGCCCTGCCCGGGACCAATGTCGTGTGACAGCATCATGCCGTTGCCGGAGCCTAAGGCCGGCGGTACGCCGTGCTGCCGAACCTGTCGAATTCGCCGAGCCGCGCGCCGCCGAGGAACGCATCCCACTCTCCGCGCGTGAACGTCAGGACCGGCCCTTCGGGGTCCCTGCTGTGGCGGACGCCGACCGAGCCGCCGGGTAGCTCCGCTACCTCGACGCAGTTGCCGTTGGAGAAACTGAGGGAACTCTTAACCCAGACTGGGTTCATCTGCTCACTCCTCGTCACGTGGCTGCTGTGATGCGACGCGGCGGCCATGTCAGGTTGGGCGATGATGTTCGACCATATCAGAATCTGGGAACAGATGAATAGAAAACGAGTTCGTTATTTTGGTGGCTTGACGGCGGCCCGATCACCAGCCGAAGATCGCCAGCGCGGGCTGGTGTCCCGCCCCGCGCAGCTAGTACAGCTGCGTGATCACGAAATCGGGGTAGCCGAGCGCTCTGGCACCCTTCAGGAATAGCGAAACCGGCAGGTCACGGTACCTGACCGGCCTGCCGAGCTCGGCGGCGAAGACCGCCGCGATCTCGTCGGGCGCGAGCAGCCGCGGCCCGGTCGGCCGGTAGCTCTTGCCGACATGCGGGCCCGGATCGGTGAGCGCACCGGTGATCACCCGGCCGATGTCCGCGTTCGACGGCGGGGCGTTCAGGCCATTACCCAACGGCATACGGACCCACGGGTAGACATTATGGTGTCGCCGGCCGGCGGGCCCACGGTGGGTCCGGGTTCTCGATCAGTTCTTTAAAGGCATGTACGCTGTGCTGGGCAGCGTCGGCCATCGATCTGGCCACGGCCAGGCCGTTCGGGGTGCCAGCCGGCCAGCGGAAGGTCAGCTCCAGCCGAGTTCCCTGACCATCGGGCTCGATGTGGTGCAGGATTTCGAGCGGAGCCTTTCCCACATGGGAGATGAGCGCGAAGCGCCTGGCTGAGAGCTCCGTGAGCATGGTGACAGTGTTGCGAAGCTGGCCGTTGTCGAGGTGCGAGATAAGGTACTGCATCTCCCCCACCTGCCGGGCCGGCGTTCCCGGCACCACGCCCGCGTGGATCCAGGCGCCACGGTGCATCAGGATCGCCGATTCAGGTGCGCACACCGCTTCCCAGACAGCTTCGGCAGGTGCCGCGATCGCCGCCGCGGCCGAGGCCGAGGCTGGCCGTGCCCCCAGTGGGGCAGGCGTGCAGGCCGCCTGAAGCCCGGCAGGAATCCTGCCGTCGGGCAGCGGCGCCCGGCCTTCAGCCACGCCGCAGAGCCCGGCAAGCCATGGCGGCAGCGCGCGCTGCCAATAGTCCTCGAGCACGCGCTGCGTCTTGCGGTTCGCCACAACGTTCCGGGCTTGTATCGTCACCCGCGAGCCGGCTCGCTCAGGGACCACCGACAGCGTGAACACCTCCGCGCCGTCCGCGGGCTTTCCGGGCAGGGCCAGCGAGACTACCTGGCCGGGCACTTCCTCGCGGATCTCGTAGACCACGCAGATCGGCTTTGTCAAAGGGACGGACAGCACCACGCGGAACCTGGCCGCGGGCGGCGCCGCCACGTCGAAGGCGAAGCTGCCCGGCCGCAGCGCCAGCGCCCCGGGACCGCTGAGAAGCGGCCACACTTGCTCAACCGGAGCGCCAAAGGCCTGGGATCGCTCGACAACGACAGGCCGGCCACTCATGCTGTCTCCGATCAGGGCACGAACCAGCGGAAGGACACCTTATCAGCCGCGGCCTGGCAACTGCGCTGAATGACTAACCGGCAAACCGCCCGCAGTCCCGGGGCTAGACGGGTCAGCAAGGACGGAGCGTCCACGTCCTCCGTTTGCGGACGGCATGGTCGTGGAGTTCTGGGAGGCGACGAACGACCAGTACGCCATTGACGAGCTCCCGGTCTGACCGGCCCAGTCTCGCCAGCCCGGCACACGCCAGATCAGCCCGATCCGCTTTGGATCCGGCCAGCGTCAAAAAGAGCCAGACGAGCACGCCGAACGGTTACACCTGCGCGTGCTCGACGCAGACCAATTACGCTTCGTAACCTGCTGCACCATTTGCTGCGGCCCCGCACGGGCGGCTGCCCGAACACGGTCCTGATGCTGGCGCAGGTTCGGGCATCCTCAAGACATGGAAACCGGCGGGCACCCGGACTGCGGCCTATATGCAGCCGTGGACGTGCATTACCCGAGCGCCGGCGGCGCCCGGGCGGCAGCCGTCCTGGCCGCCGATGCCGCCTTCGCGCACGTGCTGGCCGAGCGCACCGCCGTGGTAGCCCAGGTGCCTGCCTACCGGCCGGGCGAGTTCTACCTGCGCGAACTACCGCCGCTGCGCGCGGTTCTGGACGATCTGAGCGGGCTGGGCCTGCTGGTGGTCGATGGGTACGCCGATCTGGACCCCGGCGGCCGGCCCGGCCTGGGTGCGCATGCGCATGCCGAGTTCGGCATCCCGGTGATCGGGGTGGCCAAGTCCCGGTTCCGCACGGCTACCCACGCGGTGCCGGTCGTGCGCGGATCCTCGGTGCGCCCGCTGTTCGTCACCGCGGCCGGGATGCCCGCAGCCGACGCGGCGGACCTGGTCCGGTGCATGGCCGGCCGGTACCGGCTGCCCGACGCACTGCGCCGCGCCGACACCCTCGCACGGGCAGGTCCGCCCGCAGTCAGCACGACCGACCGCCAGCCCGACTAACCTACGCAGACGCGCGGAACGCGGCAGAAGAGGACGACTTGTTCGCCCATGGCAACGATGCATGGTCATGCAAAGCCAGTTAACCGTTCGTCGGTTACACCCGAGATTGCGGTACCGTCAATAAGTCGAAGACCTATTGCTCCTCACACTCAGCCGTCACTACTTTTGCGTCAGCCGTGTCGATTGCTTGGTTCTTCGTGATCCATCCAGCCGGACTGTGCGGTCGCTGTTACCCCTTATTTCCGGTGTACGTTGAGGAGTGGGCGATACTCCGCTGAACAACTTGCGCTGGTCTCCGTGCTCCGTCTTACAGAGCGCTACCGTTAGAGGCTACTCGTAGCGATAATAGGGAACGCGAGATCAGCACGTGTCACGGGTGATCCCGAGTGAGGGGTTGGAGATGGGCAACCCGCGTCGCATCCGGATACGGGCCATGCGTAGACTCGCCGAGGCATGGGAGCAGGAAGTCCGCCGTCTCGTGACTCAACGAGGTGCCGCGGTCGCTGAGGCCCGGATCCGGGAACCACTCGATGCCATAGTGGGTCGTCCGACCCTCGCCGCGCTTGCTTTGGTACTGGAGCGCACTGAGGGTTGGGAGCAGGGTGCGGATGGCGTCTTCCGGTATGCGCTGGCTGACGGCCATATTGCTTTCGACCCCGCCAGCGAGGAGTTGGAAATCGTCGCCCGCGCAAGGGACAAGGTCACTGCTCAGGACGAGGCCACGGTGACGGCGGGCGCCGAAGCCGAGGGCGTCGTAGAGGTCGAGGGTGCTGGAACCTACTACGACGACGAGTGGGGTGGAAGAACCACGGAGGCCGCGCGACGCGCCGCTGAGGACCAAGCACGCTCAGAGGCAGTGGGGAGGGCTCGCGAGCGGGCGCGCCGGGCAGCCGACGAGACCAGCGAGGCGGCGAGCGTCGAGGCGGAACGGCAGGCCGATGCCTCGCTCGCGCTCGCCGCAACGGCGCGGCGCGAAGAGTTGCGCAGGCAAGCCGTTGACTCGCTAATGGCCGTTGGCGTCGAGGGCCGCAGCATTTTCCAGCATGCGTTGGGTGATGCGTATCGTGATGCCATCTTGGCCTATGCGCGTGCCCGCAATGCCAATGATATTAGGTCTTCCGAAGACGGCGATGTCCTTGACCTAGCGTTTCAAACGACGGACCTGAGCCAGCGACCGGCTGAGGGGATCCGTACAAGGTTCCGCTATAGTCGGGAAACCGGTGAAGTCAACCTGTTCGACGTAATTGGTGGTACTGGGGCCCACTCGCCAGATTACGATGCGCGTCTTGACCGCGCAGCAGCTGACGTGGCATGGATCGTTGAGAGAAACGCACTTATCGATGAAGTTGCCGGGGCACCTCATCCTCGTTCCGAGCAGCCGCTCACGGTGAGTGAGGCCGCGGCGGAGACCTCTGTTGAGCGGATCGCGAAGGAAGAGGAAAGCCTGGTTGCCAGGGGCGGTCGCAGTGATCCCGGTGGTGTTCCCGCTCGTCGTTACATCTTGGCCAGGTGCCCTGAAAGTGTTCCCGTAGGAAGTGTGTTCAGTTTGCTGGTCAGCATTATTCAATCCCGGATGGGCGCGGGCGGGGAACTCAAGCCATTTTCTGTGCCGTCAGAAGGCCGAGATGTGCTCCTTGTGGTGCATGCTCCCGGCCTGCGGTTGCTGGGCGATCCGCGCCAGGCTGTGCGCGTGCCGTCTAACGGCAATTCTCAACCGGCGATGTTCGAGCTACGTGCCGAAACACCAGGTCCGCGGCTGGTATCCATCACAGCCTGGCTTGGCGGCAGCTACCTCGGTGAACTGCTAGTTGAGGTCTCCGCAGAACTCGGCCAGCCCACCGGGCCGCATCGGGACATGCTCGCGGAGATAACCACTGAGTCCGTCGGTGGCGCGGTGAGTCTGGTCGTGCGATATGACCCGCGGCAGGCCGCTTATCGCTTCGAGTTCCGTGACGAGGATAACCCCAGCGAAGTGACGAGCTTGCTAGCTTACGAGCCCGGGCCGCTTGTCGAGCACCTTGTCGCCGACCTGGATGATCTTGCCAAGGGGCGTTCCAGCTATTCGGCGGCGCAGACACGGGACTTCCTGGTGAACGCGGGGGCGAGGCTGTGGAGCCAGCTAATTCCAGAACAGCTGCGTGACCAATTCTGGGATCGCCAGCACCGTATACGCCAGTTGACGATCCTCGATGACAAAGACGCGGTGCCGTGGGAGCTGCTCTACCCGATGGATCCCGGCCACGATGCCGGGTTCCTGGTGGAGCAGTTTCCGGTGACCCGCGCCATTTTCGGGTGGCGGCCATCTCGGACGCTGAGCTTGCGGCCGACCCGGCTGGTACTGCCGGAGAGCTCACTGCCCGAGGCCAGGGACGAAATCGATATTGTCCGGCGGCTACTCGATCCGGAGCAGCCTCCAGGCGACGTCATCTCTGCGCTCACTCCGCTACAGGACCTGATTGCCAACGGGAACTTCGGTCTGCTTCATTTCGCTTGCCACAATACCTATAACCCAGCCCGGGGTTCCTCTATCACGTTTGATAACGTGCAATTCACCCTCACTCACATGGCGAGCGCGGCTATCAACAAGCTACTAGCTCGCAATGCGCCGACCATATTTATGAACGCTTGCCGCAGCGCTGGGCTTAGCCCGTCCTATAACCAGCTCGACAGCTGGGCGAGGGAATTCCTCAAAGCGGGAGCTGGCGCATTCATCGGGACGCTATGGGCGGTATCTGATGGGGCCGCACGAGAATTCGCTCGGGAATTCTACAGCCAGCTCCAGGCAGGATCCTCATTCGGAACAGCCATGATTCGCGCTCGCCAGGCGGCGGCCAGCCAGCCTGATGATCCCACGTGGCTCGCCTACACCGCGTACGGCGACCCGCGCGCCACCATCGGTCGTAGCGATGGCAGCATCAGTGAGACGCCATGAAGGTCAATGACGATGGTGTACCCGTAGATACCCTGATCAGGGTTGTCAAGGAATCCATTAGACGGGCGGGGGTCTCACGGATCTCGCAGACTCAGGATTTGCGCGTGGCTTCAGTCCAGCTGACCCTTGAGGTGGTGGCCACTAAGACTGTCGGCGGCGGGCTGGATTTCCGTGTCCCCTTTATTGGAATGAAGCTCAGCCTCGGAGCCAAGATCACTAACAGAGACACGCATACTATAGACATAACGCTGGTACCGCCTGAGGAAAGAACAACGCGACAGGTTCGCGGCGGAGAGGTCGAGGACGTCCTCGTAAACGCGATCGCGACAATCCGCGACGTGGTGGCCAAGGCTGCCGAGGGTGACGATCCCTGGGTCCTGTCGGCTGGTACGATCGACATCTCCTTTGCCATTACCCAAGCCGGAACAGTGACGCTAGGAGCCAACGGAGAGTTGACCGGCGAGCTCACTCACACCCTGCGCCTAGGACTGATACCAGGCCCATCATAGAAGCGTACTTCCTATCGTTAAACGCATAATTACGTCCTGACGCAACACGCTCACATCGGCATGTGAGTAAGCTGCCGGTGCGCTGACGAGCAGGGGCGTGCTGCACACTTACTGGCTGGTCGTGTAGTTCCTGGTCAGCGGCTATACCAGGCATGATGAAACCGCTCGGCGGGACATGGTAAGGAGAAGGTCTACGGTTCGATTCCGTAACGGGGCTCGAGGTTTTCATTTATGTGTTCGACGGAAAGTGACAATCTCTAGTCACTAGGAATAACCTGGATTCGAAGGAGTGACGTGGCACCACGGGCGATGAACCACGGTGGCGACGAGCCGTCGCTCGCCTGGCTCATCGAGCGGAGCGCGGAACTGAAGCGGGCCTTGGTCGGCTTCGCGCTCAGCCCGCGGTTCGAACGGCACCTGGAACGGTCCATGCGGGAGGACGTCGGTCCCCAAGAGCTGCTGATCGAGGACGAAGCGGTCGCCGCCGTCGACCGGTTCGCACTTCAGCACCGTCTGCCGAACGGCAAGACCGTGCTGGAACAGTTCCTGGCCAGCTGGCCGGATCTGAGCGTGGCTGACGGGGAGATGCTGCGCGGCTGGCGCGACCCGGTGGAAGGGATCTTCGAGGTCCGCCGCAAAGACAGGGACTCGCTCGTCCTGCTGAACCTTGTTGATGATCTGGAGTACCGGACGTACTCCAACATGGGTCCGGTCGCTTTCCGGCCGCTGCCCAAGCACGGATTCGTGCACGCCCGCCTTGTTCCCATCCGCCAGATCTCTGACGCGTGGCTGGTCTCCGGGTCGATGCGAGCCTACAACAAGTCCGATGCCGCGGAGGTCGCGCAGGTCGCACTTGAACTGGCGACGAGGCTGCCCGAACTGGTCTACCGCAATCCTGAGAAAATCCAGCAAGCGTGGAAGCAGATGCGGGCGGACAGGGCCGCGTTCGTGGAGTTCTTCGGCTGCGACGAGCTGGTCCTTCCGCCTGCTGAGGCCGAGGAACGGATCAACGCCTTCTACCGCACCGGCAGGAAGCCGCGCTCGCCAGGCGGCCCGCCCGCCGACGGCCACCGAACATCCCCGGCGTGGACGTGCCCGCCTTCGAGCTCCCGCCCGGCCTCGCCGACGCGGACACCATCGGCGTCATCTATGAGGATGAGACCGACGGGCTCAACTTCTATAACGAGTACGGGATGCTCGCGACCTTTTCGCCGACCCGGTTCTCGCGGCCGACAAGCGGTACGCGGAGCTGCTGCGCGGGTACTTGCGGGGGGAGACGATCGGCCCGCTGCCGTTTCGCCGCCTGGCCGCTGCCCACCCGCAGACGGTCGACGCAGTGTTCCAGAAGATCCTGCGCCGGCTGGACTTCACCTGGGCCGAGCACGGTGAGACCCTGCTGCGTCAGCGAAAGCCCTGGTACTACGAGCGTGAGCCCACTCCTGGCATCGCCGTGATCGGCGCCCGCCTCAGCGAGCTCATCGGCCGGTAAACCCGCGAAACCGGCCGGAGGGAGTTCCGTCCCGGTAGATAATCGTCGTCTATGGAATTCGGTGTCGAAGAATGGGGACGTAAGGGCGCGACGCTGAGCGATAAGACGGCTCGCTCGGAGTATGGGCTCACGCAGGATGAGATCTTCGCGGCGATCGACGCAGGCAAGCTGCAGTATCGGCCCGCCGCGATGCACGGGAACCCATGGCGGCGGCTGCTCCGCCGCGAGGTCGAGGATCTGGTCAGGACCCGTCATGGTGATCGATACCTGCAGGAACGGAAGGCGCGGACCGAACTGGCACAGATCAACCGCGAGCTGAAACAGCTCCGGGCTCAGCTCACCGCACTCGAGGAAAGGCGGGCCGCGCTCCTTGCCGGACTCGCCGAGCAAGGTGATCATCAAGCGTGACCGGCGAGAGCGCCTCCGTGATGAAGTGGACCTTGCGGCGCCGCAACGCCGGGCGTGCCGCGAGTTCGCCGCCGTACTGCGCCTGACCGCTCTCATAGATCGCGAACGACTGGTGATTCCTCTCTTCGTAACCCCATCGAGGAGATCATCGGCATCACCGACGAGGTCCGCGCGAAGCTCCTAAGCGCCGAGTACGCGAGCCTGGCCCGGCAGGTTGTCGATGGCATTTACCAGCTACGCCGACATAACGCTGGAGCAGGGGGTCGACGATGAAGAGGAACTGGGTGGCTTACGCCTATACCCGCAGATCCGCATCCAGGAGCTAGCGGACACGAGATTGACCACGGCGTATGCTCATACAAAAGGGGTTACCCCATGTTCTGGTGGGCCTCGCGGTAGGGGAGGCGCGGATGGCCAGGCGCCGTTGCAGGACAACCGCCCCAGCCGATCACGGGCTCGCTCTGGCGCGCCTGGCAACGGCGCCCGAAGCCATGATCGGCCACGCAGCTCGTGACAACCCGGTTCTCCGCGTCGCCTTTGGCCACGGCGGCGTGCAAGATGCCCCGGCCCTGGGCGCGGCGTTGCGGCGAGCCAAGGGTGGCCGGCTTGCCCGCGCCGGTCACGCGCTGCTGCAGTTGCAGGGGCAGTACGGCAACCGTTATGTGCAGCAGGTCGTGACCCACGCCCGCCAGGACCCCAGCCGGGCGGACGCGCCGGTCGTGCAGGCCAAGCTGGTGCTCGGCCCGGCCGACGATCGGTACGAACAGGAGGCGGATCGCGTCGCGGAACGGGCGGTGAGTCACGCCGCCGCCAACGGCCCGGCGGCGCGGGCGCGGCCGGGCGAGGATAGGGAAGCGCGGTCCCTGCGGCAGCCCGGCATCCAGCAACTGCGCGGTGTCGCGGGGAGCCCGGTCGACGCGCGGGTCGCGCAGGCCCTGCAGCGGATGCGCGGCGGCGGCCAGCCTCTTCCGGCTTCCCTGCGGGCGTCAATGGAGCGGGCATTCGGCGCCGACTTCACCGACGTGCGCGCGCACACCGACGCCGAGGCCGACATGCTCAACCGGTCGCTGGGTGCCCGGGCCTTCACCGCCGGGCAGGAGATCTTCTTCCGCCGCGGGAGCTACGACCCGGCAGGCCGGTCAGGACAGCGACTGCTCGCGCACGAACTGACCCACGTCGTCCAGCAGGATACTGGCGTCTCATCGGGCCTGCCGCCGCTGTACGCGAGGCCCGCGGTGATCCAGCGATATCTCTTCAACTGGACGACGGAACCGACCAGCGTGGAAGCCTTCAAGCAGAAGTACGGACCTGCCCGCGGGCCGATGGTACTCATATTCCATAGTCTCGACAATTACGTCGCTAACCATCCGCAGCAGGATGGGGTACCGGTCGGCCTCTCCGCCATGAGCCTGGATCAGCTGAGGGTAGCCAGAGGCCTGCTCCTGGCACTCCAGGGCACGATCGACAGCACGCTCTCGGAGTGGGGCCCGACGATGAACGCGGCGGACACGGAGGTAGCGGAACTGCTCCGCGTCCTGGTGCAGAACGAGCTGTCGCAAGTCGTGGCCCGCCAGGGCCTGGGGGGCGAGTTCGAGCCGAGGATCGGCCAGGAACTCCCCGCACGGCGACTGAGGAGCGATGTGGCCAGTTTCACCGACTGGCTGACCGCCCACCCGGTCTACCGGAAGTGGGAACACCGAGGCGCCGGAGCATGCGCCAACGCGGCCCGCGAGGTGCTCGATATGCTGCGCGCCGAGTTGTTCACCGGAAACCGAGCCACCAGGGTCAAGGCACGCGGCATCAAGGCGATTCCACCGAAGCCGCTGACCGGCCAGGCAAACCATTTCGTGGTCGTCGCCGAGATCGGGACGCGGCGAGTCGTGATCGACGCGACGATGGGGCAGTTCCTGGGGGGTCACCCGATCGTGGAACCGGAGGCTGCCTGGAAGAGGCGCTTCGGCAGATCCAAGGTGGCCTTCGCCCGCGAGTACCTGAAGCCGGCCTCGGTGGAGTGGCAAGACTTCCAGACTATGGACGAGGCGGTGGCGTATGCCCCCCAGCGTTAGCGAGGAGGTGATACCCGGGCCTACCTGATCCACGCCACTCGCCTCGAGCACAAGAGATGGGGAAGGTCATGACCGTCAGCGAACTCGATGACCACGCAGAGGGAGCCGTGGAGGCA
>Ga0070708_100000717_pt1 | contig 25148 bp, 22 predicted proteins | sample KBSK5503metaG_FD_65469 | JGI IMG/M metagenome (GOLD analysis project Ga0070708, IMG submission 65469) | Corn, switchgrass and miscanthus rhizosphere microbial communities from Kellogg Biological Station, Michigan, USA - KBS K5-50-3 metaG | ecosystem: Host-associated > Plants > Roots >... | reverse complement strand
ATCCTGAACAAGATTATCGTGAAGATGGCTGATTTTCTGGACGCGCTGAAGGAGATTGAGCCTTCAGCGATGCGGGAAGTGCTTGTGGAGATTCCGGATGTGAGTTGGGAACAGGTGGGTGGCTTACAAGACGTGAAGGAGGAGCTGCGCGAGGCCGTAGAATGGCCGCTAAAGTATCCGGACTTGTTTGCGCAGCTGAATGCGATTCCGCCGAAAGGCCTGTTGCTGTATGGCCCGCCGGGGACTGGCAAAACACTGCTGGCAAAGGCGGTGGCTCATGAGAGCGAGTCCAACTTCATCAGCGTGAAAGGCCCCGAGCTTCTGAACAAGTTCGTCGGAGAGTCCGAGAAGGCGGTCCGCGAGGTCTTCCGGAAGGCGCGGCAGGCCTCACCCTGTATCATATTCTTCGATGAGATTGACTCTGTTGCGCCAACCCGAGGCAGTAGCACGGGCGACTCTCACGTGACTGAGAGGGTGATCAGCCAGTTCTTGACCGAGATGGATGGATTGGAGGAGCTTCGAAACGTCGTAATCATTGCGGCTACGAACAGACCGGACATCATTGACTCGGCCCTTTTGAGGCCGGGAAGGTTTGACCGTTTGTTGTTCGTTCCGCCTCCGGACCTGGAGGCGAGGAAGCAGATATTCAAGATTCATACTCGTAAGACTCCTTTGGCTGACGATGTGAGCTTGGATGATCTGGCTAGGAAGACTGATGGGTACACCGGTGCTGACATTGCGTCTCTTGCTAATACGGGCGTGATGCTGGCGTTGCGGGAGCATATTTCGAAGGCTAAGGACCCGGAGGATGCAAAGAAACGCGCGAAGGGATTGAAAGTGGCTAAGCGCCACTTTGAGGAGGCGTTGCAGAAGATCAAGCCGATGAGGACTGAGGAGTTGAAGATGTACGAGCGGTTCTCGGAGCAATTTTCCGATTCGGCTCGGCCGAAGCTACGGACGACTCCTGTAGCTTGAGCTTACGCCGAAAGGGCGTAGTCCGCACGGTCTCTTAGGATTGAGGAGTAGAATTTCGCGTTCTTAGCTGAGCTTCGGATTGGGAAAAAAGGGAGCGGGGCTAGGTTCTAGCCCGTCCGATTGTGGTGTTTAGGAATGGCCTACGGGCCTGCTCTGTGAGTATGCCCGTGCGGGATAGAAGGCTTGTTGGTTGTGTCATGGTGTTCTGGATGCTTGTCTGTCCTGTTGGGGCTGCTTTCAGCCAGTCCGGGACGACGATGGTGCGGATTAGGGCTTGTACGGTGACGTCTCTTGCTTTCGCCTCTGCGAGGAGTCGATGGTAGTTTTCTTCTCCGAGTGACTGCATGAACTTGGGCATAGGAGGATATCTTATGCTTCCGTCGGAGATAAATGTTGGAATTTGAACAAGGAGGAAGGAACAATTCCTTGCTTGTTCAGCTAATTTGAACGAGCCGCGAACGGGTTTTCTGGGATTTGGTTAGAGAATGGTGAGTCGTTTTCTAGATGTCCAGAGCCTCACCTTAGGCGCGACGCGCGCCAGGAGGAGCTTCCAGAGAATTGGTCGCTCTCACGTCTGTGAATCCCGAAGATTGGGCTAAGCGCGGCTTAGCAGAGGCTATGCGTTCGAGAGTGATGCATTGTGTCGGGTTTCAGATAGCTATTTAGGGGTCTTCTGCCTAGGGGCGGTTTGCCGGACATCGTACTCGCGCTGTCGGAGGTGAATTGCTTGTCAGAAGAACCAAGAAAGACGGAGAGGGCTCCTGCCCCGGTGCGTAGAAGTGACATTCCAGCGGACACTATACTGATTGGTAAGAAGCCGATCATGGCCTATGCTACGGCTGTCATGATGCACTATAACACGGGTGCCAAGAAGCTGACCCTAAAGGCTCGTGGAAGAGCCATCAGCACTGCCGTTGATGTGGCCGAAGTGGTGAATAACCGCTTCTTCCAGGGCGGCTTGTCGAAGCACGTGAACCTGGGCACGGAGATTGTCGGTGAGGGCCAGGATGCACGGAACGTCTCCACCATAGAGATAATACTTGAACGATTGAAGTAGAAACGCATGGAGACCCACCTGGGACACAAACCCCATTTTTCTAACACTCCAATATTCTGAATGGGTCCGAGCACTAGAGGGCCGCTCTATGGGCCGACTGGGGAGAGCTGTTCCTGTCCCTGGGAAGTTTCTGAAAGGTTCTGGTGGACTGTTAAGAATGCTTTTTCTGTTTTAGAAAACGTATTTTCCCGTCGGTCCCGGACGTTAGAATACGTCCAGTGTTGATGGGAGAGTTTTGCATCTTAGCTTCGCAGTTCCACCTGGTGCGCAGGTCTTCGACGACAGCGCTTATTGGGAGGATGAGCTGTCGTCATAGTGCTTAGACTCATTGGGTTCCTTGTCTCGTAGACGTGCCTTGTCATGCTTTCCGGTCTTGGCCCCGTCTACGAGACGTGACGCCTAATGAGACGGGCATTCGACAGAGGGTTGGTGGAAAAATGGCAGAGGCGGATTCTGGAGAACAGACCGGTCGCAAGGAGCTACCGGCGAACATTCGGAGGCTGACTATTGCGGTCCTTGACAATCTCGAGGAAGGGTCCAGAGACAAGACCCTCGACCAGGGACAGAAGCGATTGCTCAGCAGCACCGGGTCGCGACTGTTGAGAGTCTGGAGGAATATACTCTGAAGTAAGACGCGATCTACCAGACCTCTTGTCAGGCTCGAACAAGCGCGGTCGCGTCAACGCAGTCGAACGCGCGCTTGTCGTAGAATTGGCCGAGAATCAGGACCCGATTGAGGAGGGCGGGGTCCGGACCCAGATCATAACAGAGCTACTCGAAAGTCTCGCAGAGTCTAGGACGATCATGCTAGATCGGAACAAGGATTTGAAGAGACGCGAACGTTGGACCCAGCTACACAATAGCACCAGCCAGATACTGAACACAGTCCTCCGCGACCTACAGATGAAAGACTGGGAGAAGAGACTCAAGGTGATCGAAAAATACGAGAGACACCAAGGCCCGAAACCCGGAGAACACTGATTGCGAGGCACATGGCTTTGAAGGCTTTATCAGACTAGTTCGAAAAACCCCTCAACCAGCGGGGGTTGCCAAGACAGGTCAAAGGCGCGAGAACTCAGCCGCGTCAAGAAAACGGTTGAGGAACGCGAAGCTCAGGACCTCGTCCCGTAGGGGTTCGTGGGTTCAAATCCCACCCCCCGCACCATTAGTCAAATCCTGGTCTGACGGCTCTTCAGATCAGAGAGTGTTTGAGTTTGATTGTTAGCCTGACTGGCCTCAAGCCTCATATGAATACCATTATCGTAAACTTGAATGATATGAAAAAATTTACGTGTAAAGAAATGGGTGGACCCTGCGGAGAAGTTCATCAAGGAGCGACAGCAATGGAAATAGCAAAGCAAAATTTTGCTCATGTAATGGCTACGACTGACAAAGCGCATGAGCCAATCAGAGAGCAGATGACAAGACCAGGCAAGGGGCCAAGCAAAGAAGAGTGGTGGGCTTGGTTCAACAGAGAATGGGACAGGAAAAAGGACGAAGCCTGATTACTAGTCTCACCGAAAAATAAGGATGCCCGGCATTTCAGGGCCGAGGCGGAAGCTCTTCGACTTGATGCTATGGTTGAACTGGGCAGAGAAAGTCGGCAGCAGTATTTCGAGTCACAGTGACCATTCCAGCGTTCTGGGCTGAGAGAACTGCCTGCTCCGAGGTCAGTAGTACAGGTGTGATCCCTGAGCTGAAGGTTACAGTGAATACCTTCCAATGACCACCATGATAGTCTGAACTTCCGGGAGCAACGGCCGCGATCCCGAGCTGTCCTGTGGCACCATTTGTTACCTTGTAGAAATTGTCCCGGCCTTCATTGGGAAAAGCCGCTGGGGGAACCACAGTTCGGACTATGGTCCCATTGTAGTACAGGTTACCGAAGCCGGGAGTGGCTGCGAAAGCCGATGTTACCGGGAGGACGAGTGCGATAACAAGCGCCGAGAAAATCGCTAAAGTGAGAGTTTTCATTCTTACAATTCACCTCCGGATTTCTTGTAGGCAGGTTTCCGGGACGGGATACTTTACGGGTTTAGCGAGATTAAGTGTAGATTAGGTGTAATTTTCACCGCGTTGTCGTTCGCAGGAGAGCGATGATAGCTAGGGCCTCGGCAACGTTGATGCTCAGAAGGTAGGGAAGGAATGGGTCTCGGATGTACGAAGCCATGGTGAGGAATGAGTAGACTGCGAGAATGTTCTGGGCGAAGAGGATCGATGCGAAAACACTCAAGCCTAGGCTAAACTGGGCGTGAGTGTCCCTGTAAACGCGAAGGTAGACCGCGACCAGTACCAACAGGAGAACTGCACTTATCGCGGCCGTGTACATACTAAGATCCATGAGTAGAGACATTATCCCTTCACCTCCCGCTCGAACCTAGGGCTGATCTGGGCCCATATCTCATCGAAGAGAGGCAGATGTGCTTCCATCTCGGGCGATAGAAAGTAGAGCTTCCCATACTTCTCTCCAGCAGATGAAACCAGATGATTCTTCTCGAGAGCCCGAATATGATGCTCGGCGACCCTGTAGTGAACATGGAGAGCTTCTGCAAGCTTATTGATGTTGTAGGGCTCTCTTCGCAGGAGGTTGATGATTCTTCCACGGTTGGGACCTCCCCGGGACCCGGCAAGAACATACCACAACAGACGCTTCCAGGATGTTTCCGAACTGGACCCGGACATCCCCACGTTTCTGCCGTCCTAGATATCATCCCAAACTACAACCTGCATTAAGACTTGGCCAGACTAGAAGTAGACTAGCTTCCTTTAGAAGATAGGTCAGGATCAGATCAGGATTACGTCCAATAGTCTGACCCCTCGCATCCTGTTGTAGAGGCTGTTAGTTTCTTGCTCGGCTCAGAATAAGACCATGGATCTCTTGAAAGGCGTCGAGGCGTAGCGTGACCGTTCGGATTAAAGTCAATCCTAGGTCACCTTTGGACATACACAGACTTACTAGGATACATGATTTGGGCAATAACTTAAGTCCGGTTCGGCACCAGGGCTGAAAGGTGGAAGATGAAAACAACTAAAGGCGTTCTCCTATTGCTATCGGCTCTTTTGCTGACCGGATTTTTACCGGCGACGGTCTTCGCTGATGGTGGCCACAAGACCTACCAGTACCTCTTAGGTGTAGATCCTCTCTGCAGCCTTGCCCCGAATGCCTGCCCTGATGTATCAAGCGCTCCGAACGGTGACATGATAGCGGTCGCGGGAATGGGCACTTTCGACATTCGCTCAATGACAGCGACAGGCGGCGGCACATTCGTCCACACGATGGCCGACGGGACAGTACGGGCCTCGGGCACATGGCAAGCGACCGAGCTGCTAGCGTTCCACTCCTTCGGAAGCGGGTCTGCTCAAGGACTACCATCGAACTTTGAAGGCGGGCTAGCGCTCATACAGGTGACACTGAGAGTTCATGACATGCCCGTGTTCAATGCTGTCCTCAAAGTGGGCTGTGAACTCGGAAACCCGCCCGGCGGTTGGCATGAAGGAATAGAGCTGACTGTGCTAGGAGCAGGGATCAACTTCAACGAAAAAGTCAGCGGATTCACGCTGTTCATACTGCAATAGAACAGGGCTCGTCAATCCGAGAAAATCCCTTTTTGTTCAGTCTTTTTTTGAGCTGAGATTTTACCTCACTACATTCAGAGTACCTTCCTTCAAGCAACATTGATGCGAGGATGGGATTTCAGCATCGACTTAACAGCACGTGTAAGCGACTCTAGCAGGGCTGGATGGGCTCCCAAAAAATACAGCGTCAAATCGGGGGCTTCCAGAGCGAAGTTCAAGGCTTTCAGCGTACTAGGGTCTTGCAGGTTCGAAGGTTGATGGCGTATTTTGAGATGTGCTTGTCCGCCAGGCGAAGAATTGGTTCAACTGTTTCTCGGTTGAGAGTGTACTCAATTGTTTTTCCAAGTCTCTCGCTTGTTACTAGTCCGCAGAATGCTAGGCACTTGAGGTTGTGGGAGGCCATGGTTTGCTCTATGTTCAGAGCTTCTGAAATCTCTCCTACATTCTTCGGACCGTTTCTGAGCAGATTCAGAATGCCTACTCGAAACTCGTTCGAGAGCGCGTTGAACAGCAGCGAGACGGCTGTCACGTCGCTCTTTCGGAGGATGAGCTGTTGGCTCATGACTCGCCTACGTCACATAACGACCCTATCCCTGCAATTAAACTGATCCAGCCGTCCTCAGCTTGTAGCACGCTTATATGACAACTGCGTCATATGACAGTCGAATCTTATGTTTGACTTGGTCATTCTAGGGTCGGGCTCAGCAGCGTTCGCCGCTGCGCTCAAGGCGGCCGACCACGGAGCAAAAACAGCCATGATAGAGAGAAGTACGCTAGGTGGAACATGCGTCAATGTTGGTTGCGTCCCTAGCAAGAACCTTCTCCGAGCAGGGGAACTTCGATACTACGATAGTCATCGCGAATTCCCCGGAATAAAGCCGGGAACTACAACGCTCGAATTCAACAGAATAATCGAACAGAAGAATCAGATCGTAAGAGAACTCAGGAAAGAAAAGTATGCCGACGTTCTAAGATCACTACCCTCAACCAAACTCTTTCGCGGAAACGCAAAATTCGTTTCTCAGACCCGAGTAAAAGTGGACGACATCAATGTTGACGGCAAGAAGTTCGTAGTCGCGACGGGATCATCACCCCGGATACCTAGTATCCCTGGCATTGGGAGTGTGGAGTACTTGACGAATGTCGAGGCTCTCAGCCTGAGGAACAAACCCGCCTCGATGGTTGTGCTCGGTGGTCGAGCCCTAGGCCTCGAGTTCGCCCAGATGTACTCGCACATGGGAACCAGGGTGACTCTCCTGCAACGAAGCGATAGAATAATTCCTGAGGAGGAGCCGGCAGTCTCTGACGCATTACGCGAGTACTTAGAGGAGGAGGGAATAAAGATCAAGACGGGAGTACGGGTCAAACGGGTCTATCAGACCCGAGGCGAGAAGGTTATCGTCGCCAAGGACAAGAAGAGTAGAGAGTTCGAAGCTCGAGGGAGTGAGCTTCTAGTGGCTACTGGACGCGACCCTAACACAAGCTTGCTGGGGCTAGAGAACGTGCCAGTAGGGCTCAGGAAGGATGGCACGGTGAAAGTTGACCGAGAAATGCGCACGACGGCCCCTCACGTGTGGGCTGCTGGAGATGTCATTGGAGAACCTATGCTTGAAACCATTGCAGCGAAAGAAGGAGCCACAGCAGCAGAGAACGCCCTGTTGGGGACACATAGAAACATAGACTTCCTTCCCGTTCCGAGAGCCATATTCACATCACCCCAGGTCGCGTCAGTTGGGCTTACTGAGAGGCAGGCTCATGAGCAGGGCTACGAGTGCGCCTGCAGAACCATTCCAATGTCGAAGGTTCCGAAGGCCATCGTCATCAGAGATACGAGGGGTTTGATCAAGATGATTGCTGAATCTTCGACCGGAAGGATACTGGGAGTGCACATCCTCGCCGAGAACGGAGCTGATCTTATCCACGAGGCAGTAATAGCGGTCAAGTACAAGCTGACGATCGACGACATTATCGATACGGTACACGTATTCCCGACAATGACCGAATCGATCAAACTAGTCGCTACCTCCTTCCGGAAGGATATAGACGAGCTCAGCTGCTGCTCGGAGTAAGAATCCAAGGGGGCTAGGTCGGGATGTCGTTTGTTGACCCCGCGAGACTAGTCGGGTTCTCTAAAACACCAACATCGTATCGAATGATTCTGCCGGAGAGAGGAGATGTCTACGTCAAGTGTGGAGCTGACATACTCATCAACGGACTGAAGACAGACCTCAGGGCCGAGGCTCGGTGCCCCGTATGCGGGACCGTTACCCGTTTCTGCATTGACAATAGACGGATCAAAGATCTTGTCCCCGAGGATCCAACGCTTCACGTTGTCGAAATCGGGCTGGGGCCGGGACGCCTGAGCATCAAATGTGAAGCAACCCACATTTTTGACAAGAAAGATTGCCTCGCCAAGTGGCTATCAACATACACCGGGAAACCAGGCCTAGTAACCTCGCTCCCAGAATACATTGATTCTCTGAATAAGCGCAACGCGAAAGTATCACCAGCATGATCTTTTTTGCTGCCCGCCCCTCCTTTTACTTATATGTACTAGTAAACTGGTGCTGAAATCCTACCCCCCGCACCAGACTATCTCAACTCATCGTAGTTCATGAAGAGACATTTGGAAGGTCCGTTGGGATTTGAACCCAAGGTTTGATGCGCTGGCGCCGCACCGAAGCACGGGGCTTTCGGAGGGCTATGTACTGAGTATACGCCCATGTACTGATTCTCCGCCTAAATTAGTCGCATTGAGGCTGCTTCGATGATCATAGGATCTGTGATGAGGTAGGTTCCGTCGTTTCCTCTCGCGACGAAGCCCGAACCCTCGAGGTTGGAAAGAAGTTTCGTGATCTCGCCCTGGCCGATCGTGACGCCTTCTCTCGACTCTACGGCTCTCTTCAAGTCCGCCCATGTAGAGTTTCCTCTGGCTAGGTTTTTCATCAGTACACTGTACCGATTTGATTTGTAGAGTTTGAGAAAGTTCTTGAATTCCAGAGCGACGAGCCGCGCGGCTTTCCTGGCCGCATCGTCGATTATTTTTCTGTCCAGGCCTTTATTCTCTATTGCCTTCACCCCACAATACGTCAACCAGCCGATTATTCCATCAAAGCGCAAATGTACAGCGTCCAGCATCTCGTCACGAACTTTGAGTCTTGTCTGGGCAAATCCTTCCTTGAGATATTCTTTGCTCTTCTCTTCATTCAATCCAGATAGTTCTATTTCGACGGTAGCTCTTCCGAAGAGAGGGGCCTTCGGCTCATCTATCTTGAGAAAGTTGTGCAGCATTCCCACCTCGGATCCGGTAACGACGAATTGCAGTCCCTTGGAGTAGTCGTATGTATGTCCTAGTACACTAGTAAGATCAAATCTCATTATTTTTCTGAATTCTTGCGCCTCGTCCAGAGCGATGATGAACGTAGTCTTCTGTTTGATCGCCTCATTTGAGAGCGCGTCGAAGACAGAAGTGATATTGACAGAATTATCGGGCTTCGGTCCCCACCGTAGGGAGACACTCCCTGCACCAGCCTCGAGGCCCTGCACTTGTTTGAGGCTGTCGATAATCTTTTGTCGCAACCTTTTCTCCTTCTTCAGAAAGCCGTTGAGAGCGTTCTCAAGCAATTTTACGAACTCCTCGCGTCTTACTTGAGGGGTGGAAGAAAAGGTTCTACCGTCGAGCACTAGGAAAGGACGTTCGAGTTCATTCAGACAAGACAAGAGCAGAGAAGTTTTGCCAGATCTTCTCCTTCCCTTTATCTGGATGAGCCTTCTACCACTGGACAGTGCGACAGAGAGTTTCTCGAATTCATTGGTGTAGTCGAATATGTCCCTCCTGTTTGCTTTAGGGGTCTCGTCAAAGTACAGTTTAGTATATACCCGTGTACCTAGTACACCCCTATGTACTTAAACGCTCCTCTCAATGGGTGTCTCTGAGCCAATGCTATTTTTGCGATACTGGACAGAGCTGTAGTATCATGACATTTTTGGGAGCCGTGGGCGATGGGTTCTCTTAACACGCTAGTTGAGGATTCACTTGCGTAGGCGGTTTGCACTTATGGTAGGGTGTTCACCCCCCGCACCAAACTGGCAGATATCTTACAATACAGGAGGAAAATTTCTTTCTAGAAAAGGGTCCGTCGGGACAGATCGCCGACCTGAACAGTTTCTACTGGCGTTTCAGGGTCTGGGCTTGAATTGGGGAGAGCGATAGTTGCCCACGTGCGGGTCGTTCGCGCTTGTGAAAGTGGCCAGCAGATGGTCCTTTTTTCAAGAGGGTTTTCTGGGCCTGTTCTGAACGAATTTCCTGTCTGGGGTCTATTGGACAATTGTGAACGATCCTTTCACGGCTTGTACTACTTCCGCGCTGATGATATTTCCTGACTGGTCTATGCTTGTTCCGTAGAAGAGCTGGATTGTGAAGTTGAACTTCATGCCGATGCTTGTCGAGTTGAAGGGCTGGCTGAGGCTTATCGTGGTCGATGAACCGGGTGACAGTATGACCACGCTTGACCGGACCGTGAAGAATGTTGCGAGATTGGTCGAGTTGCCTGCTGCGAGGAGCTGAATGTATACTGGGCCCTTCCCGGTGTTCTTTACCGTTAGTGTGAATGTCTGGGTGTTGGCGTTCCTGCTTAGGCTTAGCCTGTGGGTCCAAGAGATCTGGGACACGACGAGGGTCGCTTTCGTGGACGCGGCCACTGTGACAGTGATAGTTGCAGAGTGCGTCAGGGTGCCGCTTGTACCTGTCACAGTGACGGTGTAGTTGCCAGTGGTTACGGAGCTTGCGAGGAGGATAGTGAGAGTTGTGGTTCCGGCCCCTCCCGGTATTGGGTTGACGCTGAAGCTTGCGGTGAATCCTGCGGGTGTCGAGGCGGATAGTATGACGGGGGCGACGAAGCCGTTGACCGGTGATACGGATATGGTTGAGCTGGCGGATGATCCGGAGACGATTATCAGACTAGCTGTGTTCGCTGACAGTGAATAGTCGGGCTTTGGCGCGATGTAGACGTTTACTATGACCTGATGAGAGAGCCCACCCGCCGCGGCGCTGATGGTCATATTATAGAATCCTACAGCGCTGTTTCCATTGAACTTGAGCGTGGAGGTGACCGTTACGCCAGATCCAAGGAAGAGCGTGCTGTTAGGGAAACTGGCAGTGGGCCCTGGAGGATTGAATGTGGCGTTCATGGCGATGTTGCCGCTGAAAGAGTTCTGGCTTGTCAGGGTGAAGGTGAATGTGCCGCTTGTTCCCTGGATTATGTTCATGAAGATCGGAGTGACGGCGATTGTGAAATCGGGTCCTGGTAGGACGGCTGCGTTGAGAGTGATTGAGTGAATGGTAAGGTTGCCGCCGGCGAAGCTGATGGCGTTAACTATTACCGCGTAAGATCCGATCGGCGAGTCAGGGCGAGCCGAGACTGTCATTGCCACGGTCGCGTTCGGGTTCGTCATTGAGAGGGTGACATTGAACGGAGTGAACGATTCCGCTAGGCCCGGTCCTGGGCCGAGGGCGTAGGCGGTGAAATTGATGAGTCCCCTGAAACCGCCTACAGCGGACACGTTGAGGGTGGTGGAGGCAGACCCGCCCTGTTGGAGTGATAAAGAGCCCGGATTTGCGAAGAAAGTAAAGTCTCCGCCAGGTACCTTGACGAAGATTGTGATGTTTTCCACGATACCGTTGCCGCTCGCCGAGACTCCGACATCGTAGATCCCCGGTGCCACGTCCGTGGGGGCTGTTATGGTCAACGTGGAAGTGGCCGAGGTCATGGTCGAGTTGAGCGTAACGCTAGACGGATTGAGATTAGTTGTCAGCCCTGAGGGGAAGGAGAAGGTCGAGAGGCTGATCCGGCCGGAAAATACGGATCCGTTCAGAGTGATCGTCGAGTTGCCTGATGAGCCCGGATTCAGGACCATGAAAAACGGATTGGCTGTGAGGGTGAAGGATGAACCTGTCACTTGGACTTGGATGAACGTGTTCCTGGTTATCGCTCCACTCGTTCCTGTTATGAGGATGCCATAGAAACCGGGTTGTGTTATGGAGGGAGCGGTCACATCGAGTACCGAGAGCACACTGCCTCCAGGAGCCAGGGTAACATTCTGGGGCGAGAGCGACCCTTGCAAACCGAATGCGAGGCCTAGCGAGAGGCTGACGTTTCCAGAGAAACCGTTAACACTGGTCGTGGTGATGTTGAGGCTGGCCGAACCGCCCTGAGGCACCGTGAGAAATCCAGGGTTCGGGGAGAGCATGAAGCTTGGCCCTGTAACCGTTACGAAGACGGACGCGAAATGTGTCAGACCGTCGCTCTGGCCCGTCACTTCGACGTTGAAGACTTCGCCCGCTGAAGCTGCGGTGGTCGTGATGTTGAGGACGACCGAGACCGACCCTCCAGGGCTAATTGTCACGTTGGAAGCGCTGAGTACCGCGCTGATTGGTGAGGTGAAGTTTCCGCCAATCGAGGGAAACGTCGATAACATGACAGTGCCGTTGAAGCCGTTGAGGCTTGTCAGCTGAATTGTCGACAGGGCTGAGCCCCCCGCTCGAATGAATAGCTGGGCAGGGTTCGACAGCATGCTGAAGTCTGGAGCGATGACTTGGACATTTATCTGCAGCGTGTGAATTATTACGCCGCTCGTTGCTTGGGCTAGTACGTAGTAGTACGTGTTGGGTAATGCTGTCTGGGGAGCCGTTATTGTGATGGTGGTGCTAACTGTGCCGCCAGAGGAGAGTGCTAGGATTGTGCTTGCCGCTGTCGCGTTGAGACCATTCGAAGATACGGCAAGGGAGACGTTCCCACTGAACCCGTCCAGACTGCTAAGGAGGAGGGTCGCCACTCCCGTCCCACCTCGTTCCAGCGTCAGCGATCCTGGCGTTGAGAAGATGTTGAAGTCGGGCCCTATGACCTGGATAGTGATGTATGCTGAATGAGAAATTGATCCCAGAGACGCGGTTACTGCGGCATTGTAGTAGCCCGGGGCCAAGTTGGGTCCGGCGGAGAACTGGAGCGTGGTCGTGATTGTCGAGTTTGGTGAGACCGCTAGGGTCGTGTTCAAGGGGGTTACGACGATCGGTCCAGAGGTAAGGACCGACACGTTGACCGTGCCTGATAAGTTGTCTAGGCTCGTTATCGAGATCGTGGAATTGCTGCTTCCGCCTTGAAGGATGGGCAGGAGGGAGGGCGTTGCCGTGATGGAAAAGTCGGGTCCTATCACGTAGACTTGGACGCTGCTGTACCGGACCAGCGCGCCGCTACTCCCTTCTATTCCCACATAATAATAGCCAGGATCAGTATTCAATGGAACTTGGATCGTTAGCGTTGTAGTGGCTGTTCCACCAGCTGAAAGACTGACCGGATTCTTGCTGAACGTGGTCGGAAGGAATGATGACGCGGCCAGTGTGACGTTTCCGGACAAATTGTCAATGCTCGACAGCGACACCGTTGACTGGCCAGATCCCCCCTGAGGAATCGAGAGGAAGGACGGGCTTGTCACGATGCTGAAATCTGGGCCAGTCACGCTGATGCTGACGAAGACATCGTGAACCAAGTTCCCGCTGGTGGCTCTAACATCGACTTGGGCGAATGTGGAAGGTGTGGCGGGGAGCACGGTAAGTCTGAGAGTACTGGTAGCTGAGATCTGGGTAGAGTTGAGAGTCAGCACGAACGGGTTGACGGTCGCTTCGACGGGGCCGTAGGTGGACACGGTAAGGTTGATGGTTCCAGTGAACCCTTCAACAGAGGAGAGTGTGATTGTTGCACTTGCGTTCTGTCCTGGTTGGAGGCTGAAGAACGAATTGCTGGATGTGAATCGATAGTCTGGACCCGTGACGTTGACCGAGATGTATACTGAGCGGCTAGGTCCGCTTGAGCTGGTACCGGTCAGATAAACTGAGGCGACTCCAGGAACGGAATTTGCGAAAGCAGTTATTGTGAGGGTCGTGTTGACTTGTCCACCAGCCGGCAGATTGACGACTGTGCTACTTAGAGTGCTGGATATGCCGCCGTAGGTGTTGGTTGAGAGACTGACTAGACCCGAGAAGCCCATGATGCTGGTTAGGGTGATTAGGGACTGGCCTGTCTGTCCTTGTTTGAGGGTGAGGGAGAGCGGATTGGCTGTTATTCGGAAGTCTGGTCCCGTGACGTTGACTGGGATGTATAGTGTTCGGTAGATGTTTCCGCTGTTGGCGTTGATTCCGACAGAGGTCCGGCCCGGCTGAGAGTTTAGAGCGGACACTGTTAGGGTAGATGTGGCGCTCGTCATGGTCGAGTTGACCGTTAGGGATGTCGGGCTGATAGTTGCGGTTACAAATGTCCCAAAGGGTGGTTGGGTCTGAAGTTGAAGTATGACGGTTCCTGTGAAGCCTCCTCTTCCTGTGACGGTGATCATGGATGTCTTAGTTGCTCCTTGTGAGATTGTTAGATTGCCCGGGTTGGCGTCGATAATGAAATCAGGCGGAGCTACAACGACTAGGAGTCTTGCTTGGTGATTTATCGGACCTCTTGTCCCGTTTACTCCAATAACATATTGTCCCAGAGAGGTTGTCGAGTTGGCCGAGATTGTTACGATTGCGCTGGCGCTACTTCCATTTGAGAGTGTGACGTTGGTCGGATTCAGATCGACTGTAGGTGGCTGCATGTTGTTCAGGGCAGGATTAGTGAGGACGAGGTTTACAGTGCCCGCGAAAGCGTTCAGGCTAGCAAGGGCTAGCCTAAAGCTGGTTGATTCGCCTCTATGTAATACCCCGGATGAGAGCGCAGACGCGTCTAGTGAGTAGTCTTGGCTCGTGTTCGGAGTCCAGACGTTTGTATCCGTGGCCTTGAAGCGAATCGAGAAGGATGCTGCTGGGTAGGAATAGTTAACAGACTCCGACGCGTCCAGTAGAAAGCCTGTCTGGGCATCCCAGTAGAACTGGACCAGGGAGGACTGTCCGGGCGATGTGAGGGTCAGGTTGAGAAGATTGACAGAACGCAGGGCACCAGCGTATACTCTCTCGACCGTCTCGTTGAACGCGTAGTTGAAACCAAAGGGCGAGTTGAAGAGCAGGTCTCCCGCGGTCAAGTTGCCAGCTACAAGATATGGGAACAGGTTTCCCTGCCCATTGACGGTGTTGCCTGAAAGGTTCTGGGTGGACTGCGTCCCGTTCTTGTACATGTACAATAGTGACGCGTTGACGTTGTTGGTCTGAGCGTTTACTCCCTGGATCGTCAGTTTGATGCTGCTGAGGTTTTCAGGGAATACGGGATAGGGTGATGTCCCGTTGAAGCTGAACTGTCCATACGTTACTGAGTCTCCAGTCTTCACGCCCGGCAAATAGTTCGGTACGGCGTGTGATCCAGGAATCTGTAATGCTAAAGAACATAACACTGTGAATATGAGGAGTAGGGTAAGCGGGCGTGATCTGGGTATCATGATCAAGCCTCTTGGACTATGCCGGGTATATCCCCGGTATTAAGCGGTTCGGTCAGGCTCAACTCTTTCTCCCTTCAGCGGAGGGCTGTGCTGGATAACAAATAAGATGGCGGTCCACGATGTGTAGAATTTACGGGTCACGAACGATCTGGCATGCGGGTGCGATTAGCAGAATGGCGAGCTACTTTAGATCGCCCTCGACTGGCAGTCTGCGCGTGAACCAGCTCACGCCGTGCGGGAGGGACAGAACGAGTAAGGTGTTCGAGAGGCTTTTCCGATAATTATGAAGAGCTTCTTCTGTCGGGACGAACTCGCAGCCTACAGTAGCATCGGCCCGCACCGTGGAAGCCGGCAAGCCAGGTCAAAGGCTCAGGGCTCAGGACCCTGTCCCGTAGAGGTTCGTGGGTCCAAATGTCACTCCCCGCACCAATTAACAGGTACATCCCAGATCGGACTTAGGGCGATAGAGGGCAGACGCCTCCCCTCGGGCCTGTTGCATATACGGTGAGTTGGGCGGAGTGTAAGATGCCGTTGAGAGTTACGTTGAAGTTGTAGGTCCACGGTCCGCCAACGGTCCTTCCACAGATCTTGGCTGTGAATGTATATGTTCCGCTATTGTCTGACGAAAGCGTTAGGGAACTGGATCCGACCGGATACGTTATCGGGCATTGAGTAGCGTCCCCACAAAAAGCTGGCGAATAAGTTATGGTCGCGATTCCAGCAGTGTTTCCAGTCAGTATCGTCAATGTAGAGTTCGCAGAGTTGAAACTTTGGCCCTGTGGGGGCCGCTGAACATATAGCGGTGACGGATTGAACCCGAGAAGGACAAAGTTGGGCGCGAAGAACTCGTTCATCGTAGAAGCACTGCAATCATTTCCCGAGACAAGGCACGTCAGGCCCCAGTTGTCCTCTACCGTCCTCAGCCACGAATAATGGCCGGGCTTGTAAACTATGGTGGACTCGTAGCTTGTCTTAGCTACGGGGCCAGCCCAGAGAGTGTAGATACAGTCGTCTGTCGAGGTTCCGTTGGGACAGTAGCCGGTCCCCTCATCATAAGTTATGAAAAGGGCCGATCGGGTGTGAGTGAAGGTATAGCTATTGAGAATCTGGGGAACGATGCTCTTTAGATAATTGTCACCCTGAGGGACGCACTGCGCCAACTGAGTAAGATTGCCTGAAGCGCAGTCTTGGACGAGAGTCTGTTTGTTCTGGCCAGTGCAAATGCTATGCATATCATCGCAAAGGTTTGGTGTGAGCCAGAGAAAATTTTAAGCATTTGCAGAGTTAAGGTCGTTGAGAACGGTCGAATCTAGAGAAGTGCCTGTTCCGGCGGGCACAACCTGACCACATCTGGTCGCGTTGCCTACTATGTCGTTGAAGTAAACGAAGGGATCGTGCCTAACCGCGTATGTGCCCGAGTCTGTCATTTCGCAGTTACTCGTCATGTTCTCCATGTAAGCCTTCCAAGTTATTGATGAAGGGAGCCTATCCGCAAGGTTGGAATTGACAGAATTCCAAGCACTCATTGTGCACGCGGACGAATTGGGATTATCATCCGTTGTACAACCCCATGTCTGTCCACTGAGCAGGGCAAGATAATTCGGCATGCTTGGGTGCCTCACGCCAGTGTAGTGAATCGCGAAACTCCAGTTCTTAGCCAGCGATGTCATGTAAGGAGCAAGATTTGAGGCTCCGCAACCAGAGAGTAACGTCCCAACTATGTTGCAAATATTGATGTTCTCCATGAGAATCGTCACGACATTGTCGAAGTATCTTCCCGATGGCTGTGCTCTCACCTGGTTGATCGGGACGAAGAGAATTAATGAGAGAGTGCATATGAGCAGGAGAATTGGTTTCTTGTTCACATATCTCACTTTCTCGCAGCCGGTAGTATAGACTAATAAGAGTGCCGGGCTGAAATGCATACCTGCATATCCTCGAAAAAAAAATAGAAAGTTGAGTCTAGCTTCACGAATGACAAGGTGTCGAAACCGAGTCGGATTCCGAGAAGACTTCTCAAAAATTCCTTGGGCTTTGCGAATATTTAAGTTGCCCGAATCAGAATCCGAATTAGGGTTGCTGCATCTGCTTTGTTGAGATGTAAGTCGTGAGAAAGAAAATCTATGGCTGGCTAGTAACGGTGATTGTTGCACTCAGCATGGCTGGTCTTTCTACCCCCCTGCCAACAGTCCATGCCAGAAGCGACTATCTAACACTAGATGGCAGAAGTGGTCCGGGTCAGAATGGTGATTGCCAAGTATCTAGCCTGACAGTCTCCTGCGCAGCGGCTATTGGGCTGAATACTACACGCCCCAACGATGTCATAGTTCTGGCCATGTTCGCAGATGGTATGTCAGTCTCGCAGATAATCGACAAGTCAGGTCTCAATTTCATCCCTCGCTTCGAAAGAGCAGGTGGACAGATCGCTGAATACTATGCGATTGCGCCTTCGATCCTAACCAACGATAATACAACCGTAGTGTTCTCAGCCTCATATCACGCGCTGACCTTCGCGCTTACATTTGCTGTTGCCGGCGCGAATACCAAACAGATCTTCGACCCTTCACAAAATCTTCCTTCAGAGACCAGTTGTCCACCACTCTCGTCGTGCAACCTAACCATTCAAACTCTCGTGCCACATGATTTTGTATTCGCAATCACTGCCACGGGAGATAATCCTATTTGCATAACGAATGGATTCAGTTTCATTCAGTTTGTCGGCGAGCTGGAGGCAGACTATCTCATTTCCAGTGCAACTGGCGCATTAACCTTCCATTGCAGCAATAGAGGGGGCGCCTCCCCGGTTGCAATAATGGGCGATGGGATATTTCATCGCACAGGACCTTAGTTCATTGCACGCTTGCACCAATCCTTACCTGAGGCTTCAACGCTCATTCACTCTTATCCTCGGCTGGAACCACCCCTCAGGCGATTGAATCGCGAAAGTTAGCGGCTCACCGAAGGATTAGCTCATAGAATCATGCGTCCTGGATGAACACATTCACCTTTCACGAGACACGCCGTCAAAGGCAGAGATTAATCCCTTAATTTGTACCAGTAAACCGGGGTTCAAATCCCACCCCCCGCACCACTTTGCCAGCCAACTTACCAGCCTCCTACTGCCACTTCTCCGCGAGCAACGGAAGAGTGACCAAGCCGCATCGAGAATTGGCGACTGAATCCTAAGTGGTTGCTTCGATCTTCTTTGCGAGCTTGTCGTAGATTCTCAATCTTTCCAGGGCGATATCGACCCCGATGACCTTTTGTTCACTGAAGAATTTCTCGACTTCAGCCAGGCGTCCGACGCCGACAATAGAGAGGTATTCCCGCAGAATGATCGAGAACTGGGCTGTTCCAGAGTACATCTGCTCTAATTTCGCTATGTTCTTCTTGAACCATTCCCAAATCGCAGTTCTAGCATCGGGGTTCGCTGTGGCATAGAGGATCACGTTCCTAACATCCTGTCTCTTCACCTTCCCGCTCAACGCAAAGTCGAGTGTCTTTGCAACGAGTTCAGGATTCTTGAAACTAGCCAATCCCTCTAGAAATCGTAGCCGCTCTTCGTCGGTCGTGCTCTTCAGATATTCCCTAACGAGACCGTCATACTCGTTTGAAGATCTGGCGTATCCCATTACGACGGACCGTTTCATGTCTGGCTCGATACTGGCTAGGTCGTTGAACTTTGAGCCGGCCATTTTTGCGTAGGCATCGTCAACCAGCGTGAGACGAGCGGCAATGATACCCTTGAGAGTCGTGCTATTGTCGTCCTTCTTTCGCTCGAAAATTTTGAGTGCGGAGTTGTGAAACCTGCGGGAGGTCACAATTAGTTTGAGGGGTGCGATCTGGTAGAGGAATGAGAGCTGGTCGGACACTTCTATGGCCGGAAGATACTCCTCCTCTCTGTCGTATTTCTCGATGAGGTCGAGGTATTCCTTGAAGGGCTTACGCCCGGAGAGGAGGAAGGCTTTCGAGTCGTTGATCAAGCCCCATCGATCGAACGAGGAGAGTCTCTCCTTCCACACGAGGTCTTGCAGTTCTCTTCCATCGTACTGAACGACGTAGAATCCCGTCTGGTCCACGTTTACCTTGAGAGACTTCCTAGTTGTTGGTAAGTCGACCTCGGCCCTTTTCTTGTCCAGCAACAATGATTGCGTCTCGCCGTCAACATTCATTGTGATCGGTATAGGCCAAATTTGTTTGGAAGTTCCACCAGTCAGAAGGAATCTCTCCTGTTCAAGCACCAGTCTTGTCCCCTCCAATGAGGCCTTTACCACGGGGAAGCCTTCCTGGCTGATCCAGCCTTCCATTATCCGGCTCACCTCTGTCCCCGATGCTTCTTGGAGGTTTGACCAGAGATCGTGACCGGAGGCGTTGCTGTAGCGGAATTTCTGCAGATACTGAGCTACTCCCCTCTTGAAATTTTCCGAGCCAATGTAAGCCTCTATCATCCGTAAGATGCTTGCACCTTTTCCATAGCTTATCTCGTCGAATAACTCCTCAATCTCTTCAGGGTCGTGGACCTTCGCCATGATCGGATGGGTCTTTGTCAGCGCGTCGCGGCCCATCGCACCCGACGTGGAGGTCCGAACGAAGTCCTGCCAGACCTTCCACTCAGGATAGGCTCGGTCTGTAGATTTGAAATCCATGAAAGTGGCAAAGCTCTCATTCAGCCAAAGATCGTCCCACCATCTCATCGTGACGAGGTCTCCGAACCACATGTGAGCAATCTCGTGGGCGATGACATGAGCCACCGCTTTCTTTGCCCGGACGCTCGTATCCTTGTCCACGTGCAGAAGAATTTCTCGGTATGTTATTGCTCCCCAGTTTTCCATCGCGCCATAAGCAAACTCTGGGACTGCTACGTTGTGGAGTTTGGGCAGTTGGAAAGGAATGCCAAAGTATGACTCGTAATAGTCCAAAACCTTTTGCGTTGCGTCGAATGAGAATTCTGTATTGATCTTTACTTTTGGCCGGTCCGCGTAGGCCGCGAAAAGATCTGTCTGACCATGCTGGCCCTTACTCTGCGCGAACTTTCCAACGCCCAAATAGAGCAGGTACGTGGACATTTTCGGCGTCTTCTTGAACGTGAAAGTCTTCTTGTCCCCCTCTTTTGTCTCGGATTCGATGGGCATGTTCGAGATGACGGAGAGGTTAGCGTCGGTTCTTACTCTGAGCTTGAACACTGCCTTGAACGCAGGATGATCCACACAAGGCAAGACCTTGCGAGCTTGAACTGCTTCGAGATGTGTAGAGAGGATGTAGCCGTCTCCATAGGATGCTTTGTAGAACCCGGTGAAATTGTCGGAGACTCTTCCGTTGAACTCGATCTCTAGAGGACCTGAGAACTTGCCGGTCTGAATCTCTAGAATTTTCCCGGTATGTTTGAATGGGACCTTGCTGGCGCCAGATTTTACAGCGTTAATCTGCAGTCCTACCGCGTCGAGGGATACGTCCCCGACTGATTCTAGGTCCACGGTTTCCTTGCCGGAGTATTTGAGACCGGCAAAATCAACATCCAGGAATAGGTCATATTCTCGGACCTGCTGAACGTTCTTCTCGGGCTGGGTTGTGGCGAGTTGCAAAGAGACCGTCTTTCGACGGTCACTCGGATGTACTTAAGAACGCATCCTGAATACATGCTCGACTAAGGTCGTGTTCTCCGGGACCAGACTATCCTGAACTCGTAGATTAGAGTCGAGGGTCGGACCAACGTTATCATCACAATGAACCGATTTTGGGAATGTCTCCTTGATCAAACTAAGTGTAAGGATTTGTTCTTGAAGGAGTGCGAATTCGATGCGAATGGCATGCATTCAGTACGCGAAATGATGAAGTTGAAGTTCATGCGGGAGACGTGCACAGAACCTCACGCTTCTGCCTAAGATGATGGAAAAGATTCGCAGCTCTCTGGAGAAACGGTCAGGCGACGGGAAAACCCGTCACTTGCAATTGTAGCATAATTAGAGCCCGATCAGGAAGCACTTCGGACTTTCCGCGTCCGATGCCTTACGAATAGGGCGACCGAAACCACGACGATAGCCGCCGCTATTGCTGCAATAGCGTAGGGTGTGTAGTCAGTTGATGACGTCATTGGTGTGGAGGGCGGTTGGACGTCCGAACCGGTCACGTTGACCAATCCGTTCATGGTCGAAGGATGGAAGGCGCATTGGATCGGATATAGCCCGTGCTTGTAGAAAGTGTATGAGAAGTTTTGTCCTGGATTCAAGGGTCCGCTGCTGATAAGAGGTGTCCCTGTTTGAGTAATGTTAGTTTGCGGTGAAGAAGTAACAGTGTGCTGAGTGTTTCCATTGTTCCTCCAAATGACTTCAGTTCCTGTGATTACGTTGATGCGTTGCGGCTGGAAAGCGAAGTCAACGATAGCCGCAGATTGCGTCGGGCTAGCTGCTTGAACAGGGCTCAAAGGCAGATCCAGTAGCGGAGAGGCGACAAGGCCCGCGAGGATAACCGTGAGGATTATTGTCGCCAATGATGATTGGAAAAAACGGGGGTAGGGCCACCTCATTTTTGGGTGAGCCCGATTAAGGCTTTGGCTTCGGTTTGAACGCAACGTAGGCCACTAGAATGACGCTGACGAGTGAGAGTACTAGCGCGCCAAGGCTGTAGTACATCGCGTTACTTGCGTTGCTTTGTGCGCTGTTGGCAGTTGATTGAAGCGGTGCTGTCGGGTCGATGACATTTACGGTAGTCGTCGCATTGATTCCGGGACTAAACTCGTAGTGAAGATCGTTCACTAGGTCAAGCCTAACGGTATGTGTTCCCGGCAATAGAGTCAGCGGTATGCCATTGGTATTTGTCCAGATGGTCTGGTAGTGGCCGTCGACGAAAACATGTATGTGGCCCTCGTTGTGGGCGGGATTAGCGGTTACTGTGTTGACATCACTAGTTGTTCCTGGCTGCACCAGTGTGAAATTATTGACGGCGAACGACACTAGGAATGATGGGTTGACGGTTTGGTTAGTGTTCAAGGCTCCGCCTGGAGATAGAATTGCGATGCTACATTTTTGCAGACATGGGTTAGCGAAGGCTCCGTAGACGCGAGGGGTGGCGAATGGAATCGCTACCAAGGTGATAGCCAACGCCAGGGCGATCATTGTCAATCGCTTGTGGTTTTGCATTTTTCTTTCGTCCGTCCGTCGAATCTTAAGGGTTCATTAGTCTTATTCAAGTAGTAGGACTGCCCCGGGGGGTGGGCGAATATTCGGCGTTTATTGCTGGAGTCTGCGCGTCCACTCTGCAAGGCTTGAGAGAACATCTCGTAAGGTCTGGAGAGACTCCTTGTCAATCAACTGCAGATCGTCGTTGAATTTGTCCTTAGCATTCGCGACGAGTAGCAGGGGCCTATTGATTGGGTACATGTCTAGGTCGATCATGATCTGCCGAAGGTGCAGCTGGGCTCTCACTCCTCCTCGGAGTCCTGTTGAGGCGCTGATTACGGCGGCGGGTTTGCCGCTCCACGAAGCATCTCTCGGCGGCCTGTTGCCCCACTCGATGGCGTTCTTCAGAACAGCCGTGACGGAATAATTGTGTTCAGGTGTTGCGATTAGGATTGCGTCTGCACCACGAATCTTCTTCTTGAATTCCTTGACGATCTCAGGCATGTCATGCTCAAGATCCTGATTGTACAATGGTAGTCTTGAGATATCAACGACCTCAAGAGTTGCGTCCCGCGGGAGAAGCTCCTTCGCTGCCTCTAGCAGGGCGGTGTTGTAGGACCTTCTGCGCCCGCTCCCAGAGATTCCGAGAATCGTCAGCTTCAATGGTTGCGCCATACTATCTCTCTCCGCTATTCACTTCAATCAGCTGTCCACTCCTATAGAATCTCTATGAAATGAGTGGGCAGAGCGCTGTCCTTGGTCAACAAATACATGCATCACATGTCTAACAATAATGTCGAGCATGGTAGACCGGAACGAACTCTTCGAGGATTTGAAATCCTGGATTTTGCATCTTCCAGGAGTGACCGAAGCGACCCACCGTTTCGGAGGGACAGAATTCCAAGTCGAAGGACTCGAGTTCATGCACCACCACGGACCGTCCTTCCTTGACATTCGCCTTTCAAAGAACGACCAAGCAGCCGCCCTGAAATCTGGAACCGCTCTCCCTCACCGGTTCGCTTCTCAGGCAGGATGGGTAAGCTTTAGAATCGAGATGCCAGGAGATCTCGAGTCAGCCAAGAAACTCATCCAGCTCGCGTATCAAAACGCAAAGACCAGCATGGAAGCCCACAGGACGAGAAGGGGCCAGTCAAAGCTTAGTTAGGATCCTCCATCAAGAGAGATTTCTCACCTTGAGGTATGATGTCGTAGCTCTAAATCTCAACATGCCTGGAAAATGTTGAATTCGCCAGCATAGCGGCTGGAGCAACAACCGCAACCGCATCGTTAGACTTGCGAGGCAAAAGGGAGACGGCTGGACCCCAACTGGACTCCGAAGCGGAGAGCAGTGAAGACACCAGCAGACTACCTCGGATTTGTTTTGGAGATCGAGAAGGCACGGAACGCAGCGATCCCCGCCTCGAAAGAGTTCAGTTACGGATGCGGATTCGGCGCCTCTTTCACCCACGAGAACACATACGAGAAGTTGAGAACTACAGGGCAGCGGGTTAACCTGGTATCAACTTGGCGTGAATGTGAGAAAACGTTCCGCGGAAGTTCTCCGAAAGTTCGGAGACGCGGTAATCGCTACCTCTTGAATGTGTTATGAGAGTGAACTTGATTACCCTCTAGAAAAGCGGGAGGTGTCTATGTCAGCGAGTCGTACGGGTAAGGAGTCAGGCCAAGACTGGCAGGGATCTGCTGCCCAAGCGGTACAGGCAGAGTCAGGCAAGATCCAACCAAAGCAGCTCCTAATTCTCCTCGTCTTGAGTCTCTCCCTTGCGATCATCGTCATTGACGCGACGATCGTGATCGTTGCTCTACCTCAGATTCAGAGAGACTTCAGCATCAGTCTCAAAGACCTTGAATGGATCACTTCGCTCTACGCTCTCATCTTCGGCTCGTTCCTCCTCTCATGGGGAAAGCTGAGCGACGAGTATGGGAGAAAGCTGATCTTCATGAGTGGAATCTCACTGTTCATAGTCGGATCCATTATCGACGGATTCTCAACCAATCTCTCTCAGATGCTGGTAGGTCGGGTCATCCAGGGATTCGGGGCAGCCATGGCCTCTCCATCCACTCTATCAATCTTGACAACGACTTTCACCGGCAAATCCAGAAACGTAGCTTTCGGCATATGGGGCGCAACCGCTGGGGCGGCTGCAGTTCTGGGTCCCGTCTTGGGCGGATACTTTACGACCTATGTCAGTTGGCGGTGGGCGTTTTTCATCAACATCCCGATAGGGATCGCGGCGCTAGTCGGAGCTACGTTGGTTATCAAGGAGACCCGGTTCAAGGATCCGAAATACACGACTGACTATCCTGGCCTAGTTTTGATCACCATCGGCTTGGCTAGCGTCCTGTTCGGCCTCATCGAAGGCCAAACCTACGGCTGGCTGGTTCCCAACCAAGCCTTCTCTGCCGGAGGGTTCACATGGTCGACGACAAACCCGTTGTCGCTCCCTCTTGTTTCGATGATCACCGGAATCGTTCTACTGGGCATATTCACGTTTTACGAGATTCGTCGTGCTAGAAAGGGACTGGTGCCTCTCTTTGATTTCAGCCTGCTCAGGTACAAGGGCTTTAGGTATGGGCTCTTCACCGTCACAATCGTTGCCATGGGCGAGTTTGGAGCAGTCTTCATCATCTCGATATTCTTGCAGACGGTCAAGGGTTTGTCCGCGATCGACGCCGGGCTCACCTTTCTGCCGATGGCAATATCGGTGTTTATCTTCGCTCCCGTCGCCGGCGTTCTGGCCACCCGGTTTGGACCCAAGTGGATAATCACCACCGGTATGATCCTGGAGTCCGTTGCACTCTTTAGCATGTCCCAGGTCATTAGCATCTCCAACCCCGTTTACTACCTCTATCCAATCCTTGTCATATATGGCGCTGGAGTTGGACTAGCCATCAGCCAAGTTACCAGCACGGTCTTGATGAGCATACCTTGGCAGAAGGCAGGAGTAGGATCTGGAGCCAACAATACCGTTAGACAGATTGGATCAGCCTTCGGAATC
>Ga0070708_100000716_pt1 | contig 25187 bp, 12 predicted proteins | sample KBSK5503metaG_FD_65469 | JGI IMG/M metagenome (GOLD analysis project Ga0070708, IMG submission 65469) | Corn, switchgrass and miscanthus rhizosphere microbial communities from Kellogg Biological Station, Michigan, USA - KBS K5-50-3 metaG | ecosystem: Host-associated > Plants > Roots >... | reverse complement strand
TCGAAAGCATTGACCGAGCCGCGGTCGATGATCTGCACGCCGGGCAGCGCCTCGACCAACTCGGGGAACGTCGGTCCCCACATGCTGTCGCGCGCCGTGGTCGTCACGACGATCGGCAGCTTCAGCGTCTTGGCCGCTCTGGCGAGACCGACGACGTTGTGCTTCAGCTCGGCTGGGGACAGATCACGCACGCCCGTCATGAGGCCGAGCTGGTGGTCGACGAGGATGAGAGCAGCGTTATCGGACGTCAGAGGCTCATAAGGGCGACTGCGATCGAACATGACACTCTCCTTCGTGAGATTGCGGCCTCGGACGTAGTTGCTGGACTCGCGGATGACAAGCGCCAAGAATCGGACCCAGCGTCCCGTGTATTGGACGATGGGTGACGGATGGTTGATCTGAACGACTTCTTCTACTTCGTGCAGGTGGTCGATCGCGGCGGCTTCACCGCGGCAGGGCGCGAGCTACGCATTCCCAAGTCGACGTTGAGCCATCGCCTCCAGGAGCTGGAGAAGAGCCTCGGCGTCCGGCTGCTCAATCGCACTTCACGGCGGTTCGGAATGACAGACGCCGGCAGCGAGTTCTATCGCCACGCGGTAGCCACGCTGCGCGAGGCCGAGCAGGCCGAAGCCGCCATGCGCCATCGACTGCGCGAACCGAGCGGGACGGTCCGTTGCACAGCGAGCATCGCGACGATGCAGTTCGCGGTCAGCGAGGTCGTGCCGAGCTTCCTCGCCAAGCATCCGAAGGTCGCCGTCGTCGCGCACGCGACGAACCAGCTCATCGATCTGGTCGGCGAGCGCTACGACGTCGCGATCCGGGCGCACTCGGGTCCCCTGCCGGACTCGACGCTCGTGCAGCAGACGCTGGCACCTGCGCCCTGGTTCTTGTTTGCCGGTTCCGCGTACCTTGACGCGCATCGCATGCCGGAAGCGCCGCGGGATCTTCAGCAGCACCCTTCGCTGTTCATGATGCGCAGCGGAGTGGCCCCGGTCTGGCGGCTTCGCGATCTGGGCGAGCGCTCGAAAGAAGTCGAGGTGCCGATCAGCCCACGATTCATCAGCGACGACATGAAGACACTGAAGCGGGCCGCAGTCGCCGGCCTCGGGATCGCCTCACTGCCCGGCTATGTCTGTCGCGAAGAGGTCCGATCGGGAACGCTACGGCGGGTACTGCCCGACTGGAAGGCCGAGGACTCGACGCTGACGGCGCTGATGCCCAACCGGGAGGGCGTGCTCCCCTCGGTCCGCGCGTTCATCAAGCACCTCGCCGCCGAGCTTCCCAAGGTCGTCGCTTTGCACTGACCGCGCTCGGGCCTTTCTCAGAGCAGCCGCGACCAGACTGGAAACCCGGCGACCTCGGAGCGCACGTAGTTGGCGTCGAGAAATGCTTGAAGCCGTGGATAGCGCGCCGGAGGGAACTTGTAGAACCCGAAGTAACCCGGCTGCGCTGTATCGATGAACAGCGCGGGCGGATGGCGCTCGAGATCCTCGAAGAAGAGATCCCAGGCGCGCGGGATCTCCAGCGGCCGGCTGGGATGGAAGGGGCTCCACCAGGAGGGCGTGCCTTCCACGGCGCCGACGAGGTACGTCACGTAAGGAAAGCGCGTCGCGGGCCGTCTTTCGGAGAGGTAGTACAGGGCGGAGCCGTAACCCCAGAAGAGGACGCGCGCGGAGGGCGCGGTGTGCTCGCGGACGTAGGCCGCGATCGCGCGCGCGGGAGGCATCGCGTGCGGAACCGAAAGCGCCTCCGCATCGTGGAAACGGGTCATTCTCGACGCCGGTGCGATCACCAGCAGCAGGGCGGTAGCGATCGCCCCGGCCACGCGCAGCCGGGGACGCGCGGCCGTGCGCTCCCAGAGCCCGATGGCGCCCGCGGAAGCGAGCAGCACGAGCGGTGGAAACAATTGCAGGAAGTAGTGCGGAAAGAAGCGGCCACCCAGCGCGATCGGCAGCAGCGAGCCAAGAGCCCAGAGAGCAACGACGGGGCGTCTGGCCTGGGAACGGAAAAGCTCGTACGCCAAGCGCCCAGCCCCGATGAGCCAGACGCCGGGAGCGAATCCGGACATCAAGCGCACCGCGCCTGCCCCCAGCTGCAGGCTGCTGGCCAGCCGATTGCCGTTCGAGATGTAATACGCGTTGATTCCGAGGGTCCAATAGAGAAAGTCGCCGAGAGATCCCGCCACCGCAAGGCCGATCAGGGCAACGGCCCAGGGCGCGGCCAAGCCGCCGCAGAGGAGCGCAATGCGTTGGCGTCGGTCGCGCTCCAGCCAGGACGCGGCGATCAGGATCGGCAGCTGCATCCCTGCCTGTTGCTTGATGAGCGCGGCAAGCCCCAACAGGGCGCCGGCTGCGGCCGCGCGCTCCTTTCCCTGCAACCAGAAGTACGTTCCGGCAAGCAGCGGGAGCAGGAACAGCGTCTCCGGATTCGCGGCGTGCACGTCCATGGGAAGGCCCACGGACACCGTCACGGCGTAGAGGGGAGCAGCGAGCAGAGCGACCTTCTCGCCGTAGAGCTTGCGCGCGATGGCGGCCAGCACCAGCGCGGACGCGAGCACGTAACCGATCAGCAGCAGGCGGAACGCGGGAAGGTTGTACCGGCCGACGAGCGCCAGCGCTCCCGCGTAGAGCAGATAGATCACCGGCGGCTTCTTCTCGACGAAATCGACGTACGGGCGTCCGCCGTCCAGCAGCACGCCGGCCTCGACAGCGAAGTCCGCCTCGTCGACGTTGAGGATCTGGACGCCGTTGGTGGGCAGGCGAAGCCAGGCCAGCGCCGCCAGTGCCAGCAAGGCGGAGACGGCGCGCGCGCGCCGCGAGTCAGTCACAAGGAAGCGCGGCGGAACAGGTCGACGCATTGGAGACGCAGGAGATGATGCGGCTCTGATCCGCCGCGGCCAGCGCCTGGCATCCGGTGGTGCACTCGGAGAGGGTCAGACCCGGAGCGTATCCATAGACGCCATAGCCGAAGGAGCTCGGGTATGCCGTTCCGCTGTAGCCGAATCCGTACCCGTAGCCGGCACCTCCGGAGCAGGTGAGGATCTTCTGGCAGGCATTCGTACACGTGGCAGAGGGACTCGAGTCGCCGCAAGCCACTGCGCCCACGCAGAGCGCAAACCAGAGAACGGTGAGCTTCATTGGGAACCTCCCGGCGACGGTGGCCGGATGGCAAACATTCCGGGCAGCCCGTCTTGTCATCGATTGACTGAAAAAGGGGGGAGGTGGCCACACCTGCACGGAGCGGTGCGCTGGACGGATTGCCGGAGCTCCCTGGGAGCATTGGCGCGTCATTAGAAAAATCCGTCAAGAGCAGCCGGATCGCTCACGAGTTGTTGAAGACCGTCTTCCCGGTTTCGCTCGACCACACCCGGCAGGAGCTCAGAGTGAATGGCAGGCCTCATGCGCTGCGGGAAACGACAGATCTCGCGATTCTGTTCTCCGGTGTGCAGGAGATTGCCCTCGGCGATGTGCCCTCACCGGCTCCGACTCCGGCCACGGCAAGTCGTGAACCGCCGCGCCGGAGGATCGCCAGCGCCACTACATGGCGGAGTCAGGCAACGCGCAGAGGCCGCAGCCGGCGACTGGTTCATCCAGGACGAGAATCCGTCTATGCGGCGATGAGGCCCGCCACCGGAGGGGTCGACACGGCCGTCGTCGGCGTGGCGATCGGAACCTGACAGACCCCTCAATGGCCGCAGCCGTCGTAGGTCCAACGAATGGTGCCGCCCGCACTCGTTCGCTCGATCAGGCGGCCGGCTTCGTCGAAGCGAGCCTGAAAGTAGATCCTTCCGTCCTGCGATGCTTCAACCAGGCGGCCGGCGTCGTCGTAGGTGTATGAAGCCTCCCGCTGTTCCGGAGGCGGCAACCAGGTGGCGTCCGTAGTCGTGACGATCGTTCCCGAGATCGCTCGGCCGGCACCGTCCAGATGGTACGACTCCGTCGTATCGAAGACCGACCCGGCCCCGATCGAGCGGTCATGCCTCGACAGCGGCCTGCCGCCCGGATCCCAACTCCAGTCGGTAAACGACGAACCGCGCACGAGGCCGGTCCAATCGGCGATGTAGGTGAGGTTCCCGCAGGGTCCCCAGCGCTTCTCCAGCTTGCCACAAGGCGCCCCGCCGGAGATGTCGCAGGTGCTGACCTCGTGCGCGAGAGTCCCGTTTTCGTACCAAGAGCGGGACGTGAAGTAGTGCCCCACGATGATCGTCGCACCGGGCCAATAGTAGCTTTGGTCGATGAAATACGCCCGGCCCTCGGCATCGTACACGTAGCGCTCGACCTTTCGCGCCTGCCATGCGACCTGCGAGATGACGTACTGCTGCCGGCCGTCGGCGTCGTACAGCCAGGTGGAATGGGCGTCCAGGACTAGACCTCCGTCGGCAGCGGCCGTGAAGTGATCCGCTTCGACCGGCTTTCCGCCCCTGAGCCAGGTCAGATTCCGCGTCGAGGTGCGTCCCTGCGCGAGCGTCGTCTCGATTCGGACTCCGCCGTCGTCTTCCAACGTGTAGATCACGTCGTACCCGGAGTTGCTGTGATCCGCTCGATAGACGACCCGGCCTGTCGCGTCGTACCGGTACGTCGTCGTCCCCCCGCTGCTCTCTTCCGTACAGGGGCGATCCGGTTCGGGGCCGAAGTCCGGAGGTGCCAGAACCTGCGCCGTGCAGGCGCGAGGATCGTCGGGCACTGGATCTGGTGGCACGGGCAGCGCAACCGCCGGATCGAGCATCAAGGTGCCGCCGTCGACGCCAGGCAGGCCGCCGGTCGCGCCCGCATCCGGCGTCGGAGGCGGTGGCTGGACCCCACCGTCGTCCCCTTGCTGAGCCGGAGCTCCGCTGTCCGGGCCACCGCCGGCCGCAGACCCGCCGGCCTCCTCAGTCGGCGTGGCTGGTCCCGACGTATGCGCCCGACCACATGCTACGGCGAGGATTGCCGCAACCAGAACGTTCCCGCGAACGGCGGACCCCATCGCGCCCATGGCTTCCCCCTCCTTGCAGCGAAGCAAAGCTGCGGCCACTGCGCAGAAGCATTCGTCCGAGCGTTGCGCGGTGAATCATGGCGAGCGCATGTGCCATTTCAGGCAATGTTTTTCTCAAAGCCGATGCAATCAACACTCGGTGAGCATCAGGATCTACTCGATTGGCCACGGCAACCGCGCGCTCGAGGAATTCGTCGAGGCGCTCAAATCGAACGGAACGAGGCAGCTCGTCGATGTCCGGTCCCATCCGGGATCACGCCACAACCCACGGTTCGGACGCGAGGAGCTTGATACCCGATGACTGCTGCTGCGCGGCGCCTCGACGCTGAGCTCTTGCATACGCCGTTTATCGTCAGCACAAAACCAGCGTCGCGACCGAACCGTGTTACGGTCGTCGCAAGCCTAGACCAAATGAGCCCATTCAAGAGGAAGTCCGACGAAGAATTCGTGGACTCGCTGCGGACGTCGCAGCGCTACCGCCGCCCCATCGGCGTCACCTTGATCGTCATCGCAGTAGCGTTGGTCAGTCTTCACATCTGGGGAGAGGTGTGGATGCGGCACAAGGCGCTGGACATCGCCAGCGCCCTGGACGCCCTTTCGCGGCGGCCTGGCGCCGCCTCAGCGAACGCCTGCGATCCTTCGTCCGCGATGTCGTACGCAACAGGGTTGAGGAGCGGATTTCTGCTGGCGCAGGGGGCCTTCGTGGCCGCCATCTTCTTGGCTGGTGGGATCCGCCTTCGCTTTGGGGGTCGGAAGGAGCGCCTGTTGATCCAGCACTTCAACAACCCGGGCAGCGCCGCAAGCAACGAGCACTAGACCGTGCAGCGCAGGAGCGCGTGGTAGCGCTCGCTGCGGCCATGCTGGTGACCGTCCGATCGCTATCCCGACCGGATGGACGCCGCGCATCAGCGGTTGTTGCATTTCGTGGTCGACTCCGAGTGGAGCGATCACGATGTCCGGCACTGAAATCCGACAATGCATTCCGTCATTCGCTGTTCGCGGTGACGCGCCGTCGCCAGCTTTCCGGCATGCGCTTCCAGTTTCCTTTGATGGTCGTCATGGCCGCCTGCGCATGCGGGCAATCCGGCATTCGCCCGGTGACAACCGATTCCAACCCCGATGGGAGCGCCGGGACCGGGGCACCCGCTCCGGCGGGAGATGCCGGAACGACGACGGACGCAGGCCCGGGTGGACCCACCGACGCAGGCGCGGCGGCGGACGCCGGCCCAGCGGTCGACGCGGGTCCAGCTGCGGACGCCGGTCCAGCAGCGGATGCCGGCACTGCGCTCGATGGTGGATCGGCGCCCGATGCGGGGGCGGCGCCGCCCAGAACGCTCGACGCCGTGCCTTGCCCAGCTGACCCGCCGCTCCTCTGGAGCCGCACCTTCTCCGACGACGTCGACTTCCGGGGCGCGGCAGACGAGGGCGGCAACCTCTATTGGGTCGAGTACGATCCGCCGCGATCGTACGCGCATCCCGAGCCACCCGCCTGGCTCGCCTCCGCGGACCGCGACGGCCACGACCGATATCGCGTTCCAGCCTCGATCGCGGGAGACGCGTTCCTGATCGCGGGCGGCAAGGTGGTGATGTCGCACGGCGCAGCGCTGACCGCCTACGACGCGTCGTCCGGCGCTGTCTCCTGGTCCATCGACCTGCACTCGAGCTATCCCGCGGCGGATGCTGGCGTCACCGGGATTGCCGACCTGGGCAACGGCAAGATCGCCTTCGCGATGAACGATTCGAGCTTCGCGAGCGGTTTGTACGTCGCCGACATCGCGAGTGGCGCAATCCTCTGGTCGAACGTCGGCCAGCCCGCCGCGGCCTACGCAGTGGCTGGCTCGGACGGCCTGGGTTCGGTTCTCGCCAACGCGAACTCCTCGAGCTCGTACTCGCCCCAGGGCGGCTATCACACCCAAGTCGACGTCTTCCTCATGGACTCCGCCGGCCGACGGCTCTGGAACCATCACTTCGTCGACGGCGGCGGCTTTCTCGCATGGCCTCCCGGTCCGCCTTGGCTGGGCGTCTCCGGTGCCCAGGGCTTTTCGCCAGCGGGCGACTACGTGGCCGGACCGGTGAGCGCGTTCCCCGCGGTGCAGGGCCCGGACCTCGGCGCCAGCTTCTACTTTGGAACGACCGGCGGCGCGCCGGACGGCCTGAACGTGATCCGCGGTGGCGCGATCATTGCCCAAGCGCCGATCCCAGGCTCCATCGGACAGGACGGCCTTGCCTTGTGGCCGTTCGTCGCCGGCAAAGCCGGCGATCACCTCATCCTGGTGATGCAACGCTGGCCATCGAGCCCGGGGCTGTGCCACTCGTCCAGAGCCGCCAACGCGGCAGTGTCGCGATTCGACGCGACCAGCTTCTCCCAGTGCCCGTTCAAGTTCCAGGGCGAGTCCGGAATCGAGGGCGTCGCGCTCCTCGACGGCCGGCTGGTCCTCGGGCGCCGCACGTACCTGACCAGCGGGTGCACCCAGGAGCTCCAACCAGTGACCATCGAGGCGTACGGTCTTCCTGGTGAATCCCTCGCACCGTCCGGCTGGGTGCAGCGCGGAGGAACCCCCGGTCTCGGGAGGCGTCCGCGATAGGCAAGGGCGTCTTCCTCTGGGCCACCCTCGAGCCGCGGAAGCGAAGGTCTCCCGCGTCGCGCTCCGGACGCGGATAGGCTCCTCGGGCCCCGGGGCGCGCAGACCCGCTCGAGCTCTCGCGGTCGGCCGGCTCGACCGCGGAAAGTAAAATGTCACTCGGGAAACCCGACATTCCGCGCCGCGAGCGGCGCGGTGTTTAGGGCGTCATGCCCGAAAGTGGACCGGAACAGCCGCCATTCAGTGTCCGCTGCCATCGTCGATGCCCATCTCGACACCCATGCGCTCGGTACTGATCGTAGGACTGCTCGTTGCGTGCAGCGGTTCCCGCTCGGCGCCACCTGTGCTCGCGGGAAGTGGCGGAACGCCCGATGCTGGCGTGCCATCCTCCGTCGACGCCGGAGCGTCCGACGCGGGCACGCCCGATGGCGGTTCGTTCGACGCGGGCCACGACGTTGGCACCGCCGATGCCGGCGCGGACGCCGGACAGGCCGCGACAATCGACTGTGCGCCGTTCGGCGCTGCCAGACTCGCCTGGACGCTGACGGGCTATCAGAACCCGTGGAACACGTACGACGCGAACTCGTTTCTTCCCCGGGCGACGGACACGCTCGACGGAGTCCTCGTCAGCCACTTTACTGAGTCCGGGCACTTCTCTGGATCGTCCGACGCGACGTACAGCCCTGATGGCGGGTTGCGCGCTGACAGGCTGGCGGGCTCCTCCTGCCACCCCGTGAACGGCTGCTTCTTCAGCAGCGAAGCCATCTCGAACGGCACGATCTACACGAGCGGGGGCGTGGTCCGCTCCGCGCAGGATGGCCACATCCTGTACCAGTTCGATCCGGCTCCGGCGGGCGCGGATGCGGGTGCGTACTGGGTCCAGGAAGGAGTCGCCTCGAACGGCGGCATCGCCGTCTTCACCTGGAGCAACTACCAGGCGCCAACTTCAACCGTGACGGCGCTCGACAGTGACGGCGGTACTCTATGGCAGCACACGTTTGCCCGCGCGGTCGAGGCGGCGGTGGTCGATGACACGGGCGTCACCCTGCTGCGGATGTCCTCCGCCGGAGACCTCGTCGCAATCGCTCCGGACGGAGCGCCGCTATACTCGCAGACCCCGGACGTGAATTTGCGCGGCCTGCAAGCTGCCGGGGGACGGTTCTCTCTTGGTGACAGCACGCTCTACAACGTCGCGGACGGGTCGCCGCTCTCGACGCTGACGGCAGATCCCTGGCAAGCCCAGCTCCTCACGGCTTCGCGGATGTATCTCTGGCACTCCGACTACAACGCCCGGCGTTCGACGATCACCGCCGTCGATCCCGCGACGGGAAACCCGCTCTGGGAGCATGCGCTCCAGGTGGGCACCCAGATGTGGGTTGCATTCAGCGTAACCGGCGAGCGCGCGGTCGTCATCGATCCCCAGGATGTGCTGCACGTCGTACGCGGCGACGACGGCACCGACCTTCTCGCCTGCAAGGTTGCGCCCGACGTAAGGGGCCCCGTGTTGCTCCAGGGCGGCCGCCTCGCGGTGCAGCGCTATCCGAATCTGGAGGTTTACGATCTGCCCTATTAGGATCCGGCGTGTTCAATTCGGACGCGGGTGCAACCTGGGAATCTTGGGCAGGTCGCGGTTCTCCAGAGGATAAGATTGGTGGAGGCGGCGGGAATCGCACCCGCTTGGTCGACGTCCGGTGCCCTCAGACGGCAGTTGCGGCTCGCATTTCGGGGCGAAAGTCGGGCGTCGGCGGATTGCTATGGCGACAACGCCAACACAGTCCGGCGCGCGTCTGCACTTTTCCACGCCGACCTACGGCGGCGTCCAAGCTCGCACACGGCCGCGGACCAACGGTGCGCAGAAGCGCGCACCCGCAACCGCCTCGCTCCATTGCTCATTACTGGACACGCACCCGGACCGGCGCGCGAGTGTTGAATCCGGGTTCCACCAGCACTGGGAGTGGAAATGGGCAACGGCTTCGCGCCGCATGCGAGTCGTCGAGGCGTCCTTGCGCTACTCGCGCTGGGCGTGCTCGCCGCATGCGGAGGGGAATCGCGAACCGACCCGGCTCCGATCCGCGGCGCTCCCAGGCCGCGCTTCGTCTTCGTCAACGGGGACTTCGAAAACGATCCGATCGGCACGACTCCGCCTTCGGGTTGGACGCTGCTCAATTACCTGAACGCGAACGGCGTGAGCGGGACCGCGAGCGCGCCGCCCTCCAGCTTCTCGGCGCTGAACCTGTCCGGGCTCGGCACCGGCGTCAACGCGACGTACGTCGTCGGCGGCACGGCGCTCACCCAGGCCGATCCGGACCTCGGCACGGGCCAGACGTTCCGTTTTCCCCTCTACGGAGTGCGCGCGGCGCGGCTCAACTACAAGGACGCGACCACCTACGGGAAGAACAAGAACGCCAACGTGCTCAAGCAGTCGATGACGATAGGCCTCGCCGACGTGGACCCGACCGACGGACAGATCCACGTCCGGTTCGCCATCGCGCCGGTGCTGGAGAACCCGGCGCACGCGTTCAACCAGCAACCCTATTTCTACGTCGAGCTGCTCAACCTGACGCGCGGCACCACGCTCTACACCGGCTTCAACACCGCCGGCCAGATCGGAGTCCCCTGGCACACCACCACCAGCGTGGCCACTGGCAATGCCACCCAGTGGCTCGACTGGGCCCTCGTCGACATCTCGCCGGCCGGCTCGGCGCTCTCCGCCGGCGACCAGGTACAGCTCACGGTGGTCGCCTCGGGCTGCTCGCTGGGTGGCCACTTCGGCCGCGTCTACCTCGACGGCATGGGCTCGACGGTCCCGGGACCGTACGTCTCCGCCACCGCTCCGCAGTCGGTCAGCGCCGGCGCCACGCTGACCTATGCGCTCCACTATGCGAACGGAGGCTCCACCGCCGCGCTCGGGACGCGCATCGATCAAGTCACGCCGCCCAACACGACCTTCGCGTCCGTCGCGGGCATCACCGGTTGCACCGCGCCGGCAGCCGGCAGCGCCGGAACCGTCTCCTGCCCGATCGGCACGCTCAATCCCGGCGCATCCGGGAGCTTCACCGTCACCGTCAACGTCGCCGCGGGCGCGACCGGCAAGATCATCAACGGGAACTATTCGATCAGCGCGGTCAACCAGCCGACGCTCCTCGGCGCGAAGGTCACCACCACGGTCAACGGTTCGACCACCCGCTACGCGGACATCGTGGTGGTGAAGACCGCCAGCGTCACCGCGGTCCAGCCGGGCGCCACGTTCACGGCCGGGGCCAACAACCCGCTCTATACGATCACGGTCACCAACAACAGCACCACCGATCAGATCCGGTCCTCGCTCGGGCGTAGCGTCGCCTTCACCGACGTCATCCCCTCGCAGCTCACCGGCGTGACCTGGGCCTGCACGAACTCCGTCGCCGGCAGCGGAACCGGGACCCCCACCAAATGCCGGGACCAGGCCGGGGCGGCGACCTTCAACGGCACCGGAAATTCCATCTCGCTCTCGCCGCGCCTCGGCTTCAACGGCGGGCAGATCACCATCAAGGTGTACGGCACCATCTCGGCGAGCGCGTCGGGGACGATGATCAACACCGCCGGCACGGGGGCGCCGAGCGGGACGACCGATCCGGATCTCACCAACAACAGCTCGACGGTGAGCGTCTTCGTCGGAACGCCTCGCACGCTTACCGTCACCAAGGCGGGCGGCAACGCGAACGGGTCCATCTCCTCGGCGCCCGCCGGCCTTTCTTGTGGCACGAGCTGCGGGTCCGCCTCGGGAACCTTCGCCGACGGGTCGCAGGTGGTGTTGAACGCGTCCCCCATCGCCGGCGCCTCGTTCAGCGGATGGAGCGGCGCGGGCCTGCCGGCGGCGTGCACCGCCAGCCCGGCGCCTTCGAGCTGCACGCTGACCATCTCCGGGAACATGAACGTCACGGCGACGTTCGCGGCGCCCCCCGCGGTCGGGGCACCCGCGGCCGTCTTCGTCTACTCCTGGAACAACCAGCTCACGCCTACCGGCGCCGCCTTCGGGAACCCGCTCGCGGTCCTGGTCACCGACGCGAACGGCACTCCGGTGCCGAACACGACCGTCAACTTCACCGCGGTTCCTTCCGGGGCTGGAGCTTCCGCCAGCCTGGGGACCGGCACCGCCACCACCAACGCTTCCGGGATCGCGACGCGGACGGCGACCGCCAATGCGACGCCGGGCACCTATACGGTGAACGCGACGGTGAGCGGTGTTCCTTCGCCGGCCGCGTTCACGCTGACGAACGTGGGACCGCCGGCGTCGATCACCTACGTCAACGGCGGCAGCTCGACCGACCCGCAGCTGGCGCCGATCAATACGCAGTACGCGGCGCCCCTGGTGGCCGTGGTCCGAGACGCGGCCGGCAGTGCCATCCCGGGAGCCACGGTGACGTACACCGCCGTGCCCGCGTCTGGCGCGTCCTGCACCGTCTCGAACGGCAGCACCAGCGGCGCGAGCGTGAGCGCCACAACCGATTCTTCCGGCATGTCGAGCGTGACGGCGACCGCCAACGCCACGGTCGGCGCTTTCACCGTCACGGCGTCCGTCGGCGGAGTCGCCACGCCCGCGACCTTCCATCTGCAAAACGTGTCCACCGGGCCCGCCGCCGTCTTCATCGTCAGCGGGAACCCGCAGACGGCGGCGACCAATGGAGCCTTCGCCAGCCCTCTGGTCGTCGTCGTCTCCGACGCATCGGGCAACTCGCTGCCCGGCATCACCGTGAACTTCGCGGTCCAGCCCGCCTCCAGCGGAGCGAGCGCCACCCTCTCGGCAGCCAGTGCGGTCACCGACAGCTCGGGGCTCGCCAGCGTGACCGCCACCGCGAACGGGTCGGGCGGCACCTACACCGTCACCGCGAGCGTGTCTGGTGTCTCGACACCGGCGACGTTCACGCTCACGAACGACGGCGGGCAGTCCATCCAGGTGCAAGCGGGCAGCCCGCAGACCGCCACGGTGGGCGCGGCGTTCGCCTCGCAGCTCCAGGCGCTCGTCCTCGACATCACGGGCACCGCCGTTGCGGGAGCGGTGGTGACGTTCCAGGCGCCCACCAGCGGGGCCACGGCGACGCTGACCGGCGGGGCCGCCTGCGTCCCGGCAGCGGCGGGCTGCCGGACGGCAACGACCGATGCGGCCGGGATCGCGAGCCTCAGTGCGACCGCGAACTCGATCTCCGGATCGTACGCGGTCAGCGCCTCGACACCCGATGCACCCACGCCCGCGAATTTCAACCTGACCAACCAATGCACGGCTGACGCCCAGTGCACGGGCATCGCGCCCATCTGCAACTCGTCGACCGGCTCATGCGCCGCCTGCTCCACGAACGCGCAGTGCAGCACCAAGAACGCCGTGCAGCCGTGGTGCGACGCCTCCGGCGCCTGCTTCGCCTGCACCGCCGACAGCCAATGCAGCGGATCGACGCCCATCTGCAGCCAGGCGACCAATTCCTGCACCGCGTGCACGACGGACGCGCAGTGCGGCAACAAAGATGCGACGAAGCCTTACTGCCTCCCGGCCGGGACCTGCTTCGCCGGGTACACCATCACGTCCTCCGCCGGTACGAACGGCACCGTCTCTCCGTCCGGCGCGCAGACCGTCGGGCCGGGGACGACTCTCGCCATCAACATCACGCCCGACGCGCATTACCACGTGGCCGACGTGCTGGTGGACGGCAGCTCCGTGGGAGCGGTCGCGACGTATAGCTTCACGAACGTCGCCGCCAACCACACCCTGGCCGCGAGCTTCGCCATCGATCGGTTCGCGGTCACGGCGAGCTCGGGCCCGAACGGCACGCTGAGCTGCCCGTCTCCGATCGACTACGGCCAGTCTTCGACGTGCACCATCACGCCGGCTGCCGGCTTCCAGCTGGCGACGCTCACGGACAACCTGGTCGATGTGACCTCCCAGGTGAGCTCCGGCAGCTATGTGGTCACGAACGTCACCGCGGCGCGTTCGATCGCGGCCACCTTCATCAAGGCGCAGGGGACCTCCTGCGGCGGCAACGGCGAATGCGGCAGCGGCCAATGCGTGGACGGGCGCTGCTGCGACACGGCCTGCAGCGGCCAGTGCCAGGCCTGCGACGTCGCGGGCAGCCTGGGCACCTGCACGACTGTGGCTGCCGGGGCACCGCACGGCTCTCGACCGGCTTGTTCTTCGGACGGGTCGGTGTGCGGCGGCGCCTGCAACGGATCGAGCGCCAGCGCCTGCGCGTATCCGGGCGTGGCGACGCAGTGCCGCGCCGCCTCCTGCAGCAACGGCGTGGAGACGGTGGCCGCGAGCTGCGCGAGTACCGGTTCCTGCCCTGCCCTGACCACGCAGTCGTGCGGCGCGTACGTTTGCGGTGCGACCGCTTGCAAGACGACGTGCGCGGCCGACGGGGACTGCGCCTCCGGCAACTACTGCGACGGCAGCCATGCCTGCGTGGCGAAGAAAGCGCAGGCGAGCGCCTGCGGCGCCGACCACGAGTGCGCGACCGGTTCTTGCGCGGACGGGTTCTGCTGCGATCGCGCCTGCGGAGGACAGTGCGAGGCGTGCGACGTCGCCGGGAGCGTGGGCACCTGCTCAGCCGCGACCGGTTCGCCGCATGGATCGCGGAGCGCTTGCGCGTCGGACGGCACGGTCTGCGGCGGAAGCTGCGACGGAATCCACCCAGCGAGCTGCACGTATCCAGGCAGCTCCACGTCATGCCGCGCGCCCTCTTGCTCGGCAGGGATCGCCACGCTTGGCGAGTCTTGCGATGGCGCCGGCTCCTGCCCCGCGGTGCAGACCCAGACGTGCGCGCCCTTCAGCTGCGGTCCGACCGCGTGTACTGGCAACTGCACCGCCGATTCCGACTGCTCGAACGGCAACTGGTGCTCGGCCGGAGTCTGCGTCCCGCTGCTCACGCCAGGCCAGGCCTGCGGCGGCGCGAACCAGTGCGGATCGCAACACTGCGTGGACGGAGTCTGCTGCGATACGGCGTGCACCGGCCAGTGCGAGGCGTGCGCGGAGAGCGGCAGTGCGGGCACCTGCACGCCCGTGGCCGGCGCTCCGCGCAACGCGCGTACCGCTTGCGTCTCCGACGGCTCGGTCTGCGGAGGAGCGTGCGACGGAACGCATCCGGCCGCCTGCGCGTATCCGGGCAGCGGCACCAGCTGCCGCAATGCTTCGTGCGGCGCGGGCGTGGCGGTGCTGGCCGCGGTCTGCGACGGGAGCGGCTCCTGCCCCGCCGAGCAGGACGTCTCCTGCGCTCCGTATACTTGTGGTCCCACGGCGTGCGCGGGCAACTGCGCGGTGGACGCCGACTGCCTCTCCGGGAACTACTGCGCCGCGGGCGTCTGCACGCCGGTCCTGGCGAACGGCGGCGCCTGCGGCGCGGCAAACCAGTGCGCGAGCGGTCAGTGCGTCGACGGCGTGTGCTGCGCGACCGCCTGCAACGGGCAGTGCCAGGCCTGCGACGTCGTTAGCTCGGCCGGCACCTGCACCAACGTGGTCGGCGCGCCCCACGGAGCGCGACAGGCGTGCGCTTCCGACGGCAGCGTCTGCGGCGGCATCTGCGACGGGTCGAGCGCGAGCGCGTGCGCGTATCCGGCTGCGGCGACGAGCTGCCGGGGCGCAAGCTGCAGCGCGGGCGTCGCCACACTGCCGGCGGCCTGCGACGGCGCCGGCCGCTGCCCGGCTGTGCAGACGCAGGGCTGCAGTCCCTATCTGTGCGGCGCGCAGACGTGCCTCGGGAATTGCGCGACGAATGTGGACTGCGTCTCGGGGAGCTTCTGTTCGGCGGGCATCTGCGCGCCGCTGCTGGCGAACGGCGCCGCCTGCGCGGGCGCGAGTCAGTGCACGAGCGGGCAGTGCGTGGACGGGGTCTGCTGCAACGTCGCCTGCGGCGGGCAGTGCCAGGCCTGCGACGTGCCTGGCCAGGTCGGCACTTGCGCCAACGTGGTCGGTGCACCGCACGGATCGCGGCAAGCTTGCGGGTCTGACGGCACCGCCTGCGGCGGCTCGTGCGACGGCAGCGACGCGACCCAATGCGCGTATCCGGGCGCGTCCGTCGAGTGCCGCGCCGGATCGTGCTCGGCTGGAGTGATGACGGAACCGGCGGCTTGCAACGGTTCGGGCACGTGCCCCGCCATGGTGCAGGACGCGTGCGGACCGGCGGGGTGCTCCGGCACGGTCTGCGCCACCACGACGACCTGCAGCAGCGACGCGCAATGCGCGGCGACCGCGTCTTGCGTTGCTGGCGTGTGCCAGCCCAAGGGCGCTCCCGGCGTCTGGCTGGTGGCGGGCTCCGGCGGCTGCGCGTCCGGAGGCGCAGGCAGCCTGGCGCCTTTGCTGGTCCTCGCGCTCGTCGGAGTCTGGCGCGCGTTCCGCCGGCGCACGGCCCTTCTCGTCGCGGTGCTGGCGGCGTCGGGGGCAGCACGAGCGCAAACCGTGCCCGTGCAGCCCCAGTTCAACGCCGACCGCTTCAATCCCGGCGCGGGCAGCTCGGATATCCTCTCGGTGGGGAGCGCGTCGGTGCCCGAGCACATGAGCGTGCACTTCTCGCTCTTCTCCTCGTACGCCCGAGACCCGCTGCGGCTCATCGCCGTGGCGGACTCGAGCTACCAGGTCAGCCTGTTGCACAGCCAGACGCTGATGCATCTCGGCGCCAGCATCGGGTTGTTCGACCGGTTCGAGCTGGGTCTGACGTTGCCGTTCCTCGTCGCCCAGAGCGCCAGCGCGAACGACCTGCTCGGGCCTCTGATCGCTCCTGGGGAGGGGATCGGAGACCTGCGGCTGGTCCCGAAGGCGCAGCTCTGGCGGTCGGAGCTCTTCGCCGTCGCCCTGGCGGCGCCGCTGACGCTGCCCACAGGTCGAGGAGACGCGTTCCTCAGCCACGGGACCGCGACCCTCGCTCCGGAGCTGCGGGTCGAGACGGACGCGCTACCGGTCCGCCTGGCGGCAGCGTCGGGCATCGTGCTCCGCCGCGGCCGCGATTTCGCGAACCTCTCGGTGGGGAATGCGCTGACGTACGGGCTCGCGGGCGAGCTTCCCTTCTCCGTGCTCGGACAGCGGCTGGCGGCTCTCGGTACCCTGGCGGGAGAGGTCGAGCTGGGGCAGGCCGGCAGCGTCGAGCGGCCGCTCGAGCTGCTCGCCTCGGTCCGGTGGCTCTTGCCCGCCAATCTGGCGGTCACGGTCGGAGGCGGCCCGGGGCTGACGAACGGATACGGCACGCCGCGGTACCGCATGTTCGCGGGGATCAGCTTCGACCCGCCGCGGGTCGTGCGGCGGTCGTTGCCGCGGCCGCCGGTCATGGTCCAGGAGGCTCCGGCGCCCGCACCGGCGGAACCAGCGCCTGCGCCAGTCGCGGTGGCGGACGTGCCGCCGCCCCCGCCCGCGCTGACGCCGGTGGCGGTGGCGCCCGCATCGACGCCGGGGATCGAGCGCACGGTGCGGAACGGCCGCCTCGCCCTGCTCGTCCAGGTGCAGTTCGCGTACAACGCGGCGACCATCCTGCCGGTTTCGATTCCGCTGCTCGACCAGGTGGTCGAGGTGCTGCGGAGCACGCCGGAGATCCGGAAGGTCCGGATCGGAGGGCACACCGACGGAAGTGGCAAGCCCCGCCACAACCGCCGGCTCTCGCAGCGGCGCGCGGAGTCGGTGCTGCGGCATCTAGTCGCCGCGGGCATTGACGCCTCGCGGCTCAAGGCGAAGGGATTCGGCGCCGACCGGCCTATCGTGGCCAACGACACGGCGAAGAATCGCGCGAAGAACCGGCGCGTGGAGTTCGTGGTGCTGGATGGGCCCAAGCCCGAGGTTGCGCAGCACTGATCCAACCTGCAAGCTGCCGTAGTGCGTGCCGTGCGGGGGGCAGAAGACTTGGCTTTCCCGCGAAGTGCTGCAGGCGCGCGGGATCGGCTTGACTTCGAAGCCTCCCCCGGCAATCGGAGAGAGCGATGGCTCTCCGTTCGCCACCCACGCCTCCGCCCCCGCAGCGCTGCTGCCGCTGTGCGTGTGTTCTTCACCAGTCGATGAACGCGAGGCGCATCGGCGGCGTCCTCAGCCTGTACGTGTAGCCGAGCCGGCGTCGCGCCTGCACATCGGACGACGTCTGCGCACAGCGGCCATCGTCCGCGTTTTCGGAGAGCGGCAACCTCGCGGGTACAGTCGCCGGGATGCCCTCCGCCGATTCCGAGCGCACGTTCGCAACCCTCGGACCCGCGCTGCGGATGCTCGGCGTGGTGCTCGCGTTCGCCGCCGCACAGTCCGCCCGAGGCCTGTTCCGCTGCACGCTGTCGCTCGTCAGCGGCGCCGGGGCGCACCCGCTTCCGGACCTGACCGACCTGCTCTGCGGCCTGCTCGCCGTCGGGGCCGGCGCCTTCTTCCTCCGGCACGCCGACGAGAACTCGCAGGCGCTGGCGCGGGGGCCCAGCGTGCTTCCGCCGCTCACGCTGCTGCGGCTGTTCCAGCCCCGGTTCGAGCACCCGCTGCGCGAGCTCTGGAGCCGCAGCGAACCGGCCGCGCCCGAAGAGCCGATGCCCCGGAGCCGAATGTTCGGAGCGCTCTGGGCGCTCGGTCTCGCGATCGCGGTTCCGCTCTGGGCGTTCGCGCTCGTTGCGCCGGGGCAGGGCCGGCTGCCGATGCTGCTCCTCGATGCCGCTCATCACGCCGCGATCGTCGGCGCGTGCGCGACGGCGTTCCATTTCGCCGCAGTGCTGGCCGCCCGGCAGGAAGAAGCATGGGCGGAGATGAGGCCCAGCGTCATCACCGTGCCGGTGCGCCTCGCGAGATCCGGGGACACAATCCGGATCTCCGCGGCCCCGAAACGCGCCCCCGTTCCCGTTCCCACGGCTGCCGCGGAGAAGCATCTGGAGCCCCCAGTCCAGCGTGACCCACAGCCGGAAGTGCAGCCCGAGCCGGCGGCGGCGTTTCCGTCCGCCTGTGTGGTCTGCAAATCGTCGATCTCGTCCCGGCGCTGCGAGAAGTGCGGCGCACCCGCGGTCGCGGGGCCGTTCCGCATCCTGCGCGCGCTCGGCGGCAGCGGCGGGCGGCGCACGTTCCTGGCGTTGTCGCCCGACCGCAAGCAGGTCGCGCTCAAGGAGTTGAGCTTCGCCAGCGCGCCGGACGCGCAGGCGCTGGAAGCGTTCGCGCGGGAGGCGCGCACGCTGCGCGAGCTGCGCCATCCGCGCCTGCCGGTGTACGTCGACGCGTTTCGCGAGGAGGACGGCGCGACGGCGCGGCTCTATCTGGCGTACCGGTACCTCGAAGGCGTCTCGCTGGCGCAGGAGATGGTGGAGCGCCGGTATACCGAAGACGAGGTCCTCGATTTGGTCGAGGAGGTGCTGGAGATCCTGCGCCACCTCCACGGGCTCCAGCCGCCGCTCATCCACCGCGACCTGAAGCCGGCCAACCTGGTCCGCCGCGACGGCGGCACGGTGGCGCTGATCGATTTCGGCGTCGCGCGGGACCTCGATCGGACCGTGAACAGCGGCACGCTGGTCGGTACGGTCGGGTACATGCCGCCGGAGCAGCTCGCGGGACAGGTGGACATCACCTGCGACTTGTACGCGCTCGGCGCGACCGCCCTCCATCTGCTGACGCGGCGGCCCCCGTGGGAGTTCATGGACGGGCCGGAGCTGCGGCTGCCGCGCTTGAAGACGGCGCCGACGGCGCGAGCGCTGCTGCAGCGGCTCGTCGCGCCGCGCCGGGCGCACCGGTTCTCCTCGGCGCGCGAGGCGCTGGCGGCCTTGCGGCGACTCCGGTCGGGCGGGTCCCGCGTTCCGCGGAGCGCGTGGGCAGCCGCAGCGGTCTGTGCGCTGACGGTCGGTGCAGCGGGGTACGGCATGAACCGGCGCCTCGAGGCGCAACAAGCGCCGGCCGCTGCACCGATCGCTGCTGCCCGGCCACAGAATCCGCCGCCGCCCGCGCGCCCCGAAACCCGGACGCCCACGCCTCAGGTGACGGTGACCGCCGCGGTGCCCGCGGCCGCGCCCGTGATTGCGCCGAGGGTCGAACCCGCTCCCCTGGTGACCTGGAAGGGTGGCGCTCTCAGCCGCGCCGAGGTCGAGGACGGCCTGCGGCGACTGCCGCCCTGGCTGAAGGTCAATCGGCCCTGGTGGATCCAGCAGCATGTGCTCGGGCTCGTGCGGCGCAAGCTGCTGGTCGCCGAGGCGGAGCGGCGTGAGATGTCGGCGCTGTTGCCACCGTCGGTCGTGGACGTCGCCGAGCGCGAACGGTTCCTGGCGCGCGCGCTGCTGGTGGACGAGGCCCACAAGGAAGCGGACCCGCTGCGCGCCCGGGCGATCCGCAAGACCTGGGAACGGATGACCGAGGCCCTGGCGTCGGCCGCCGAGATCAGATTCGACGAGCAGCAGCTGTTTCAGATCGACCCGGAGAGGCTGGTCGGCGCGCTGCCGACGTGGCGGCCGATCTCGGGGGGTGGCGGCCGCGTCGAGTTCCATTCGCGCAACGCCGGGCACTGTGTGCTGGATGTCCACCCCTTGCAGCGGCGCTACGGCGGGAGCTGCGAGCGATCGAAGCGTCTCGCGGATGCCCTGCTCGAGCCGGACAACCTGCATCTGGTCGACCTGGCGCCGGGGTCGGAAGCGCCGGTCGGCTTCTACACGCGCATGACCGACGACTTCGTCGAGCTCCGCCGGCCCGTCGACACCCTGGAGGCCGCTGCACGCGCAGAGGGCTCGATGACCCGAATGCTCGTCCAGCTCGCCGGAACTTCCGGGACGATCTCCACCGGAGATGCCCTCACGCTGCTCCAGGCGGCCAAGTGGGCCGTGTACCGCTGCCTGGCGGTTGCGCTGTTCGAGGCCCGTTTCGAGCCGCTGCGGGCGACGGCCCGCATCCGCGTCGAGCTTCGTCCCGGCGGCTCCGCCAAGTCCCAGGTGGAGAGTTCCCCGGAGCTTCCGGCGGAAGGCTGCGGAATGATTCTGGCGCGCCCCGAGGTAGGAGGCGCCGGCGCGATGACGTTCGCGGCGGAGCTGGAGCGCGTGCCCCCGAGACGTTAGCGGCGCAGCGCGCGGCGGAGATCCTGTCCGGCGCGATCGGTCTCGGCGACCGAGCTGCGCAGGAACTTGCCGACGCCCAGGCTCACCAGCCAGAGTGTGGCCAGCAGAACCACCGCGAGGATGACCTTGCCGCCGTGCTGCTCCCAGAACGTCGCACCCGACGTCTTCGCCGGCTGCGCCTGGCTCATCGCCTGCAGCGCGGCGGCACGGCGTTCGGCGTCGCCTGGGGCGGCGGGTGCACGATTCGAGCGCGAGCCTGGGTTCGGATTGTCGGGCATTGTTCCCCCTCGAAGGAGACGATAGCAGCGCGCGAGGCGGACTCCAGATCTCGGCTGCGCAGCGCAGGGAGCTGTGTAGCTGACGCTCCAGACGTGATTCAGCTGGTCGATCCACGCCACCGATTCGACGAACAGCGGGACGCCGTACCTGTATGACAAGTGATCAAACAGAAGCGCGACATGCTCTGCGTAGATGACCAGCGCCTCCTTGCGCGATCGAACGCGACACGTGAACTCGGCGCCGGACACCTCATCGCGGTCGTTGGTCCGAAGCTGGATTTTCCCGTCCGACGAATTCACGAACACGCCGAGCAGCGTGCCTCCCGCCGGCAAGTGGCTCCTATCGAACTTGAGCAGCGAACGCCGCGTGTCGCGTCGAGCGAGGACAGAGCCAGCTCGGGTTGCGCCAACGTGAACGACTCGCTCAGCTGCACGATGACGCGAAACTCGGAATGAAGGCGTGGGTATGCGGACCTGGACCCGGACGCGGTCTGGGAACAGTGGCAGATCGCGCGAAGGCGGTCTCCAGAGCAAAGCACCGCGCCCGATTCACCTACCTGATCGATGACCAGCCTCCAATCGTCTGCGACTGCCACAAGTAGCTGTTGCCCAATCCGGCAGGGCCGGCGTCCGCAGCAGGATCATCGTCGCGAGGGACTTGCTAGGAGATCTGATTCGCAAGCGAAGGCGCGTAACCGAACTGTTGACGCTCTGTGTCTCGTCCCGGGACGAGTTGAACTGCCCGGTCCGACGGACTTATCCGGCGCAGAGTACAGTCGACTGCTGAAACCCGGCTGTTCCGCGCCGCGAGCGGCGCGGTGTTTGGTGGAGGCGGCGGGAATCGAACCAGCGGAGGCGCGCTGCGGCCGTGGCCCTCGCGCTGCTTCGGCACCTCTCGCGACGTAGGGCCGCCAAGGAAAGTAGCCACAGGCCTCCCGCTCGATCGTACTCGCTCAAGTCGGCCGCCGTTCGACCTGCACCAACCTGCACCACGGCATGCCACCCGGGCTGCCACGGGACAGGAGCGCATGGAATCCGAAGGCGCGCCCATCCTTTGCATCTGGGTAAGCACAAAGCGTCAAGCGTCGAACAGCGGTCGGAGGGGCTGTGCGGCGTTTCGCTGCAGTGACCAAGTTCGTACCGTCGGCGGAGGAGTCGATGCGAGCGACGCGCGCGGTGCGATGCGGTTTCGCGGCAGCCTTGATCGTGGCGTGCGCGTCGAACACCCCACAGGTCCCCGCGGAACCCAACGGCGGGTCAACCGGACCGGACGGCGGGGATGCTTCCGCGCTTCCGGCATCGCACACCATCACGATCACCTTCTCCGGCGCCGGAACTGGGCGCGTGTACTCGACAGGTGGCGAGATCGACTGTCAGGCCTCGTGCGAGCCGAGCCTCGCTGAGGGAATGCGCCTGATCCTCGTCGCACAGCCCGCGGCGGGGTCGATATTCGCGGAATGGAGCGGCGCCTGCTCGGGCTCCGGCTCCTGCGAAATCACGGTGCTTGAAGGCGTGCGCATCGGTGCGCGATTCGAGAAGCTCCCCTCGCCTCCGCCCGCGAGGCATGTGGTGTCGGTCCGAGTCGAGGGCGGAGGATCGATCGAGTCCGACCCTCTGGGGCTCTGGTGCCCAGCGATCTGCGACGCGTCCTTTCCGACCGGCAAACCGGTGACGCTTGAGGCGCGACCCTTCACCGATTGGCGATTCGCGGGATGGAGTGGCGCCTGCTCAGGAACGGGTCCGTGCACGCTGGATCTGCGGAGCGATGCCGTGGTGACCGCTTCGTTCGAGCACGTGGCCGCGGGAGAGTGCACGGGACTGACGCCCCTCGATCCCGGCCAGCCGCAAATCGTCGCGTTTCCTGCGATGGTGGCGCCGAGCCGCTGCCTGGGTTCCGCCGTCGACGGGACTGGAGCGCTGGCCGTCGGCACCGCCGCGGACGGCCGGGAGTCGGCGGGGCATTTCCTGTTCCTGCCGGGCGACGGTGGCCCCGGGTCGACGCGTGACTACGCCGGGCTGCGCGACCTTCACCCGCAGCAGCGCGGATTCGCCGGGATCGCCGTGGAGAACACCGGTTACGGGATCTACTCGCTCGCGCCGGACGGCGCGGTTTCGAGCCACTTCCATAGTCCGACTGGATTCATCATGAGCGCCGCCGACCCACGGGGCGGAACGGTCGTGGTGGACGGCAATTCCGTCGACGCGTTTGACTCGGCGGTGAGGCTGCGATGGTCGGCGGCCATCAGCGATATCGTCGAGCGACGCTTCACGGTCGGCGCCGACAGCGCGGGGCACGTGCTCCTGCTGTTCGATGGAGAACCGAGATTCGGGACGAATACGGTCGCCGGAATCTGGATCACTGCCGACGGCCGCCGGGGCGACGTCTTCGAGGCCGTCCCCTTCAAGTACGCCGATACCTGGCTCGTGCTCTGGCAGCGCATCGGCGGCGGCTTCTTCGTCGAAGAGTTTTCACCGCTCGGCTCGCAGGGAAAGACGGAGATCGAGTCGCTCGCCACGTCGACCTCGCCCGGTCCGCGCTGGCTGCTCTGGACGCCGCATCCCATCCACGGCGAGCGCGCGTACGCGCTCCTGCCCAGCGAAATCGGCGCGTACAGCCCCGCTTGCACCCTGCAGATCGCGACCACCTCGGGGACGCGTTGCGGCACGATCACGTTCGATGGTCCCTCGGGCAGATGCGACGCGAGCGCCGACCTCCGTATCGGCATCGACGGCACCTTGGTGCAGTCGATCGGGATCGCGCGGGGCTGCACGACGGACTGCGTGTGCACTTGGCGCGTCTGGCGCGGCTACTTGCGCTGAGCGCATTCTGCACCCTGCGCGACACGCCGTTCAGCGTCCACGATCAAAGCGAACTTGAAGCGGCCCGGATTCGCATCGACCATGTGAACTCCTCCATCGGAACCGTAACGCACTAGAGTGCGTTCACCACACGGAGTTCGCGCGCCATCCGCTCATCAGTCGGGCCGCTCGCGCACGACGGATTCCATCATGCCCTTCACGCCCTGATTGACGTTCCAAGCTACCCGATGGCCCATCGCCCACCGGATCGTATTCAGTAACGCGAGGATCGTCTCTTCCGAAAATAGGCGCTCCGGCGTCGCGACAGCCTCGGCGTTGGCAGTCCGGATCGGCCGCGACGACCGCACCTGGCGGCATTGTGTTGTTCCAGTAGAGGCCATGGTCGCGCATGGCGCTGACGGTGACTTCGACGACGGTCACCCCGTGGAACCCCAGCGCCTTGAGGAACTGCTGCCCTTCACGGAGCGCGCGACCCTAAGGAAGCATGCCAGGGCCGCCGATCCTGTGACGACCGGCTGCGCTCGAGAACCTGAAGCCAGAGCGCCGGAGTCGCCGACGTTCGCGCCGGAATCGCGGATGGAGCTGGCTCCGAATTCGGCGCGGCCCCGTGCCGATGCGGCGAGCACGGGGACAATTCGACCATCCTCTGGTTGGCACCGGGGATGCATTCGTGAATGAACGCGAAGTACAGCTGACGATCTTGGAGGATCACGATGCCCACGACGCGAGTTGAAACGGACAGTCTCGGACCGGTTGAAGTGCCTTCGGACAAGCTCTGGGGGGCGCAGACGCAGCGCTCACTCGAGCATTTCAGCATCGGGAAGGATTTGATTCCGCGCGAGATGATCACGGCCTATGCCGTCTTGAAGAAGGCCGCCGCCAAGGCAAATCATGACGGCAAACGCCTTGGCGACCGGCAGTACGAGTTGATCGTCCAGGTCTGCGACGAGATCCTCGCCGGACAGCACCACGACATGTTTCCCTTGCACGTCTGGATGACGGGCAGCGGCACGCAGTTCAACATGAACGTGAATGAGGTGATCTCCAACCGCTGCTGCCAGCTTGCGGGCACCCCGCTGGGAAGCAAGACGCCGGTCCACCCGAACGATCACGTGAACATGGCGCAGTCCTCGAACGACTCCTTTCCCTCGACCATGTACATCGCCGCGGCGGTCAACGTGAAGCAGCGCCTGATCCCCGCGGTCAAGGCCTTGCACGAGGCCATCCTGGCCAAGTCGAATGAGTGGAGCGACATCGTCAAGATCGGCCGCACCCACATGCAGGATGCCACGCCGCTGACGCTCGGCCAGGAGTGGTCGGGCTACGTCGGGATGCTGGCCGATGATCTGGAGCGGATCGAGACGTCGCTCCCGGGTGTGTATCGCCTGGCGTTGGGCGGGACGGCCGTCGGAACGGGCATCAACTCCGCGCCGGGGTTTGCCGAGGCTGCAGCCGCGAACATCGCCTCGCTCACCGGCCTGCCTTTCATCACGGCGCCCAACAAGTTCACGGTCCAGGGCGCTCACGACGCGCTGGTGCAGCT
>Ga0070708_100000715_pt1 | contig 25219 bp, 25 predicted proteins | sample KBSK5503metaG_FD_65469 | JGI IMG/M metagenome (GOLD analysis project Ga0070708, IMG submission 65469) | Corn, switchgrass and miscanthus rhizosphere microbial communities from Kellogg Biological Station, Michigan, USA - KBS K5-50-3 metaG | ecosystem: Host-associated > Plants > Roots >... | reverse complement strand
GCTGTAAAGCTCCTCCCCCAGTCCAGTCCAGCTCCCACCGTCCAACCGATCAGCAGGAAAGGCGTTTAGAGACCGCTTCGTCGGGAGAAATATTTCTCGGAGGTCGGGAATAAACGGTGGACTAGCGGAGTTTCACAGATTGCTGGAACAAAATCCTAAGCAAAAGGAATTGCAAGAGTGTTTCGTGCGAGTTATCGACTCACCCTAATCCAAACCTCGCAGATGTTGTCAGCGCGAGGTTGCAAAAGAGTTGACAATCAAATGACATCCTGTCCGCATCTCGTCGTCTGTTCGTTGTGTCTAAGACACAGTAACGTTGCAACAAAATCATAGACAAGGGAAGTGGAACGCAAACCATGAAAGAAAAGAATTCTTCATCTGCGGTGGTCTCCGAAACAAACTCAACAACAAGTCAGTCTTCGACGGAAGAAGCTGTTCAACGTCACTGGCGGGGTGTGGTCAAGAGACGTTCGTTCCTCAAGGGCCTGGGAATTGCTGGTGCAACGCTGTCAGCCGGCGCCTTACTGGGGACTGAGGGCAACGCGCAGACCACGCGGAGCGCAAGCAAGCTATCCCAAGGCGATGCCGCCCTCCTGCGGTTCGCGGCGGCAGCCGAAATCATAGAGGCTGATCTGTGGCAGCAATATAACGAACTGGGAGGCGTCCAAGGAGGCAATCCGGCCTACATCGCCGCCCTCAGCAACCTGGATGGCGATATGCCGCAATACATCTCTGATAACACCGACGATGAATTGAGTCACGCGGCCTTTCTGAACGCCTACTTGATTTCCAAGGGAGAAGAGCCGGTCGATCTGCTTCCGTTCCGAAACTTGCCCAGCAGTAAAGCGACTGGCGCCAAGGATGTAAAAAGGCTGACAAACCTGCTTAAGCTCAACGTTGACCTGAGCTGGTATACACGCTACCGCAGCACGCAGAATCCTGACTTCGGGGTGAAGTTCAAAGGACCGTTCACCATTGAGAACCAGCCTGCCATACCATTAAACGACAACGACACACCTCCCGATCAGACGCAACCGGTGCCTCCTGCGACCAAGCAAGAAGCTCGCATGCAAGCCATTGCGAACACCGCGGGATTTCACTTTGCCTTCATCGAGCAGGGTGGCGCGAGCCTGTATCCGACACTAGCCTTCAAAGCGACCGACCCCGAGGTCCTGCGAATCCTGATCAGCATTGGCGGAGTCGAGATCGATCACTTCGGACTCTGGCATGACAAGGCAGGCAATGCAGTAGCTCAGCCTTTGGCCGGTGTCACTGATCCGGAAACTGGTGTGACCTTCCCGGATCTCAATGCCCCCAACTCAGAACTCGACCAGACCAACCTGATCCTGCCTGAGCCCTGCGAATTTATCAGCAAGAGTCTGCCTCCCTGCTCTGTGATTCGGCCAACCTTGACCCAGAACGGCGGAGCCGTCGCTACCATCAAGGCTTTCACGGATGACCTCTTGTTCCTTGGTCAATCGAAGGCGTTCTTTACCCTGGTTAACCGGCTGGCGATCGAAGCTGATTCGGTACGGCGCGGCTTTTGATTTGTTTACAAGCTCTCCCCTGCTGTCTGGGCGGGCGCTGTACCAGATTACCGGTTGCAGCGCCTGCATTTTTATTAACACTTTTTGAGATGTTCACACTCGATCTGAAGGAGCACTCATGTTTGAAGGACTGTTTCAACCGATGCATCTGCTGGTTATTTTCGGAATTGCCTTGCTTGTGTTCGGACCTAAAAAACTTCCCGAGCTAGGCAAAGGAATCGGAGAGGGCATCCGCGGCTTCAAGTCCGCGATCAAAGCTGAAGAAGAGAAACAGGTCAGCATCACAACCGTAGTCACTGATGACCACGGTTTAACTAAGGGGTGAATCGTGGGTTTTGGCATCCTGTTCATACTTATGCTGGGATTGTTGCTATTGGGTCCAAAGCAGCTGCACACCTTGTTGGGACACGTGGCCCGGGCGAAAGCTCAGTTCGAACAGGCAAGCCGCGGGTTCAAGGCTCAACTGGCGGAGGAGCTCGATGCTGCGCATCAAGATGGCAAGCCCCGAGATTCCTCGCATGAATTGGTTGGGGATCAGTGAACCCTCCTACGATGTTCGGTAAGGCACTCTGAATCGCGCGGGGACAGCACAGAGTGCTAGACCCCCTGGAAAACAAGACCGATAAACCGTGCGGGGCTCATAAAGCCACCGCCCCATTCGGCGTCTGTAGTTGCGGTGGGCTTGGCGGCGACTATTTCCTCGCGCGATCTGCCTTGCTTTTTGAGAGTCGCAACCTTGTCACGAACCCCAACCAGAAGATCGCGGTAGAAGGTGAGTTGGGACTTGTCGCCAACCGCTCCGTGTCCCGGGATGACGATCATCTTGTCCGTGACTTTCGCAAGGTTAGCTTCAGTAGCGCGGATCATGCCGTCAATGCTGCCGCCGGTCGAGTAATCGATGAACGGATAGTAGCCATTCCAAAATGTGTCACCGACATGAAGAATATCGGCATCCGTGAAATGAGCGGAGATGTCGCTGTCGGTGTGTGTGGGCGCATAGTGTTTGAGAGCGGCTGTAGAGCCATTGCAATGTACCGTCCGCTCATCATCAAAGACTGTCGTGGGAAGTGCCCCGGCTGGTGAAGCTGAGAACGTAAAGTTGCAACCTTCGACGCGCGTGTCTTTGGAGAGGTGCTTGCGGGTGTTCTCATGCGCGAGGATCGCGGCACCGGCGGAGTGCATCCATTCGTTCCCGTCGGTATGGTCGAAGTTGCCAGTGTGCGTTGATGAGGTGCTTAATTGGATCCGAACTAATTTGGGCCAGAGCGTCCCTGATCTTTGGCCGGGCCCCGGCAAAACCGGCGTCGATTAGAAGTTTCCCGTCGCGGCCCGGAAGAACGGCGATATTGCCTCCCCACCCATCAGAACGCTGACGTTGCCTCTGAGCTTCTGAACCGTGATCGTACGAGCCGCTGCTGTCTTCCGCGCTGTCTCGACCAACCCATCACTCTCAGCAAACAGATTATGCGGAGCCAGCAACGTGACACTGGCAGCCAGACCGGTAGTTGCAACAAGTGTCGGCGAGTAATACTGGAATTTAAGCTGGTCATGAGATACTTCCCATTGTTATCATGCTTCGATTCTGCTGACCGATTTTGCCCTTTAATAAGTCCCGCACACCAGCCTTGATCTTCCGAGCTCCCAGTTCTCCAGCGCCAGCATTTCAATAAGGCACTGCTTGCAAACGCAGATCCTGATCCAGTTTGAAGCTCAGCAGCGTCTCGGCTGGAACCTGCACCTGTTTGCCTTTGGTCAGCACCTCAGTGCCAACGCCTCCGGCCGCGCCAATAGTTGCGCCGATCGCCGCTCCCTTACCGCCTCCCACGATGGCGCCGATCAGGGTTCCCAGGGCTGCACCGCCACCGACCATGATGGCCGTCTTCTTGTTCGCGCCCACTCCCTGCCCACCTTGCCGTTCCAGGTCGCCGGTGCTAATCAGGTACCTGGTTCCTGACACGGTCACAGCATCCACGTCGAGCACCAGATCGGACGCCGAAGTGATGCTGCCACCGGACGTGCTGCGGATTATCAACTGCGCGTCTGAGCCCTTGGGAATCGCCACCGCACCAGAGCTGTCCAGCACGTCCGCAGCAATCACCGCCGAGAAAGTCTGACCGACAGACGCGGTCTTGGAATCAATCGCCTCGTTGGTTCGTACTGAGAGTTCCGTGCCACTCGGAATGGTGGTCGAACTAACGACGCCCGAAGACCGCCCGTTCCCTCGCAATTCGAATTCGGCACGGCAGCCGTTGTCCACCCAGACGCCGCCCGCATCATAGCCCCAACTGGAACCCTGTACGCACTCGGAATCTCCGAAGGTGCGGCTGAGGCGCACTCCGCCCCGCGTATTCGCGGGACAGTACTTGCGTCCATAACCGTTGGCCTGGAAGGACTCGCAGCGGATTCTCGACGAAAGCTCGTTGCTACCGCCATACGGGAGGCGTAGTGTATCGCCTTCGTTGATGACGGCCTGGCTGGTGCGGCCGTTCAGAGCATATTGCACAGTGAGCGTCTTATCCTGCCCAGGAGCTGGATCGCCACCCATGCTGTCGTTGTTAACCTGCAGGTTAAGTTGGTCATTTTGAATTTGCGAGTTCAGCCGCGAAGTGACGTCGAAAGTGCGATTCCCCGCTCCATAAGTGGCGCGATTGATGCGCAAACTGCTCTGGCTGCTAGTGCCGTATGGCAAGCGCAATGTCTCGTAGTCATTGATGACGGCCTGGCCGGTGCGGCCGTTCAGAGCATATTGTACGGTGAGCGTCTTGGCCTCTCCGGGAGCCGGATCCCCGCCCATGGTGGTGGTATTTACCGGCAGGTTCAGTTGGCCATTTTGAATTTGCGAGTTCAGCCGCGAGGTGACGTCGAATGTGCGATTCCCCGCTCCATAAGTGGCCCGATTGATGCGCAAACTGCTCTGGCTGGTACTGCCGTTTGGCAGGCGTAACGTCTCGAAGTCATTGAGGACGACCTGGCTGATGCGGCCATTCAACGCATATTGCACCGTGAGCGTCTTGGTTTCCCCGGGAGCTGGATCGCCGCCCATGCTGACGGTATTTACCTGCAAGTTGAGTTGGCCATTTTGAATCTGCGAGTTCAGCCGCGAGGTGACGTCGAAGGTGCGATATCCCGATCCATAAATGGCTCGACTGATCTGCAAATCATTCTGGCTGGTAGTGCCGTACGGCAGACGGAGCGTGTCGCCCTCGTTGACCACGACCTGGTTCGAGCGGCCGTTCAACGTATATTGCACCGTGAGGGTTTTTGGTTGGTTGGGAGCTGGATCTCTGCCCATGGTCTGATTGTTTACTTCAAGGTTAAGCTGTCCTCCCTGAATCTGCGAGTTCAAGCGGGAGGTAACATCCAAGGACCGGCTACCGCTTCCGTAAACCGCGCGATTGATGCGCAGGCTGCTGTTGATCTGGTAGGGGTTGTAAACCTGCAGGTTCACCTGTTGGCTGTCGCGATAAGTCATCTGCCGACTCGTCCCTCCGCTATCCCTCAGTTGCAGCCGCAAAGCCCGGTTGCGACCACGCCGTTGGCCGGCTCCCAGGGTATTTCCATCCACGGTGAAGTTCAGCGAGTCGCCTTGCACCAGGGAGCGGACACGGTCAGTGACATCCACCCAATTGTTACCTGAGCCGTAATCGGCACGGATGATTTCCCAGGAAGTGTCTGTCTGCCCCAGTAAGGGAAGCGCCGCCAAACATACCAGCAACAGAGCCACACACGAGTTCTTCATGGTTGAAGTCTCCTCTAGGGAAATTTCGTTCTTTGCCGCCACACTCATTGGCCGAGCACATCGCCAATGATGCCTATTGCCGTGCTTGGGATGGCCGTCGCAGGATGCTGACATGAACGGTAGCAACGTCGTCCTTGCGCGCACGGTGCAATCGGCGCAAAAATTAGGCCCAGCGGTCCCATTTACGCGCCTGGTTGTAACAAATCACGATACCAGACACAAGCTGGGCGAGTCTGGTCACAAGTGCTCACATGCCAATAGTGTAGCCAGACCCTGAGAGAGTGCGGTAGCTTTATCCGTTTATCCTTGGAGAATCTTTTCCAAAACGCAGGTGCGGGATTAGCTAGCGGGAGGACGCAAGGGTCGGAAGCTGCGCATGCACCAATCGAACTTTGATTTGTAACTAACCGTCCAACAGAGCACAATAAAGCCGGAGGTGAGAGAAATGTCTTTTGCCTTGTATCTCATCGGGTACCTGATTCTTATTGCCGGGCTGGCTTATGGCGCTTTCATAATGCACGTTCCTCAGCGCTGGATCATCGTCGGCGTGGTGGTTCTTCTGGGACTCGGCATCGCCACCGGAGCAGTGCGGACCAGACAGCGCGATCCTGCGGAGTAATCAGGTGTCGCTACGGAAATTTCGACGAATTATGACTGACGCAAAATGAAGCTCGAACCCTCGCTACTTTTATCGACTGTTTTGAGTGGAACGGCCACCGCGAACCGATGCCAGCCGCAAAGCGGCGCAAGAATGCAGCCCACGGCGCCAGCCGTGGGTACGCTCGTGAACGGAATCAGTGTTTGGGTTCTGCCAGGTGACTCACAGAACGGACCGGCATTCGAGAGGCAACCACATCAGCCCCACGATAATCTACAACTCGTGACGTCAGGGTATGGGGACCCATAAAACGTACATCCGCCACGGCTTCCATGTTGGTCTGCAACCAGGTCCCTTCCAGGTAAGCAAAGGCGAGTTTCACTCGCACAGTTTTCAGCCACCACGACGGTGTTTTTGCAACTTCGCCCTCAATGTGGCGCACGAGGAGCGAACCTTTGTCCACCCATGCCTGGCCGGAAATCAAGTCTTTATCTTTTCGCTTTGGCTTCAGACCTAATAGATAACAGGGCTGGTTGTCGAGCACAGTCTCGCCCATGTAACTGAAATCGTAGTTATCAGTGTTGACAGCTGCGGTATGAGTCTCAGCCGGCTTGGTGGCGGATTCTACTTCGTGGTCCAGAATGCGGCGCACGATCTGTTCTCCGCGGCTGCTGCCGGACCGAGTCTGGATGTTGTAATGTTTGCTGCTGGGCGGCCGGAAGTCCACCTCGGCCACCACTTCGGAATCAGAACTTGAGCTCTTCGCGCCAAACAGCCGGTACTCACGGATCAATTGGTAAGCAACCTGCGGCCGGACATCGGACTGCGCTCTTTCCATCCCCTCGATAATTGTTGCTAAGGATGGTGTTCCTGAGCCGCTGCTCTGCTGGCCCGCAGCGGCGGAGCATGCCAATGCGCACAGTAATAGGTTGAGTAATCCGAATTTCAGCAACCCTGTTGTGTTACCCAGCCCCACGGTTTTTTCTGCTAATGAACGCACGCATGGATAAGAGCACGTCTCGTGCCACCGGGAAATGCTGAACAGAATTGGAATAGGTGAGAAGCTGGTTGGACGGTATGCAATTTCGGGAGCCGCGAGAGCGGATTTGACGTACCGAGAATCCGGTACAGCGGCACTAAGATTCCTGTAGTCAACTAGTTCTGAGGATTGCACACCTCTTTAGATGCGCCTGACCGTATCGCGTTTTCCGCAAAACGACAGGACGACGTTTCAAGCAGATAGACACGAAGTAACAGTTACTACATGACTCAGTCTAGGCTTCGTTCCAGAGCAACTGCGGCTGACGCTACTCTCTTGCATATCTGCGGAAAAAACTATCCGGCTTCCATTGCGGTCGTCCATCGGCATTGGCCACCGAAATAAGCAAGTCGCGGACGATTTCCTCGTACAGCGCCGCCGCCTGCAGATCCACTGGCTGATCGACGTCGTCGGACGGAGCGTGGTAGCGATTGGTGAGCCAGTCCTTAAATGTCTTCTGTTCCGGCGAGCCCGGGTCGAAGCCAACATCCATGATCAAAGCTGGAATTCCGTGACGAATGAAGCTGTACTGATCGCTGCGGATAAACAAATTCCGCAACGGCTCGGGATCAGGCTGCACCCGAACTCCGTGGGTCTGGGCAACCTCACGAGCCCGGTCGCCAAGGTCAGAGTCAGTCAATCCCTGCACCCTCAGAACCTTCAAAGGAACAATGGGCAAAAACATGTCAACGTTGATGTCCGCAATGATCGATTTCGGATCAACCGTGGGATGAGCCGCGAAGTACTTCGATCCCAACAATCCCTTTTCTTCGGCAGTAACAAACACGAACAAGATAGAGCGTCGGATTTTCTCCGGATGATTCTTGAAAGACCGAGCCATATCCAGCAGCAGCGCGCTGCCCGAACCGTCATCCATAGCGCCGTTGTAGATGCGATCTCCGTTAATTGGCTCACCGATGCCGATGTGATCAACGTGCGCGGATAAAACGACGTATTCGTTCTTCAGTTTGGGATCGTTGCCTTGCATTTTCGCTATCAGGTTGGCTGAATTGATTTCTGTCGTTTGCACCCGAGCTCGCGCTTTTAGCGATGCCACTAACGGAAAGTGTGGCAGCGGTTTGCGGTCTTTCCCCAACTCGGCGATCTCCTGGAAACTGTGCCCGGAGCCGGCAAACAGCTTTTCGGCTTTCGCCGGATTAAATATGAGTGCGATCTTCTCCCCGGCAGTCTCCTGAAACTCTGAATCCTCCAATTCCATCTGGGGATGAGCCCGATTGAGCGCGATCCGGCTCCACGGGATATCCATCGACGCCGGATTCGGAATGGTGATAATTCCGATAGCTCCAGCCTGCCGCAATGCTTTCCAGCGTTCTCCCGCCGATTGGTAATGAGAGGCCAGTGCCGCCGGGATGTCGGACGCAGAACCACTCAGCAGGACGGCAATCTTCCCCTTCAGATCAAGTCCAGCGAAGTCGTCATAGTTCTTCTCTGGAATTTTCAACCCGTAGCCGACAAAGACCAGTGGGGCCTTCACTTCGTCAGAACGCAGGTCCACGCGTGTGCTGAAGTAGGCGTCTTCACCCAGGTTGAGCGGTTCTTCGCCGCCATTCCGCACAAGCGCGGCGGTCGAATCCTTTTCGATGATCTGTCGTGAAATGAACTTTGCCGGTTGGTAATAGCCATTGGTTCCGGCTGGCTCAAGTCCTGCGTTGGTCAACTGCTGAACTATGTATTCTTCCGCTTTGCGAAGGCCCTCGCTGCCGGTCTCGCGACCTTCCATCTTGTCATCTGCCAAAACCTTAACGTGATTCCACCAGGTCTTGCCGTCAAAGTGATTTGCTATGGGCTCTTGCGCCCACAGACTGGCTACAAGTCCCGAAGTCACCAAGAGAAATTGCAGCTTTGCACGCATCGGGGAGCCCCTCCTAATCAAGCTATGAAGAGAAGGAAGGATAACAAATTAGCAAGGCATTCCAGAAAGGCTGAGAGGGAAGTGGGGTCAGTTGGTTTCCTCAGGGACTAACGTCGGCTAAATGCTTCGTCCAGTTGACGCAGAACGTCCAGCATTTCCAAGCGCTCGTTCTCTGTAAGAACGGTCTGCTCATTCTCAACTCGCCGCAGGGCAATACGAGACTCACCCAGGAACTCTGTGTTTGGTATTGTTCGCACTGTCCGACTAGCGGCGAGTACGACGAGACTCAATTCCACCGCACCGCGATCATTGAGCTTCACACCAATGGCCGCTAGGTAGTCATACAGTTGTGGGTTGTCCAGTCGCCTTGACTTGCGCGTTTCTCCCAGCGCTTTCGGGAAAAGCCCCCTTATCAATTCACCTGTGGAAATCATATGAACCCACTGCAAGAGCCAGCAATAAGGGGCTGATATCGCGGAACAGCTCTTTCTCGCAGGATGGACAGGTCAGACGACGATCAGACGTGCTGCTCTTTCTCCTGAGGCTTCACGCGCTTCTCTTTCTCTTTGCTAGCCGGTTCTTTGCTTGCCGGTTCGGAGGGATTCAGCACGCCGTGAGTCCTGATCCGGCTGGCTTTTCGGATCTCGTCCGCAATCTTGACCAAAGCTTCCTTGGCGCGAACCGGCGCCTCAGACGAAATCACAGAACTGGCAGCCAGGGTGAAAAGCAGAGCGTCTTCCTGCTTGTCGAAATAAAGAACCACCTGACTGGCTGCCATTGAGAGTACCTCCCCGGTTAGTCTCAGGAACTCCGGAGATAATAGGCGCATCCCGACCAAGACTGAAGGTACTCTCTTGATGCCGGGTACCCAGAGGGTCAGGAAAATCTCCGCCTATAGAAACTAAGTACCCTACAGGATTTCCTGTAGTGCGAAATTTCCTCCGTACAGGCAGAATTTCATCTTCTGTTCACCAAATCTTAGCCGTTGAGTGGCAGATTAAAGCAGTTACGACTGGTAGCCGGCTTGCACAGTATCCACTGACGCTTCTCCCGGAGATAGTTCGATGAATCGCAAGTTGACCCCTCTTATCCTGCCGTTTTTCTTGTTTTCTGTGTGTGCCACCGGGTTCGCCCAGCAGACGTCTAGTACAGCGAGACGCTCTCCCCGTGCCCAGAAACCCGGTTCGTACCTGATCGTATGGACCCAAACCCAGGCCCCCGAGCCAGCCCCTCAGCCTTCCGGTCGCCAGACGACTACGCCCGACCCCAAGCCCGAAACTCAATCGCCGTCACCCGCCCAGCCCGCCGAGTCTCAACCAGAGGGTTCGCAGTCGCAAGGCCAACCCGCTGCGCAAAGCTTTACCGGCACCATCAGCAAGGAAGGCGATAGTTATGTACTGAAGGTGTCCGACACGAGCTCGTACAAGCTCGACGATCAGGACAAAGCCAAAGAATACGAAGGCAAAAGGGTCTCAGTCGTCGGAATTCTGGATCCGAACACCAATCTGATCCGTGTCCAAAAGATCGAACCGATTTCCTAAGCAACAATCAAATCAGGCACAGCCGGGGCTCGAAAAGGGGCCCGATTTTTTGCGGCAGCATAGCTGAGCACTCAGCCTTCAGCACTCAGCATTCAGCCCCTCAACAATCGTTTGCTCTCACTCGAGCTGAACCCTTCACACCCATTGATGGCTGAATGCTGACTGCTGAGTGCTGACTGCTGCGTCCCGTCTCCACCGCAAGATGCTAAAGTTAAAGCGTGTCCTCCCCTGAATCCCGCTTCGTGCGAGCCTGCAAGGCGCAGCCTGTCGACCGGACACCCGTATGGTTCATGCGTCAGGCCGGACGTTATATGCCGCAGTACCGCGCCATCCGAAAACAATATTCGCTGTTCGAAATCTGCAAACAGCCGAAACTCGCCGCCGAAGTCACCATCACCGCCGCCGCGGAACTTGGGGTGGACGCTGCCATCATCTTCGCCGACCTGCTTCTACCCCTCGAAGTCATGGGCCTACCCTTTCACTTCTCAGCCGGAGAAGGCCCAATCATCGAAAAGCCTCTGCGTCAGAAGGACGATGTAGCTCGCCTCGGCACCGATCGCGCCGCCGACCTGGGATATGTTTCCGAAGCCGTGCGCCTGGTAGCCAAACATTTCGCATCGCGCCTCCCGGTTATTGGCTTTTGTGGCGCCCCCTTCACTCTGGCCAGCTATATGATCGAGGGCGGCGGTTCGCGCAATTACGTCCACACGAAAAAGTTGATGTACTCGTCGCCCGAAACCTGGGACATCCTGATGCGCAAGCTGGTCGCCGTCGTGTCCGAATACGCGGCCGAGCAAGTGCGTGCCGGGGCAGATGCTATTCAAATCTTCGATAGCTGGGTGGGCTGCCTCAGCGTGGAAGACTATCGCCAATACGCGCTGCCGCGCACCACGGAACTGGTAAAGACGTTGCAGAAAACCGGTGTACCCATTATTTATTTCGCTACCGACAGCGCGACTCTGTTGCCTTCCATGAAACAGACTGGCGCGGAGGTCATCGGCTTAGATTGGCGTATTCCCCTCGACGAGGGATGGCGAAGCCTCGGCTGCAATGGCGCGGTGCAAGGCAATCTCGATCCTGTCCTACTTTTCGCCGACTGGAAAGAATTGAAATCGCGTGCCGCAGATATCCTGAAGCGCGCCGGCGGACGTCCCGGTCATATTTTTAACTTAGGCCATGGCATCCTGCCCGAGACCCCTGTGGAGAACGTAAAAGCTTTAGCGAAGTTTGTGCAGGAGCACTCGGGAAGCACAGGATAGCCAGGCCCGCGGATCCCTTACGCGAAGCCGGATTTATGCAGCGCCTCCGAAGCAGCCCCGAAGGGGCGACATCACTTAGCCCAGCGCTTCAGCGCTGGGAACACGCGACTCTGGGTACAATGAACCGTGCGTGACGACGCCAGTTCGTCTAAAACCGCCGTCCTTTTGCTGGCCCACGGCAGCCCCGATTCCGTCGACGACGTCCCAGAATTTTTGCTCCAAGTCACCCGCGGACGCCAACTTCCCCCGCAGGTCATCGAAGAAGTCAAACGTCGTTACGCCCTCATCGGTCATTCCCCGCTCACGGAACGCACTCTGCAACAACGAGACCTGCTGGCTCGAAAACTCAGGCTGCCCGTTTACGTCGGCATGCGCAACTGGAATCCTTTTATCTCCGATACGGTCCGCACCATGGCTACCGACCGCATCGAGCGCGCGGTGGTCATCTGTCTCGCTCCCCAAAATTCACGTACCAGCGTCGGACTTTACCGCTCCGCGCTGGAGAAAGACGTTTCGTTTGACATTGACTTCGTGGACTCCTGGCATGACCATCCGTTGCTGATCCAGGCCTTCGCCGAAAAATTGCTCCCCGGAAGAGAAGGAGCCTCCCGCGAAATGGGAACCAATGTCCCCGTAATCTTTACCGCGCACAGCGTTCCTCAGCAAACCATCACCGAGGGTGATCCGTACGAGACTCAAACAAGGGAAACCGCCGCATTGGTTGCGCGCGAGGCTGTATTGGGGCCAGCAGACTGGACATTCGCTTTCCAAAGTCAAGGCATGTCCGGCACACGATGGCTGGGGCCTACTGTCGAGGAGACTATCTTAACCCTGAAACAAAAAGGCCACCGCGGCCTATTCATTCAACCGATAGGATTTCTCTGCGACCACGTCGAAGTGCTCTATGACATCGATATCGCCTTCAAGCAATTCGCGGAGAAACAACGGATGCGCCTGTGGCGCGCCGAATCGCTGAATGACTCACCCTTGCTCACAGCCGCACTGGCCGACGTGGCGCGATCACGAATGCGAAAAGCAGCCCCTCCGCCGCTGGCGGGCCGCTGACGTAGCTCCGGCGTCCCGCCGGCTCCAACTTAGAATAAAAGCATGAAACGCATTGCCATCATCGGCGGCGGCATCTCCGGCCTAGCCGCCGCCTTCACTCTCGACGAGCAGCGACGTGCCGGTGCGCCGGTCGAATACGCCCTGTTTGAATCGAGCCCGCGCTTCGGAGGTGTGATCGCCACTGAACGCGTAGAGAACTGCCTCGTCGAGGCTGGCCCCGATTCGTTCCTTGCCGAGAAACCCTGGGCCGCGGATCTCTGCCGCAAGCTGGGCCTCGCCGATCAACTGATCGGTTCCAATGATGCCCAACGCAAGACCTACATCCTGGTGAAGGGCAAACTGGTGGCGATCCCCGATGGCTTAATGTTCATGGTGCCCACCAAGATCATGCCCGTCCTGATGTCGCCACTTTTCTCTCTCCGGACCAAACTGCAAATGGCGCGCGAGTGGCTTCACCCCACAAAACAGGCGAGCTCTGACGAAACCGTGGCTTCGTTTGTGGAGCGTCACTACGGAAGCGAGATCGTGGAGCGTCTCGCCGACCCGCTCCTCTCCGGCATTTACGGCGGCGACGCCTCCCAATTAAGCATGCGTGCCGTCCTGCCGCGCTTCTTAGAAATGGAAGCGAAACACGGAAGCCTGAGCCGCGCCACGTTGACAGCCCGCGCTAAGACAGCGTCAGACTCAGCACGTCCGTTGTTCACTTCTTTAGAAGATGGAATGCAGCTGATGGTGGATGCCCTTGTAACTCGGCTGTCTCCGTTTGCTTTACATCTCAAACGGCCCGTGCAGTCCATACGTCCACAAGAAAACGGCTGGATGGTTTCGGCCGGTGATGAATCGCACCCTTTCGATGCACTCATTTTGGCCACGCCTACGCATGTCGCCGCAACTCTTGTGCAAGATGCCAGCCACGAGTTGGCCGTCGAACTTCGTGCAATCCCCTACAGTTCGTCGGTCACAGTGACGCTAGCCTACGATCAAAACGTGCGCGCGATGTTGCCTCCCGGCTTTGGATTCCTCGTGCCACGCACCGAAGGCAAGCATCTGCTGGCGGCCACCTTCGTGCACAATAAGTTTTCTCATCGCACACCTGCAGACCGCGCACTCATTCGCTGTTTTTTGGGCGGATCTCGCGACCCACAGGTTCTTCAGTCTTCCGACGAACAGATCGTGCATATCGTCCGCGAAGAATTAAAGCAGATCCTCGGATTCGCAGCCGAACCAATTTTCACTCGCGTTTACAAATGGAATGCCGCAATGGCGCAATACACGGTCGGGCATTTGGAACGGCTGGACCGAGTTCAGCATCTTTCTCAAGGCTTACCCGCGCTTGCACTGGCCGGAAACGGTTATCGTGGAATTGGCGTCCCCGATTGCGTTCGCTCCGGAGTGGAGGCTGCCACAGCGCTTACCGGCAATTACTCCCGTAACCCTGAGTAACCTCTCTTTCGTTGCAGAAACAACTCCGCTCCGTCAGGGTTAATAAGCATAGACACTGGGGGGAGAACCGGGATGAGCAAGCGACTTGTAGCCGCGGCTTTCGTAGCTGTCCTGCTGCACGGGTCGGTTTTGTGCGCGCAAGAACAATCTGGCGATTCGCACGACATGTCCCAGATGAACATGCCCGCCGCTGACCTCTCCAATACCAAGACCCCAGAATTGCACGAACTGTTTGGAATGGGCACCGACGGCAGCGCCCACGCTATGCATTCCATGCAATCACGTCACATGGATATGGGTCCGCACATGAAGATGACCACTCTACGGGATCCGAAGCCCGGTGATGAAGATCGTGCCCAGGAAGTAGTCGAGGCGGCGCGCAAAGCGGCAGAAAAATATGAGGACTACAGAGTTGCTCTGGCTGACGGGTACAAAATTTTCCTGCCCAACCTTCCGCAAGAGCAGTATCACTTCACCAACTATTGGTATGGATTCGAGGCCGGCCAGCGGTTCAATCCGGAGCATCCAACGTCGCTGCTGTACGAAAGACAGGGCAACGATTACAAATTAATTGGCGTGATGTACACCGCACTCAAGAAGGCGACAGAAGATGAACTCGATCGCCGTATTCCGCTAAGCATCGCGCAATGGCACGCACACATCAACATGTGCATCCCACCGGCCGAGAAAAAGAAAGAAATGTGGGGACCTAATCCGCGCTTCGGACTGGCCGGCACGATCGCCACCAAAGAAGAATGCCAATCCGCGGGAGGCAAGTTCGTGCCCCAGATCTTTGGCTGGATGGTTCACGTCTACCCCTTCGAGCAAAAAGCAGAAGACGTCTGGTCGGTCCAGCGCCAGGCGTCCGCTCACGCGGACTGAAAGAAGCATTCAGCAGTCAGCACTCAGCATTCAGCCAAACACAGTTTCGCAATCGTAAATCGTACTTCGTAAATCGTACTTTCCCTCAATCCGCGGCTGCCTCCACCATCTCCTCGCTCTCCGTTTTCGTCCTTACTTTCGACGTTGTCACCAGCACCACCGAAGCAATCACGATCACGCTTCCCGCAACGATGTAAGCATCCACGGGCTCATGCAGCACCAGCCATCCCAGAAACACCGCCACCACCGGATTGACGTACGCATATGTAGACACTTTCGATGTCGGCACATGTGCCAACAACCAGATATAAGCCGTGTAGCCAATCAACGATCCGCAAATTACCAGGTAGCACACTGCCGCGATTCCGCGAGCAGTCCACATCACGCGTGAAAAATCGCCGACCGCCACAGCAATAAGCAGATTCGCCAAGCCGGCTGCCAGCATCTGCCATGCCGTGGCGGAAAAGGGATCGACATCAGAAGATTGCCAACGTTTGGAAAGTACAGACCCCAGCGCCCAAACAAAAGATGCAAACAGTAAGCTGAGAGAAGCCCACATTTGCGACAGGCCCGTTCCAGTGAGCTTGGGCCACAACAAAACCACAATCCCAACCACTCCGAGTCCCAAACCAATCATGGCTCGGGGAGCAATGTGATGATCGCCCAGCAGCAGGGTATCCAAGACCAGGAACCACAACGGCGTCGAAGCAAGAATGAGCGCCGCCAGTCCCGACGAGACGTGCTCTTCTGCGTACGAAAGCGTCAGGTTGCCACCCGTCAGCAGCAAGATGCCTACTATTGCCATCTGTCCCAGTTGCCCGGCACTGTAGCGAATCTTGTGTCCGGTGAATGCGCAATAGCCCAGCATCAGGACGCCTGAAAGTAAAAAGCGAGTGGCGCACATCAATGCGGGCGGGATATGCTCAATCGCGATGCGAATGCCCAGGTAAGTCGACCCCCAGAACAGGTACACCAGCGCGAAGGCAAAAATCACAATCAGCCGTTGCTGGCGTTGCGCCTCAGTCATGCATATCAGACGATTACATTGGTACTTGCGATGCAAACTTTGAGGGGTTACGCAGCGCGTAACAACCAGCTATAATGTCAATGTGATCCAGATTTCTAATCCGCTGCCCGCACAAGCCCGCCCCAACCTCTTCGGCAGCGACTAATTCTCCGATCCTCCCACATCCGAGAACTAAGAGCCGCGAACTGACAACTGTTTTTTCGGAGGATCCCATGTCAACCAAGACCCTTGCTGTCGGTCCCAAAATTAAAACTAGGTTACCTGGTCCCAAAGCCAAACAAATTCTCGAAGGTGATGATAAGTACATCTCGCCCTCGTACACCCGCTCCTATCCGCTGGTAGCGAAACAGGGCCGCGGAATTGTTGTCACCGACGTGGACGGAAACGAGTTCTTCGATTTTTCCGCGGGCATCGCTGTGACTTCCACCGGACATTGTCATCCGCAGGTGGTCGCGGCCATTCAAAAACAGGCCGCTGAGCTCATTCACATGTCGGGCACCGATTTTTATTACGAGAACATGGTCACCCTGGCGGAGCATCTCTCGAAAATTGCTCCCATGCCCGGACCGCACAAGATTTACTACGGAAACTCTGGTACCGAAGCGATTGAGTGCGCGCTTAAGCTGGCCCGTTATCACACCAAGCGGCAGAACTTGATCGCGTTTTTCGGCGCTTTCCATGGTCGCACCATGGGCTCGCTCTCACTTACCGCTTCCAAGCCGCAACAGAAGCGGCGCTTCGCTCCACTGGTTCCCGGAGTCACCCACGTGCGCTATCCGGACGTGTATCGTGAGGGCGCGAAAGATGGTAATGCCTTTGCGCTGAGCTGCGCCCGCTTCATTGAAGACAAGCTTTTCAAGACGATCCTTCCGCCCGAGGAAGTGGCCGCAATCTTTGTCGAACCAGTGCAAGGCGAAGGTGGATATGTAGTCGCGCCGGACGTTTTCATGCAGGAGTTGCGCCGTATCTGTGATCGCCACGGCATTCTGCTCGTTGTAGACGAAGTTCAATGTGGCGCGGGCCGCACCGGCAAGTGGTGGGCGGTCGAGCACACCGGCGTGCAGCCCGACATTGTTTGTATGGCAAAAGGAATCGCGTCAGGAATGCCGCTCGGCATCACGCTGAGCAAGGCCGAGATCATGGATTGGGTCCCAGGCTCACATGCTTCCACCTTCGGCGGCAATCCAATCTGCATCGCCGCCGCACTGGCCACCATGGACGTGATTGAGCGTGAAGACCTGATGGGGAACGCAACCGAAGTCGGCAATCACATGCTCAAGCGCATGGCAGGCTGGCCACAGAAACATCGTTTGGTGGGAGATGTCCGCGGCCGCGGTTTGATGATCGGTGTCGAAATCGTCAAAGACAAAACCACGAGAGAATACGGCGCTCAAGAACGCGATCGCATAGTCGAACTCGCTTTCGAACGCGGCATACTGTTCCTGGGTTGCGGCCCCAGTACGGTTCGCATCGCCCCGCCGCTCATCGTGACCAAAGACGAAGCTGACGTCGCGATGGATGTTCTCGATGAGTGCATCACCATCGTCGAGGAACAATCTAGAAAAGCGGCCGGCTCCGGCAAGCCGCAAGGTGCGTAGAAGATATGTGGACCGGTATCGTTGAATCCATCCACATCGCTTCTGCTGCTGAGGCGACGACTCAATCCGTCGATGAGGCGCAAGCGATTCCGGGAGTTGGCTTGGAAGGTGATCGCTACGCTAAGGGTCAGGGAACCTTTTTCAAGCCGCTCCCAGATTTCGAATTGACGCTAATTGAAACGGAAGCTGTCGAAGCACTCAAGCGCGATTACGGCGTAGACATCACGCCCGGAGAAGCACGCCGTAATCTGGTCACGCGCGGCGTCCCGCTCAATCATCTGGTTGGCCACGAATTCCAAATTGGCGAGGTAAAGATCCGCGGCATACGCCTGTGCGAACCCTGTGACCACCTGCAACGGCTGACGGGCCGTCCAGTGCTCAAAGGATTGCGACATCGCGGCGGCCTCCGCGCCCAGATCCTGACCCAAGGCACGATCCATGTCGGCGACGTAATCTCTTTCCGCTGACTTGCCTTTCAATCGACAATCGTAAATCGAAAATCGTAAATTTCTTCTCAGTCACCTGCGGCCTCGGTCACTTCTGCCATCTCCTTAATCTCGTGACGCGGTTCCTGAACCTTGCCTCGCCCGCTCACCAGCGCGACGGACGCCAGAATGATGACAGTAGCAGCGATGGTGCGAGGCCCGATGTGCTCGTCCGCCAGCGCCCAGCCGACAAACACCGCGACCACTGGGTTCACATACGCATATGTGGAAACCTGTGACGATGAGCTCACCGTAACCAGCCAAGTAAAAACCGTGAACGCGATAATTGAGCCAAATACAATCAGGTACACCAAAGCAAAAACAGATTTCTCTGTGATGGCAGCAACATTGAGCGCACTCGGCTCTCCCGCGATCAGACTGGCGATTAGCAAGGTTGCGCCGCCGGCTACCATCTGCATAGCTGCAGACAGCACGGTAGATACTGCCAGCTTCACACGTTGGCTATAAATCGTTCCCGCCGCCCACAAAAATGCACTTGAAAGCGCGACGGCCGTGGCCAACAAGTCCAAGCGCCTTCCGCTAGAGATGGCATCGGGTCCAATGAGCAGAGCGACTCCGCCAAATCCCAGCAGCAATCCCGTCCAAACTTTCGCTCCCAGCTTTCCTTCATTTCTCGACGCCAGCAACACCGTCCACAGTGGCAGCGTAGCGCACAGCAGTGCAGCCAGTCCTGAAGGTATCCGCTGCTCCGCCCAAGCGATGGTCCCGTGACCGCCAAGAAACAGCAACGCGCCGGTGACAGCCGCATAACCCCACTGCAAACGCGTGGGCGCCGGATCACCTTGCCGCCTTGCCCAAATGAAAACCAGCAAGCCCGCTGTAAAGTGGCGAATGCCCATCATGAGCAGAGGAGGAATGGTTTCAACCGCATATCGGATTCCGAGATAGGTCGATCCCCAAATCAAATAAATGGCGGCGAAGCCTAGAACAATCTGCGCACGAGTGGGACGTGCGAAATTGTGACGGCGGAAGGGCGGTCCGATTTCAATTGCACTTCCGCTTCGAAGCAGAGCGCGAATCTGAGAGGGCCGATCGGTCAACATAGCAACCTCACCATCAAAGTAATTTTTGATGGTGTTAATCATGCTAAAATTGCCTATCCTCACTTGTCAAGTGTAATTTGATGGTTATAAGCTCTAATTTCGTGACCCCACCGAGTGCTAAGTCGCGATTCGAGTTTACCGGCGGAATGCTCTGCCTGGATTTCGCCAACACGGTGAACAATCGGACCAGTGATCACGCTGAGGAACTGCTCACCGATTATCCGAGCCTGGTGAAGTGGAGCGAAGAGGCCGGCGTCCTGACGCCAAGAAATGTAGAGCGGCTTCACCTGCTTGCGGGTGAGGAGCCCGGACACGCTCAGTCAGCGCTGCGTTATGCCATCCAGTTCCGTGACGCAATCTATTCGGTGTTCGCCGCGGTTGCGGGACGGCGAGCCGTGCCCGGCGCGGCTCTGGCCATGATCAACGCCGTAGTGCAACAGGCTTCTGAGCATTTGCGCATCGTGCACAGCAACCGGCGCTTTGATTGGGAATGGGTGCTGCCGGATAGCAGTCTCGATTCGATGTTATGGCCGGTGGCTCGCTCCGGGGCCGAACTGCTCACTTCGGATGATCTCAATTATGTGCGACAGTGCGCGGCAGGCGATTGCGCGTGGTTATTTCTGGACAAGACAAAAAATCATCGTCGCCGATGGTGCGACATGAAAACCTGCGGGAATCGCGATAAAGCTCGTCGCTACTACGCGCGGAGAAAAGCCTGACGCGAGCACAAGATCCAACAATTATTTTGTTGATCTCTCGATCATCATTTGCAATTGACTCTAGATACGGGGTAAGCGAAACTCGAACCATAGCTACTTCCAAAAGCCCTATGGATCGCAACTCCATCCTGGATCAAGGTTCGCCTCGGCTCGTGCCCCAGACGCCGCTGCCGGAAGGCGAGTCCCCATCGAGGCTACTAGATAACGCGCGCGCGACCTTGCGTTTCCCTGCAGCGAATGACGGTAGCTCGCTGACTGAAATGGCGCAGCGCGATCTGAATGCCACATTGCAATTGCTGGCGGAGCGAGCACAATACATTACGGGAGCTTCGGGGGCGGCCATCGCTTTGCGGGAGGGCGAAAAGATGCTTTGCCGCGCCAGTGCAGGTCCGTCGGCCCCGGAACTGGGAACGCGCCTGCAAATCGATTCCGGTTTATCCGGAGAGAGTGTGCGGACTAAGCAGATCTTGCGCTGTGATGATGCGGAGAACGATGCGCGGGTGAATCGCGAGAGCTGCCGCGCCCTCGGTATCGCGTCAGTCATGGTGATGCCGCTGATTCGCGAGAACGAGGTGAACGGGGTTTTCGAATTGTTTTCCGGCAGGCCTTACGCTTTTGAAGAACGCGATGTCACCGCTCTGCAGCGAATGGCCGAGTTGATCCAGACGGCGGTCGAACATGCTGACGCCGCCAAACGGGCAGAAAAAGAAATTGCCGGTGACACCATGGTTGTGGAAGAAGTAGAAGCGGCGGACATTTCCCCGCCTGCCGAAAGCATTGAGCCTGCGCCGAAGGCCGAAGTGCAGGTGGAAGCTGCTATCAAGAAGGAAGAAGTCGCTACGGACGTCATTGTCACTCGCGTGAACGTTGCGAAGTGCCAGGCTTGCGGCTTTCCGATCTCCGAAGGCCGCGCGCTGTGTGTCACTTGTGAGACAGCGCAGTTCGAAGAGGGGAACGTTTCAAATACTGTGGGACCGGCGTTTTTCTCACAATATTCAGACGCCAAAGAACAAGGATGGTGGCGGTCCAATCAGTACTTGATCGGGATGGTATTGGTGACGGTCATCACAGTAGCTGTGTTGCTTTGGGTTCGCTGAGTGTTGGCGCTCAAACGTTCCGATGGGATTCTGATTTGCCTCCCGCCTAAGGAAGGCTTATAGTCGCCCTGCCGTTGCGGAGGATGACATGAAACATCTTCTGAACTGGGTGCTAAGTGCGGTGGCATTGTGGATCGTGGCGAACCTGGTCCCGGGCTTTCACCTGACCGGGCCATTCGCGGCGCTGATCGCGGCGCTCGTCATTGGGTTTGTGAACGCCACCCTGGGCGTTTTCCTCAAGATTATTACCTTTCCTCTCACTCTGCTCACGCTGGGAATCTTCTGGCTGGTGATCAATGCAGCGATGATTGAGCTGGCATCGGCGATTGTTCCCGGCTTTCGTGTGGACACGTTTGCGGCAGCGTTCTGGGGGGCCATCGTGCTCAGCCTGGTCAACATGTTTTTCCGCTGGCTGATTGGACCACGTACGGAGCAGGTTCCATAACCTATCCGGAATCTCTGCTGAGGATAACTACAGGTCACATGCTACGCGGAAGCCGTAGTCTGCATAGTGGAATTCTGGCGGGATACTGGAACGAGCGGCGCAGCGTGTGACTTTGATGTGGTGGCGCCAGGAGCCTCCTCGGGAAGAGCGGCGCTGGCCGGTGTCGGGGCCGCGCGGATTCCCTTCCGGAGAAACTGCGTAGTAGTCGGCCTGGTACCAATCGCTGCACCACTCGTGGACGTTCTCCGAAATGTCGTACAGACCAAATGCATTCGGCGCGTACCTGCCCACCGGTTCGGGAGCTGACTTCCAGCGCGTCGCGTAATCAGGCAACGATTCTGGAGGAGCGTCACCCCAGGGGAAAAGTTTTGCTTCTAGGTTGCCGCGCGCGGCTCGTTCCCATTCTGCTTCTGTGGGCAAGCGATAGTGCCGATTTGTGGCGGCGCTCAACCATTCGCAATACTTCATCGCGTCGAACCACGAAACTGCGACTACCGGCTGCTCCGGATGATTGAAGTTGGGATCGTCCCACAGGGGTGGTGATTGACTCGCCGTCGCGCGTAGGAAATGTTCGTACTCGCGATTCGTTACCTGATACGCGGCGAGATGGAAAGCGTCGACCCAGACTCGATGTGTTGGGCGCTCGTTATCTTGGCCTGCATCAGAGCCCATCCAGAACCAGCCTTCGGGGATGGGGACGAGAGTTGGTTCAAGTGAGAGCGGGGAGAACGACGCGTTGAACGCGGAAGCCATTGGTTCAAGGATATCTTAAGTTAATCGCAGTGTTCGGCCTCCCGGCTAAAGCCGCGTTGATGGCGTAGGCTCAGGCGACCCCGCCTGGGCGGTTTTATCTCAAATCTTATCGACCTTAGCGCTGGTTTGGACAGGCGAGTCGCCTATCGCTACGTGGGCAATGCTGGGCTGCGAGCGTTCGCTCGGCAATGCGTCTCAGCGGACCTCGGCCAGCTGAAGGCGCAACTTATGAGTGGCACGGAAAAGGGTATTCTTTATCGTGCCCTCGGTGGTGTTGAGGATTCCGGCGACGGTTCGCAGTTTCAGGCCGTGATAATGCTTCAACTCAAAAACTACGCGCTCACGAGGAGACAGTCTGGTTAGGGCGCAAAAGATGCGCTCACGCAGTTCGCGGCTGACAGCGCTGCGCTCGGGGCTGGCGCTTGCCCGGTGATCGGGCATGCGGTCCAGCACTTTTTCTTCCTCGCCCTCTGGTGAAACTGTGGTGGTCAGATCGCGGCCGCGAGAATTTTTCTTGCGCAGGTGATCAAGGCAAAGATTAGTCACAATGCGGTAGATCCACGTGTAGAAAGAACATTCGAAGCGGAAACGTCCCAGGTTGATGTAGGCGCGAAGGAATGCCTCCTGGTACATGTCCTGGCCGTCCTCTTGCGAACCGGTGAGATGAACCGCGAGGCGGAGCACAGCACGATCGTATTGCCGGACCAATTCCTCGAACGCGGCGGCGTCGCCCTGCTGAGCTGCGCGAATGAGCCGCGTGTCGTCTACGCGAGATGAACCTGTTGCTTTCCGGCTTGACGGAAGGAAAGCAAGGTTGTTCATGTAAGCCGGCACGCCGCGAGGTTTGCTCATCTCAGCCACGATCATTTTCCTGTCCGCTCGAAGCTCCAGTTAGTCGTTTGTCCGTCGCACCACGATCAGCGCCATGTCGTCTTCGCGAGTGCGGCTTCCGGCGAAATCCTCGGCCGCGCCCAGTACGGAAAACAGAATCGAACTCGCCGCCGACCCGCAGGGCAGTTGTGCCGCCAAGAGCAGGCGTTCTACGCCGAAATCTGATCCGGCCGGGTTGCGGCATTCTCCAATTCCATCGGAATAGCCGAGCAGCGTGTCACCCTGGCGCAATGTTGTTTTTCCGTTAGCGAAGGATGCTCCCGCAATCGCGCCCAGCAGCGGACCACCATCGCACAACTGGTCGGCGCTCCCATCGCTTCGCAACAACAAGGCTGGAGGATGCCCGGCATTGCAATACGTGATCTCACCGGAACTCACATTCAGCTTGCCCAGCAACAAGCTGGTCAAAGGAAATTCCAGGCTTGTCTGCAACAGGTCACGATTGATAGCCGACAAAGCGGCAGCGGGACTCTCCAGCGCCGTGATTTGCATCCGCAGCAGGCCAAGGATGTGAGTGAACCACATCGCTGCCGAAAGGCCTTTACCCGCAATATCGCCGATGGCGAATACCAAGTCGCCCTCGAGTTCGAAGACGCTGATGAAATCGCCCGAGACGTGGCGCACCGGAAAAATCTCGCTGGCAATCTCAAAAGACTCCCAACGTAGATAACGTGGGCCGCAAAGTCTTCTCTGCACCTGGGCGGCTTCGTACATCACGCGGCGCAGATCGTTGTAATCACGGCGCAGGTCGGCCACTTGATCTTCCAGCGCGGGATCGGCTGGCGTCACTTCGGCGCGAGCGGCGCTGGGTTTTAAACGACAGGGCGTGCTAACCGGGAAAGCCCATCCCCTGTTTTCCCCGCGACCTAGGCTGCGACCTCGTATTTGCAGAGCGGTTTCCAACCCAGCCTCCTGCACAAATCAGTAATCAGCCGACAAACTTGTAGCCAGTACCGTGCACCGTCAGGATGAAGCGGGGTTCCTCGGGCTTGGGCTCGACTTTCTGGCGCAAGCGAACGATGTGCGTATCCACCGTGCGGGTGGTGGGGAAACGCTCGTAGCCCCAGACGTCCTCGAGCAAACGATCGCGGCTAAGAGTTTCGCCGGGATGGCTGAGGAAGTACTTCAGCAAATCAAACTCCTTGGAGGAAAAGTCGAGAGCCTTGCCGCTGCGCGATACCTGGCAACTGCGCAGATTCACCTCGACATCACCAAACGCGTAATGATCCTGATCCTTGGGAACCGTGGGAGCGCGCCGAAGGACCGCCTTTACCCGGGCCAGCAATTCGCGAATTGAAAATGGCTTGGTGACGTAGTCGTCCGCTCCCAGTTCGAGGCCCACTACTTTGTCCACTTCCTGTCCGCGCGCGGTCAGCATGATGATGGGAACGGATGCGCGCTTGGCCTTGAGCTGCTTGCAGACATCCAGTCCGCTCATGCGCGGCATCATGACGTCGAGGATGACCAGGTCGGGCTTCTCCGCAATCGCGCGTTCCAGACCGGCAACCCCGTCGGGTGCGGTGATGACTTCGTATCCTTCGTACTCGAAGTTATCGCGGAGGCCGGCGACCATGTTGGGTTCGTCTTCGACGATCAGGATTTTCGTCATAAGCTGTTTACTCTTTACTCTAACCCCCGCAGGCGAGTCGCCTGCCGCTACGTGGTTCGTGGCTATGCCGACGCTGCGGTGCTCGCGATTGTGGCCGCATTTACCGGCAGAGTAATGGTGAACTTGCTGCCTTGTCCGGGGGCACTATCTACCATCACTTCGCCGCCGTGCGCCTGCACGATGTGACGCACCAGGGAAAGGCCCAGGCCGCTGCCCTTGGTGTTGTGTACCAGTGGATCGCCCACGCGATAGAACTTCTCGAAAATCTTGTGCTGCTCTTGCGACGGGATACCAATTCCGTGATCGATTACTTCCAGTTTCACCGCTCCGTTTTCACGATAGAGATTCACTCCGATGTATTTCCGATCCTGCGAATACTTGAGGGCGTTGTTTACCAGGTTGACCAGAGAGCGCGCCATGGCTTCGCGGTCCACTCGCATCGGGGGAACAGGGTCGATCTTCTCCTCAAAGGTGAAGCCGTGTTGCTCGATCTGATAGCGATAAGATTCCAGCGTGTTCCGCACCAGTTCCCGCATGTCAGTGTC
>Ga0070708_100000714_pt1 | contig 25242 bp, 22 predicted proteins | sample KBSK5503metaG_FD_65469 | JGI IMG/M metagenome (GOLD analysis project Ga0070708, IMG submission 65469) | Corn, switchgrass and miscanthus rhizosphere microbial communities from Kellogg Biological Station, Michigan, USA - KBS K5-50-3 metaG | ecosystem: Host-associated > Plants > Roots >... | reverse complement strand
ACTCGCTCGCCGTACGGCGGGCATCGACCCCGGAGCACCTGCGCCTTCGGACGGATCGACCGCAGAAACTCGTGCACGAGGCGCGATTTGCCGACCCCCGCCGGACCGAGGAGCGTAAAGAGCTGGCACGTTTCGTCGGCGGTCGCCTGTTCGAAGGCGGACCCGAGCTGCCGGCGCTCGCGCTCTCGACCAACGAGCGGTGAATCGAAACGTTGCTGGTGACTGGTGACGCCCGGTGTGACGGCGAGCAACCGAAAGGCTCGCGTCGATCCGGACCGGCCGAGCGGATCGATCGTGCCCGACGGCTCAGCGTCAATCGCCCAGCGCACCAAGTGATGGGTTCCTTCGCCCAGCAGGATCTCGCCGGAGAGTGCCGCCTGCTGGAGTCGGGCCGCCACGTTCACGGCATCGCCGGTCACCTGGGTGGTCGAGCCCGTACCCCACGCGACGACCTCGCCGGTGTTGACGCCGACCCGCATCGTCAAGCGGACGCGAAGCTCGGTCTCCAGGTGGTCGTTCAGCTCCGTCAAGGCATCGCGCATCGCGAACGCGGCTCGGACCCCCCGGAGAGCATCGTCCTCATGGACGAGTGGCATGCCAAAGACGGCGAGGACCGCGTCACCGACGAGCAGCTCGACCGTTCCGCCGTGCCGCTCGAGCACTGCCCGCATCTCTTGGAAGCAGCGGTCCAGCGGCTCCCGCCTGGATTCTGGATCGAGGGGTTCGCCCGCAAGCGTTGATCCGCGCACGTCCGCCATGAGCGTGGTGACCGTGCGGCGCGTGTCGCGCAGACGAGGGACCGACGGGATCAGACGTGTCGCTTCCTCGGACACCAGCTCTTCAACCGGTGCGGGTCCCGGAGCGGCTGCAAAGTCCAGCGCCGCATCGTGATCCAGAACGGCGCGCTGCAGAGATTCGAGTTCCCGTCCCGGATCCACGCCCAGTTCGCGGTCGAGGACCCCCCGCGCCCGGTGGTACACCTCGAGGGCCTCGGCCTGCCGTCCTGAGCGGTAGAGCGCCAGCATCAGGCGAGCGTGGAAGACCTCGCGCAACGGCATTTCGCCAACGAGCCGTCGAAGGTCGGGCACGAGCTCCAGATGACGACCACAGGCGAGCTCGGCATCGATCCGCCGTTCGTGGGCCACGGCCCGAAGTTCGTCGAGCCGTGCACGGTCAGCTCGAGCCGTGTTGGTAGTTGCGAGATCCCCGAGCGCGGGGCCGCGCCACAGGGCGAGCGCGACCTCCAGGGCATCGGCGGCGGCCTGCGGATCGCCGATGGCAAATGTCCGGGACGCCTCGGCAAGGAGGGCCTCGAAGCGCCCGAGGTCGATGGCGCTTCCCTCCGCGCGGAGCCGGTAGCCGTGAGGCTGCGACTCGATACAGTCGACCCCAAGTGCCCGACGCAGGCGCGACACGTGGACCCCAATCGCGTGCTGCGCACTGGGGGGCGGATCCTCGCCCCAAACCTCATCGATGAGGTGGTCCGTCGAGACAGTCTCGCCGACGTGCAGGACGAGGAGCGCGAGAATCGCGCGCTGCAGACCGCTGCCGATCTTGATGCGGCCGCCTGGTCCGATGACCTCGAGCGGTCCCAGGACCTTGAACTCCATCGCCGCAATCGTCGCATTCAGAGCCACCCGTCGCCAGCCGTGTCTGGCCGTTGAACGAGCGTTGATCGAAGTGGACGATCGGTCGATCACCCTCCAACCTGCCCCCGCCGGCTCGACGCCGGGTTCGGTAGAACCATTTGCATTCGGGGTCTCCGGAGGACGCACGATGAACGACAACCGGCTACCCGACGCGATCATCGGGCGGCTGTCACGAGTGCGAACGCTGGAGTCTCAGCTCGTGGACAGGCTCGAAGAGTTGCGGACGAACACCGCGATCGACCGGGCGCCAGGCGAGAGCTTCACGCGCCTGTTGGCACTCGCGGCGAGTCATCGACTGACGTTGGACGAGTTTGCCGGCATGCGTGGAGCCGAACTCAATCGCCTGGAGCCGACCGTCGTTCATCGCGATTGCGTACGCTCGCTGTCCGGGCTGGTGGAGGACGTCGTCGCCGCGGCCGCGTCTGCCCTCGTGGCCTACGGCGCGCTCTACGCGTCAGCTCGGCTTCTGTACGAGAACGCGGTCTGTGATCTCGCCGACGGGTATGCGGCAGACTGGGCGGGCGAGCTGGTTGCCCTCAACGACCTTGTGGCGCCAGTCGTCCATGGTGAGCTGGTATCGGGTGGCCTGACGTGTCGCTGCATTTGCCCGACCTGTGGCATTGGTGCTTGCGGCTGCACGCGGAACAGCATCGACACGATCCGGGGGTATTGGGGCCAGCCGGGGCTGGAGCCTAGTGAGGGGCTCGAGCTGCGCGTGCCACCGCGGCCGGGGAGCCAGCTGGCCGAAGCGGGCCTCGAGCGAGGGGATCGAATCATCGCGGTCGACGGCGAGCTGGTGCATACCAACGCCGAGATCCAGCGCGCGCTGCGCGGTCATCCGATCGGCGAGTCGATGACGATGCAAGTCGTGCGGGCCGGCGCACCCCAAGAGGTCCCGGTCGCGCGGGTCAGCGATCTCCCGTCGTAGTCACCGCGCGTTCCTCTACTAGATGGCGATGTGCGAGAGGCGCTGACGGTTGCATCAGGAAGCCGGAATTTGCCGCTGCAGCTGGGTCCTGGTAGAGAGAAATAGAACAGGTGTTCGTGGCGCGCCCGACAGGATTCGAACCTGCGACCTTCGGCTCCGGAGGCCGACGCTCTATCCGCTGAGCTACAGGCGCGAGGGCCGAATGGTACCTGCTGAGGGTGGTTAGACCCTCGGCATCTGTTTTTGAAGGTCCATCGCGAGGCTCCCGCACCTACGAACTCGATGGGCACGTCGAGCCTGCGCGTATTTGGGTGCCCGTACCCCACGACATTCGGCCGACGATCGGCATCCGCGAAGGGTTGTTGCGTTGTCGGGCAAGGACGCGCACCCAGCGATCCTTCAACAGTCTTGACGCCCGTGCTACGGTGCTGCAACCGGTTTCATGTAACCGGTTTCAGCCGGAGCGCGAACGTGGTGAGGAAGTCGGTCACGATCCGCGACGTCGCCAGGCGGGCGGGGGTGAGCGTGGCGACTGCCTCGCGCGCGCTCAACGGCAAGCAGGTCGTCAATACCCAGACCCGCGACCGGATCCTGGCGGTGATGGAAGAGCTCGGCTTCAGGCCGAGCCCCGCCGCTCGCCGTCTCAGCCTTGGCCGGACGCTGACCGTGGGAGTCGTCGTCTCGTTCCTCACCCGACCGCAGGCCGCCGAGCGGCTGCGGGGCGTCGACACGGTCCTGACCGATAGCGAGTTCGACCTCGTCGTCTACAACGTCGAATCGGTCCAGAAGCGGGACCACTACCTTGCGAGCCTCGCTCACTCGCAACGAACCGACGGGCTGATGGTGATGTCGCTGCCGCCGCCGGAGGAATTGGTTCGGGCGCTGCGTGAGGCGCCGGTGCCGGTGGTCTTCATCGACGTCCACACTCCGTCCGTCGGGCAGCTGGCGCGCGTCATCGGCGACGACGCGAGCGGCGGTGCACTCGCCGGTCGACACCTCCTTGGCCTTGGCCACCGCCGGATTGCCTTCGTCGGCGACGCCCTCGAAAGCCCGTTCGGGTTCACGTCGAGCCGCGATCGCGAACAGGGCCTTACCCATGAGCTCGCAGCAGCCGGGATCGACATCCCGCCTGCCTGGATCGGGCATGGGGCACACGGCCGGTATGAGGCGCGCGAGCTTGCACGCCGCATCTTGTCCGCTCACGACCGACCGACTGCCATCTTCGCCGCCAGTGACACGCAGGCCCTTGGCGTGGTCGCCGCGGCGCGCGAGCTGGGGCTCCACGTTCCCGACGACGTATCGGTCATCGGCTTCGACGACATCGAGGCCGCCGACTACGTTGGCCTGACGACGGTCAGCCAGCAGCTCTTCGAATCGGGCCGCCTTGGCGCCGAGATGCTGCTCGCGGAGATCGAGCACCGCTCCGAACACCCGCCCGTCGCCCGGCTGACACCCGAGTTGGTGGTGCGCGCGACGACGGCACCGCCGAAGGAGGGCCGTGGATGACGATCCACTGCTCGGCGATGGAAATCGACAGGCGTCACGGCAGAGCAAAAAGGAGGATCGATGGTCAGCATCGGATTTGATCGCCGGACACCGCCGAAATGGTCCGGCCGGCTGTGCGCGTTGGTGGTCGCGGCCGGGCTTGTCGCCGCGTGCGCGCCTCCGGGCGCGGTCTCGAGCCCAGCCGGCAGCCAGGGCGCCGCAGCGACGCCTGCCGGAAGCCCGTCGGGCACGGCAACCGCCGCCGGCCCGAGCTGCGGGACCGACCCGGTCGAGCTGAACGCCTACTTCGAGACGGGTTTCGACCTGCCGTTCAAGCTGTCCGAGGAGTTCACGAAGCAGTTCCCGAACGTGACGTGGAAGATCAGTCAGGACCAGTTCACGAACCTGATGTCGGCGACGCCACGCCTGCTCGCGGGCGACAACCCGCCCGACCTCATCCGCCTTCCGTCGATGGTCTCGCTCGTCAAGGACAACCTGCTGAAGAACCTCGACGAGTACGTCACCGCCTTCGGCTGGGACAAGTTCCCGGCGGCGCAGCTCGCACAGAATCGCGTGGCGACCGACGGCACCCGCGGCTCCGGCTCGCTCTACGCCGCGGGACTCAATTACAGCCTGACGGGTGTCTTCTACAACAAGCAGCTCGCGCAACAGATCGGCATGACGACGCCGCCGGCGACTGTCGAGGAGTTCGAGGGCCTGCTGGCGAAGGCAAAGACGGCCAAGCTCCAGCCGATCATGATCTGGAACGCCACCGCCAGCGGTGGCGGGCTCGCATTCCCGCTCCAGAACCTCATGGCGGCCTACGGCCCGACCCAGCCGATCAACGACTGGATCTTCCAGAAGCCGGGAGCCACGATCGATACGCCGACGAACCTCACAGCCGCGCAGCATCTCCAGCAGTGGATCGAGGCCGGCTACTTCCCGAAGGACGTCAACGCCATCGAGTACACCGACGCACAGAGTCGCTTCGGCAAGGGCGAGGGCGTGTTCATGTTCAACGGCGACTGGCAGAACGCCGGCTACGACAAGGACATGTCCAGCAACGCGGGCTTCTTCGTCTTCCCGCCCGGTCAGGCCGGCGGGTCGCTGGCCGCGATGTCAGCCCCGCTGACGTACGGGATCGCAGCAAAGGCGAAGAACGCTGATTGCGCCGCGTTCTTCCTCAACTGGGTCGCGACCAACGACAAGGCCCGCGAGATCGACGTCGCGGTCGGTGGCTCGAACCCGGGCGGACCGCCTGACCTGCCGGTTCCCCAAGCGACAGCACCGATCACCAACGAGACCCTGGCCGCCGGCGCGGAGGTGGCCAAGGACAACGGAGCGATGGACTTCATCGCCAACGCCACGGGCTCGATCTTCGCTCAGGGTTGGACGCCCGAGCTGCAGAAGATGGTCGGCGACAAGCAGGATGCTGCGGGCCTGCTGAAGGCCGTCCAGGCCGAGTACGAGAAGGAACTGGCTCAGTGAGCCAGGCCGCCGGCAAGGCGGCACGGAGCGAGCGATGACCCAGGCTCGCGCCGCGGCTGCCGGTCGGCGGGAGGCACGGCGGATCCCCTGGCTCCAGGGGATCCGCCGGCAAACCGTGGTGGGCTGGCTGTTCGTGCTGCCGGCCCTGCTGTTCTATGCCGCGTTCGTTCTCCAGCCGCTCGCCCTGACGGTCCAGTACTCGCTGTATCGCTGGGACGGCTTCGGTCCGGCGACGTGGGTCGGCCTGGCCAACTACGCCAGCGTCCTGCGCGAGCCGAAGCTCCTGGAGACGCTCTTCAACGCGTTCCGATTGGTGCTGTTCTTCAGCCTCATTCCCGTCGGCCTTGGGCTCGTGACGGCAAGCGTGATCCACCGCGTCGCAACCGGCCGGCTCGGCGCGATCTCGCGGACCGTGCTCTTCCTGCCGCAGGTCATCCCGCTCGTCGCCGCCGGCATCATCTGGGGCAGGCTCCTGTCACTCTCCGGCCTCATCAACCAGGGTCTGGCGGCGATCGGCCTCGGCGATGTCGCCCGAGCCTGGCTGGGCGACTTCGACACCGCGCTGCCGGCCGTCGGCATCATCGGGATCTGGGTGCTGCTCGGGTTCTGCACGGTGCTGCTGCTGACGGGCATGACCAAGATCGATGAAGCCCTCTTCGAGTCCGCCCGAATCGATGGGGCCGGTTGGTCACAGGAATTTCGGGCGATCACGGTGCCGAACCTCAGGCACGAGATCGGTGTCTGCATCACCGTCACGGTGATCGCCGCGCTTGCCGCCTTCGACATCGTCTACGTCGCAACCGGCGGCGGGCCCGGCAACGCGACCGCCGTGCCGGGCATCCAGATCTACATCCTTGCCTTCCTCGAGCGGCAGGTTGGCCTCGCCTCCGCGCTCGCGGTCGTGCTCGTCGTCCTCGTCCTGCTCGTGATCCTGCCGATCCAGCGGCTCAGCCGCGAGGACGTCCGGTGAGGGTCGCTCGCAGTGAGCTATTGGCGGGCCGGGCGCTTCTAGCTGTTCTGATCACGATCACGATCCTCCCCTTCCTGAGCATCTTCACGACCGCGCTGTACCCCTCGGGCAGCGTCCCGGTCGGACTGTCCTGGCCGGCGCAGCCACAGTGGGGCAACTTCGTCGATGCGTTCAAGGTCGCGAACATGAGCGCGCTGCTCGCATCGAGCGTGTTCATCGTCCTGGCCGTGGTGCCGATCTCGCTCGTGATCTCGACGATGGCGGGCTTCGCGATCGGGCTCCTTCGTATCCCCGGCGCTCGCCTGCTCCTGTTGCTCTTCGTGTTTGGCCTGACGCTACCGTTCGAGGGAATCGTCACGCCGCTGTACTTCCTCGCCCGCCAGATCGGAATCCTCAACACGCGCGTCGCGATCGTCCTGCCCCTGATCGGGCTGTTCATGCCCTTCGCCGTCTTCTGGATGCGAGCCCATTTCGTGAACATGCCGAGCGAGATCTCCGAGGCGGCACGCGTGGACGGTGCCAGCGCCTGGGATCTCTTCTGGCGGATCCACGTGCCGCTGGCCCGTGCGCCGATCGCCTCGCTCGGGATCCTGATGTCAGTCTGGGCCTGGAACCAGTTCCTGCTCGCCCTCGTGCTCGTCGAGGACCCGACGCAACGGACGATGGCCGGCGCGCTGGGGGCGTTCCAGGGGCACTACGCGACCGATATTCCGCTCCTGTGCGCCGGGACGATCCTGATCCTCCTGCCCACCCTCCTCATCTTCGTGCTCTTCCAGCGCCAGGTCATCGCGGCGCTCCTGCAAGGGTCGGTCAAGGGATGACGATGCAGTCGGCGGCGAGGAATGCGATCCGGGGGGCCGCGAGGGACACCATCGAGCTCGACGATGGCCGGCGCATCGAGGGCTTCGTGGATGCCGGTTTCGGCGCGGTCATGGACGCCTTCGTCGCGAACTTCGTCGAGCGTCACGACCTCGGAGCAGGGTGCGCCGTGTACATGGACGCGCTACCGGTCGTCGACGTCTGGGGCGGCATTGCCGACAGGCGGACCGGGCGAGTGTGGAACCACGACACCGCCGCCGTGATCTTCTCGTGCTCCAAGGGCCTGTTGGCGATCTGTGCCTACCTGCTCGTCCAGGGGGGCAGGCTCGATCTCGACGCGCCCGTCGCCCTCTATTGGCCAGAGTTCGGCGCAGCCGGCAAGGTAGGGCTGACCGTTCGGCAGGTGATGAGTCACCGGGCCGGGTTGCCGGCGCTTGACGCCGATCTCGAGCGCGGCGAGGTCCTCGCGTGGGCGCCGGTCATCCGGGCGATCGAGGCCCAGCGGCCGCTGTATGCCCCCGAGGGTGGCCATTTCTACCACACGCTCACCTACGGCTGGCTTGTCGGCGAGCTGATCCGAAGGGTCACCGGCCGTTCACCCGGCCGCTTCTTACGGGAGGCGATCGGGGATCCACTCGAGCTGCGAACCTGGATCGGTCTCCCCGATGCGGTGCGGCCGTCTGTCGCCTGGATGGAGCCGCCGCTTCCGGACGAGGACTCCGCGGCCGCCCGTCAGGCTGCTCGCCTCGGCCGCGAGAACGCCGTCATTGCACGGAGTGCGTCCATGGGCGGGGCATTCGGCTTCCCAGTCGAGAACGGCATCGTCTCCTTCAACGCCCCGGACATCCAGGCCGCCGAGATCCCAGGGGCGAACGGTGTCAGCACGGCTGAATCCCTGGCTCGCGCGTACGCGGCCTGCGTCGCTGACTCGCACGGCCGACCGCTCCTGTCGGCCGCGTCGCTGGGCGACCTCCTCCGCGTCCAGTCGGCCGGCCGGCCGCTGTCGGGCATGCCTGATGACGGTGCTCGGTGGGGAACCGGCTTCCAGCTGGCTTCGCCGCCAGGCCAGCCGATGCTCGGGGCGACGAGCTTCGGACACGCCGGCGCCGGCGGCCAGCTAGGGTTCGCCGACGTGGAGCACCGCGTCGGGTTCGCGTATCTGGGCAACCAGATGGGTGGCTACGGCGATGTGCGAGCTCGCGAGCTGACCATGGCCCTCCGCGCCGCGATCGGTGCCTGAGGGCCTCCGGGACGCCTCGATGGCAGCTCAATCCGTCGCCACTCGCCCGCAGCTGCTGACGTATCCCGACTCGCTCGGCGCCGACCTTCATGAGCTCGGGAACCTTCTGGACGGCCCTTTCGATGGGCTCTTCCACGGGGTGCACATCCTGCCGCCGTTCCCCTCCTCGGGCGACCGTGGCTTTGCCCCGCTGACCTATCAAGAGATCGATCCGCGCTTCGGGACGTGGGAGGACATCCGGCGCATCGGGGCGCGTCACGACGTGATGCTCGACGTGATGATCAACCACATCTCGCGCCAGAGCCCGGAGTTTCAGGACTTCCAGCGCCTCGGCCGGCGATCGCGGTACGCGGACCTGTTCATCACCCTCGACAAGATCTGGCCGGACCGCGATCCACCGCTGAGCGACGTCGCGCAGATCTTTCTGCGCAAGCCGGACTCGCCCTTCTCGACGGTCACGATCGAGGAGACCGGCGAGCCCGAGCGGATCTGGACGTCGTTCGGGTCGGCAAACTGGTCGGAGCAGATCGACCTCGACGTCACGTCCGAGACGACGCGTTCGCTCGTTGCCAGCTGGCTGCGGTTCTTTGCCGATCAGGGCGTCCGGTTCGTCCGACTCGATGCCGTCGGCTACGTCATCAAGAAGCCGGGAACGTCCTGCTTCATGGTCGAGCCTGAGATCTACGAGTTCCTCGGCTGGATCACCGGCGTTGCCGGGCCGCTCGGGCTGGTGATCCTGCCCGAGGTGCACGATCGATATCTGACCCACGAACGCCTCGCTGCCCACGGCTTCTGGACCTACGACTTCGTGCTGCCGGGACTCGTGCTCGACGCGTTCGAGACGGGTGTGGCGCTACCGCTGGCGGAGCATCTCAGGCGCTCGCCGCGGCGCCAGTTCACCACGCTCGACTGTCACGACGGCATACCGGTTCGCCCGGACCTCGACGGCATCCTCGAGCCGGCCCAGATGCTCGAGCTTGCCGAGCGCGTTCGGCGGCGCGGGGGCAACGTCAACAGGCTCCTCTCGGGCGACCAGGCCGGCGACGTCGATGTCCACCAGCTCAACTGCACGTACTACTCCGCACTGGGCGGTGACGACGCGCGCTACGTGGCGGCCCGGGCCATCCAGCTGTTCGCCAGGGGTGTTCCCCAGATCTACTACGTCGGTCTGCTCGCAGGTGAGAATGACACGGCCGCGGTTGAGCGAACCGGGGATGGCCGGGCGATCAATCGCCACGATTACACGATCGGCGAGGTCGAAGACGCCCTGCGCCGCCCAGTCGTCCGTCGAGTGTTCGAACTCGTGCGCCTTCGGAACACCCATCCGGCATTCGCGGGAGAGCTCGACGTGGAGAGTGAGGGAAGCGCTCTCCGGCTTCGATGGCGGAGCGGCGACGCGATGTGCAGTCTCGAGGTGGATCTCTCGTCTGGCCGGGCCGCGATCAGCGACCCTAAAGCTCAGTCGGCGGTGTCCGGACCCGACTCGCAGGTCTGGTGACAGGGGCTCCGCGATCTGACGAAGAGCGTAAAACTCCACCCGGTTCGCTCGGGTTTCCACTCGGGTGGCCACTACGCTCGGGAGTCCCAACAGGAGCAGTCGCGGAACGATACGTTGGTGGAGGGATGCCGCTGCCGGAGCGACCGTGTTGGCGAATTCGGCCAAGCCCGCGAAGGCCGTGTCGCTATCGTCGAGCGCAGGGGTTCGGGCATCGGTGCATCGCCGGTACTGGGAGGGTCACATGCTCAGCGATCACATGGTTCATCCGAGCCTCGCGACCGCGGGCATCGGTCGGGCCCGCGTCTGGTACGCCCAAAGGCTTGGTCTCGAGCCGCTCTTCGAATCTCCGTACCTGCTCGCCTACCAGGTGGGCCCTACGATTTTCACGGTCTTCGAGACGTCGGCTGCCGGGACGGCCCAGAACACGACAGCGATCTGGCGCGTCCCGGACCTCCGCGCCGAGATGACTCGCCTTCGCGCTCGGGGCGTCGTATTCGAGGAGCTCGACTTGGGCGGTGACGGTCGGACGATCGACGGGGTCGTGACCACCACCGATCCATGGGGCGGTACTGTCCGGAATGCCTGGTTCCGCGATGGCGACGGCAATTGGATCGGCATGGTCGAACAGCCCGACCACCCCGGTGAGCCACCCGCAGGAATGGGCATCGGGGCCGCACTCGCGGCGGCTGATCTGGCCCGGGCACGGGCGTGGTACGCAGAGAAGGTCGGCCTCGAGCCGCTCCACGTCTTCGAGAACGACGAGCTCGTGTACCGGCAGGGGGCGACTCATCTGACGATCTTTGCGACGCCTTCGGCGGGTACCGCCAAGAACACCGTTGCCGTCTGGCGAGTGGACGACCTTCGAGCCGAATTGAATGCGCTCCGCTCTCGCGGGGTCGTCTTCGGCGACTACGAGATCGGCGGCCTCTGGACCGAGGACGGGGTCTACACGGATCCGGACGACGGGTCGTTAGCCGCGTGGTTCGTTGACTCCGAGGGCAACACGTTGGGCGTGGTCGAGGACCACGGCGAGCCGATCCGGCCGAGGTAGCGGTTTCGAGACCGGCCGGATCGGGAAGGTCGCTGATGGGACGCGTTGAGCCCGAGAAGACTTTCGGATTCTGGTTTCAGGCTTTACATCTGCGGGATCGGAGACCCGAGCAGTGCCAGGGCTAGGCGCTACCGAGCCGGGTGAAGCTCAGATGCGTCACGCCGCTGGGCGATGAGGTCGCCTCGATCGCGTAGTCCTTGTCCAGGGCTTCCAGACCGTCCCAAAGCCGGACGCCACGGCCTGAGCAGGATCGGGACGACCACGATATGCATGTCGTCGATGAGGCGGGCCCTGAGGAACTCGCGAATCATCGTTGGACCGCCGCCGATCCGAACGTCCTGGCCACCGCCAGCCTCGCGCGCCGCCTCGAGCGCGTCGGCCGGCGAGGCATCGATGAAGTGGAAGGTCGTCCCCGCCTCCATCTCGATCGGCGGTCGCGGGTGATGGGTGACGACGAAGACCGGCGTGTGAAATGGCGGGTTGGCGCCCCACCAACCCTTCCAGTCCGGGTCCTGATGCCACCCCGGCGGACCGAACTTGCCGGCACCCATGATCTCGGCGCCGATCCCTGGAGCGAACTGCTGGAGGAAGGCGTCGTCGATTCCGGCGCTGCCACCTGATTGGCCGACGGTCTCGCGCCACCACCGGGTGGCGAACATCCACTCGTGCAGCCGTTCGCCGGCGTGACCGAATGGTGCCTCGAGGGTCTGGCCCTCGCCTGTGCCGAAGCCGTCGAGCGAGACGGAGAAGAACTGAACCCGGGCGCGAGACATCGTCCGCTCCATCGTACCGTTACGAGACGATGCCATCGGAAACCGATCCGCTCCCGGCCGTTCGCTGGCAATCCGCCCGGCCGGTCCTGACAGTCGTCGGTTGCCACGCCGGCGGCGAGATCGGCAACGTCGTGATCGCGGGCGTCGAGCCGCCCCCAGGAGCGACCGTCTTCGAGCAGATGGAGCACCTGCGCGCCGACGACTCGCTCCGCCGCCTGCTCCTCCACGAGCCGCGCGGGAGCGTCGCCGTCCATTCAAACATCGTGCTGCCGTCGCTCCGGGAGGACTGCGCCTTCGGCTACGTGATCATGGAGCCGACGGAGTACCCGGCCATGTCGGGCTCGAACACGATCTGCGTCGCGACCGTCCTGCTCGAGACCGGCATGGTCGAGATGCGCGAGCCGGTCACGAGCTTCCGTCTCGAGGCGCCCGCGGGCCCGATCGACATCCGCGCCGGCTGCAGCGCGGGCAAGGTCGAATGGGTGGAGCTGGAGAACGTGCCTTGCTTCGCCGATCGCATCGACGCGCCCCTCGAGGTCCCCGGCATCGGGACCCTCGCGGTGGACGTCGCGTTTGGGGGCATGTTCTACGCGATCGCGGACGCGTCGGTGCTCGGCTTCGCGCTCGAGCCGTCCGAGGCGCGCGACCTGTCCCGCGTCGGCGAGCAGATCCGAGTCGCGGCGCGAGAGCAGCTGCCCGTCGCGCACCCCGAGAACCAGGAGATCGCGGGCATCAGCATCGTGCAGATCGCCGAGCCATGGCGGGGCGTGAACGCGGTCACGAAGAACGCGGTGGTCGTGGCCCCGGGGCGGCTGGATCGATCCGCGACCGGCACCGGCCTGTCGGCCAGGATCGCGGCCCTCCACGCCCGCGGATCGATGCACGTGGGTGACGCGATGACGCACGCTTCCGTCATCGGCTCGACATTCGACGGGCGGATCGTTCGCGAGGTCGAGGTCGCAGGTCGATCGGCGATCGTGCCGGCGATTCGGGGGAGCGCCTGGATCACCGGCGTCACCCGCGTCCTCGTCGACCCGACCGACCCGTTTCCCGAGGGCTACCTTCTCTCGGACACGTGGCCCGGTGACGACGTCCAGGCCTGACCCGTACGGAGGACGCATGTCCGCACCTGCCACCGCCGACCTGATGCCGCTGCGCAAGGCCGTTCGCGGCCGCGTCATCAGCCCCGAAGACGCCGGCTACGAGGAGGCGCGACGCGTCTGGAACGCGATGATCGATCGCCGGCCGCGCGTCATCGTGCAGGCGGCCGATGCTGGCGACCTCGCGCCCACCATCGCACTCGCCCGGTCGACCGGCTGGCCCCTCGCCATCCGCGGCGGTGGTCACAACGTGGCGGGCAACGGCACGGTCGACGACGGGATCGTGCTCGACCTCGGCCGGCTGAACGGCGTGGAGGTAGATCCGGAGGCGCGGCTGGCACGAGTCGGCGCCGGGGCGACGCTCGCGGACATCGACGCGGCAACCGAGCCGCATGCCCTCGCCATCCCGATCGGGGTCGTCTCGGGCACTGGGATCGGCGGCCTGACGCTCGGCGGCGGGGTCGGCTGGCTGCTCCGTCCCTACGGCCTGACGATCGACAATCTCCAGGGCGCCGACGTGGTCCTCGCGACGGGCGAGCAGGTCCGCGCCAGCGCCACCGAGAACCAGGACCTGTTCTGGGGACTTCGTGGCGGCGGCGGCAACTTCGGCGTCGTGACGTCGTTCACATTCCGCGCGCATCCCCTCGACCACGACGTCTTCGCGGGAACCCTCATCTACGAGCAGCCGCGCTGGCAGGAAGCGCTGGAGGCCTACGCCGCGTGGACCGCGGACCTCCCGGACGAGCTGACGACGCTCGTCACGTTCATGGTCCCGCCCGCTGACTGGGAGCTCGGCGATCGCGTGCTCATGTTCGTCGGCTTCGCGTGGGCCGGCGCCGACCGCTCCGAGGGAACGGGCTGGATCGATCGGCTCCAGGCGACGTGTTCGGCAGACGTGGCCGTGCTCGACCCCACCCGCTGGCGTGCGTTCCAGTCTGGTTTCGATGCGGCGATGCCGAAGGGCGTGCGGGCGTACTGGCGCAACGCGTCGTTCGATCGCCTCGACCGGCAGATGATCGCCACCATGATCGACCACCTTGGGCGCCAGGCGTGGGTCGGCACGGCGGCGGACCTGCACCACATGGGTGGTGCGTACGGACGGATCCCCGAGGACGCGACCGCGTTTCCGACGAGGTCCGCGATGTTCTGGCTGAACTTCTACGGGTTCTGGCGGGACGCCGCCGACGATGCGGCGCGCACCGCGTGGGTCAAGGGCTCGTCAGACGCGATGCAGCCGTTCGCGATGGCAGGCGAGTATGTCAACTTCCTCGGTGTTGACGACGCAGATCCACGCCGTAAGGCCCTGGCCGCGTACGGGCCGGCGAAGCTCGAGCGGCTGATGGCGCTCAAGCGGCGCTACGACCCGGACAACCTCTTCCGCATCAACCACAACATCCCGCCCGCCCCGGGCTGAGCGGGCTCAGCGCGACGAGGCCTCGAACAGCTCCCACTCACCAGGGATTCCGCGCAGGCTGACCGTGCCTCTCGGCCGGAACTCGACGTCCGCCCCGGTCACGAGATCCCGGACCGTGCGCGTCACGAGGACTTCGCCCGGGCCCGCCTCCGACAGGACGCGCGACGCGATGTGCACCCCGATCCCGCCGAGGTCGTCGCTTCGGATCTCCACCTCGCCGGTATGGATCGCGGCCCGGATCTCGATGCCCATGCGCTTCGCGCCCTGGCAGAGCCCAAGCGCTGCACGGAGGGCCCGGGTCGGTGCGTCGAACCGGGCCAGGATGCCGTCGCCGGTCGACTTGACGAATGAGCCGTGCCAGCGCGCGACCTCGACCTGGGCGGCCTTGTCGTGCCGGTCGAGGAGCCGCCGCCACTCCCGGTCGCCGAGCGCCGCCGCGCGGGTCGTCGAGTCGACGATGTCCGTGAACAGGACGGTGGCGAGGATGCGATCAGTCTCCTCCGCGGCGCGCAGTGACTGTCGCTGGTCGTCCGTCCAGAAGTACGACGCCGCAGCGTCCTCTGCCGTGGTTGGGTCGGCCCCAGTCCGCTCGTAGGTGAGGATCACCACACCTGATGATGTGGTCGAGACCGACAGCAGCCGCAGGTAGCGCAGGTCGGCATCGTCGCGGAACAGCCGCTTCCCGCTCCCGAGGATGACCGGAAAGAGGAGGACCCGCATCTCGTCGACCAGGTCGGCCTCGAGGAGGCCCGCGACGAGGTCCGCGCTGCCGTACACCAGGATCTCGCCGCCTGGCTGCGCCTTGAGCCGCTGGACCTCCTCGAGCATGTCGCCGCGAAGGATCGTGGTGTTCGCCCAGTCGCTTCCGGGCAGGGTTCGGGAGACGACATACTTGGGCAGCGCCTCGATGCGAGCTGCCATGCGCGCTGCCGGAGCGGGCGCGGTGGGCCAGAAGGCCGCCCAGATGTTGTACGTCGTCCGCCCGAAGAGCAGCGCCCCGGCGCGGGCGATCTGCTCGCCGCTGAATCCCTGGAGCTCCGCGTCGGAGACGCGCATCGCCCAGCCATTGCGGCCGTCGCGATGCTCCTCGAAGCCCGGCGCCTCCATGACTCCGTCGAGGGTCATGAACTCGATGACGACGAGCCTCATCGAACGAGGCGCGGCGCTTTCACGCCACGCCGCGCGACGGCATCCTCCCGCCGAACTGGCGCAGGCGCCAACCGAGGAACAACGCGGCGATCCCGCTGAGGATGGCCCAGGTCGCGAAGATCGCGGCCGTCAGGATCGCCCCGAAGATCGGCATCGCCAGGATGATCACCCCGACGACGACCCGCACGGCCCCGGCCAACGCCATCACCCACTCGCCGCTGATCTCGGCGCGGATCTTCCATGCCGTGTACACCTCCATGGCACCCGAGATCAGGATCCACGCACCCAGGAGCAGGACCAGGTACAGGATCGTGATCCCCGGCGCGACGAGGGCGAGGATGCCGGCGATCAGCGACGCGGCGCCTGCGATGAGGAACGGCCAGGACCGTCCACGGTGCTCGGCAACCCGCCAACCTGCGGCCAGCTGCGAGACACCGGACACGATGGCCCAGGCGGCGAAGAGCAGGGCGATGGTCGCCAGCGCGAGGTCCGGATAGATGATGGCCAGGACGCCGACGACGATCCCGAGCACACCCTGGAGCAAGAGCACCCACGATTGCCGCGCCGCGATCGCAAGCATCTGCAGAACCTCACGCAGAACGCCCAGATGACGCGAACGAGGGGCTCCGCCGCGGTGGGCGAGCGAGCATCGTACGCCCGGGTCCGCGAGGGGGCCAGACAAGTTTTCTGTTAACGATCCGCGCGCACAATGCCTCCGGAGACGATGGCGGGGCGAGGGTCGCATGCGGGTTGGAGGTTCGCCATGGCCGGCATCACCGAGACCGAGCACCTGCAGATCGAGGCCGCCAACTCGTCAGCACGGACGCCGGTCGTCTTCGTCCACGGCCTCTGGCTGTTGCCGAGCAGCTGGGACAGGTGGCGGGCGATGTTCGAGGAGGCCGGCTACTCGACGCTCGCGCCGGGCTGGCCGGATGATCCAGCAACCGTCGCCGAGGCCAACTCCCGCCCCGAAGTCCTCGCCGACAAGTCGATCAAGGACGTCGCCGAACATTTCGAGCTGGTGATCCGGCAGCTCGACGTCAAGCCAGCCGTGATCGGCCACTCGTTCGGCGGCCTCCTGACCCAAATCCTTGCCGGGCGGGGGCTGTCGGTCGCGTCCGTGGCGATCGACCCGGCACCCTTCCGGGGCGTGCTCCCCCTGCCGATCTCGGCGCTTCGCGCCGCGGCGCCGGTGCTCGCCAATCCGTTCAACTACGGCAAGGCGGTACCGCTCAATTTCGAGCAGTTCCGCTACGGATTCGCGAACGCCGTGAGCGAAGAGGAGGCGCGACGGCTCCACGCGACCTACGCCGTGCCGGCGCCAGGCAAGCCAGTGTTCCAGGCAGCCGCGGCCAACCTCAACCCGTGGACGGAGGCCAAGGTCGACACGAAGAACCCAGCGCGCGGTCCGCTGCTCATCCTCGATGGCGAGAACGACAACATCGTGCCCTGGTCGATCGCCAACGCCTCGTACAACCGGCAGCGCGGAAATCCCGGCGTCACCGAGATCGCGATGATCCCTGGCCGCGGCCACTCCCTGACCATCGACGATGGCTGGCGGCTTGTCGCGGAGGCAGCGCTGGCGTTCGTGGGGCGGTTCGTCGACCCGAACGCGATCGTCGCCGCGCCGACGACAGCATCCTGAGGAGCGGCCTACCATCCGTTCGGCCGCGCACCACGCGAGCCGCTTCCGACACTCCGACTCCGACGTCTCGAACACCCCCATGTGAGCGACCTCCGGGCGCTCCATGTCCGGAGGTGACGCCATGACCACCCAGGCGACGGCCGACCTCGTGGCCGAGGTCCAGGCGCTGATCCGCGAACGCGAGCGCGAGGGCGTCCTCGGGCTGGCCGAGCTCATCGGACCCGCGGAGTGGGCGGACCTCGTGCCACAGCTGGAGCCGAGCGAGGTCGCGGTCCTCATCCAGTGGCTGCCCGACGAGGAGATCGCGATGATCCTCGAGGAGCTGCCACCCAGCGAGGCCGCGCGCATCCTGCGCAGCCTCTCGGCCAACGAGGCCGGCGAGCTGCTCGGCGAGATGGACCCCGACGACGCGGCCGACGTCGTCGAGCAGCTCCCCGACGAGGACGTCCACGAGATCCTGATCAGAATGCGGCCGGACGACGCCGCGGAGATCCGCGAGCTCGCCGGGTACGACCCCGACACGGCCGGCGGGCTCATGACCCCGGCGTATGTCGCCGTCGCGAAGGAGGCAACCTCGGCCCAGGCGATCGCGGCGATCCGCCGCCTCGTTGACGAGGCCGAGACGGTCAACTACGTCTACGTCATCGACGAGGACCGGCGCCTCCTCGGCGTGCTGTCGCTTTACCGGCTGCTTCTCAGCCCTGATGACACGCCGGTCGAGCGGCTGATGGCGCCCTCGACGGTCCGCGTGAAGGCCTCCGCCGACCGGGAGACCGCGGCCCGGATCCTGACCGACCGCAACCTCCTCGCGATCCCCGTGGTCGACGACGAGGACCACATCCTGGGGATCATCACCGAGGACGACGTCGCGGACGTCCTCCAGCAAGAGGCGACGGAGGACATCGAGCGACTGGGCGGTTCCCAGCCACTGAACCTGCCCTACCGACTGGCATCGGTCCCACTGCTCGTGCGCAAGCGCGTCGGCTGGCTGCTCCTCCTGTTCATCGCCGAGGCGTACACGGGGACCGTGCTCCGGAACTTCGAGGGCGAGCTTGCACGGGTCGTCGACCTCGCGTTCTTCATTCCGCTCCTGATCGGCACCGGAGGGAACCTGGGAAGCCAGACCGTGACACTCGTCGTGCGAGCCATGGCCCTCGGCGAGGTCGCGCTGCGCGACATCGCGTGGGTCGTCTTCAAGGAGCTGCGGGTCGGGCTCGCGATCGGCCTCGTCATGTCGGTGGTCGCATTCGGACGGGCCGTCATCCTGAACGTCAAACCGGGTGTCCCCGAGGTCGTCGCCCTGACGATCCTCGCCATCTGCCTCTGGTCCGCCACCGTCGCCGGCGCGCTGCCCCTCATCCTGCGTCGACTTGGCGTCGACCCCGCGGTCGTGTCGGCGCCGTTCATCGCGACGCTCGTCGACGGGACCGGCCTGGTCATCTACTTCGAGATCGCGAAGCTCGTCCTCAGGCTCTAGCGACAGCCCCCGCTCTGGCCGCGCGTCACAGCCAGCCGCGACGGCGGAAGATCAGCCACAGCCCCACGCTGATCACTATCATCAGGCCGATCGCAAAGGGATAGCCGAGGTCCCAACCCAGCTCGGGCATGTTGGCGAAGTTCATGCCGTAGATCGTGCCGACCAGGGTCGGGGCGAAGATGATCGCGGCCCATGCCGAGATCCGTTTGACCTCCTCGTTCTGCGCGTAGCTCGCCTCCGTGAGCCGTTTGACCTCCTCGTTCTGCGCTTGGTTCACGAGGGTCGCGTTCACCGTGAGGATGTCGGTCAGGCTCTGCCGGAAGCCGACGACGCGCTCAGTGACGGTCGTCGCGTGGTCGGCGACGTCGCGCAGGTAGCGCTGGAGCTCCTCGTTGGTGTGGTACTTGTCGAAGCCCGCGACGAGCCCGTCGAGCATCCCGTGCAGCGGCCGGGTCGAGCGCTGGAACTCGATGACCTCGCCCGACAGCTCATAGATGCGCCGCGAGACGGCCGGGTCGCCGCGGAAGACCTCCGCCTCGATCTCGTCGATGTCCTTGTCCAGCCCCGCGACCACCGGCGCGAAGCCGTCGACGACGCTGTCGAAGATGGCATAGAGCACCGCCTCGGGCCCGAGGGTGAGCAGCTCCGGGCTCGATTCCATCCGATGCCGAACGACGGCGAGGTCCGGTGTCCGGCTATGGCGGACGGTCAGGACGAAGTTCGGCCCGACGAACACGTGGATCTCGCCGAACTCGACCTCTTCGTCGGCGTCGAGGTAGGTCGCAGCGCGCAGCACCACGAACAGCGTCTCGCCGTAGCGCTCGATCTTGGGCCGCTGGTGCGCGACGATCGCGTCCTCGACGGCGAGCTCGTGCAGCCCAAACTCCTCCGCGACCGGCCGGAACTGCGCCTCTGTCGGGCGGAACAGGCCGATCCAGGCCATCGCGCCCCTCGTCGAGCGCAGCTGCTCGGCGACCTCGGCAACCGTGCCCGGCGAGCCAACGCGTTTGCCTCCGACGTACAGCCCTGCGTCGACCATGCTCTGCTCGACCGGCGCGGCGACGTCCTCCGGCCGCGCCTCCATCGAGACCTCGGGTGGCGCCTCGGCGGCCACGCTGCGCGCCCCGCCCGGGCGCAGGCTGGGCAGGAGGAATCGCGGGCGTCGATCAGCCACCGGGCAAGGCTATGCCTTTCGCCTCGGCCTCGACGCCTCGATCAGGTCGACGCGAGCTCGATCGCGAAGTAAACCCCGACCGCGCGGATGTGGGCGCGGGCGAGGCGGTAGACGATGTTGGCCGGGAACGGTTGCTGGCGCGTAGCCCGGATGGCGCGGTCGCGCTCCTCGCCCGGCTCCAGGCGCCTGGCTCGGACGGCCATCGGGACCTGGCGCCGGAACGCCATGTCAGCCGTACCGGCTGCCTCGAGGTTGCGCGTCCAGTTGACGTCGCCATTCGGGTGACCGAGGTACCAGCTCCCGCCGTCGACGAGCAGCGTGAGCAGCGTGCGTCGGTAGATTCCGGTCCGCCGGCCGGCGACGCGCAGGTCCACCGTGTTGCCGAGGCCGGCGCCCGATGCCTGCCACGACGCCCTGATCATCGGGTCCAGGAATTCGAGCACTGTGTACATTACCGGCAGGGCCCGACGCCAGAAACCGGAGGCGCGCGGCGCGGGAAGCTCCATCCGGGCAAGATAGGGGTTGATGACTTCCCCCGGGACCCTCGCCCTGTCGACGCGCGGCCTGCGCAAGAGCTACGGCTCGCGGCTTGCGCTCGACGGCCTCGACCTGTCGGTCCCGACCGGCGTCGTCTACGGCTTCCTCGGGCCCAACGGCGCGGGCAAGACCACGACTATGCGCCTGCTGACCGGGCTCCTCCATCCCGATGCCGGGGCGATCGAGCTCCTTGGCCGGCCGTTCCGACGTGGCGATCGGCAGCGCCTGTTCGAGGTCGGGGCACTCGTGGAATCGCCGTCGTTCTACCCCTACCTGTCGGGGCGTGCGAACCTGCGCTCGCTCGCGGCCGCTGGCGCGGCGGTGCCGCGCGGCAGGATCGAGGAGCTCCTGGAGCTCGTGGGCCTGCGCGAGCGGGCAAACGACAAGGTCTCGGGCTACTCGCTCGGCATGAAGCAGCGCCTCGGCATCGCGGGCGCCCTACTCAGCGACCCGCGGCTCCTCCTGCTCGACGAGCCCGCGAACGGCCTCGACCCGGCCGGAATCGTGGCAATGCGCGAGACGCTGCGCCGCCTGGCTGCCGCGGGCAAGACTGTCTTCGTCTCGAGCCACCTGCTCGCGGAGGTCCAGGTCCTGGCCGACGTCGTCGGGATCATCGCCGCGGGCCGGCTCGTCCGCGAGGGCACGCTCGACTCGCTCCTCGGCGACCAGGGCGTGGTGCGGGTGCGGGTTCCCGCGGAGCAGCTCGGCCCGGCCCGGTCGACCCTAGAGTCGATCGCACCGGTTGAGGCCACCGAAGCTCCTGCCGCCGGATCCGACGCGGATCGCGATCGCTGGCTGACCGTGCACGTACCGCCGAGTCGCGCTGCCGAAGTGAATCGGCGCCTGGCAGAGGCCTCGATCTTTGCCTCCGGCCTCGAGTCCGGGACAGAGCTGGAGCAGCTGTTCCTCGAGCTGACCGGAGGCGGGGCGTCGATCGAGGGCGTGATGCAGGGAATCGGAACGCCGGACGCCGGCGGTCCCGTGGCATGAGGATCTTCACGAACGGCCTGCGCAAGCTGGTCGGGCGACCCGTCTCATTCGTCTCGGTCGGGCTGCTTGTCGGCCTGCTCGGCCTGATCGTCATCGCCTCGGCGACCGTCGCGCAGCGCTCCGAGTCGGCGACCGCGGCGCAGCGCGCGCTGGCGATGGTCACGTTCCCCGGCGCCTACGACCTGATCCTGTCATTCATGCTCGGCCTTGGCGGCCTCGTCGCGGTCATCTACGGAGCCGCGATCGCGGGTTCCGAGTGGGGCTGGGGCACGCTCAAGAACGCCGTCGCGCGGGGCGAGAGCCGGACCCGCTACGTGCTCGCCACGTTCGCGGCGATCGCGGTGATGGTTGCCGTCGGGCTCGCGATCACCTTCGTGCTGGGCATCGCCATCGCGCTGGTCGGTGCCACGATCGCGGGCGTTTCGACGAGCGGGCTCAGTGACGCCGACGCGCTTGCCCGCCTTCCAGCACTCGCGGCCCGAGGATGGTTCTCGGTCGTCGAACAGGCGGCGCTGGGCTTCGCGATCGCGACACTCACCCGCAGCCAGCTGGCGGGCATCGGCGCGGGCATCGCGTTCTACTTCGGCGAGGGGTTCGCCTCGCTGTTCCTGCCGGACATCGTGAAGTACATGCCCTTCGCCGTCGCCCGCGCCGCGGTCGATACCGGCGCCACCGGCGGCGGCCCGGGAGCGGGCGGGCTGACCGAGGCACTCGCGCCGGACACCGCGCTGCTTCTCGTCGCGGCCTGGCTCGTGGGCTCGCTCGTCGTTGCCGTGGGGTTCACCGAGCGCGCCGAGATCACCGGCTAGATTCGGGTTACGGGCTCGCCATCGGCGCGGGTTCGACGTCGGCCGGGAGCCGCGCACCCTCCACGATCGCCCGGGCCGTGTCGGCGTCATAGGAGTACGAGGCGTCGTCAGCCCAGAACATCGCGTAGATCGCGTGGGTCTGTCCGCCCCAGGTGGCCTTGGCGATGACGAGCCGGCTGTGGAAATGCCCGCCCTCGCCGAACGCACCGTCCCACTCGGGATAGCCGAACTCGAAGGTGCACGGCTGGATGTCGACGGGACAGCCGGCGTCCATGTTGATGGCGTCGGCAGCCCGCTTGTAGACGATGCCTTCCGCGGGCAGGCCGCCGAGGGTCGCGGGCGCGTCTTCCAGGATCTCGATGGCCTGCTGGGCCTTGACGAACGCGGTGACGGCCTCCGCGGACCGCTCGAACGACTCGTCGCGGGTCCCCTGGGGATCCTTGGCGACCCAGACGTCGATCCAGAACTCGAGCCGGTCAACCTCGGAGCCAACAGGTCCGATCGAGAGCTCGCCCGTGCTGTCCTCGTAGCCCCACCACCCGTCCGGCACGGTCACGGTGAGCTGGCTGCCGAAGAAGTTCTTGGTCGTGTAGTCACCCGAGATCGCGTTCGGGCGCGTCAAGCGGCCGGTCACGCATTCGGGGAGGCAGCCGGGGAGTGGCGTTGCGGGCGGGGGTGTCGCAACCGCTACCTCCGTCGGGAGCGTCGTCGCGGCTGCCTCGGTCGGCGCGGTCGAGCCCGACGATCCGCCGCCGCACGCCGCCAGCGCTGTTGCGAGCATGACGAGCACCGCGCCGTGACGCACGGGGGACCCTCCCGGTCCGTGAGGACGACCCGCTAACGATACCGATCGCCGGGTGCCGCGGCAGGGCGGAAAAGTTCGGAGCGGCTCCCGAAGGAGCCGCTCCGATGCTGTCCCGGTGAAGGAATCCGCCGAAACGGATGCTTCTGCCACGCGTCAAGGGCATCTATCACGTCGGCTGCACCGACTACCCTGACCCAACCTACCCATGACCTTGCCGCTGGGGCAGCTGACCCTGCGCGAACGCAGTGCTCTTGCAGTCTAGTTGAACAGGCGTCCGAATCCAAGGGTTTTCGTCACGGTATTTGTGAAAAACCCTTAACAGTCTGATCGTGGGCACGCCCGGAAACCGTTACAGCGGTCTTGCAGTGCCATACGACTGCAACGCGCCGCAACCGTCGGCTACTCGTCGGCGATCGTGACCGAGGTCATCGCCACCGGCGAATCGGGCATGTCGCGGCTGTTCCGGGGGGCGTTCACGATCTTGTCGACGACGTCCATGCCTTTGGTCACCTGGCCGAAGATCGTGTAGCTCTTGGGCAGCCGTCCAGACAGGTCGGCCTGGCAGATGAAGAACTGGCTGCCGTTCGTATTCGGGCCGGCGTTGGCCATCGCCACCGCGCCGCGCAGGTAGTCGCCGTGGACCGGCTCGTCGCCGAAGGTGTAGCCCGGGCCACCCGTGCCCACCCGGCCGGCGTTCAGACTGGACTTCTTGCCGTGCTCGCCGTCGCCCGCCTGGGCGACGAAGCCCGGGATGACGCGATGGAAGATCACATCGTCGTAGAAGCCCTTCTTGGCCAGGTCGACGAAGTTCTGGGCGGCCTTGGGCGCCGCCTGGGTGAACAGGTCGAGCTCGATGTCGCCGAGCTCGGTGGTGATGGTCGCGCGGGTCATGGTGATTCCTCTCTCGTTATTGCGTGGCCGCGGGCGAGGCGCTCGGCGCCGGCGCCGTGCTGGTCGCGGGGGATGCGCTGGGTTCGACGTGGTTGGCCACGGTCACCGAGTCCATCGCCACGGGGTCATTGGGCAGGTCGTTCGCGTTGCGTGGCGCGTTCACGATCTGGTCGACGACGTCCATGCCGGCGGTGACGTGCCCGAAGATCACGTAGTCCTTGCCGAGCTGGCCCATGAGATCGGCCTGGCAGATGAAGAACTGGCTGCCGTTCGTATTCGGCCCGGAGTTGGCCATGGCGACCGTCCCGCGGGTGTACTCGCCGACGATCGGCTCATCGTCGAAGGCGTAGTCCACCCCGCCCTTGCCGACCTGCGAGGTGTCGAGGGCGCCGATCCAGCCGTACGTGCCGTCGCCGCCCTGCGCCACGAAACCCGGGATGACGCGGTGGAAGATCACGCCGTCGTAGTAGCCGCACTCCGCCAGCGCGACGAAGTTCGCGGCCGCCACGGGAGCGAGGTCCGCGTCGACCTCGATCACGATGTTGCCGAGCGAGGTCGCGATCGTCACGTCGCGCTTCTGGCCCGCCGCCAGCCCAGCGGGCGCCGCCGTCGGGCAGCCGGTCAGGGCACGGGTCGGCGCAGGTGTCCCGGAGCCGCCGGGCGAGGCGGATGCGGCGGCACCGCCGCCGAACGGGTTGCCGATCAGGAAGACCGCCGCGACGACGACCACCGCCGCGATGGCGAGCCCCAGGACGGCAGGGTTGTAGCCACGGCGGCTCGAGACCCGGCCCCTGACCTGGCCCGGGCGGATGCCAGACGCGGCCCGTTTCGCCGCCCGATTCTGGGAGCGACTCACCGGCCGGCCGGGCACGGTTGGCGCGCCGCCCGACGACGAGGTCCACTCGTCGACTGGTTGGGGCGTGGGGCGCGGCCCGTGTTTCGGTGGGACGCGGCGGCCTCCACGGCGAGGGGAAGTCATGCGGCAGCCTCTCGGGCGGTCTGGTAATCGATCGCCCCGGACAGGAGCGCCTCGCCGAGGATGATGCCCGCTGCGCCCGCGTCGCGCACGCGACGCAGCCCCGCCAGGTCGCCCACGCCCCCGGCGACGAGCAGCTCGGCATCCACGGAGCGGGCGATCGAGGCGATCTCGCCAACCTCGGATTCGCCCGTCGCATGGCCCAGCACGAAGCGGCGGACGCCCCGACCGGCGAGGTCGGAAAGGAGGTCGAGCAGCGATGGCGGCGCGGCTCGATGCCACGGAAACGCCGCGAGCCGGTCGGGACGCGCATCGAGCCCGATTGCGAGCCAGTCACCCGCCGCGTCGAGACAGGCGCGGAGCGTGGCCGGCTC
>Ga0070708_100000713_pt1 | contig 25247 bp, 19 predicted proteins | sample KBSK5503metaG_FD_65469 | JGI IMG/M metagenome (GOLD analysis project Ga0070708, IMG submission 65469) | Corn, switchgrass and miscanthus rhizosphere microbial communities from Kellogg Biological Station, Michigan, USA - KBS K5-50-3 metaG | ecosystem: Host-associated > Plants > Roots >... | reverse complement strand
AAAGGCAATTACGTGATCCACGTCTGGGCCAACAACCAGGGCGCCGACACCAGCACCTTCGAGACCTATGGCTCGGCTACTTATTCGCTGACCTAGCTCCAGACGCACGCCGCGCCTCGCGGGGTGGCTGCGGATCGAACCATCGGGTGTCGGGACGCACGAATCCCCTCACCTCGTACGGCCGATAGTGGTCGCCGCCTTCTCCCGCGACGTTCATCACCGTGAACCGGGTCACCTTTTCCACCAGGTCGATCGTCGCTCCCGAGTAATGGTGCAGCCCGACGTCGAGGACGTAATCCCGGGGCAGTAGGGTTACGTCCACCTCGAGGTCGATCTCCTGCAAGCCCGGCGTCAGCTCGAAGAGATGGCCGGCGCGGTCGGTGTTCATCATCGTCGCGACACGCAGACCGTCGAGGGTCGAGATGCCGACCTCAATCACCGTCTCGGGGATCCTGGCCGTCGACTCGACCAGCATCTTCACCCGAAACATCTCGGTGAAATGCAGCTGATCTGTGATGCGATCGTTCGAGTCGAGAAGCGAGACCGATCGCAGATGCGCTTCGCCCGTCCCCATCAGCGAATCTCCCGGCTTGACCTGCGACTGACCTCGCTGGATTTCGTCGGTCCGCAGGTAGGCGGCCACGACGCTGTCGGGCTCGCCGTCCTGGACGAGGCGGCCGCCCTCGAGCAGAATCGCTCGCGTGCACAGGCTCTTGATCGAAGGCATGCTGTGGCTGACGAACAGCACCGTCCGCCCTTCGCTTGCGACGTCACCCATCTTGCCCAGGCACTTTTGCTGGAAAGCGACGTCTCCGACGGCCAGCACCTCGTCGACGATCAGGATGTCCGGCTCCAGATGCGCGGACACAGCAAAAGCGAGGCGGACGTACATTCCGCTCGAGTAGTACTTGACGGGGGTGTCGAGGAAGGCCTCCACGCCTGCGAACTCGACGATGTCGTCGAATTTGCGGTCGATCTCGCTGCGCTTCATGCCGAGAATCGCGCCGTTCAGGTAGACGTTCTCTCGACCGGTGAGCTCGGGGTGAAAGCCGGTGCCGACCTCGAGCAGGCTGCCCAGCTTTCCGTTGACCACGGCACGTCCGTGGGTTGGTTCGGAGAGCCGGCTCAAGATCTTCAGAAGGGTGCTCTTGCCGGCACCGTTGCGGCCGATGAGGCCCAGGACCTCACCTTCTTTGACTTCGAACGAAACGTCCTTCAGCGCCCAGAGGATCGGGGCGGGTGATCCGCGGCCCAACATATTGCGAAGGACTCCGCCGGCTCGTCCGCGCAGGGACGGCTGCCTCTCCCGCTTGCGGCCGAGCCGGTACATCTTGCTCAGACCCTCGGCTCGTACCGCGGTGCTGGACATCGTTCAGACCACGTCCGCGAATGTCTTCTCTGCGGCTCGGAAGTAGATCAGCCCGCCGATCAGGATCGCAAGGAGAAGTGCGGTCGATCCTAGAAGCTGAATTCCCGGTGGCGTGCCGCCTGCCAGTGACCAGCGGAATCCCTGGATGATGCTGGCCATCGGGTTGAGCTCGTAGATCAGGCGTGAGGCTCCACCAGGGACCAGGCTCGCGGAGTAGGTGACCGGCGAGGCGAAGAGCCAGATCTGAACTATGAAGGGAAGCGCGACCTGGACGTCGCGATAGCGCACGTTCAGCGCCGAAAGCCACAGGCCCAGCGAGATCGCGGCCAGCAGCGCGAGGAGTGCGAAGAAGGGGAGAGTGACTATCTCCCAGCCCGGACGAATGCCGAAGTAGATCAGCGCACCCACCAGCAGCACGAGCGAGATCGTGAAGTCGACGAGGCCGGCGAGCGCGGCCGAGAGAGGAATGATCAGCCGCGGAAAGTAGACCTTAGTCAAAAGATTGGCGTTGCCGACGAGGCTGCCTGCGCTCCGCGTCAGCGATGAGGCGAAGAGCTGCCATGGGAGCAGGCCTGCGAGGACGAACAGTGGATAGGGCAGCCCCTCGGAGGGGAGATGCGCGAAGCGGCCGAACACGACGCTGAAGATCGCCATCGCGGCGAGGGGCTGGAGGAGCATCCACGCGATGCCCAGGGCGGACTGCTTGTAGCGGACTCTCACCTCGCGCCAGGCGAGGAACACGAGCAGCTCGCGATATTCCCACAGCTCGCCGAAATTGAAGGCGAGAGGGCCCTTCCTGGGCTCGATGATCACCAGCCGGCGAGCGATCGCCGTCGCAACAGGCAGTCTCATGCCGACTCACGTCCTCGCAGCAGCGCGGCGGTGCCGTCGAAACCGCAGTTCATGAACGCGTCCACGACGGAGAGACCAGACACGAATTGTGAGGCACCGTGCTGAGGATACGTGGGGTGCTCGAAATCCTGATCGACCAGAGCGATGCCGGCTTCGTTGAACAGGTGGTCCTGCTGGTAACCCTGCGCGCCGCCACCGACGAGATAAGCGTCGCCACCAACAGCACGCACGAGCTCGATCAGCCGGTCCGTCGAGCGACCCTGCACATGCACGCCAGAGCTCAGAACGAGCTTGTCCGGTGGCAGGTGCATCGCGGACGCAAGCATCCGTATGGCCTTCAGGTTGAGCTCAAGGAGGCTATGCGTCTGATGCTTGATCAGGGAGGAGAGCAGTGGGTAGACGAGGCCGAAGTGGGGGGCACGGCGGTAGTTGAACTCGACGGTGCGCAGCAACTTGTCACGCCACGGCGAGCGATCGTCGATCTCGATCTCCGAGATCGCCCGCGTGCCGTGAAATGCCCGCGCCACCGGCACGGTCACCCACGCGGGGGCGCCGGCGATCATGAGCTGAACGCGATTGCTCCAGGTCGCGCCGGTCTTCTGAAACTGGACGTCGTCGAGCAGGATGAACACCTCCGCGCGCCGGATCTTGTCGAAGTAACCCAGCCAGGGCAGGAAGTTCGGCTGGTGGATGGCAACCAGGGTCACGACTCTTGAAACTCGTTGCGAAGGATGGCCATAAGCACCGTCAGGTGGCGTCGAGCGGGGGGCCGAGGATTCCGGCGTCATTCACTGGCGGCCGCTCATGATAGGCGGCCGGACCCAGGCTCCGGCGCGGGAAGGATCCTGAAGGGAAAAACTCGTCTGCTGAAAACCTCGTGACTGTCGAGGAGGACGATCCGCTGCAGGGCCTCAAGCCCGGCCGCCAGGACGTGCAGCGCCTCATCTACTGGAACTTCGCCAAGATCTACCGGAACGAGGCCTTCGATAGAGAAGGTCCACCTCAACTCCGACTGGTATCGGCCTCTCTATGCACACCGGCAGTCGGTTGAAGAGGTGCAGACCTGGTGTCGCCGCGCCGGCCTCGCAATCGTCCGCCTGCACGAGGAGGAAAGTGGTTTCACGGTCCGCGCCGTGAAGGTTGTTTAGACTGGCCGGATGCTCATCGATGCCCCGATCCTGACGTTCGACGTCGATTGGGCGCCGGATTTCATGATCGACTCGGTGGCCGGTGTGCTGCTCGAGGCCGGCGTTCGATCGACGTGGTTCGTGACCCATCGCAGCGAGGCCATCGACCGTCTGCGCCTGCAGCCTGAGCTGTTCGAGCTCGGCATCCACCCGAACTTTCTCCCCGGATCTTCACATGGATCAACCCCTGCGGAAGTGCTCAGGACCTGTCTCGAGATGGTCCCGGAGGCGCAGTCGTTTCGGACCCATAGCCTTGTCCAATCGACGCCCCTCCTGACCGAGGTGATGCGCACGACCCAGCTGACGATCGAGGCAAGTCTTTACGTTCCTCATCAGTCGGGTGTTGGCCCGTTTCGATTCGATTGGGAAGGCCACTCGCTTCTCCGCGTTCCTTTCCACTGGGAGGACGACCTCGAGATGGCGCGCTCCACGCCGCAGTGGCGTCTCGGATCATCCACCGCATCGGGTGAGGTCTTCGCGTTGCACCCGATCCACATCTATCTCAACTCCTGCGACATGTCGGCGTACAACTCCTTGAAATCCCGTTTTCGGCGGGTGACGGACATCGACCGCGATTCCGCCGATGCTGCGGTCAATCCCGGCACCGGGACTCACACCCTCTTCACCGACGTCCTGGACCGCCTGCGGACGGCCAAGGATTCGGTACGTCTGGTCGACCTGCGGGAACGCTGGACGATGGCGGCCGGGGAGAAGATCAGCGAAGTCGCGCAGGGAGCGGTCAAGGCGACCAATGGCGCCCAGCGGCTCGAAGCCTACCGACTGGCCGGCCCCGACGAGCGTGCGGCGCTGGTCCGGGAGCGGTACGAAGCGCTGGATGCGACCAACCTCTACGCAACCTCGCGCGACACGAACCTGCGTGAGCTCGAGATCGGATTCATTCGTGACCACGCTAAGGGCCCGGACGTGCTGGACATCGGCTGCGGCAACGGCTACACCCTCGTTTCGCTCGCCCGGACGCTAGACGGCAACCTGACCGGGCTTGATTTCTCGGAGAACATGATCGCGGGAGCAAACGCGCTCGTCGAGAGATTCGCGCCGGATCTTCGGAGCCGCCCAACCTTCAGCACCGGCGATGTACGTCGTTTGCCCTTTCCGGACGGTTCCTTCGACACCGTGATCAGCGAGCGTTTGATCTTCAACCTGCCCACGCGCGAAGACCAGGAGGCAACAATCGCCGAGGTGCATCGGGTGCTGAGGCCGGGAGGCCTCTATCTGATGGTCGAAGGTAACGAAGACGGGCTCCGGCGGCTAAACGCCATCCGGGAGCGGGTTGGGCTCGATCCCATTCCCACCGCTGATGCGGAGAGCTTTAGCTCCCTCAAGCTGAAGGAGTCGGAGCTGGCCGGCTGGCTGGGCAACAGGTTTGAGGTGGCTGAAGAGCGTTTTTTTGGCACCTACTATCTGATCAGCCGGGTGGTTCATCCCCTTCTGGTCCAGCCGAGCCCGCCGCGCTTCGACGCGACGATCAACATGATCGCAAGGAAGGTTGCCGAGGTGCTTCCAGACGTAGGTCGGATCGGCCACGTAACGGGCTACAAACTGATCGCTCTCAAGTAGCGGTCAGGATCGAAAGCTGATCTTCGCACGGTGCTTGTAGGTGGTCTCGCGTTCGAGGAGCGTTTCCTGAGCGATCTCCAGGTTGCCCCGCAGAACGTGGCGCCATTTCTGTTCGACGCTCATGCTTCGATCAGTCCAGCACTCAGGGTGGAGTAGGAGCTGCAACCTGGCATCGGTATGCAAGCGGAATGCGTCGACCGGATTCTGCCTCCACCGCCAGTTGCTGTCCGATAGATATCCAACGCCGGCCATGTCCCTGCGGTCGTAAGTGTTCAGGCAGCGGAGTTTGATCTTGTTGTCGAGAACGCGCTCGGTCGGTTGATGAAACGAAACGATATCTATAGGAACGCCAAACTCCGCCGCAAGCATCGCGCGCTCACTGTCGACGACGTCGGCGATCTCAGCCGCTGTCGCTTTGCTGTGAGAGCGTTCATCGAAGTGCAGCCCCAGTCGGTGACCGAGGTCGAGCAGCTCTCGAATGAAATGGCCGTACGACCTCGACAGCACGTTGTAAAGGGGAGAGCGAAGCTGGACGAGGTAGGTGCTGATGACGCCCATGTCCTTCTCCAGCTCGCCCAGGCGAAGCGCGGCGGACAGATCGCCTTCGCAGTCGTGCCGGAGCAGGCAGAAGTACCGCTCGGTTTCGCGCGCCGTGGCAAGCTCGTCGAACGTGATGAATTTGTAGCCCGCGCCGAGGCCTGACTCGATGATTCGGCGGTAGTGACCGAAGGTGAAGTCGGCCGGTGGCCGGGTCACTCTCGGCGACCCTGGACCGGTACCTCGGCGGCCACTTCCTGGCACACCTCGACCACCCCACGCGAAAAAGGCATGCTTGGCGGCCCGAGGATTCGTGACATGAGCGAGATGTCCGCGTAAACGTTTCCCGACGCGTCCGACAATCGCTCGATGACTGGATCTCGGCCGAGCTTGCTCGCGATGACCCGCACGATCTCGCCAAGGGTCAGGACGTCTGGGCCGGCGACGTTGACGGGGCCTGAGTAGCCGGCCGTCAGCGCCGCGGCAAACGCGAGGACGGCATCGCTGACGTGAATGGGGTTGACCTTCAGGCCCTCCGGCGAGCTGAGCGTGATCGGTTGGCCGTGCCAGACGTTGCGGACAAGCCGCGGAACGAACATCGCCGGTCGCTGGCCTTCGCCGTAGACGAAGAACGGTCGAACTGCGACGACGCTGTAGAAAAGCTCATACGAGAAAAGGAGGATTTCGGCCAGCTGCTTACTCGCCAGATAGAAATCGGGCGGATGCAGCGGGGCGGACTCCGTCAGCGCCTGCTGAGCGTAACCGTAGATGCCACCGCTCGAGGCGAGGACGAACCTCCTGGCCTTAGCCTTCCGGGCGTACTCGAGAAGGCGAAAGGTTGACTCGACGTTGACCGCGTAAATGTCGTGCGCGCGGTCCGGAAACTCGCGGTAGTGGTGCGACTGCGCGAGGTGAACGACCGCGTCGATTCGCTCTGGCAGCCTGGTCTCGTCCAGGCCCATGCTCAGGTCCTGCTGGATCGTGTGGGCTGCCCGCGAAGGCCGACGGACCAGGCCGTAGACGTCGTGCTCCGCCGCAAGCGTCTGGACCAGACGGCGACCGATGAAGCCAGACGCGCCGCTGACCAGGACTTGCATCACCCGGCCTCGCTGCGACTCAGGAACTCGGCTGATACCTTGGAAGCGATCGGTTCCTGCATCCAGACGTGACCGACGATCGATCGCCAGATCTGTCCCACAGCTTCGGCAGAATGGTACTTGAGGACATATTCCCGGCCGGCACGACCCAATGACGTCCGAAGTTGCGGCTGCGTTGCGAGACGGCGCAGCTCCTCCGTCAACGTTTCCGGCGTGGCGTTGACGATCGGGCATTCGCGCAAGTAAGTCCCTTCCCAGAACTCCGGCCCGAGCCAGCTGAGGTTCGACATGACGGGGCGCCCCAGGGCCATCGCCTCCACGGCGGTAAGACCGTAACCCGCGATGAACTGCTCGGCAACGATGTCGGCGGTGGCCATCGCCGCCCGCACGTCCTCGTTCGGCCGACCCTCCATGATTTCCAGGCGCAGGTGCAGGCCGTCGCGCTGCAGCTCCTCGACTGCCTCGATCAAGAAGTCAGTGCCCTTGACCGAGCGGTGGTTGGTTGGGTGGACGACAAGCACCTCAGCGCTGCACGCGTCCGCGCCACCGGCGGGGGCGACAGGTTTCCAGAGCTCGGCATCGATGCCCAGGCCGTTTGGCCAGAGCAGGTCCTGCCGAGGCTGGAATCCGGGTTGATAGGTTCGCACAACGAAAGTCGCGTGCCGGCAGAAGTACAGCACGCGGTTGCGAATCTCAGCGCCGCGTTTGAACAGGTCCGGGTACGCGGTGTACATGCCGGCTTCGACGGGGCCGATCGTGCCCGGCACGGCGATGTCGCTTCCGAACGGAATCATCACGATGCGCTTGCCGGCCAGACCGATGAGCTGACACTCGAGCGATCTGAGTGGGGTGCCGGCGAGGTAGCCGCCGTCATACGAGAAGACGAAGACGTCTGCGTTGCGGAGGCACCATGCAAAAGCGAAGTAGGGGGCCAGAGACCAGAGTCGGTGGGCCCGGGGTCGAAACTCGTCCAGGTGGTGGTCGAAGTCCTCGCGCCTGAAAGCCGGGTACACACCATAGGCGAGCGTCGAGCTGTTGAAGCCAAGGTGCCGCAACGCGTTGGACCAGTACTTGTTGTTGATCATGGGAGTGGGTCCCCAGATGACACGCGGTTGCTGATGCGCTGCGCGGCGGATCCACCCACGCATGCGTTCAAGCATCGCAAGTGCCGCCAGCCAACCGAGCGCGACGACAGGCGCAACGACACGGAGCGCAAACCTGAAAGCAGTCTTCACCGCTCGACCGCCGAGCGACGTGGGCTCAGGACGGTGTCCTAGGCGTGTTTCAGCGGCTCCAGTCTGCGCTGTCCGAGACGCCATTCGATAACCTTCGCGAGCCCCTCGCGAAGCGGAGTGTGAGCGCGGAATCCCAGCAGCCTCTCTGCCTTGTCGACGCTGCCGATCCGGTACGTCACGAAGCTTTGCTCCTGGGGGCGATATTCCGGCTCTAGGTCGGAGCCGGTCAGCTCCAGGAGCAGCTCGACGAGCTCGTTGATGGTCGTGCCCACGCCCATGCCGATGTTGAAAAACTCGTCGGCGCAGTCCGCCTTCATGCTGAGGATGTTCGCCTCCGCCGTGTCGCCGACGTAGATGAAGTCGTATACCTGCGAGCCGTCGCCGAAGATCACCGGGCGCTCGCCGGCCCAGATCTTGTCCAGCACCCGCATGATCACGCTGACATAAGTCCCCTGGTAGTCCATTCGCGGCCCGTAGATGTTCATGTAGCGGTGACCGACGAAGGGGAGGCCGTGCTGCTGATAGATCGCACGGAGCATCTGCTCGTTGGCGATCTTCGTCGCCCCGTATGTCGTGCGGTTGTTGAACGGATGGTCCTCGGTCATCGGCGTCTGCACCGCATTGCCGTAGACGGAGGCCGACGAGGAGAAGACGAGGCGCTTCACCCCGAGGTCGAGGCAGGCTTCGACCACGTTCCAGGTGCCGAGGACGTTCACCTCCCACGCCTTGCGCGGCTCGTTCACGCATTCGCCGAGCCAGAGCGAGGCCAGGAGGAAAACGCCGTCGATCCCGGTCAGCGCATCACGCAGGGTCTCTTCGTCCGTCATGGAGGCTTTGACGACTTTGACCCGACGATCGCGCCTCGCGTCTTCGAGGTTGGCCATCGTGCCTCTCAAGAAGTTGTCGAACACGACGACCTCGGCCACGTCCTCCTGGAGAAGTTGATCCGTGATGTGCGAGCCGAGCAGCCCGGCGCCCCCGACGAGTGCGATCCGCTTGTTAGTCAGCTCCATGGAAACGGTCGGAAGCCTACAACATGGCCGACGGCGCCCGCCGACGGACAGCCTCGGAATCGACATAGCGAAACTCGATCGCGGCCTCGGCTCTGTCCGCGAGCTCGAGCGCGGATTCCCGGTCCTGCCCACCCGTGACGACATAGCCCGCTCTGTCGCCGCCTGTCCGAACAGCGCGAACTTCGCTGCCAGGTTTGGCCCAAACTCCGCAGTCGAGCACCCCGTCCCAGCGCCGCACTTCGTAGACCCCGTGGATCGAGTCGAGCGTGCCGGGCGGCGGCGTGAGAAAGCGGTAGACGCAGCCCGCCTCGCGCCTCGGCGAGAGCGGGCCCGGATCTTCACCCAGGAGCAGCCGCGTCACGGCTGCAATCTCGTCGACCCCGGTCAAGAACGAAACGATGGGGTGGGGAGTGTGCCCGCCGCCGAACCGCGCTCCGAGCTCGAACAGACGCGGCCCGGTCGCCGTGCTGCACAGCTCGACGTGCACCGCGCCGATCTCGACGCCCAACGCTCGGGTCGCTTCGATCGCGACCTCGCAGATCCGGTCGCGGTCCTGGTCGCGGAAGACCGTCGGGTAGATGACGCTCTTGTCGACGCGGTAGGGAGGAGGAGTCTTCTCCTTGTCCGAGATCGCAAGCACGGTGAAGCGCCCACCGGCGGCGACGAGCTCCATGCTGTGCTCGATGCCATCGAGGAACTCCTCGATGACCACGTCCTTGTCCTCGTAGAACGATTGCGCGAACTCGAGGGCACCTCGAATCTGGGACGGACTGTCCACCCGCGAGATGCCGCGGCTCCCCCCGCCGCGGCTGTCGGCCGGCTTGAAGATCAGGGGCCAGGAACCGAGCTCCCGCGTCGCCTGCATCGCGGCATCGAGGTCCCTCACCACGCGAAATCGCGTCGACGGAACGCCGGCCTTCTCCCACAAACGGCGCATGCGAGCCTTGCTCGTCGCGTTCCGAGCGACTTCAGGCGAGTTGCCTCGCAGGCCAAGGGCTGATGCAACCCCTGCCGCGGTCTGCACGCCGTAGTCGGACAGTGGCAAGACGGCTTTGACACCATGTTCGCGGGCGACGTCGATCGCGCCTTGCAAGTCGGCGATGTCCACTGGCGCGAACACGTCCGCCGCGGCCTTGCCGGGCGCATCGGGATTCCGGTCGATGGCCACGACGCGGCAGCCCATGTTCTTGATGGCGTTGATGGTGAAAACCTGGTGCTGGGCCGCCCCAAGGACGAGGACCGATCGTGGATGCAATTTTCGTTAGGTGTGCAGCAGCGCCTGCCGGCCGGCCAGCGCGGCTTCCACTGTTCGCATCCGGTCGTCGTACCCGGCGGCGGAGGTGAGCAGCCGCCCTCGACCATCGGCGATCCCCACCACTCGGGTGGGGCTCGAGATCGAATCGACGACGACGTCGCCGAGCGCGCCGACCAGTCCGCCGGCGACGACAGGAAATCCTGCGATCTCACCGCGCCCCATCAGCTTTCGGGTCGTCTCCGCCGTTCCGAGCTGAGCCGCAAGCTCGCCCGCCATCGCCGCCCGCATGTCGGGCCGGATGATGCGAATACCACGTTCGACCGCCAGCGCAATGGCGTCCTCGTCCACCGAGCCGATCGTGGCGTCGAAGATGATCGTGCTGGGGCGGACGCGAGCCACGACCTCGCGGTCGATGAGCGGCCGGTCGGAATGAAAGGCGGCCACTGCCGCTGCGGCGCTGACGGCCGTCGCGAGGTTGGTCTCGACCTCGATCCTGGCGCCCTTGCCGGCAAGCGCCCGGAGCGCCGAGGCGGTGGCTTCGAGCTCGGCGGACGCGCCGCCGGAGAGCACGAGACGGACGCCCTGATCCGCGAGATGGGCCGCGAGCCGTGTTGCCTCGGGCCGGGAGCCTGCGATCACGATGGGCGCGCCTGGTTCGGTGGCCAGCGCTTTCAGCTCGTACATCACGGTGCGCGCCCAAAGCTCGGCGTCGCTGTAGGCGAGCACGCGGCTCTTCTGTGCGCTCTGGCGCGCGGCGCTGGCCAGGGTGTCCGGCAAGAACTCGCGCTGGTTGGCGTCTACAAGCAGGACGTCGACGATGCCGTCGACCTGGCGGAGCACTGGCTCGAGCTGGTCTGCGGCGCCGATCTCGAGGCTGCCGATCACGTAGTCGAACTCTTCCTGGATGAACGGCGAGATCGCGGCCATCCGCGACCGTTGCTGCGCAGCGACGATGTTGATCACCGAACGCTTGCCTCGTTTTGTGGCCTCGCTCTTCACGCGCCCGGCCAGGCCGGCCGCGGTTAGCTCGCCGGGGCTCATGTCCAGATGGATGTCGAGCGCCGCGCTGCCCAGGGGCTCGCCAGCCGCGCGGGTCGACTGCAGGCGCTTGGCGATCTGCTCGACGAGATCGTCTGGCGCGTATGTCTGGTCGACCTCGCAGACGGCCACGATGAGGTCGCGAGGATCCACCTCATAAGCATCCGCGTACTTGAGGATCGTCTTGAGGTAGCTCGAGTGAAACTGGGCATACCCGCTGGTGATGTCGATCGGGTCGAGCCCGCTCGAGGGCAGCATCGGCTTGATGATGCGTTCGCTGAGATCCATGAGTCGGTTCAGGTCGACGCCAAGGTCGAGGCCCCTCTTCTTGAGCACCGTGACGAGGACCTCGGTCGCTGGGTTGCCTCCGCCTCTGCCCATGCCGCGCAGCGTGCTGTCGACGTATGTTGCCCCGGCATCGATCGCCGCGAGCACGTTCGCGACGCCGAGCGACAGGTTGTCGTGCCCGTGGAAACCGACCGGGACGTCGACACCGGCGCGCATCGCGCTGATGTATGCCCGAACGTCTTCCGGCATCATTCCCCCGGCGGAATCCACCACGCATACGAGGTCGGCGCCGAACTGCGCGGATAGGGATCCCTGCTCTGCAAGCTCCGCCGGCGGCATGGTGTAGGACTTCATGAGGTTTGCCGACACGAACAGGCCGAGCCGCTTGGCGTGTTCGATGTACTCGCGCGACTGATCGACCTCAGAGGCGTTGGTTCCCACCCGGACGAAATGCATGCCGTAGTCCGCAGCCATCTCGAGATCCTCGTGACGGCCGATACCCGGAATGAAGAACATCCCCCAACGGGCGCGCTTGAGCGTTCGGGCGGCCGCGCGCAGGTAGGCTTCGTCGGTCGCGGCCGCGACGCCCTTCCCGGCGGCTGACGCGTTCAGGCCGACGCCGTGGCCGATCTCGATCAGGTCGATGCCGGCGTTCTCGAGAGCGGCTGCGATGATCATCGTGTCCCGCTCGGTGAACTGGAAGTCGATCACGTAGCTGCCGTCGCGCAGCGTGCATTCGAGAAGCTGCAGGTCAGGCACTGGCAATCTCAAGCGGCTGCTGCTGTGGGACATCGTCCAGCGTCCTGAACTCGCACCCTCCGGTCAGCTTTTCGATCGTCATCACGTTCGCTTCGAACGCGGCCACGTCGAACGCGAGCAGTCCATGACTCGGACCCGTACAAACCTCGTAGGGATGCGTGATCGTGACGAGCTGCCTGTGCCGTCCGAGCCACGCCTGGAGACTCTTGCGGAAGATCTCGGGACGGTACGCGGGGTTCATGTAGCGCACGACTTGCTGATTGTCCCCCGGCGCGGAAACCTCGGTGCAGGACATCGGCACCTCGAGGATGGGCACCGACGGGGATCCCGGCACCCTGTAATCGGCGACCGACGGGCGATAGGGTTCCTCAGGCGTGGTGGTCCAATCGACCCCGCGACGGGTCCATGGGTAGGTCGGCCGCGGCATCGCAGTGCTGTCGATTCTGAAACCCGCGCCGGCCAGGACTCGCATGATCTGGTTCGAGCCTCGGCCGAAGCCTACCCGGCTCAAGTCCAGGCCGCGCCGCCTGGCCACGCGGGCGAACTCGGCGATCTTCTTGATCGGCCCGTGGTAATGCCAGCCGATTCCATGACCGGCATCGACCAGCCCCCGCAGCAGTTGTCTCTGTCGGGTGAACATGTCCAGCGCCGGGTCGATCCGCAGGAACCAGGTCGCCCGCCATTCGGGATGCCGGTCGAAGACGGGGCCGAGCGCGCGCATGGCGACATTCAGCTCGTCTGGCATCGACTGCGCCGCACCATCCGTGTAGGTCTGACAGTCGATGTCGAAGGTCAGGGCGACGATCACCGGCCCCAGCCTTCGAAGTCCGGGTACAGGTACACACAGAACTGGAAGAGCGGGAGGTCGTGCCGCACGGTGACGCGCTTGGTGATCGATTTCGCGATGGAGAAGACTCTCTCCGGCTCGTAGTAGAAGGCCTCGGGTTTCTTGAAATCGACGTACGACGTCATCAGGTCGACCGCCACGCCTTGTGCGGCATGGCTGTGCATCGTGCGCAGCATCCGTTCGATGAACGCGTAGTTGTCCTCGTGCTCGAGTGCGAGGTTGAAGCTCGAGGACGACACGATGAAGTCGAATTGCGGGTAGTCCTCCTCAAGGATGTCACGCATCTCGAAGACCGCGTCGGGATGCCGCGCCCGTGCGCGCTCCACAAGCCTGGCGTTGATGTCATAGCCCGTGTACTGGCAGCGGATGCCGTGCTCCAGCATGTGGACGTACAGGCCGCCGAGTCCGCAGCCGACGTCGAGGACCGAATGGCCGGACGTGATACCCACGTCGATGAGGCACTGGAGAGCCATTGCATGCCTTCCGTCAGCGCCGACGGCGAGCGCGCGAGTGTCGTCGTCGGGATGCCGGGCGAGCCGCTCGTCGTAGCGCGCGACGATGCGCTGCTTGTCCAGCTCGTTCACCGGCCCAGCACCTGGCCGCAGGCCTCAATCACCCGGTCGACCTCCTGGGCTGACATCGAGGGGTGAATGGGCAACGAAAGCGTGTGCGTGAAGGCAGACTCCGCTCCGGAGAACGCGCCCCGCTCACTGTGCAGCAGCGCATCGACGCCCCGCTTCGCGAGCACACCATGCTCGGCGAAGCGCGACATCATCTCCGCTACGTCGCGGTCCACCCTGATCGGAAACCTGAAATGGATCGTCTGTCGCAGAACAGAGGCAGGCGGAAGGTACCGGTCAGGGATCGCCTTCCGGTAACGATCCGCGATCCGCGCTCGGCGGGCCAAGAACTCGTCATAACGTTCGAGCTGGCTGAGTCCGAGCGCCGCCTGGAGGTTGCTCATGGGCAGGCGTTGCGCGGACGTCTTGATTGCTCGAAGCCTGCCTGCGAGCCGCTCGCCGCGCGCAAATGCCATGCCCCCCTCGCCGGTGGTCAGGCACTTGGTCGCATGGAAGGAGGTCATGGAGAGGTCGCCGAAGCTCGCTGCCCGACCATGTGGCGACGATGCACCGAAAGCTTGAGCCAGGTCCTCGACGACCGGCAGGCCCAGCTCGATGATGGGCCCGACGTCGGCGACGATGCCGAAGGTATGCACCACTACCACCGCCCTTGCCCGGCTGGTGATCGCGCGGCGGACGGTGTCGGCGTTGACACACCAGTCGTCGGCGATGTCGCAGAGAACAGGCGAGGCTCCGGTCCAGCGGACGGCCTGGGCGACGGCTTCGCAAACGTAGGTGGGAATGATCACCTCGTCTGACGGGCCCACGTCCAGCGCACGCAGCGCGAGGTAGAGCGCGGTGGTGCCGTCAGGCGCAGCCACTCCTCCGGCCTGGCCGAGGTAGGCGGCCGCCTCCGCTTCCAGCTGTCGCGTCAGGTCGCCTTCGGCGATCATCACCGAGTCGAGCGCTCCCAGGACCGCCTCGCGATCCGCGTCGGTGATCCAAGGTCTCGAATGGGGGATCAACGCGCCGGCGGCGGTCCTCACCTCATGAAGTTTCGCAGCCACCACTCCAGGCTGACCAGCGACCAGATGAGAAGACGGTGGTTCACCTTGCCCGCCGTGTGCTCGTCAAGGGTCCGCTTGACGTAGGCCGGCTCGAGGTACTCGTAGATGCAGGCCTTCCGCTCCCGCAGCAGGCCGGTGATGTAGTCGATGCTCTCGCCGCGGAACCAGCTTGCGTCGGGCGCGGAAAACCCCTGCTTGCGTCGATTGAGGACTTCGGCCGGGATGATCCTCTCCATCGCCCGCCGCAGAATCATCTTTCCATCTCCGCTCTGGTACTCGTATCGGCGCAGCTTGAGGACGTCGTCCTCATCGATTCCGTTTTTCATGTTTTCGATGTTCCGGAGCTTGAGCCGGACGGGAACTTTCAAGGCGAAGTCGACGAGGTCGTTGTCGAGGAACGGCATCCTGGTTTCCAGCCCGTGGGCGAAGCTCAGCTTGTCTTCCATGATCAGCAAACCGTGCATGAAGGTCTTGAGCTCGAAGTAGAGGGAAGCGTTGACGCAATCCTCGACGGTCTCGATCGGGATGCGCGCCCCGGCGAGCACGCCGGAAAAGACGTCATAGGTCGACTGGCCATCGATCGACGCATAGGTGGAGCTGTTGAAGAGCGATGACTTGTCCTCGTCTGGAATCAGCCGCTGCCAGAAGTCGTAGTAGCGGCGAGCAAAGTCGGACTGACCGTTGGTGCCCAGGCTGCGGTAATAGCGCCACGGGTAACCGCCGAAAAGCTCGTCCCCGCCGGCGCCCGAAAGGACGACTTTCACGAATTTTCCCGCAAGCCGCGCCATGTAGTAGTTGGGATAGCTCTGCCCTACCCGGAGGTCTTCGAGGTGCCAGATTAGCGTCGGCATCACGGCTTCCATGTCGCCGGCGTGCATGACCATCTCGTAGTGCTCGGTCTTGAGCATGTTGGCCAGGAACTCGGAATGCTGCCGCTCGTCGAAGCCGAGCTCGAGGCCGCTGGCCGATGACAGGTCGAAGCCGCCGGTGAACGACATGAGGCGACCGAGCTTGCCTCGCGCCACGGCCGTGATCGAGCCGGAGTCCATGCCGCCGCTCAGGTAGCAGCCAAGGGGTACGTCACTCATGAGCTGTCGCGTCACCGCCTGCGCGAAAAGGCGGTACACCTCGTCGGCCGCCTCTTCCTCCGAGATCTCGAGCGGCCTCGCCGGGATCTCGTAGTCCCAATAGGTCTCCTGAGCGGGTTGCGCTCCCGCCGTGGCTTCGATGCTGAGAAATGACCCCGCCGGAAGCAGGCGCACGCCGTCGAATAGGGTGACGTCCGTGAGTATGTTCTGGAACGTGAAGTACTCGTTGAGGGCCGCCGGGCTCACGCGCCTCGGCACGTCTCCCAGACTCAGGATGGCCTTGACCTCGGACGCGAAGATGAGTCTTTTCCCGTCGAACAGGTAGTAGAGAGGCTTGGTGCCGAATCGGTCGCGGGCCAGGAAGAGCCGGTTAGCCCGGCCGTCCCAGATGGCAAAAGCGAAATGACCATTGAATCGGGCCAGGCACGAGGGTCCCCATTCCTCCCAGGCGTGGACGATCACCTCTGTGTCGCTCTGCGAGCGGAAGCGATGGCCGGCACGTTCGAGCTCGGGCCGCAGGTCGAGGTAGTTGTACAGCTCGCCGTTGTAGACGATCTGGACGGTGCCGTCCTCGTTCGCCATCGGCTGATGGCCGCCGCTCGAAAGGTCGATGATCGCCAGGCGACGATGCGCCAGGCCGACGCCGCCGGAGTGGAAGATTCCTTCGTCGTCGGGGCCGCGATGACGCATCGACGTGGCCATGGCGGTGAGGCGCTCCGGCGCGACCGGGTCCCCATTCAAATTCAGGACGCCCGCGATGCCGCACACTGTTAGAGCGCCTGCACCCGCTCGCCCGCCAGGTGCTGCATTACGTACTCCTGCTCCTCGTCCGTCATCTGCGCATAGAGCGGAAGCGCGATCGACAGATGGTCGGCGAAGAGGGCGTTCGGATAGTCCTCGGGCTTGATGCCATATTTCCTGCGATAGAAGCCAAGGTTGTGGACGGCGTGGGTGCCAGGACGCGTCGCGATTCCGGCCACCTCCAGCGAATCCATCAGGTCGTTTCGACGTCGATGCAACTGCTCGAGGTTGGCGAGAGTCGGAGTCTCCGGCTGATAGAGACAGACGTATGCCTGGTAGCCGTGGCGCGAGCCGTCTGCAAGGAACTGAGGTCGGAGCCAGCCGAGATTCTGCAGCCCGCGATCGTAGATCCGCGCCCGTTCGGTGCGCAGCTCCAGGATGGCCTGGAGGCGGGCCATCTGCGCGACGCCCAGCGCGCCCTGGATGTCGGTCATGCGGTAGTTGAAGCCGACCATCTCGAAGTCGGGCAGGATGTAGCTGCGCTTGCCGAGGTGGCGCGATAGGTCGCTTTTCGACGCGCCGTGATCTCGGAGCGAGCGGACGAGCTCGGCGACGCCGGCGTCCGAAGTGATGATCATGCCGCCTTCGCCCGTAGTGATCGCCTTCCGCGGGTGAAAGCTGAAGCACCCGACGTCGGCAAGCGTCCCGGCATGACGGCCGCCGTACCACGCGCCGGTCGCGCAAGCGTCGTCCTCGATGACCTTGAGCCCGCGTGCCGAGGCGACCTCCATGATGGGGTCCATGTCGGCCGAGACGCCAAACAGAGAGACCGGGATCACGGCCCGCGTCCTCGGCGTGATCGCGGCCTCGAATCGGTTGACGTCGATGTTGAACGTGTCGAGGTCGATGTCGACGAAGACTGGTCGGGCGCCCAGCATCTCCACGACGTTGGCCGTCGCGACCCAGGTGAACGACGGCACCACGACCTCGTCGCCCGCGTGAACGCCGGATGCGACGAGGGCGAGGTGTAGGGCGGTCGTGCAGGAGCTGGTAGCGATGGAGTTCGAGGCGCCCGTGTACACGCTGAACAGACGCTCGAACTCGGCGACCTTGGGTCCCTGCACCACCCAGCCGCTCTCGAGCGGCTCGAGGATGGCGGCCCTCTCCTCATCGCCGAAGTAGGGCCTCGAAATGGGGATTCTCATGCTCATTGGTGGAATTTCAGAAGGTGGCGAGCCGAATCTCCCGGCCAGTCGCGGCAAGACTAACAAACGCTGCACGGCAGCCGCGCACAGGTCCGGGGACGCCGCGAACTTTAGTTGATTTTTCTTCACATGAGATCGAGATCCTCCGTGTGACGGGCTGAGTGTGTTGGCGATTTGGGGCGCGGTCGTGTAGCCTTGCGACCGCCCAAATCCAGCCCGCCACATGACTCAATACCGATCTCGCCAGCTCATCTCAGCACTGGTGGTGGCTGCAGCACTGGCGGCCATCACGTCTCCCATCGGGGCGGGAGCGGCTGCGCCGCACCCTCGCGGGATTGCTCCCCGCACCGTGTTCAATGCCGCCGCGACCGCCGGCGCTACCAGCCTGTCGCACGAGGTATTCGGTTTCGCGCTGGCCAGCAGCCTTACCGATCCGACGGTCGGCTACCCGACCTGGAATTTCTCCTTGCTCACCACCCTGGCGTTTTTCGGCCTTCACATCAACTGGAACGGAGCGATCGTCGCCGACTCGGGCTGGGATGTCTGGAACTCGGCCACCCTGGCCTCAGTGGTGTATGGCGCCCATTCCAAGGGCACCAAGGTCGTCCTGACCATCGTCCTGCAGGACTTCCAGCCCGGTACGCCGAACATGTGCGCGGGTTTGATCAATCGCGCGACGACGGTGAGCCAGGCGGTCGCTCAGGTCAGAGCGAAGGGCGTGGACGGCCTCAACGTCGACTACGAGGGGCTGAACGGAACATGTCAGAACGGTCAGACCGCGCAGTCCATGCTCACGGATTTCGTTCGTCAGCTGCGCAGTGCGCTTCCGTCCGGCTCTTACCTGTCAATCGACACGTATGCGGGCTCGGCGATCGATACCCTCGGCTTTTTCGACGTCGCGTCGCTGAACGCCTACGTGGACTCCTTCTTCGTCATGGCGTACGACCTCGAGTACTCGAACGCCCGCCGTGCGCCCGTCTCGTGCATCAGCTTCTGTCTGGGCCCGACCGCACCGCTGTCCGGGTACTACTACAACGACACGTCCACAGCGAGTCAGTACATCTCCGCGGTGTCGGCCTCGAAAGTCATCCTGGGCGTCCCCTACTACGGACGGAAGGCCTGCGTCGGCAGCGCGGTTCCCAACGCTTATCCAGGCGGTTACGTGGTGGCTGACAGTTACCTGGACGCCGCGGGGGAAAGCTCGTCTTCCCTGGTGCAGGCCGGCAGCTACTCGGCACATCGTGATGCGAACGACCCGGCGGGTCATGAGCGCTGGGACACCTGGTACAACACGTCGCTCGGCTGCACGCGCGAGCTCTACTGGGACGACACGGTCTCGCTCGGCGCGAAATACGACCTTGTGAATCAAGACGGTCTTCGCGGCGTGGGCATCTGGACGCTGAATTACGGTGGCGGCGCGCCCGAGCTGTGGTCGCTGCTCGCGAGCCGCTTTGCGCGATGCACCGGCGCAAGCCTATCTCCGGCCGCCCCGAGCCAACCCGCGGGGTCGACGATCAGCTTCATCGCGGCCTCCACCGGCTGTTCGACACCGGAGTACGAGTTCTTCGTCCAGTACCCGGACGGCAGCTGGAACCTCAAGCAGGGTTGGGGCGGGGCGGCTTTCAACTGGAACACCGCGGGCCTTGCTCCCGGCACATACACGGTCCACGCCTGGGTGAACAGCGCGGGCACGGGCCATGACGCGATCGGTTCGGCAACCGTGACGTTGACCGGCTGTACCTCGGCGTCCCTGAGTCCCGCGGCCGTCGCGCCCGCCATCGGGTCGACCATCACTTTCACCGCCTCCTCTGCGGGCTGCCCGAATCCCGTGTACGAATTCTGGATTCAGTATCCGAGCGGAGCCTGGTACCTCAAGCAGGGCTGGGGCGGGGCGACCTTCAGCTGGAACACAGCAGGCATCGGACCGGGCACCTACACGGTTCACGCATGGGCCAACCAGCAGGGGGCCGCTCCGACGCTCGAAGTCTATGGGTCCAGCACTGTGAGCACCGCCTGCAGCTCGGCTTCCGTCAGCCCGGCGATCGCGAACTTTGCGGCCGGCTTGACCGGCACGTTCGTTGCCGCGTCGGCGGGATGTCCGAATCCCGAGTACGAGTTCTGGGTCCAGTACCCAGATGGAAGTTGGAACCTGAAGCGTGGGTGGGGCGGCGGCATGTTCAGCTGGAGCACCGCCGGCCTGGCTCCGGGCACCTACCTGATCCACGCATGGGTCAACACGATCGGCACCGGCCACGACGCGATCGGATCGGCGACCGTGACGCTGACCGGCTGTACCTCGGCCTCGGTGATCCCGTCCACGACCACGCAGGCGATCGGCTCGACCATCAGCTTTTCGGCCAGCTCCGGCGGCTGCCCCAAACCGGTCTATGAGTTCTGGGTCCAGTATCCGAACGGCTCATGGGTTCTCAAGCAAGGGTGGGGCGGGCCCTCCTTCAGCTGGAACACGAGCGGCCTTGCCTCCGGAACCTACACCGTGCACGCGTGGGCCAACCAGCAGGGCGCGGCCTCGACGCTCGAGGTTTATGGGTCGAGCACCGTGACCATCGTTCCCCCATGCACGTCGGCCACGGTCACTCCGGCCTCCGGCTCGGTCGCGTCGGGCGGCTCGGTCCGCTTCACGGCCGCCGCCGTCGGGTGCCCGAGCCCGATGTATGAGTTCTGGCTCCTCGACCAATCTGGCACCTGGCACCTGATGCAGGCCTTTGGCTACGGCGCCACGTGGACCTGGAACACCACGGGCTGGGCGAAGGGAACGTACACGGTGCATGCTTGGGCGGACGAGGTAGGGACCGACCCAACCCTGCACGAAGCAATAGGTTCCGCGACCTTCACTGTGACTTAAATGCGGCCGAAACGCCGTGTACGCTTCTTGACGGTTTGAACAAGTCCGTCCTTTTCGTCGGGACCTGTTATTACAACGCCTGGTATCTGTCACGCGAGCTGCGCGAGCTGGGTTGGCGCACGACAGTACTCACTTTTCCCGGCGACATGAGTGATACGCACGGCCACGGGTGGGACGTGAGGCTCGAGCTCGACCGGCCACCCGCTGCGATCGCCCGCCGCACCGCGAGAGTTTTGAAACTCTTCCTCAGCCACAAGGTCATTCATTTCTCGGGCGTGCACAACCTGCGGATGCTTTATTTCTGCGACCCGGGCCGATTTCCCAGCGACGCGGGATACGACATACGTTGGCTGAAGCGTCTGGGCAAGAAGATCGTCTACACGCACACTGGGTGCCTGGATGGGGTTTCGCAGACCTCCTTTTCGAAATGGGGTGACAGCCCCGTATGCAACGAATGCCCGTGGCAGCACGTCCCGACGATATGCAGCGACGAGGTCAACCTCAAATGGGGCGAAATGCGCAACAGCCTATGCGACTACCAGGTGAGCATGGGAGGGAACCGGGTCGACTTCAACGACGATCCGCGCGTGCACGAGATGCAGCAGTTCTACTGCCTGGATCCGGACGTGTGGCGCCCGGACCTACCCATTCCCGAACCGCACCGCCTCCCCGATGCCAACGGCACCGTCAGGGTGTACCACGCCGTCGGCAATTACGACCTCAGAACGAACGCCGACACGAAGATGAACATCAAGAGCACGCACATCTACGTGCCGTTGATCCATCGGATGAAAGCCGCGGGTCTGCCTGTGGAGCTCCTGTTCGTCACGGGCAAGACGAATCTCGAAGCCCGTTACTACCAGGCTCAATCAGACATCGTCTGCGACATGCTGACGTTCGGCTTCTTCGGGGCGAACGTCCGCGAGGCGTTGATGCTGGGCAAGCCGGCCGTCTGCTACCTGAGGCCGGAATGGCTCGAAAGCATCCGTCGTGAACAGCCCGACTTCGTGGCCGAGCTGCCCGTGGTGAGCGCGACTCCTGAAACGATCGAGGCTGTACTCACCGACCTGGTCAAGAATCCGGAGAAGCGCCGCGAGCTCGGCCGGCGCGGGCGCGAGTTCGCGGTGAAGTGGTATTCGGCGAAAAACGCCGCCACCGTTTTCGACCGGATCTACACCGACCTGATCAAGAACTGAGGCGCGGGGAGCAACGGCTCAGCCTCTATGCTTTTCTGGTCCGGATCGGAAGGCGCCAGTCGCAGCTCCTTCGAAAATGCGCCGGCCCCAATGATCGGGCTCAAGGACAAGGAGGCTGCATCCGCTGGCTGACACCCTCGTGAGCAGAATCGCGCGCCAGGCAACGCGCTTCGGTATCCGCACACGCGCGCGCAAGCTCGTGCGCGAGATCCGCGTCAGGACGGCACCCAAGGGTCCGGCGGTGGCGATCTCCGTTCTGCATGGCCAGGAACAGACACCCGTTGACGACTACTGGAACCGGCATACGGTGCACGAGTCGGGAAAGTTCATGACGGCCGCCGAATCCGAGGGCCACTTGAGCTGGCGCGCTTCCCAGTACCCGCTCTACACGGAGCTGATGGATGTGCGCCAGGATCACTCCGGCCGAGTCATCCTCGACTACGGATGCGGGCCCGGCGACGACGTTACGGGCTTCCTGCTCTGGTCGAACCCAACGAGAGTCATCGGCATGGACGTGTCACGAATGGCGCTCGGCCTCCTGCAGCACCGGCTGGCGCTACACAGGATCGATCCACGTCGCGTCCAGCTGATCCAGATCACCGACTCGATCGGCAAGGTTGCTTTGCCCGACAGCCACGTCGATTGGGTGCATTGCGGCGGGGTGCTCCATCACACGACGCATCCGGCCGAGATCCTCGGGGAGTTTCATCGTGTCATGAAACCAGGCTCCGAGGGACGGTTGATGCTCTACAACCGGGACAGCGTCTTCTACCACCTGGCCATCGCCTACGTCGAGATGATTGTCAATCAGGCGTTTCCGGGACTCAGCGTGGACGAGGCGTTTACCAGAAGCACGGACGGGCCGGACTGTCCGGTCTCCGATGCCTGGCCGCCTCAGCGCGTCCTGGACCTGATCGCCAAGGCCGGCTTCGACGGCGAGTTCCGCGGCGGTTACGTCAATGTCCACGAGGAGATGGACTGGCTCCGCGAGTACGGCGACGCGGCGAAGGCGGATGCGCGACTTGCCGCGGAGCACCGAAGGTTCCTGTCCGAGCTCACGACAGATGTGCACGGATATCCGATGTGGAATGGCAAATACGCGGGCATAGGAGCTGTCTACACGATCCGCAAGCCGGCGTAGGACCCTATACCGCTTTTCTTCGCCCGGGACCCCTCCAGCAGTGGTTATCGCCTGCCGACAGTCCCGCCCATATCGGGCCACGCCGTCGAAGCTCAAGCCGCGGGCTGTAGGGACGCGTACGCGCTCGCCGGCTACCCGCTCACCTGAGTCGCAGTCTCGAGACCGCGGTTCCACGTTCCGTCAGCAAGCAACGAAAGCCACTCATTGAGGCTGATCCAGCGCCACAACGCCCATGAACGCTCCGCTGACTCGGACTGGTGCTCGTCCCACAGCCTCTGAATCGCAGTCCGGTCATAGACGCTGAGCTCCGCGATCGGACCGTTGAACAGCCGGTCGTGCGCCCACGACTTCATCCCGTCCCGGAGCCACCGGTCGAGCGGAGCCGCATAGCCCATCTTGTCGGCGCGCCAGAGCACCTCGCGTGGCACGAGTCCCTCGCCCGCCCGGCGAAGGATCAGCTTCTGCCAGCCATCGCCGACGATCGCCGGCTCGGGAAGCCGCGCGACGAAGTCGACCAGGTCGTAGTCGAGGAATGGCAATCGCGTCTCGCGTGAGAACGCCATGGCGTTGCGATCGGCGTACCGAAGCAACTGCGGCAGCGAGTCCTGGACGAGGCCCCGTGCGCGAAGCGATCGATAGCGCCCGCCGTTGCTCGCCGAGGGCCTGGAGCGCCGTACCGCCGCGACAGCGAGCTGGGCCAGGTTCAGGCTGACGTTCCGGTTGAAGCGTCGCTGCGACTCGGGAAACTGGCGGCTCGCCTCCCTCAGGCGACGCGAGAAGAGCATGGTCTCGCGCAGCGCCGGTCCCCACTGTCCGGACTCGACCAGGTCCAGCTGGTGCGAGGGGAAGTAGTACTGATAGCCGCCCAGCAGCTCGTCCGCGCCCTGACCGTCGAGGATGACGGTGGTCTTGTGCGCGGCCGCCAGCCGGGCGACGCACCACTGCAGGTAGATCGAGGCCGACAGGAAGGGCTCTTCCTGGTGGTAGTGGAGGCTGCGCGACTCCTCGATCAGCCGCTGTGGATCCGGCGTCACGATGTGCGGGTTCACCCCGGTCGCTTTCGTCACGAGGTCGATGTACGGCCCCTCGGACAGCGCTGGGTCATCGTCGAAGCGCGCCGAGAAGGTGTTCTGCGTGATGATGCCGCGCTCGTCCCGCATCCTGGCGACGAGCGCCACCACGGTCGAGGAATCAAGGCCGCCGGAAAGGCTCGTGCCGACCGGCACGTCCGATCGGAGGCGCATGGACACGCTGCGCTCGAGCAGGTGCGTGAACTCGTCGATCGCCTCCCCTTCCTTATATCTATGGTTCGCGGGGGCGAAATCCAGCGTCCAGTAGGCCCATGAGCGAATGACCTGTCCCCGCTCGTCGACGGTCATCGCGTGACCGCCGGGCAACCTGTGGACCCCCTTGAAGAGGGTGAGCTCGTCGCTCTCGTAATAATGGCCGTCCGTGTACAGGCGCAGCGCATCCTCGTCGATCGCCGGCTGGACGTCGGGGTGGGCGAACAGGGCTTTCGCCTCGGAGGCGAACGCGATGCCGCCATGCGCCAGACGCGTGTAGAACAGCGGCTTCTCGCCGAATCGATCCCGGGCCAGCAGCAGCCGGCGCTGCCGGCCGTCCCACAGGGCAAACGCGAACATGCCGTTGAACCGCGGCAGGCAGTCGGCGCCCCATTCCTCGTACGCGGTGAGCAGGACCTCGCTGTCGCTCTCCGTCCGGAACACGTGGCCCTTGTTACGCAGCTCCTCGCGCAGCTCGATGTAGTTGTAGATCTCGCCGTTGTAGACGAGGGCCAGGGAGCCGTCGGCGGAGAACATGGGCTGATTGGCCGCGTCGCTCAGGTCGATGATCGCCAGGCGCCGAAAACCAAAGGCGACGGATCCGTCGTCGTGCCTTGAGATCCAGGTCCTGGCGCTGTCCGGGCCTCGGTGGGCGAGGCGGTCGCGCATCCGGTCGATCAATCCGCCGTCGACATCAGAGGGGGCGATCACTCCGACGATTCCGCACATCGCCTAGCTCCCCAGCAGCTGCCGCATCGCCGCTCGCAACCGGCCCGAAGCGAGCCGGCGCCTGATCCGCGCCGGGAGCAGGAAGGCAAGCGAGCCCATGAACCGGCCGGCGGCTTTTTGCGCAGCCGGCATGGCAAGCCAGCGTCTGTAGCGAATCTGGGCTTCCTCCCACTCCGGACCCAGCACCTTGGCCAGCCGATCAACGCGGGTGCCGGGTTCGGACCACGTCACACGCCGATCGACCTCGGCCAGGATCGAATCGAACTTGCGGTCGTAGTCGTTGGCGGCGCTGACCGCTTTCAGCTCCGCCGCCGCCGAT
>Ga0070708_100000712_pt1 | contig 25260 bp, 22 predicted proteins | sample KBSK5503metaG_FD_65469 | JGI IMG/M metagenome (GOLD analysis project Ga0070708, IMG submission 65469) | Corn, switchgrass and miscanthus rhizosphere microbial communities from Kellogg Biological Station, Michigan, USA - KBS K5-50-3 metaG | ecosystem: Host-associated > Plants > Roots >... | reverse complement strand
ATCAGACGATCGATTACATTAGCAGGAATCTCGTCCTCGAGCAGGACACTCCTGCCGTTCACATACCTGTAGCGAGGCGAGTCGATCGCCTGTTGCAACCCCATTCCGAGATCGATCAAGTTAACCAACACCCTGGACGTGACCTTGAGGTTGTATGGCGCCGCCCATCACGCCGAGTGACATAAACAGTTTGTTATCCTTGAAAACCATCGCCGGGATAATCGTGTGAAGTGGTCGTTTGCCCGGTTCGATCCGGTTAGGGTGATTAGGATCAAGCGAGAATCCGCTACCTCGATTCTGGAGCACAATGCCTGTGTCGCCCGCGACAATCCCCGAGCCGAAGGCGTCGAACAAACTGTTTATGAAAGATACCGCGTTGCCGTCTTTGTCTACGACTGTGAAATAAGTGGTATCGCTGCCGACGTTGATTTCTCCAGGGTTAACCAAGTTGAGCGCCTTGTTTGGATCAATCAGAGCACGTCGTTTGGCTGCATATTCTTTCGAGAGCAGCTCTGCTACCGGCACTCTAGCGAAGGCAGGATCGGCGATGTAACGGTTGCGGTCGGCGAAAGCGAGTTTGGTTGCTTCGATGAGCGTGTGATAAAAGCGATCCGGCTCGGAACTCATCGAGGCGAGATCAAAACCCTCCAGGATATTGAGCATCAATAACGCGGTCAGCCCCTGGCCATTGGGTGGGATCTCATAGACGGTGTAGCCGCGATAGTTGGTCGAGATTGGCTCTACCCACTCTGATTTCTGCTCCGCCAGATCTTCCATTGAGATAAACCCGCCGTTCTTTTGGCAGTAATCAGCAATGGACCGCGCAATCTCGCCCTTATAGAAAGCGTCGCGTCCGCCGCGCGCGAGTGCGCGAAATGTGCGGGCCAGATTGGGTTCCCGGAAGATCTCCCCTGTGTGTGGCGCGCGTCCATCAATCAGATAGTTAGCCGAAGCGGCTGGATTCTTTTTCAGCTTTTCGACTTCCGCATCCCAGTCTTCAGCGGCCTTCTCCATCACTGGGATTCCGCTTTCTGCGTACTCAATGGCTGGCGCAAGCAAATCGGCGAGCTTCATTGTGCCGTACTTATCAAGCAGTGTTACCCAACCATCAAACGCGCCGGGCACGGTTATACTTTCCATGCCGAACTGCGGCATTTGAGTAAGTTTCTTTTTTGCAAAGTAATCCAGACTTAAGGCGCGTGGCGCTCGCCCGCTGGCGTTCAGCCCTTTTAGTTCTTTCGTTTTCGACCAATAGACGAGCATGAAGGCGTCACCGCCGATACCGGTCATCATTGGCTCGGTGACGTTAAGCATCGCCGCCATTGCGATGGACGCATCAACCGCATTCCCTCCACGCTTGAGAACTTCAAGACCAACTTGCGAGGCCAGCGGCTGGCTTGTGGCAACCATACCGTGTTGAGCGCGAACAACTGAGCGGCTAGGCTTGATCTGCAAAACCCAGCTCTTGTTTTGGGTAGATTGAACATTTCCCATCATCATGAAAACCGTGATTGTCCCCGCAATAAAAGCGCGCGCGGTTGCTCCCTGAAAGAGCGAATTGAGTCGTAATGTCATGTCGCTTTCTCGCTTCGGAATTGGATTGAGAAGACGCTTACTTCCAGACGCCGAGCAAACGTCTCACCGCTACCAACTCCCCGACGTGGTAGGCACTATGGTCCGCCACAAGTAACACCTCTCGAAGGTACGTCTGTCCCTCGCCGTGTGGGATCTTTGCGTAGAGATTTAAAGTGGGATCCGCTATGAGACCCTGAAGAGATTGTCTGTCTGTGCGAAACGCAGTGATGCTCTGCTGCCAGTCATTCGGCGTGGGCGGGGCCGTAGTCTTCGGCCAATACTCATCGGGCCACTTTGGCGAATGGTAGTCTGGATTTCGGCAGAAGTTCAGTATGTCGCTCTGCGTCAGCCGCAAATGCTCCAGCAACTCCCAGGGAGAATAGGGCAAGCCTTCTGGCCTCACGCCTTGCAACGATGGTGGGATGCCTTCCACTGCCGTATCGAAACTGACGTGCGCATCCTGCCAGTCGTGAAGTTTGATTAGCTGTTCACGAAGAATGTCGTTCTGGTTCATTTAGTTTCTACTCAGGAGGAACCATGGTCGCCGCCGCCACGCGCAAGACTTCGCGCACCTGCCGATCCCAATATGGCCAGCTGTGGCTACCAGGGAGTTGCCGGTATTCGTGGGCTATTCTGTGTTCCGACAAGACATCGGAGAAACGGCGATTGATGGCCAGCCATGGGTCGTCTTGCCCACAATCAAGATAGAAATATGGTAGCAGTTTAATTCGCTCCGATGGAAACTCCTGAGCGAGTTGTTGGACGTCATTGCTCTTACGTTCGATGCTATTAGTTTCACCAAAGGTCCGCATGATTGACTCGTCATCGATTCGCGAGGTGGCGTCTAACGCTCCACTCATGGAGGCCGCCAGGGCGAACACTTCAGGATGCTTAAGGCCAAATTTCAGAGCCCCATATCCTCCCATTGAGCAACCAGCGACAGCGCGTCCGCGGCGATCCCTAATCGTACGCAAGCGGCTGTCTACATCAGGGATTAATTCTTCCAGAATGTAAGTCTCGTACTTATCTGAGGGAACCTTAGCACTGTCCGTGTACCAACCATTGTTACCTTCAGGCGTGATGATGATTAGTTGTTGTTCTGAGGCGTATTGTGCGAGAGACGTATGCCCCACCCATGAATTAAATTGGCCGCTCCAGCCGTGCAAAAGATAGAGTACCGGGTAATGCTTTCGCCACGACGTAAACAGACCATAACCCGGCGGTAGCACAATGCTATAGGGTAAAGTCTTGCCGACAAGCTTGCTCTGGAACTGGACCGTCTCTGTGCGCACGGATTCTTCAGCTCGATAGTAGAAAGCCGCAAGCGCACCAAGAAGAATGAACGTAAGTATGGGAAGTCGAAACGATCTCATCGAGTATTTGATAGGGTTGCTTAAACGTGCTGGGCCGTGCCGACTGTGGGATGCCTCGTCAGCCTCTCGAGAGCGTTAGATAGTAACGTACGAGCCCCGACGGATTGGGGCTTTGCTTTCAGTAACTGGCCGGTGTTTCGTTACCGATGAAAATCCCGTTCCTGTAGGTGTTCAAACATTTGGGATGAGCAAACACTGAAGGAGCGTCCGGGGGCGAGTAGACTATGTCATCCACTAAGGAGCCGGTCGGCGGATTGAGGCTCGCTAGATTTCGCACTCGCTTCGCGATCTCATGGTCAGCGCAGGAAGTGTCGCCACTGACGCCAAGTCCGCCGATGATCTGTCCGCTTGAGTTATACAACGGCACACCGCCGCCGAAGAAGATGAGCCCTCCCGCAATTTGATTTTTCCCGCCGCTTCCGCCGCTTGGCGGAGCCAGGGCTTTCGGGTCAAACGGATTGGACTGACCCAGACTCCAAAGCGAGTGACCGGGCTGTGTGAAGGTATAAAGTCTCGCAGTGGACAAGGCAAGCGAATCGAGGCTAAAGGCGTTGGCGGTGTAGGCCTTGGATTTCGCGATAGCTTGGCTGCCGGGCCACACCTGCGTCGGATCGGTTGTCGATGTAACGAAAGTGCATACTTCACCGTCGCGATTCACGACCGCTCCCCACATTCGCGTGCCATTGAAAAGTCCGCCAACCGTACCGCCCGAGGTCTGGGCGGCGACGAGGAATGCCCTCAGTTGGCTTTCGTTAGGCAAGCCCTGGCAATTACTGGGTTTGTCGGCAAAGGAAGAGTAGGCAGTTGAAAAGAAAGCGAGCAGTGATAACAAACCTAGTGCTGTCAGAAAGAACCATAATCTTCTTGGCATCTGAGTTTTCTCCTTTAAGGTGGGATTGGCGCGGCACTATATTCCAGGTGCGCACGACCAGTCAATAATCAGGGAGAAGAGATTCGGTACTGATGCATTTAACTGCGTCAGTACCGAAGATTCATCTTTTCTTCAATTTTGCCAGCGCTTCACCTATTGCAGTATCATCGTCTGTACGCTCCCGCTCCTGTTCCTCGTAACCTCCTTGCTGTTCGTGCGCTCCCTGCCGTAGGAGGCGTTCTCGGTACTGTCGATTGGCAGTTGTCATATCAACTTCTAAATTCTCTGCAAGTAAGTGCAATTCTTCAATGGCGCACTCGAGAACAAGAATATCGCCATGAACGCTAGCCGCTCGATGCGGAACCGACCTCATTGACCATTCTCTATTAAAGAGTGCGACCCACTCAGGAGTGGGAGCGGCAGAAAGAAGAAAGGGAAACTTTTTGGCGTGTCGTCTGGAGCCATCACGCACCTGGGCCGGTTCCGGGTTAGCAATAATAGTGATGTCTTGGAAATCAGTGGACATTAGATTTGCTCCTTCACTTCCTTCCTTATCTCAATAGGTGGGCTGCTGTTTTTCCGAATTCCAAATATCGACGGCACAACGCCACTCGCCGTCGGATTCTCGACGCCAAATGGTAACCGCACGACCTTCAATCGTGGCAGGCGTACCGTCCGCAGCATTTGTTGGACAAGGATTGGATCAATAATCCGCAGCGCGTATTCAGGTGAGGTCTGCGCCAGATAAGCGCCTCGCCTCTTCCTTTATGCTGGATGTAATCATTGCTAAGATCCCAAAATTGCCGCTGGCTACCCATTTTGAGCGGGAGGAAAGAAAGCAAGTGAGCGGCGCGACAATGAAGGTTGGCGCTCCTGATAACAGGATTAATTGACTCAATGAGCCTTATCCTGACGCCCCGGCTCGAAAACCTCAAATGCCGGTATTTGGATCAGTCGTCACCGCTCGGCGAAAGATTACAACGAAATCAGCCATTGATCCAAGCAGACTCGATTGAATGGAGTGTCGGCACTGTGTAAGCTGTGATCCGTTCTTACCCATCATTCATCGAATCGCATGCTCAGATTCGATGTTGCCCCCGCGACTCATTGGACGCACAAATATACTTTATTCGGAAGATTCTCTATAACAACTCGCCAGGCGCTATGATAAGGCGCGAGCTGGATCTATCTAAGTGTTAAAAAACCAATCCATCATCTGCTTTGGCGGCGAAGACTGGTGGTATCACCATCCGCATTCAAAAGCCCACTTGATGCGCAAGTTTGCGTGTGCCGGTAACAAGGTAATCTTTGTGAACTCCATTTCCATGGGTCTGCCCGGGATGGCCCACAAAGACCTGGTTCCACGTATCGCGCGCAAACTGCGGAGTTATTCCAAACTCGCACGCGAAACTGACGAAGGCATCACCGTGGTCTCGCCCGCCAGTCTGCCGTTCTTTGGTAGTGCTGCAGCGCGAGCGGTGAATCGTCGAGTCATCGGAGCCCAGATTAGAAACCTGGCAAAGAGCCGCGGTCTTACTAAACCCATTTTATGGATCGCTATCCCGACTGCCGCGGAGTTGATCGGACAGTTTGACGAATCGATCATCGTCTATCATGTCTCGGACAAATACGATGCGAACACGATGGACCATGCCACGGACCCGGTTCATATTCGCAAACTACACGAGCATGCAATCGATGCCGCCGATCTCGTGTTCTATTCCGGCCGCAAACTCTTTGACGAAGCTACCCGCGGCCGCGAACGCTCTTACTTGCTCGAGCAGGGTGTAGATTACGATCACTGGTCCAGGGTGGGCAGTGGAGAGATTGAAGTCGCGCCGGAAGTTGCAAGCATTCCGCGGCCGCGTTTGGGATACTTTGGCGCTATCGAACCGTGGCTCGTGGATCAGGAACTTATAAAACGCGCAGCGCGAGAACGACCGGAGTGGCAATGGATCTTTATCGGCAATCGCTCACGCGGACTCGATATCGAACGCTTGCCAAATACACATTTCCTGCCGCCTGTCGCTTACAAAGATCTGCCCCGTTACGCCGCGGGATTCGACGTTTGTGTGCTGCCGTGGGAAACTGAACAGGCTTTTACGAGTTATGGTTCGGCGATCAAGGTGCGTGAATATCTCGCGACGGGAAAGCCTGTAGTAATCTCGCCTTTGCCGGAATATGAGCCAATGAGCGATGTGTTGAGAATCGCTCGAACCCGAGACGATTTCATCAAGCTTGTTGAAGATGCGCTACGGGAGAATGACCTGGCGGCCCCAGCCAGACGACAGGCGGCAGTTGCTTCGGGCACCTGGGATGCTCGCGCCGAGTGGGTAAGTGAGTTGATTGAGAGAACGTTGACGGCAAAGGAAGCTTAATCATTGGGTCGTCGACAAACCGAAGTTTATCGGACAATTTAATGAAACAGGTTTTGCAAAACCGGAAAACTGGAAGACCCTTTGTTGGTGAGGTACCCGTTCCGGTTGTGCAGCGAGGTCGTGTCCTGGTGCGTACTGTTGCGTCCTTGATAAGTGCGGGAACAGAGCGCGCCTCCGTAGAAACAGTTAGCAAGGGTCTGGTCCATGAAGCACGCCAGCGACCCGATCTCGTCAGAACTGTGGTCGCCAAGGCCAGAACAGAAGGATTGCTTAATACGCTCGGTGCGCTGCGCGACAAACTCGCTGCTTCACAGGCGCTGGGCTACAGTGCCGCGGGAATTGTGGTGGATCTCGGTGAGGGCATTTCGGAATTTCAGATCGGAGATCGGGTTGCGTGTGCTGGAGTAGGTTTTGCTTCGCACGCGGAAGTTTTATCGGTTCCCAAAAATCTTTGCGCGCATCTTCCCGAGACGGTGAATTTCGAAGCAGGCGCCTTCGGCACGCTTGGAGCTATTGCTCTGCAGGGTGTGCGTCTGGCTAAACCTACGTTGGGTGAGTCAGTCGTAGTTATCGGTCTCGGTTTGGTTGGTCAGTTAACTGTGCAACTTTTGAAAGCGAATGGTTGCCGTGTTTTTGGTCTCGATTTGGATCCTTCGCGAGTAGCACTCGCGCTCGAGTTGGGTGCTGATAATGGCGCGATTTCCAATGAAGAAACGCCGAAAGCAATAGAAAAGTGGACTCGTGGACGTGGTGCTGACGCCGTGCTGATAACCGCGGCAACTGAATCCAATCAGCCGGTAGAGCTGGCGGGAAAAGTCTCGCGTCCAAAAGGTCGTGTGGTGGTAGTTGGCCTGACTGGGTTGGATATTCCCCGGCAGCCATTCTACACGCGTGAGCTGGAGCTAACGATTTCGATGTCTTACGGTCCAGGTCGTTATGATCCTGAATATGAAGAGCGAGGCCACGACTACCCGCTCGCATATGTGCGTTGGACCGAGCAGCGAAACATAGAAGCCTTTCTCGATCTAGTTGCTGCAGGACGTGTCGATGTCGGTAGACTGATCACGCACAGCTTCACCATTGAGGAAGCGCAACGGGCATATCAATTGATTTCAGGCGAGGGAGAGGAGCCATACCTGGGTGTCGTCCTTCGTTATGATCCAGCAACCGAAGTTGCGCGCCGTGTCCAACTGAACACGCCGGCCGAGGTTCGCAGGTCAGACAAATCCATCACCCTTGGACTGATCGGTGCCGGAGGTTACGTGCCAGCGATGTTGCTGCCACATTTCAAGACCGCACGCGTTAACTTCAAAGCAATCGCGACTGCTTCCGGAATTTCCGCGCACGACGTGGGGAAGAAATTTGGCTTCGCCTACGCCGTCTCCAGCGCCGATGAAGTGATTGACGATCCGGAAGTGAACCTCGTGGTGATCGGAACGCGGCACGATTTGCATGCCGGCCTGGCAACACGTGCGTTGGAAAGAGACAAGCATGTTTTCGTTGAAAAGCCCCTGGCGTTGACTGATGAAGAACTCGAGCGCGTCGTTGAAGCTGCGACCAATTCGGCGGGACAACTAACGGTGGGGTTCAATCGAAGGTTCTCTCCACTCGCCCGCCAGGCTAAAGATTTCTTTGCAGGCAGAACCACACCATTGTCGATACTCTATCGAGTGAATGCCGGCCGGCTTCCAAAGGATCACTGGGTTCAGAACGCGCAGGAAGGCGGCGGAAGAATCATTGGCGAGGTGTGCCACTTCATCGATCTGATGCAGTTTTGGACTGATGCTCGGCCTGTGTCAGTATTTGCAGAAACCGTTGGCTCACGGAGCGAGCACATCGTTTCGGCAGACTCGGTCTTTATAACACTGCGATTCGCGGATGGGTCAAATGGCTGCGTAGCATTTCTGAGCGAGGGTGATAGTGGCTTAACCAAAGAGCGTGTGGAGATCTTTGGTGCAGGCGCAACCTTTGTAATCGATGACTTCCGTCGTGCGAGTGCGTACAAAAACGGGCGCGAAGAGCAAGTGTCCCTGCGCAGTCAGGACAAGGGCCAGGCCGAGCAGATTAAGAGCGTGTGTGCGAGTGTGCTCGAAGGAGGGGGTGCGCCGATCACTTTGGACGAACTAGTTGCCACGAGCCGCGCGACTTTTCGCGCCATGGACTCAATCCGGACTGGAGAGCGGATCAGTCTGGAATCTGGTAGAGAGAGCTTAGTGCTTTGAGCTTTGTACTTTGATTTTGCCTTCATTGAGTAAAGGCTAGAAAGCACAAAGTACAAAGTACAAAGCGCAAAGTGTATCCGCCCCTGACTCCTTACCATGTGTGGCATTGCAGGCATCATCGATCTCGAGCCAGAGAAACACATTCGCCCGATGCTTGCGAGTCTCGAGCATCGCGGGCGTGACGATCAGGGCGTTTGGACTGCCGATTCAATCGATGACTACGGTCGCAAAGTTTGTCTTGGCCATCGTCGCCTGGCCATCATCGATCCCAGCCCGGCCGGTCATGAGCCAATGCTCTCCTCTGATGGCCGTTACGTCTTGACCTTTAACGGCGAAATCTACAACTACAAAGAACTTCGTAAACAACTAAAATCTCTTGGTCATCGCTTCAGGACTGATTCGGACGCCGAAGTTTTATTGGCGGCCTTTGCGCAGTGGGACCACGAATGTGTTAGTCGCCTAAATGGCATGTTTGCTTTTGCCGTTTGGGATAACCTGGACCGGAAACTTACTCTCGCACGCGATCACGTTGGCATTAAGCCTCTTTATTACGTTCACAGCCAGGGACGAAACGGCGCTCCTGGGGCTTTCATTTTTGCTTCCGAGATCAAAGCCATACTGGCGACAGGTTTGATCGAACGAGCCCTTGATCCGGAAAGTCTCCACCAATTTCTGACTTTTCTCTGGGCCCCGGATCCCCATACTCTGTTCCAGGGAGTTAAGACTCTTCCACCCGCGCACGTCCTCAGATTTCACCATGACGATGTCAGAATCAATCAGTGGTGGGATGTATCTTTCGATGAGATCGAAGAGGGAAGGAATGACGCATGGTGGCAGGAACGTGTTCTTGAGATCCTCGATCTAGTTGTGAAGATGGAGATGGTTGCGGATGTGCCTTTGGGATCTTTTCTTTCTGGCGGGATTGATTCTTCGGGGATAGTCGCGATGATGAAGCGACATAGCAATGGACGGCGCATTGGCACTTATACGGTTGGCATCGAAAGCGAAGACTTGCGTTACGACATTATTCCGGACGACGTGAAGTGGGCGCGTCGCGTCAACGAGCAGTTGCGAACCGACTATCATGAAATCATGTTGCAGCCAGAGGTGGCCGGCTTACTGCCGAAGCTGGTTTATCATATGGAAGAGCCGCCGATTGATATGGCCATTCCTAGTTATCTCGTTTCGAGAGCGGCGCGTGAAACCCTGACTGTGATGTTGTCAGGGATGGGAGGTGACGAGGTCTTTGCTGGATATCCAAGGCAAATGGCAATGAAGATCGCCGGCGCTTTCGATCCCATTCCGAATCTCATTCGCCGCCCGTTTATGAAAACCGTAGCCCATGCCTTTCCCGGTGGCTTGCCGGGACGGCTAACGGCGCCACTGCGCAATGCTAAGAAGTTTGCTCGGAGCGCCGCATTGGATTTCGAAAATCGATACCTGGGCTATGGCACCTATTTCACAGATGATGCGAAGCAGCGTCTCTATTCCGACGAATGGCGCTCGCGCACTGCCGGGTATGATCCTTATGCGATGCATCGCGGCTACTTCGCCAGGGTTAAGCATGCGGCGCCACTCAACCGACTCCTCTACGTGGACCTGAAAACTTTTTTGCCATGTCTGAATTTAATGACGACTGACAAGACATCGATGGCCGTCAATCTCGAGGTGCGCGTACCCTTTCTGAACCGTGAGATGATCGAGTTTACTGCGCGAATGCCCGCCCATTTAAAGCTGCGAGGACTGAAACGAAAGTATGTTCTCAAACGAGCGCTTGAAGGGATACTGCCGGACGATGTCGTGTGGCGGAAAAAGGCAGGATTTGGTGCGCCTATCCGGTCGTGGCTACGCGGACCATTACGTCCGCTCGTCAGCGATCTCCTGTCGGAGGAAACAGTACGACGCCGAGGTCTGTTTCGACCGAAAGAAGTAAAGCGTGTGGTCGACGCTAACTTTTCCGGCCGGGAGGACTTCAATCTACAGGTTTTTCAACTACTCGGGCTGGAACTGTGGCAGCGCCAGTTTATTGATGGATAGAGGCCGTATGCACTAAGACTAGCCCTCGAACAGTGTAAAACATTGACAATCATGTCAGGGGCGTTCTACTCTGTTTATGCCCGAGCCCAGAACTCGTGGGCGCCCCTTCAAAGCCCTCACGGCCTCGAAGAATCTCGCTTATTCCCCCAATGATTAGACGTGAAGACATTACTGTGGACAGTGCAGCCAAGGGCGTGCACCGCGCTGAGTCTCCTCGCAAAAGCGTTCGCGTGCTGCTCGTAGAGGACGACCGCGCCTTGCGACGATACCTCGAGGTTGTGCTGCAACGGGCTGGGTATAGGGTGACCGTGGCCGCTGACGGTCTAGAGGCAATGAAGTTTTTGCTCAACACGACTGTCGACCTCGTCATTACCGACGCCATGATGCCAAATCTCAATGGTTATGAGTTGTGTCGCTTTGTGAGAAACAGTAAGCATCTATCGCAACTGCCCATCGTATTGCTGAGCGCGCTCGAGCGGAAAGACGCCGTGCCCGAGGCTGAACAGATCGATGCCTTTCTCTCGAAACCGATTTCGCCAGAGACTCTTTTGGACTGTATTGCAGAATTGACTATCGACAAACGGTAGTGGTGGAAACCGTCCTCGCCCTAAGCCGGGATTGCGTTCTTGATTTCAACCAATGCATCGAGCGGTGCGTATTCGAGTCCTTGTGCGGAGGCGACTGCTTCATACGTGCAGTGGCCTGCGAACGTATTGACCCCTGCCTTTAAGCCCGCATCGGCCGCGATTGCCGCAAAAAATCCCTTGTTGGCCAGCTTCAGTGCGTATGGAAGCGTTGCGTTTGTAAGAGCGAAGGTGGACGTGCGCGGAACCGCGCCCGGCATGTTCGCGACGCAGTAGTGCAAAACACCTTCCACGTAAAACGTTGGATTCGAATGCGTGGTCGGATGGGTTGTCTCGATGCAGCCACCCTGGTCAACGGCAACATCGACGATCACAGCGCCGTTGGGAACATCCTTGAGCATACTTCGTGTTACGAGCTTGGGCGCGGCGGCGCCCGGCACTAAAACCGCGCCCACGATAAGATCGGCTTGCGAGATTGCGTCGTGAATCATGTAAGCGCTGGAAGCGAGAGTCGAGATCTTGGAAAGAAATATATCGTCGAGTTCGCGCAATCGTTCGAGGTTATTGTCTATCATCGTTACGTGAGCGCCCATGCCGACGGCAATCTTTGCAGCATTCGTGCCGACCACGCCGCCACCGATGATAACCACACGCGCTGCCGGAACGCCGGGAACACCACCCAGCAGGATGCCGCGTCCGCCGCTCATCTTTTCAAGGTAGTGTGCGCCAACCTGAATAGCCATGCGCCCGGCAACTTCTGACATTGGCGTCAGCAGCGGTAGTCCTCCACGGTGATCAGTAATTGTCTCGTAGGCTATGCCGGTGACTTTGCTTTCGAGCAACTGCTTTGTAAGCTCCGTGTCAGGGGCCAAATGCAGATAGGTGAAAAGCAATTGCCCTTCACGCATCCGCGGATACTCAGGAGCGATCGGCTCCTTTACTTTGACGATCAGCTCCGCAGTGGTCCAGACATCTTCAGCAGAGTCAACAATCCGGCCTCCGGCACGTTGGTAGAGACTGTCTTCAAAACCAGAACCTTCGCCGGCGCTCTTCTCTACCAGCACCTCGTGACCGGCATCTTTAAGCGCACGCACGCCGGCGGGGGTTAAACCCACTCTATACTCGTTGTCTTTGATTTCTTTCGGCAGGCCGACGATCACAATTTGTCCTCCGCGAAGTTTCATCCAGCCACTAGAGTGTTTCGATCATGTCAATCTGCGCGCGCTGTAGCTTACCGCTAAAGTCGACATAAATAGACTTCCACTCCGAGAAAATATCCAACACCTGGGTTCCTGCCTCGCGGTGACCGTTACCCGTAGCCTTGGTGCCACCGAAGGGAAGGTGCACCTCAGCGCCGATGGTTGAAGCGTTAACGTAGAAAATGCCGGTATACAATTCATTCATCGCGCGAAAAGCGCGATTTACGTTCTGTGTATAGATGGCTGCTGAAAGCCCGTAGCGCACACCGTTGGCGATGCTGATTGCGTCTTCGAGTGAGTTTGTGGGAATCACGGTAGTTACCGGACCAAAGATTTCTTCCTGCGCTATCCTCATGTCTGCCGTCGCATCGGCGAAGACGGTGGGCTCGATAAAATAACCATGCGCATAATCTCCTCGACTCAGACGTTTGCCGCCGCAAGCGAGTCTGGCGCCATCTTCGTTACGTCCGATTTGAATATAGCCCATGATCTTCTCGACGGCATCCGCGTTGATAACAGGACCCACATCGGTCTTTGGATCAGCGCCATTGCCGACACGCAATGCTTTGACATGTTCCACCAGCTTGCTCACAAACTGCTTATATACTTTTTTAAGTACGATCAATCGGGACGAAGCCGTGCAGCGCTGGCCCGACGTGCCAAAAGCGCCCCAAACTGCTCCCTCGATTGCAAGATCAATATCAGCATCATCCATCACGATGATGGCATTCTTGCCTCCCATTTCCAGCGAACAAATCGCATTGCGCTCAGCGCAGGCCGAGGCCACGATCCTGCCGGTTTCGGTTGAACCCGTGAAAGCGATCAAGCGCAAGGCAGGATGATTTGTCATTGCCGCGCCAACGGTTTCGCCGTAGCCGGTTACAAGATTGACGACTCCGGGCGGAATTCCGGCCTCTTCACAAGCCATAACAAGGTTGTAAGTCGACAGCGGAGTATCTTCGGCAGGTTTCAGGACAACTGTATTGCCACAAACGAGGGCAGGAATCAGCTTCCATGACGGTATGGCCATGGGGAAATTCCACGGTGTTATCAAACCGCAGAGGCCCACAGGCTGGCGAACGCACATGGCAAACTTATCAGGCATCTCCGCCGGAGTGGTAAAACCATGAAGTCGCCGCCCTTCGCCGGCGGTGTAGTAAGTGCAATCGATTGCTTCCTGAACGTCGCCCCCGGTTTCTTTCAGCACTTTCCCCATTTCCCTGGTCATGTCGGCGGCGAATCGATCTTTGTTGGCAATAAGGATCTCACCAAGACGGAAAAGCAATTCGGCACGTCGCGGCGCAGGAGTATGTCGCCAGCGATCGAATGCCTCCTGTGCGGCATTGACCGCTCGGTTGACGTCGTCGCTGGTGGAGAGAGGAAACCGGCCTATGATGTCGCGATTGTCCGCGGGATTGAGGTCCTCAAACATCTCGCCCGACTCGCTGGGGACCCATTTCCCGCCGATGTAATTCTGGTAGATTTTAACTGCAGAGCGAACTGCGCTACGCGTGGTTTGTTTCCTGCTGGTTTTCGAAACAGCCTTTTTTGCCTGAGCCATAGAATCTCTTATTGATAAGTAAACTGCACAATTCGCGGCACCAGACGATCAACCACTCGCTGATACGTAACCACGTTAAGCACGATCGGATCGCCCTGCTTTAAGCCACTGAGCACGCGTTGGAAATCCGCGAGAGAATTTACCGGCAGGCGGTTGATGCGTGTAATAACGTCGCCTTCAAGCAGCGCCGGCCTACCCGTTTGAGGCAGGCGAACTTCGGCGGCTAGACCATTGGGATCGATCTCCTTGATGTAGAGTCCCCGAATGCCTGTCAGATGCTTATCCGCGACGAGCTGAGGCGTTAGCTCCCCCAGTGTAATTCCCAAATGTAGCCCATTTCCTTTTGGGTCAGCATCTTTGGGACTTGCCTTGGCCGGTTCCGATGCATCCTTCAGGTTTGCCGGCGGTCTCTCAATCAGCACGACAGTCGCTGTTTGTTTGTCGAGTTTGCCATCTACATCTCGAAGGAAAACAAGACTGGCCGATTGGCCCACGGGAGTGCCGGCAACTCTTTGTATAAGATCCTGTGCGCTGGCAACTGGCTGCCCGTTAAAGTCCACGATGATGTCATTCGCTTGAATACCTGCTTTGGCGGCCGGCGTTACCTGGCCAGTCATCGTTGGCTCAACTTCAGTAACGATCGCACCCCTCGCATCGGGTAGGCCATAGACTCTCGCAATCTCTTCGTGTACAGATTCCAACCTGACACCCAGATAGCCGCGTTTCACTTTGCCCTGGGACACGAGTTGTTTATAAACAAAACTGGTTTCGTTTGCGGGTAGTGCGAATCCGATACCGTTATAGTCGCCCGTGGATGTGGCAATCTGCGAATTCATACCGATCACTTCGCCACGCATGTTCACTAGTGGTCCACCGCTGTTACCGCGATTGATAGCGGCGTCGGTTTGCAGGAAGCGCTGGAAATTTGTGAAGGCCGGGCTCTCGCGTTCTTTCTTGGATATGATTCCCGCAGTCACAGTCTGGTCCAGTCCAAACGGCGAACCCATAGCAAGCACCCAGTCGCCTACCTGCGCGGCATTCGAATCCCCCAAGGTTACAGTCGGAAGATCCTGGGCCGCTTCGATCTTGATAACTGCAACATCCGTTTCCTGATCAACGCCGACCACTTTGCCGCGATACTTTTCACCGGACTGCAAACCAACAATGATGCGCGTTGCATCTTCGATGACATGATTATTTGTGAGTATGTAGCCTTTTGGGTTCACGATGAAACCGCTTCCGACCCCACGCGTGGGCTGGCGTTGTTGCCGCCGAAACATATCAAGCAAGGGGTTGTTTGAAGATTGATCTTCCTTCTGATCCTCATCTTTATCAGCGACAACATCGGATGCTGTTTGCAGCGTTTCGATGTTAACCACCGCCGGCTCGACTCGTCGGGCGATCTCTGCAAAGGAGGCTGACAGCGCTTCGGGCGCGCGCGCGATCTGCGCCTCATTTTGAGCAATCGTGGGTCTGCCTGAGAGCATGGCGCCGATGCCTATTCCGGCGAGTAGACAAGCCACTCCAAGGGCTGCAATCCAGATCCGCAGCTTTCTCAGCAGCGTCCTCTCTTGAGCTGAAGTATTATCATTAGAAAAATCGAACATAATTCACCACCTTCGAGATTGCCGCAGCCACGCGCTCAAGGAATGCCACCAGGCGATCGGGTGACGATCGGAGCACAAGAGAAAGGTCTAGAGTATAGCTAAAAGGAGCGGCTGGGGGAAAGCATACGGCAGGAGCAGGAAGCCGGAGCAACCAGCAGGAGCAGAAAGTTGGAAATGGGAGAGAAGGAATCCGCGAATGATAAAGGAAAAATGATTGCTTTTCTCCGCAGGCCCGCCTTCCAGCTTCCGCCTCCCCAAACTGTCGCTACGGCCGCAGAAAAACCTTAAGTATTCCTTTCGTGCCCGCGCGTTTCATCGCATGGACTCCCTCAGCAAGCGGATATTCTTCACTTATCAAACTGTCAACATCTATGGCGCCCTTCTCCAGCAGGTCGAGGGCCGGTGAGAATCGACCACAACGCGAACCAACTATGGATATCTCGTCAACAACCACGCGGGACGCATCAATTTCGGTGGTGTCGTGAAAGGTGGATTTCAGTACTAGTTGGCCTTTAGGTGACAGGAGATCGAGAGCCATCTTGAAACCAGGTGCGGCGCCCGACGCTTCGACAACTATGTCAAACTCTCGCTTTCTTTTTGCGGCATGTTTCGCTGTTGTTGTCTCGATGCCGCGTCTTTCAGCGATCCGCAACTTTGCCGAATGTTTACCAATCAGCAAGACCGGCGCTCCGGTTAGAGCGATTACCTGTGCGCAAAGTAAACCAAGCTTGCCGTCGCCGATGACCGCGATGCGATCCGAGTTGGCAATGTTGACTCGTTCCAGAATTCCGCAGGCAGCGGCGAGCGGTTCCGTAAACACGGCGTGTTCTTCTGGGATTCGATTTGATATCGGAATAAGGTTTTCCATTGGCAGGCGCAGGAATTCTGCATGTGCGCCATCTCGTTTCACAATTCCCAGCACGGTGCGCGAGGCACAGTGACGCGGGTCACCGGCAGCACACAGTTCACATCTTCCGCACCCCGCATTTATTTCTCCTACCACCCTCTGACCGACGAGTGCTCCATTTGAGGTTTCTTCCACCACTCCCACAAACTCGTGTCCGAGGGTTCCTCGAAAGCCCGCATAGCCCCGAGAAATCTCCAGATCTGTATTGCAGATTCCGGAGAGCAGTACGCGTACCAGAGCTTCATCGCCGCGGCTCGGCTTGGCGATCTCGCGCACGACAAGACGGGTCTTTTCGATGCGAAGGGCTTTCATTGGTCGGGGCAGTGGTCAGTGGTCAGTGGTCAGTAGTCAGTAGTAAGTGGTTGTCTGTGCTGTTTCTGTGCTTTGAGCTTTGTACTTTGTGCTTTGCACTCTTTTGAAAAGGACCTTACTTCATCAGCCAGACAGCAAAGCACCAAGTACAAAGCACAAAACACAAAGTACAAAGTACAAAGCACAAAGCACAAAGCTCAAAAACTCAACGACTGACACCAACGACTGACAACCTAAAAACTTTTGGTCCGTGTGTAAGCGTTCTGCGGGGTTAGTTCGATGGTCTGTTTTGCGCCGGTGACACTAACAGGCAAACGCCACTCCAGATCTTCGTCACCTGGAAGCGTCGCGTGAAGCCACCAGTTGCCAGGAGTTAATACAACAGTGCCGCGCCCTTGTTTGTCGAGCCGTCCACTGATTGGTGAGCGACCCTTCATTCGTTCCTTAAGAAAATCTTCCCACCGCTTACCCGCGCGCGGTTCAGTGAAGAACTCATGGCGCACTGCCACGATATCGACAGGATATAGCTCCACAGTAATATCCAGACTTGAAGCACTGTTATCACTGGCTTGGCCCACAACGATCTGCAAGATCGAGTTTGCATTGCCTGGATTCAGCCCCGAAGCGCCTTCAGGGAGTCGCTTATAGATCAGCCAGCCCGCACCGATCAGGATAAAGACTAGTCCAGCGCGAAGCACCAGAATTGCCAAACCGCGATAGATGTTTGTGATTTTCACCTGGGGCATCCCCTCGGGACGAACCTGCGCTACTTTTTGAGTCCGCGTACGTAAGTCACCAGCGACTCGGCCTCCTGCTCGGTAATTTTCTTAGCAAAGGCGGGCATCTTGCCGCCCTCCTTTCGGCCATTCATTATTGAGTTGAAGATGCGTTCATCGCTGACGTCGGTTTGCCATTTGGAGTCGGAAAGATCACGGGCATGAGCGAACTTTCCTTTCATCGATTTGGCCCGGCCGTCTTTGCCGTGACAGGAAGCGCAATACTTGCCATACAACTCCGCAGCGCTGCGAGTGGTGCTGTCGTTTTCGACCTTACCGCTTGCGGCGACCGCGATTACGGCGAGGCAAATCACAAATGCCGAAAAAAGAAAAGCAATTAGCGAGTTGTTTCTCAAAGCTATGGTCTCCTCCGTCTGTTCCAAATGCGCGGACTAAGAAGTGCCAGAAGTTCTATTGCAATAAATGCTGGTCGGGCTTCAATCATACCTAAGGGAAACGCTTTTGTGTACGGGTCCGCGCATATTCGGGGTTGAAAGCTTTGTGAATGCGAAGTAAGCTCCATTGTGTAATCTTAAAAACCGACAATCAGGAAAACTAATTTGGCTGAAATAGTATTGGACAAGCTGGGCGAAGAGTGTGGCGTATTCGGAATCTACGGGCACGCCGATGCAGCCCGTTTAAGTTATTTGGGTTTGTATGCGCTGCAACACCGAGGGCAGGAGTCGTGTGGCATTGTTGCGTCCGACGGTTCCGAGTTGCGTCTCGAACGTGCGATGGGTCACGTCTCGGAGGCGTTCGACCAGTCGCAGCTGGATCGTTTGCGTGGGGCGAGCGCGATTGGCCACGTTCGCTATTCGACCGCGGGCGACGTTTCAATTCTCGAAGCGCAGCCGTTTTTGGTTACTTGCCAGCACGGTCAAATCGCCGTCTGCCACAACGGAAACCTTCCCTTCGCCCGGGAAGAGAGAACGAAACTTGAACGCGACGGCGCAATATTCTCTTCTACATCCGACACGGAAGTCGTACTTCACGGTGTAGCGCGTTCTCACAAGTCTGTGCGTGAGGCCATTCCGCAGGTGCTGAGCGAAACGGAAGGCGCCTTTTCAATACTCTTCCTGACTCCCACGGAATTGATCGCGATTCGGGACAGCAGGGGCTTTCGTCCGCTTGCCCTCGGCCGCTTGGGTGATGCCTGGGTGTTTGCTTCTGAAACATGCGCGTTCGATTTGATCGATGCGCAGTATGTGCGCGACGTCGAACCCGGTGAGATGATTCTCATCGACAAGGATGGCTTGCGCTCGTCGCATCCGTTGCCCGAGCAGAAACATTCGATGTGTCTTTTCGAACACGTTTATTTCGCGCGACCAGATTCGCTGATCTACGGGAAATCCATTAATGAATCGCGACACCGCATGGGCCGGCGGCTCGCAATTGAGCAGCCGGCTGATGCGGATGTGGTTGTTCCGGTGCCTGACTCCGGTGTGGCCGCGGCAATTGGTTACGCGGCGGAAAGTGGACTCAGTTTTCGTTTCGGCCTCGTTAGAAATCACTATGTAGGCCGCACGTTTATCGAACCGAGACAGTCAATTCGTTCTTTTGGAGTACGTATAAAACTCAATCCCGTGCGTGAGCTCATAGCCGGAAAACGGGTTGTCCTGATCGACGACTCGATAGTTCGCGGCACCACCTCCAAAAAAATTGTCCGCATGGTGCGCGAAGCCGGCGCGAAAGAGATACATGTGCGCGTTAGTTGCCCGCCGACCATTAGCCCCTGCTATTACGGAGTCGATACGCCTAACAAATCTGAGCTTATTGCCGCGCAGATGTCGGTAGAAGAAATTCGAGACTTTATAGAGGCTGACTCTCTTGGTTATCTGTCTCTTGACGGCATGATTGAAGCAACTGAGATCGGTGCGGATTCTGCCTGTGTTGCTTGTTGGAATGGAAAATATCCCACGCGCATCACACGGGAAGCCGAAACATTTTGGGAACGCGATCATGAGCCGTCGACTTTAGGATAATCATTCAATCATCTATTAGGACAACTGAGCAAGAGGTTAATTCTTAGTGGGACGAGCAACCCGAGGCTGTGGCTGCGCTTTAGCGGTTCTAATCGTCGTCGCCGCGGCAGCGGGATTCATCGGTTACAGATACGTCTATCCACGCTGGAAGTTGAGACCGCCGCCCGCTTCCGGGGGCGAACTACAGGTTCACGTTCTTGATGTTGGCCCAATTGATGGCGATTCAATCCTGATTATCGCTCCGGCAGGAAAGATAGTTCTGATCGACGCGGGAGATACAAGCAAAAGTAAGATCGTGGTTGAGGCACTGAAGCGCTACAAGGTTCAGCAGATCGACTATTTCATCGTCACGCACCCGCATACCGATCACATGGGGGGTGGAGCGGCAGTTCTGAAGGCCGTCAAGGTTCTCAATGTGATTGACAATGGGCAGGAGTCGACTTTGCCTCCAGATCTCGCGCCAGAGGGAAAGTCCACCAATCCAGTTGCTAATAAGAAACCAGCTTCGGTTAACAAGCCTGCACCCGAAAAGAAGCCTGGCGCCAGGAAGCTCACGAAGGTGGGTTCCATTACAAAGTTCTACGACGATTATAAGGATGCTGTCAGTCAAAGCGGCGCCCATTACGAGAAGGCCCAGCCCGGAACGAAATATGATCTGGGAGGAGGCGCGTTGCTAACAATACTGGGACCCACGGAACCGCTGTTTACCAGGGAGCAATTGAAAGGCGGGGGCAATGTGCCAAACGCAAACTCCGTGGTGGCGCGCTTGGATTACGGTGCTTTCTCGATGTTACTGCCCGGCGATGCAGAGGAACAGACGGAGCACCGCATGCTCTCGAAGGATCTAAATGTGCAGGCTCAGGTCTTAAAGCTGGCCCATCACGGCTCAAAGTATGCTTCGACCGACGATTTTCTCAAACGAGTGAAGCCGCAGGTCGCCATTATCTCCTGTGGAGAATGGAACCGCTATGGTCATCCGGCACAGGTTGTTCTCGATCGTCTGCGCGCCGCGAATGTAAAACTTTATCGCACGGACCTGCAGGGTGAGATCACAATAACCACAAAAGGCAAAGAGAACGACTATGTTGTCAAGGCCGCGAAAGATTCAACCGCGGACTTGTGGACTGGGCGCACGGCGCAGAAGGACGATTCGACACGTTCCGGGTTCATTGCCTATGGTGATTTTGGGCCACCCCCAAAGAAGAATGGGAAATGAGATGGCGGCCGTTCTTTGTTCTTTGTGCTTTGTACTTTGTTCTTCCACCTTCAGATGCTCACAATGACAAGAGAGACATGCGGATAAAGAACTAAGGTCAAAGCACCAAGCAGAAAGCACCAAGTACAAAGTACAAAAAACAATCAAGCATGACGAAACCAATTACGTACAGCGACTCCGGCGTCGACATTGATGCCGCCACGAGAGCAACAGAGAGGATCAGACAACTCGCGGGCGCAACTTTCAACGAACGCACTCTGTCAGACATCGGCAGCTTCGGCGGAATGTTTGACGGCGCGTTCCCAAATCTGGCGCAACCGGTTCTGGTCGCATCGGCTGACGGTGTTGGCACCAAACTCAAGATCGCTTTCCTGACAGGTGTTCACAATACTATCGGTCGAGATCTCGTCAATCATTGTGTCAACGACATTCTCGTGCAGGGCGCCCGGCCACTTTTCTTTCTCGACTACATTGCCACCAGGAAGCTGTCGACTGACGTGATCGCCGGCATCATTGAAGGAGTTGCACGAGGCTGCCGAGAGAATGGCTGTGTGTTGTTGGGTGGTGAGACCGCCGAGATGCCCGGATTCTATCAGGAGGGAGAATATGATATCGCCGGGTTTATTGTAGGTGTCGTCGATCGAGAAAAAGTGATCGACGGCAAAAGCATCAGGCCCGGAGACGTGTTGTTGGCGCTTCCTTCAGTAGGGCTGCACACGAATGGTTATTCCCTTGCGCGCAAACTCTTTCTCGACATCGCCGGCTATCAGGTCCGGACTGAAGTTCAGGAGTTAGGTACGACAGTCGGTGCAGCACTGTTGCAGCCACACCTCAGTTATCTGCGACCGCTTCAAGGTTTGCTTGATACTGGAAAGATCAAAGGTTTGGCGCATATTACTGGCGGCGGACTGACCGACAATATTCCGCGCATTCTACCTGATGAGACGGCCGTGCAGATCGAGAAAGGCAGTTGGCCTGTGCTGCCCATCTTTACAATGATGCAGCGGATTGGAAACGTGTCCGAGTCTGAAATGTATCGCACTTTCAATATGGGAGTAGGCATGGTGATTGTGTGTTCACCAGCGAACGCCGATGCAATAGCTTCACACCTGGTGGACTTGGACGAGAATTGTTATCGGATCGGGACGGTTACTAGTGGAAACCGCGATGTGTTGATCATTTGAGAACGATCTTGCGAATGAATGGTGTAGTGTCATGAAGTCAGTAGCACCACGCGGGTGCCGAGACCGTGTGAAAACTCAGTCGAGTGAGGAAGGACACCAAAATGATCGCAACTCAATACAGTACCGCGAGCGAAGCGACCGGATGCTGGCCCTCAACCACCGTTTTAAGAGTTCTTGGGATTATCGAGTGCCGGCATCCGGTCGCTTCGCTAGCGGTACTGTATTGGGCGGCGACACCAATCGAATAATTCATGCTTCAATCGCCAAGTTTCTAGCCACCCGCCGCGTGGTGGTACTGACTCAAGACACTACGAATGTGGTTTTCACACATTCTCTGAAGCGCGGCGTGAATGAGACCACGCCGTTCACGTCGAACGGACGAGTCACCGGTCTGAAAGTGAACAACTTTCAAGGTGACCCACTACCGGAAAGAGAAATAAACTGGCAGACAAACCGAAGACACGAATCGCAATTCTTATTTCCGGGCGCGGCTCAAATATGCTCGCGCTGAGCGACGCTATTCAGCAGGGCAATATACCCAATGCGGAGATTGTTTTGGTAGTGAGCGATAACCCGCGAGCCCAGGGCCTGATCCTCGCCGAAGAACGGGAACTGAACACCGTTGTCATCGACCGCCGCGGCCGCAGTCGAGAGGAGCACGACAGCGAGATCCTTTCGGTCCTAAGAAAACATGAAACGGATTTGATCTGCCTGGCAGGTTATATGCGTTTGCTGTCGCGAGGTTTTGTGGAGGCTTTTAGTGGACGAATTCTCAACATCCATCCGAGCCTGCTTCCGTCGTTTCCTGGTCTCGATGCCCAGCTTCAAGCGCTTGAGCATGGCGCAAAGTGGAGCGGATGCACGGTCCACTTTGTTGATGACACGTTGGACGGCGGACCAATCATCGCTCAGCGAATCGTGCCCGTGCTGGATGGCGACTCGGAAGAAACTCTTTCCGCTCGGATTCTCGAGCAGGAACACAAGCTGTATCCGGAAGCGGTCGCTTTGGTCGTGTGCGGAGAATATGAAGTGATCGGACGGCGCGTAATAGTGGCTGCCCCAAAAACAGACTAAGCCTATGACGATAGACGAACAACTCGCGTACCTGCGCAAGGGAACAATCGAGATTATTCCCGAAAACGAGTTGCGCGCTAAGCTCGAAAAGTCTGCAAAAACTGGAAAACCGTTGCGCGTTAAGCTTGGTGCCGATCCGACTGCGCCGGACATTCATCTGGGTCATACGGTGGTCATACGAAAGCTGCGCGCGTTTCAAGAACTGGGTCACACGGTAATCTTCCTGATCGGTGATTTCACTGGATTGATCGGTGACCCATCGGGAAAAAGCACGACGCGCCCGCAACTGACGCGCGAAGAGATCGCCGCCAATGCTGAGACTTACAAGGAACAGATCTTCAAGTTGCTCGATCCGGCTAAGACCGAGATACGTTTTAATTCCGAATGGATGGACAAGCTGGGCTCCGACGGCTTCATCCGTCTCGCTTCACATGTAACTGTCAAACAGATCCTGGAGCGTGACGACTTTGCCAAGCGCCTTGCAGAAGAGCGACCCATCGCTCTGCATGAACTGCTCTACCCACTCACGCAGGCGTACGACTCCGTGGCTCTCGAGGCAGACGTCGAACTGGGCGGCACGGACCAAAAGTTCAACCTCCTCATGGGGCGTAACCTACAGCGTGAGTACCACCAGGAAGCACAAATCTGCGTCGTGATGCCGTTGCTGGAAGGCACGGATGGTGTGCAGAAGATGTCGAAGAGTTTGGGCAACTACATTGGCATCAACGAGCCACCGCAGGAGATCTTTGGGAAGGTAATGTCGATCTCAGACGATCTGATGTGGCGCTACTATGAACTTTGCACGGATCTCTCTTTGAAAGAAATCGAGAACTTGCGCAGATCAGCCGAAGGTGGACGTAATCCTCGCGATATCAAAGTAGAGCTGGCCAACAAGATCGTGAGTGATTTCTATTCAGCAGCGGAAGCTGAGAAGGCGGAAGAGGAATTCAATCTCGTTTTCAGGAGTAAACAAGCGCCGCAAGAGATCGAAGAGCGAACGCTGAAGGCTGGCTCATGGAAATTGCCTCGATTACTTGTAGATAGCGGTCTGGTTGCGTCAATGGCCGAAGCGCGCCGCTTGATTGAGCAAGGTGGCGTTTCTGTGGATGGAGAGAAGAATTCCAGCAGCTCCGAAGTGTCAATTGAGATCAATCAAGCCCGAGTGATTCAGCTAGGCAAGCGCCGCTTTCTTCGTGTGCGCGGAGAATGAGACTCTTCAATGTCTGCAACGATCACAACGGAAGACATCCTCGTCATCGAAACGCCTGAGCGCGTGCCGCTGCATTTTGCCCTGGCCTCAATTGGAAACCGCTTTCTCGCCTGCGCGATCGATCATGCCATGCAGGCTGCCACCATAGCATTGATGGCTATCGCCCTCACGGTGGTCGCGGACTACTCCAGCATCGGTGACAGACTGTCGAACGCACCTAAGTGGGTCTACGCCGTCTTGATTCTTACCGTGTTCTTAATAGTTTCAGGTTACTTCGCGTTCTTCGAGTGGCTCTGGAGCGGCCAAACGCCAGGCAAGCGCTGGTTAAAGCTGCGTGTCATTAGGGAAGATGGCCGACCGATAACTTTCTTCGAAGCTGCAGTAAGGAACCTATTGCGCAGCTTCGACATGATGCCGGCGCCGTTCTATTCGATTGGATTGATTTCAGTTTTTTCCAGCACTCGCGATCAGCGAGTGGGCGACATGGTTGCCGGTACCGTGGTTGTTCGTGAACGCGAGGCTGAGGCTCCTGCATTTGCGCTTGTCTTTGCCGCGCCAGTTAGCGATCCTGCTTTGCGGCGGTCGTTCAAACCGGTGGATTTTACCGCCAATCTCAACAGCTTGACTCCGTCCGAGATCGAGGTCGTGGAAACATTCCTGCGTCGTCGTTGGGATCTTGCGGACGTCCCGCGTCAGTGGATGGCCTGGAGAGTTTCATTGCCAATCATGTACAAGATTCGTCCCACATACGACTCTGCTACCTTCACCTACGAGGGATTCCTGGAAGAGCTACTGCACCGGTATCTCCAGGAGCATCGATTTAGCCAGTAGTCATCAGCAGAATGCACACAAGACCTGTTAGAAAAATTAGAACCAAACTCGGAAGGTCACGATATGAATGGGTGGCTACACAGAGTCAGAACCGGGAGCTGTAGCGACCGGGCCGTTTCCGAGATGCTCGACTAGCCGGGGTTCATTACAAGATCCAGCCCCTATCAGAAAAAGCCGAAACGATTGTATATACGTTTCGACACAGTCTCGTAGCGGGTGGGTGGGTCCTGCTCGCAATTGACAATGTGCAGAGGACCACCTAGAAGTTGCACAGCGAGACCCACCCGCTTAAGCCGGGGTTATGAGTGAGAGTGCACAAGCGGACACCGCTCACGTATAATCCAAACAAAGGGAGAGTTAG
>Ga0070708_100000711_pt1 | contig 25267 bp, 24 predicted proteins | sample KBSK5503metaG_FD_65469 | JGI IMG/M metagenome (GOLD analysis project Ga0070708, IMG submission 65469) | Corn, switchgrass and miscanthus rhizosphere microbial communities from Kellogg Biological Station, Michigan, USA - KBS K5-50-3 metaG | ecosystem: Host-associated > Plants > Roots >... | reverse complement strand
ACATGAAAGTCGCGCTGGGAGACTATGAAGATTTCGGGAAGTCCCCGGACGGCGCCTACCTTGCCGCATCTCCTGCGCTGCCGCCGCGCGCGCGGACGGCTGCTGGCGCGTCGCGTCGGAGCCCGAAGAACAAGGCCTTTCCTCCGCGGCGGACATAGAGGCGGGAGACCGGGGTCAACCTTGAAATCGCCTGTTGGTACGAGATTTTGTTGGCGACAGGCTGCCCGTCCACTTCCAGGATCACGTCGCCTTCCCGGACCCCGGCGCGATACGCGCAGCTCCGCAGATCGATGCTGCTGACCCGCACTCCGTGGCCGTAGTCGCCGTCGTCCTTCGGCGGCTCTTCCACCGCGAATCCGAACGGCTCCTGATCGCGTTTGAGTCCTGGCGCGGGCGCCGGGGGCTCCCACGCACTGCCGGGCTTCTCCTGCAACACCACCGGGATCTGAAGGGCCTGTCCGTTGCGCCAGACGCCGACCACGATCCGCTTGCCCGGCGTCGTCCGGCCGGTCAGCCAGCGCAGGCGATAGCTCTCGATGACCGGCTCGCCGTCGAACGAGGTCACCACGTCTCCGGGCTTGAGTCCGGAGCGCGCGCCGGGTCCCTCCCCGGCCACCTCGGTGATCAGGACTCCCTTGCCGCCGGGCACGCGGAAGCTCTCGGCGAGCTCGGCGGAGAGCGATTCCTGGATCGAGATCCCCATGTAGCTGCGGACCACGTGCCCCTGGTTCGCCAGTTGCGGGGCGACGTCCCGAAGCTGCTCGATGGGAATGGCGAAGCCGATGCCTTGCCCCGAGGGGTTCACCGCGGCGTTGATCCCCACCACGGCTCCCTTGGCGTCGAGCAGCGGCCCGCCGGAATTGCCGGGATTGATGGCCGCGTCGGTCTGGATGAAGTCGTAATAGCCCGGACGGCCGCTGGGGTTGACGTCCCGGCGTCCCTTGAAGCTGACGATGCCGGTGGTCACCGAGCGCGAGAGCCCGAACGGGTTTCCGATGGCGACCACCCACTCTCCGACCTCCAGCCGGTCGCTCTCGCCGAGGGAGAGCACGGGAAAGGGCTTCTCGCCGTCGATCTTCAGCAGCGCGAGATCGGTCGCGTCGTCGTGGCCCACCAGCGTCCCGCGGTAGACGCGCTCGTCCTCGCCCACCTGCACGGTGATGTCGGTCGCCCCTTCGATCACGTGGCCGTTGGTGGCGATCAGGCCGTCGCCGCGGATGAAGAACCCCGTGCCGATGCCCCGCACGGGCGCCTCGGCGGGACCGCCGCTGCCCTGGCCGTACATCCGGTCGAGGAAATCCCGGAACGGATCGCTGCTTCCGCCCCGCGCCGTGGTGGCGACGATGCCCACCACCGCGGGCATCGACGACTTCACCAACGCCGCGATCGACGCCGGCGGGGCCGTGGGCCGCTCTTTCAGGGTGGGCGCATCGATCCAGAGCGGCTTGGCGGCCAGGAGCAGCGCGAGCGCGAACGTCATGCGGGCAAACGTGGGGACGCTCGCCCGCTCCGGCAACGCGGCCGTCTACTTCTGGACCATCGCTCCGACGAGCTGTTCCGCAGCGGGATTCGCCGGCCGGGGAGGGCGCTTGCCGTCGAGGAGCACCCTGAACTCGTAATTGGCGCCCGGGTTCTTCGGCGTCGCGCAGCGGACCTCCACGTCGCCGAGAAGCTGCGAGACCACCTTGCCGGTGCACTGCGGGTCGCCTTCGTTTCGCGCGGCCAGCGCGTCGAAGACCGTCTGGTTTCCGGCTGGCTTCCAGGACATGGCCGCGGCGATCGCCTTCTTCGCGTCGCTGGCATCGAACCGCCCTTGCAGCCAGGAGAGGATGAAGGCGAGCAGGAGGACCATCGCCACCGCCAGCGGCCAGCGCCGCCGCGGGATCTCGAGCCCGAACGCCACGGGCGCCCTTCCTAACACGCTCCCGGCGCCGGGATCAGGGCGAGTTTCCGGCGCGCGCCGGACGGGCAAGCAGCGGTTCGAGCGCGGCGCGGTCCTCCGGCTTGAGCGTTTCCTTTGGCGGCTGAGGGACGATTCCCTCGCGGGTGGCGCGGCGTTGCGGCGAGGCAGCCTGCGCCTTGCGCCGCACGGGGAGATCTCCCCCGTTCGCGGTCGATCCGACCGAGGCGATCCAGTCCCATCCCATGCGGAGCCCCCGGGCGGTCAGGCGCGCCGCGGTGCGGGGTGGGACGGACACGGCCACGTAGGCGAGAGCCCCGAGGACGAGCAGTGCGAGGAACCACTTCACGCGCCGACGTTGTCACACCACCGCTGCACCCGCCAGTTTTCCACGGCTTGACGGCGGGGGACCTGACCCGCATGGTACCCGCCCATGCCGGAACAGGCGGTGCGCGCCCGCGCGAACGAGCTGTGGGTCTGGTTGCTGGTGGCTGCGGCCACTGCCAGCGTGGTGGCGCTCGCCGTCATCCAGTCGAATCGGGTCCGGCCGCAGGCGCTGCCGCCCGGCCGCGCTCCAACGGTGACGCTGCCGCTCTTGAACGGGGGCAAGGCCGCGCTGCCGCAGGGAAAAGTGACGGTGGTCGACTTCTGGGCGACCTGGTGCGCACCCTGCAAGGTGTCGATGCCCCGGGTCCAGCAGCTGTGGACCGAGTACCGGCCTCGCGGAGCAGAGCTCTATTCAGTGGATACGGACGACCCGTCGCCGGACCGCGAGAAGGAGGTCCGCGCCTTTCTCGCGGAGAACGGCCTCCAGTTCCCGGTCGTGGTCGACGATGGGACCGCCTCCGAGGCGTTTTCCATCGCGGCGCTTCCCACCATGCTCCTCCTCGACCGGAGCGGTCAGGTGGTCTGGACGCACGTCGGGGCGCTGACCCCGTCGCGGGAGCGGGACCTGCGCGCCGCGCTCGAGCGCGCGCTCAGCCCTTAGCCCTCCCTTAGCGCGGCCGCCGAAGGCGGCTTGGCGGCTACGCATGAGCTCGATCACGCCGCCGTCGGTGATGAGACGTGTTCTAGTCCTTGGCCGCTTCCGATGGCTGCGGGGCGGTGCGGCCCATCGTGTGGTACCCCTTGTCCACGTAGATGGTCGTTCCGGTGATCCCGCTCGCCAGCGGGCTGCAGAGGAACGCCGCCACGTTGCCGACCTCCATCGCGTCGAGCTTCTGCGGAAGCGGCGAGTTGACCTTGTAGAACTCGACCATCTCTTCGATGAACCCGATCGCGCTCGCCGCCCGGGAAGCGAGGGGGCCGGCGGAGATGGCGTTCACCCGCACTCCGTACTTGCGCCCCACCTCGTACGCCAGCGTGCGCGTGTCGCTCTCCAGCGCGGCCTTCGCCGACGACATGCCGCCGCCGTATCCGGGAACCGCGCGCTCGCTGGCGAGATAGGTGAGCGAGACCGCGGCGCCGCCGGGCCGCATCAAGGGCCCGAGCCGCTGCAGCATCGAGACCATCGAGTAGGCGCTGATCCCGATCGCCGTCAGGTATCCGTTCCGCGAGGTCTCCAGGAGGGGCTTCTTCACCTCCGGCCCGTTGGCGAGCGAGTGCACCAGGATGTCGACCGGCTTGTCGCCGAAGTCGCGGCGCAGCGCGTCCGCCAGCCCTTGCACCGAGAAGTCGCCGCGCTCGTTGTATCGCTTGCTGGTGCGGACCTCCTCGGAGCAGTCGGCCAGCGTGTCGTACGCCGCGTCCAGCGGATAGATCTTCTCGAACTCCAGCATCCCGCCGCGCGAGAGCTTGCGCGACTCGTCGATCTTGCCGCGCCGGATCAACGTCTCGAAGATGTTGAGCGCGGGCGGCCAGGTCCCCACCGCCACCTTCGCGCCCGCTTCAGCCAGCGCCTTGGAGATGGCGAACCCGTACCCGGCATCGTCGGCGACTCCGGCGACCAGCGCGCGCTTTCCCGTCAGGTCGATGGCCAGCATGCGCGCGGTATCGCGCAAGTGCGCTGAGTCCGCAAGCGATGGCTGAAGGGCGCTGCGCAACAGTGCCCACCCCGGCTACCGATGCGCAACAGCGTTGCGCACGGCTGCCGCGCGGCCGGATCGCGCGCCTGCTGGCGGGCGCCACCGATGGGCGCTGGCACGGCCGCTGCTAACTCGGCTCGAGATCGCAGGAGGTCTCATGGTCATCGAGGAGCTCGACCGCCGCGCCGCGGCGGAGTGGGACGACTACGTCTCACGCAAGGAGCAGGCGAACTGCTACCACCTGCATGGGTGGCGGAGCGCCGGCGAGCGCAGCTACGGCCTCCACGCTCCGTACCTGGTGGCCCGGGCCCGGCCGCGCGGCGAGCTGCTCGGCGTGCTTCCCCTCTTCTTCGTGCGCGGCGGTCCGGTGCGCGGGTACGCGACCACCGGGCTCTTCGGCGCCTACGGTCCGGTGCTCGCCGAGGATCCGGAGATCTGCGCGCTCCTCCTCCGCGAGGCCTGCCGCCGCGCCCGCGACGCGGGCCTCGCCTCCTTCCGGTTCAAGGGATTGGGACCTGAGCCGGCCGCCGCCGGCTTCGTCTCGCTCGATCACTGGGTCATCGCCACCTTGCCGCTCTGGCGCACCGCGGACGAGGCCTGGCGGGCCATCCGCGGCAAGGAGCGGAACCTCGTGCGCAAGGCGCTGCGCTGCGGCCTGGTGGTGCATCGGGGACGCGAGCAGCTCCCGGCCTTCTACGACGTGCTCGCCGAGAACATGCACCACAAGGGCGCCCCCATTTACGGGCGGCGCTGGATGGAAGAGGTGGCGGCTTCGTTCGGCGACGCCTGCGAATGGGTCACCGTCCACCACCAGGGCCGCTGCGTGGCCGGCGCCGTGACGCTAAACTTCAAGGGAGTGATCACCGTCCCCTTCGCATCCTCCCGGCCGGACGCCTTGCCGCTCGGTCCCAACACGCTCTTGTACTGGGACATCATCGCGCGCGCTTGCGGCGCGGGCCTGCGCCTGCTCGACATGGGGACGTCGTTGCGCGACTCGAGCGCGCTCCGGTTCAAGTTGCACTGGGGAGCGCGGACCATGCCCCGCTCCATCCTGGTGCGCGCGTTGCGAGGCAAGCCTCCTGCCATCGACGCCAGAAGCCCGCTGGTGCGCGTCGCCGTGGCACTCTGGCAGAGGCTTCCCCGCGTCTGGGCTGACGCGCTCGGGCCCGAAGTGTGCCGGCGGTTCCTGGCGTGACCGAGGCCGCGCTCCCAGGCCGTTCGCGTTGGCTGCTCCGCGTAGCGGCATGGATCCTCGCGGGTGCCGTCGTGTTCGTGGCCGCGCGCCGCATCGACTTCGCCGCGCTCGGGTCGGCAATGCGCGGCGCCGCCTGGGGTTGGGTGGCCCTGGCGGCCGCGCTGGACGTCGTCGGTTCGACCGTGGCCCGCGTGCGCCGTTGGCAAGCGCTGCTGGAGCCGATTCCCCACCGGCAGCGCGCGACCTTCCTGGATCTCGCGCGGCTGTCGTATGCGAGCGGCGCCGTGAACAACCTGTTGCCGGCGCGGGCCGGCGAAGCCGTGCGCGTGGTCGAGCTGACCCGCCGGCGCGGCTATCCGGCCGGCGCGCTGATCGCGTCGCAGCTCGCGGAGAAGGGGATCGAGGCGATCAGCCTCGGCCTCCTCTGCGGCTTCGCGGCGCTGCTCCCCGGCGCGCGCTGGCCGCCCCTCGGCGTGGCCGGAGGCGCGGCCGCGGCGGCGGCGATGGTCCTCGCCGTGCTGCCGCGGAGCGCTCCGGGACCTGCGGGCCGGTTCCTGCAGGCGCTCCGGGCCGTCCACGCGGAGCGCTCCTGGATCCCGGGCCTGCTCTGGTCGCTGCTGGCGGACGTCATCGATCTGTTGCTCGTCGGCCTCTGCCTGAGGGCGCTCGGCATCGACGTCCATCCGGCGGTCTGGGCGATGGTGCTCCTCTCGATCAATCTCGCCTTGCTCCTGCCGACCACGCCCGGCAACCTCGGCATCCTCGAGGCCGGCGCGGTGGTGGCGCTCACGGCGGCCGGTGTGGCCGCGGAGCCGGCGCTCGCGTTCGCGCTCGTCTATCACGCGGTGCACCTCATTCCCTCGACGGCGCTCGGCGTCATTTCCATCTCGCTGCCGGCTCGCTGAGGCTGATACGCTGCCGGGGTGCGCAGCGTCCTGCTCGCCGTCCTCGCCGGCTGTGCCCATGCGGCGGCTGCGCCCCCGCCCCCGATCGGATTCGCGCGATCCAAGGAGCGCGCCGCGGAGGTCTGTCTTCCCCCGGGAGTGAAGGCATGGCTCCAGTCGCTCCGCTGCCCGGACGGAAGCGAGCCGCAGACGAAGCGGATCGGCTCGGTGGGCAGCCGGATCACCCCCGCGGACCCGAACGACCCGCGCATCCTGCTGCAGATGGATCCCGAGCGGCCGCTCCAGCCCGGCGAACCCGACCTGCACATCGTCGACGCGTTCGAGGCGCGCTGCCCCGGCGCGACCTATACGCTCTTCGTCGACATGTATCACTGTCCGGCGCCGCCTCAGCCTGCGGCGGACGGGCTGCGGCGGTAGGAACGACGCCGTCAACGCCGCCGTCAACGTCAACGTCGCCGTCAACGTCAACGTCAACGTCAACGTTACGTCGTGGTTGACCTAGACGTTGACGCTGACCTTGACGGGCCTACTCCGTCCGCCACTGCCCGATGGGCGCCGGTGGCGGCGGGATGTCCTCTTCCCGCGTCCGCCCCAGGTTCAGGGTCTCCGCCGCGATGCCGATCAGGCGGACCAGATCGTGGTCCCGCCAGCCCTTGTTCGCCTCGCCGTGAAGGAACTCGACGGCGGATGCGCGGGTGCGGGCCCGATGGTACGGGCGGTCGGTGGTGATGGCGTCGTAGATGTCCGCCAGCTGGAGGATCTGCGCGGGCACCGGGAACGCCTTGCCCTTGATGCCGTCCGGATACCCGGAGCCGTCGAGCTTCTCGTGGTGCCAGCGGATGATGGGAAGCAGGTGGCGCAGGCTCTTGAGCGGCTCGCAGATGCGCTCCCCGATGATGGGGTGCTTGTTCATCACGATCCGCTCCTTGTCGGTGAGCCGGCCCGCCTTGTTGATGATCTCGTTCGGGATCCCGATCTTCCCGATGTCGTGCAGCACGCCCCCCTGGCGCAGCGCCTCGCAGGTCTCCTCGTCGAGCCCGGCCAGCCGGCCCGCTTCCACGGCCAGCGCGCCGACGCGCTCGGTATGCCCCTCGGTGTACGCGTCCTTCGCCTCCACCGCGTTGGCCAGCGCGAAGATCACCTGGGTGGCGTCCTCGAGCCGCTCGGTGGCGAGCCGCGTGCGCAGCGCGGCGCGGATGCGGGCGTGCAGCTCGGCCCGCGAGGGGGGAAACCCGAGCACGTGATCGGCGCCCGCGTCCAGCGCCGACACCGTATGGTCCTCGCCGGGATCGGCGCACGCCACGATGGGCAACAGGCGCGTGCTGGCGGCGCCCTTGATCCGCCGGCAGATGGCGCTGCCCGCGCCCGAGCTGCCGCGCAGGTCGATGACCGCCAACGCCGGCTTCGCCGCCAGCAGCGCATCCGCCGCGGCGTTCACGGACTCGGCCTCGATCAGGCCGTAATCGCTGCCCAGCGCGGCGGCGAGGGCTTCGCGAAAGGCGAGGTCGCCGGCGAGCAGCACGGAGATTCGCATGCGCCCCGCGAGCGTAACACGCACCCGCGCGGGCATCGAAAGGGATGGTGCCCGGGCCGGGACTCGACCCCTCCAGCGGTTGACGAAATGCGTTCTAGGATCCCATGCCCACCCAGGACGAGCCGTCCGGATAGAGCTCGCGCTTCCAGATCGGAGCGTCCTTCTTCAGGGCCTCGATGGCGTGCCGGCAGGCCTCGAACGCGTCGGCGCGGTGCGGCGCGGCCGCCGCGATCGCCACCGAGATCTCCCCCGGCTCCAGCGACCCGGTCCGATGGTGGATGGCGACCCGCGCCGCCCACGTTTCGCGCGCGTGCGCGGCGATGTGGTCGAAGATGCGCAGGGCCATCTCCGGATAGGCCTCGTATTCCAGCCGCACCACGCGCTTGCCGTGGTTGGTGGCCCGCACCGTCCCGACGAAGCTGACCACCGCCCCGCAGTCGGCTCCCGCCACTTCGCGCAGCGGCGCGTCAGGGTCGATCCGGTCCCCGGCGATCCGGTGCGGGCCAGCGCCTCCCGAGACCGGGGGAATCAAGGCGACCTCGCTCCCGTCGCGGAGCTTGCGCTCGGGTCCGGTGAACTCCTGGTCGACGGCGAGCCGCAGCTTCCCGGCGACGGCCCGGAGCGGCGGGTGGCGCGCGCACGCCGCGGCGAGCGCATCGGCGGCCGTCGCTCCTTCGTCCAGGTCGAGCACGTCGGAAGAGCTCCCGGCGCGCTCCCGGGCCGCGGCGAAGTAGAGGATCGTCACCCGCATTGCGGCGCCCATCGTACCAGCGTTGACGCCCCTGGGCCCCCTCTCTATTGTCCGCAACCCTCATGAGCGGACCCCACAACCTGACCGTCGACGAGTGCCTGGCGCTGCTCAAGGACGCCTCGCTCCGTCCCGAGAGCATCGCGGAGGAGATGCAGTGCGCCGGCGTCTCGCGTCCCCAGCCGGCCCAGGTGCAGGCGGCGCGGGATGTGCTCGCCAAGCTGCAGACCGAGGCGGGGGCGCAAGCCGCGGGGCCGGACCCGAAAGCGGTGGCGGCCGAGATCGCCGCGCTTCCGGAGATACTGGCGCTGGCCGTCGTGCACGCGGCGGGCCGCGCCTCCCGCCAGGAAGTGCTACTCGAGCTCGCCACCTCGCCCGCGCGGGTGCTGGCCAAGGAGGCGAAGCGCGAGCTGCAGAAGCTGAAACAGCGTGGAGTGCAGGTGCAGGAGATCCCTCTCCAGGGCGAGCCGATCCTGAAGCCGCTGCCCGAGGGCGAGGCGCCCGTCTCCTACGCCAGCAGCATCGACGCCTACGGCGAGCGGGCGGTGTGGTGGACCCGCGCGGCGAGGCAGGGCGTGGAGGTGGTGCAGGTCGTGCTCTCCGACCTGAAGGGAATCCTGGCCGTGGATGCGCTCGCGCTTTCGCGGCGGTCCTGGCGGGAGTTCGTGAAGCGCCTGCCGCGGCAGGACGTAGTGTCCAGCGCGGAGATCCCCCGCGAGCACGCGCGGCAGCTCATCGCCGACGCGGAGGCGGCTGGAGCGCGCAACGGCTTCTCGCCCCCGCCGGCCTACTCCGAGGCGCTGAGGATTCTCGGCCCCGCGCCCGCCACCGCGCCGCCTGCGCCGGGGCTCGCGGTCGAGCTGACGGACGAGCTGGCGCACCAGATGGCCGGCGCGGCGCTCTTCGAGGATCCGTTGTTCATGACCTGGATCCCGGAGGAAGACGACCTGCGCCGGTTCGCGCTGCGGGTGGACGAGATCGCGACCAGCCAGCTGTACATCGATGCCCGGCAACGGCAGCAGGCCTTCGAGCGTGCCGCCGACGATGCGGCGGCCGCGTACTTCACTCCCCAGCGCCGGGCGCTGTACGCGCAGCGGCTGGTGGAGATGGCGCACGTCCTCGCCTCGGAGAAGCGCCTCGACGCGGCGCGCACGGCGCTGGCGGTGTCGCGCGCGCTGGAGAAGGATCCGCTGAACCCGTTCTGCCGGGCGCTATTCACCCATGCGCTGAAGGGCCGCCTGGAGGAGAAGGAACAGGCCGCTCCGCCTCGGACGACGCCGTCGGGCCTGATCACGCCGTGAGCGCGGCGAAGCGGCGCTCTCGCAACCCGCTCCCCACCACCGACTCGATCATCGCCAGTCCGGACGGCCGCATCGTCCTCATCCTGCGCAAGAACGAGCCCCGCGGATGGGCGCTGCCCGGCGGGTTCGTCGACTACGGCGAGGAGCTGGGCGCCGCCTGCCGCCGCGAAGCCAAGGAGGAGACCGGCCTCGACGTGGAGCTCGTCCTCCAGCTCTTCACCTATTCGGACCCGCGCCGCGATCGCCGCAAGCACACCATCTCGACGGTCTACGCCTGCCGCGTTCCTTCAGGCGCAAGTCCCATCGCCGGCGACGACGCCGCCGAGGCCCGTGGTTCACCGAATCCGAAGTCCCCTGGAACGACCTCTGCTTCGACCACGCCGAGATCCTCCACGACTATTTCCACTGGGTCCACACCGGCAACCGCCGCCGCCTCTAGTCGCTGCAGACTAAAGTCGGAATTCCGGGACACAATACGCAATTCCGCGGTGCGTAGTTGTGTATTGTGTCCCGGAATTCCGACTCAGGTCTCAGTGGGTGGTGGGCTCGCCGGTCGGCGGTGGGACGGACAGCGTGCTGGGGCGGGCCAGGGTCCGGGCGCTGGCGTCTGCCTGTTGCCAGCGGTTGTACAGGTCGACGGCGTCCGAGCGGCGCTGCGCCGCTTCCTTCCTCAAGTTCGCTTCTTGTCCTTGGTAATCAGCGACGCGTCGATCGATGTCTCCCGCGTTCACGGAGGCCGCCTCCGGCGCGTTGCCGGCCCTCATCGCTCGCAGCTTGGCCTGGTCGGTGAGTGCCTTGGCGGTGCCGACGTGCGCCTCGGCGAGCCGGCGCTCCGACTCCGCCACTCCGATCATCTGCTGCAGGTAGCGCAGCTTGAGGTCGGTGGCGCGGATCCGGCCCTGCGCCCCGGCGATCTCCTGTTCGACCTCCGCCATCTTGTCCTTGTCGGCGTACTGCTTCTTCAAGAGGTCCCGCTCCGCCTGCGCCCGCTTCAGCTGCGCGTCGGCCACGCCTCGCTCGCTCTTGGCCACTTCGAGTCGCGCCCGGGCGTCCGCCTCGTTGGCCCGCGCCCGGGAGACGGCATCCTGCGCCCGCCCTTCCTCGATGCGCGCCTCGTCCACCGGCTCCATCTGGGACTCGTTGAGCCGAGCCAGGCCGGAGTCGTCCAGCTTGGCCGCCGGTTTCTGCGAAGAGCACGCCAGCGCGAGCAGCGCGCTTCCCAACACCGTCTGGATCCTGCGCATGGCAACCCCCGGGGGATGGTCAGAATGACAACGTAGTTCCTGCGTAGGTTCCGGGCATCGGCTATGCTGCGCGCCCGCATGGCCATCCTCGTCGCTGTCGTCGGCCTCGGGCTGCTGATCGCCGCCCACGAGGCAGGGCACCTGGTGCTCGCCCGCCTGATGGGCATGCGGGTGGAGACGTATTCACTGGGGTTCGGTCCCCGCATCGCCGGCTTTCGCCGCGGCGAGACCGACTACCGGCTGAGCGCGCTCCCGCTCGGCGGGTACTGCAAGATCGCCGGCTTCACCCCGGACGACCCGGCCGCGCAGGACCCGGCGGACTCGGGCTCGTACATGAACAAGCCGGCGTGGCGGAGGTTCCTGGTCATCGCGGCTGGCCCGGGGATCAACTACTTGCTGGCCTTCCTCATCATCGCGGTGCTTTACGCGACGCAGGGATTTCCCGACCTCACCACCAGCCGCATCGAGGTCATCCCCGACGGGCCGGCCGCGGCGGCCGGATTGCAGACCGGGGACCAGGTCGTCGCCGTGGACGCCATCCCGGTGCGATCGTTCGACGATCTTCGCCACGAGCTGCAGAGACCAGACGCTCCCCCTGAGCGCCGGGTCGATGCCCTCCGCCAGGGCCAGAGCAAGACCTTCCTGGTGCGTCCGGTGAACGGGACCGTCTCGGTCCGGATCGATCGGGTGCTGATCCGGCTTCCGCTCGCCGAAGCCGTCCCGCGCGCCCTGAACGACGTCTGGGCATTGAACGCCGCCACCGTCGGGGCGCTCTGGGATGCGGTGCGCGGAAAGGGCAGCGCGTCGCTGGCGGGACCCATCGCCATCGTGCGTCAGGCCAGTGCCGAGGTGAGGCGCGGGATCGCCGACTTCGCCAGCATCCTCGCCAACATCTCCGTCGGCCTCGCGTTGTTCAATTTCCTGCCGGTGCCGGCGCTCGACGGCGGCAGGCTGGTCTTCCTCGGCGTGGAGCTGGTCACCGGACGCAAGGTCAACCAGCGCCTCGAGTCTGTGGTGCACGTGGCCGGCCTGCTGCTCCTCCTCGGTCTTCTCGTCTGCGTGGTCGTGTTCGGAGATCTGCAGCTCGGCCGCAGACTGTTCTCTCGCGGCGGCTGACCGTCCGCCCCGTGATACACAGGGCCATGGCGAAGACGACGCGCAAGACTTTGGGGCGGCGCGCCAAGGCGGCGCCCGAGAAGAAGCCTCCGTCCCCGCCGAGGTGGCAGCTCACCGACGCGCAGCGCGAGCTGGTCGATCGACTCTCCGACCGGACCGGCCTGGAAGCCAGCCAGGTGCTCGAGCGCGCCTTGAGCGGATACGCGGCAGCCGCCGCGCCGGGGATGCCGCTGCACGTCGAGCCCCCGGGCAAGGGGAAGAAGGTCTCCGGGCAAAAGCTGTTCCTCTCCGTGGACGGGAAGCCGGAGATCGAGGTGGACCGCACCGAGTTCGTGCTCGGCAGCGCCGAAGGAGTGGATCTGCGACTCGACCTTCCCCTCATCTCGCCCCGCCACGCCCGCATCCTCTGGAAGGACGGGTTTCCTGTTTTCGAGGACTTGCGCTCGGCGCGCGGCTCGTTCCGGCTGGGACAGCGCGTCGACGTCCGCATGATCCAGTCGGGGGACGAGATCGACCTGGGCGGCTTTCTTCCCATCCGCTTCCGCCTGGGCGAGCCGGCCATGTAACCTCCGCGGTCGCTGACGGTTCTCTCTTTGGGACACCATGCCGCACGTCGCCGACAGATTGCAGGCGCTGCTCTCGGGTGCCGTCCCGCCGGAAGAAAGGGCGGCGGCGGAAGCGCACCTCGGGGCTTGCGCGCGCTGCCGCGAGGAGCGCGACCTCCTCGCCTCCGCCCGCTCGGTCTTGCAGCCCTTGCCGCCGTTGGACCCCCGCGCTGGCTTCGCCGCGAAGGTGGCCTTCGAGGCGCGGGATCGCCGCGTGCCCCCGCTGGGGCGGTGGCTGCGCTGGGTGGCCGGCGGCGCGTGCGTGGCGACGGCGACGGTCGCGGCGGCGATCCTCCTCACCGGCCGGATGGATCCGCGCGGCGACAACGCGGTCCTCGCGCAGCGGCTGGATCTGTTCGAGGATCTCGCGGTGCTGCAGAACCGCGATGCCCTCGAGGACATCGAGGTGGTCTCGGTGCTGCACACGCTGGAGGCGCGGCCGTGACGCGGCCCCTCCTCCTGGCGGCGGCGCTCTTCGCGGCGCTGCCCGCGCGTGCCCAGCAGACTCCGGAAGAGCGCTTCCGCAGTCTGCCTCCGGAGAAGCAGCAAGAGCTGCGCCAGAAGTTCCACGAGCTGCAGTCCTTGCCGCCCGAGGACCGAGCGGAGCTGCGCAAGAACCTCGAGCGGCTCGACTCGATGGCGCCCGCGGAGCGCGAGGCGCTGCTGAAGAACTACCAGCGCTTCCAGCAGATGACTCCGGCCGAGCGGGAGGAGATCCTCCGCCGCTGGCACGAATTCAAGCAGCTCCCGCCGGAGAAGCGCGCCGAGCTCCGCCAGCAGCTCCGCCGGGTGATGGAGAGCGATCCGGCTGAGCGGAGGCAGCTCCTGGAGAACATGCGCCGCTGGGAGCGGATGACCCCGGAGGAGCGCGAGGAGATGCGCCAGCGCTTCCGCGAGCGGCGCCAGCAGCGGCGGGAAGAACGCCAGGAGCGGCGCGAGGATCGCGAGGACCGGCGTCGCGAGCGGCGGCAGGATCGCAAGGGCTAGCGGATGGGACTCGCCGGCGTGATCGCCGCACTCCTCTGCGCGGCGGCGCTGCTCGCACAGGCAAAGACGCCGGCCCCGGACGCCAGGGCGAACGACGCGGGCACGGACCGCCGGGCGCTCTCGCCGGAAGACCAGGAGCTGGTGAAGGACCTGGCCGTTCTCGAGCGCCTGGAGCTGCTCAAGAACCTCGAGCTCTTCGACGAACAGGGCCAGTCCGATGCCGGCCAGCCCGCGCGCTAGCCGCGGCCGCCGACGCAGCCTGGCGGCTACGGCTGACGATCGATCACTCGCCAGCAGGTGATGAGATCGGTTCTAGGCGGCGCGACCCCGGGTGAGCACCTTGCCCAGGAACTGCCCGGTGTAGCTCCCCTTCGACTGCGCCACCTGCTCGGGCGTGCCGGTCGCCACGATGCGTCCGCCCTTGTCTCCGCCCTCCGGGCCGACGTCGATGATCCAGTCCCCGCACTTGATCACGTCGAGGTTGTGCTCGATGACCACGACGGTATTCCCCGCGTCCACCAGCCGGTTCAGTACGTTGAGGAGCCGCTTGATGTCGTCGAAGTGCAGGCCCGTGGTCGGCTCGTCCAGCACGTACAGCGTCCGCCCCGTGTCCGTCCGCGCCAGCTCGCGCGAGAGCTTGATCCGCTGCGCCTCGCCGCCGCTCAGGGTGGGGGAGGGCTGGCCGAGCTTGATGTACCCGAGGCCGACGTCGTCCAGCGTCTTGAGGATGCGGATGATCTCCTTGTGCACCGCGAAGTGCTCCATCGCCTCTCGCACGCTCATGTCGAGCACCTCGGCGATGTTCTTGCCCTTGAACGTCACGCGCAGGGTGGCGTCGTTGAACCGCTTCCCGTGACACACCTCGCAGGGCACGTAGACGTCGGCGAGGAAGTGCATCTCGACGACCTTGAGCCCGTCGCCCTCGCACGCCTCGCAGCGTCCGCCCTTGACGTTGAAGGAGAACCGCCCGGGCTCGTATCCGTACGCCCGCGCCTCCGGCGTCCGGGCGAAGACGTCGCGGATGCAGTCGAAGACCTTGGTGTAGGTGGCCGGATTGCTCCGGGGCGTACGCCCGATGGGCTTCTGGTCGATCTCGATGACCTTGTCCAGGTGCTCGATTCCGCTCAGCGCCTTGTACGCGCCCGGCGCTTCCCGCGACCCGTAGATGGCGCGCGCCAGCGCCGGGTAGAGGATGCGGTTCACCAGGGTCGACTTGCCCGCCCCCGATACGCCGGTCACCGCCACCACGCAGCCGAGCGGGATCTCCACGTCGACGTCCTTCAGGTTGTTCTCCGCCGCGCCGAGCAGCTTGATGCTCTTGCCCGTCCCGCGGCGCCGCTGGACGGGGATGTCGATCTTCCGCCGTCCGGAGAGGTACGCGCCGGTCAGCGACCGCTCGTTGCGCATCACGTCGCGCGGCGTGCCCGAGGCGACGATCTCGCCGCCCAGCTCGCCCGCGCCGGGCCCGAAGTCCACGATCCAGTCCGCCTCCTGCATGGTCTCTTCGTCGTGCTCGACCACGATGACCGAGTTCCCCACGTCGCGCAGCCGCTTCAAGGTGGCCAGCAGGCGCGCATTGTCGCGCTGGTGCAGCCCGATGGACGGCTCGTCCAGGATGTAGATGACGCCGGTGAGCTCCGACCCCATCTGCGAGGCGAGACGGATCCGCTGCGACTCGCCGCCGCTGAGGCTGGGACCGGGCCGGTCCAGGGTCAGGTACCCGAGCCCGACGTCGAGCAAGAAGCGCAGCCGGTTCCCGATCTCCTTGAGCAGCTCGGAGGCGACCACCTTGTCGTTGCCCTCCAGCGGCAGGGTGGAGATGAGCTGCATGGCCTGCTCGATGGTCATGCGCGAGACCTGCACGATGCTCTTGCCCGGCGTGTCGCCCACGTCGCCGATGGTGACTGCCCGGCTCTCCGGCCGGAGCCGCTCTCCCTTGCAGGCGCTGCAGGGCTTGTCGCTGAAGTAGCGCAGGTAATGCTTGCGCATGCTCTCGGAGGTGGTCTCCTTGAAGCGCCGCATCAGCATGGGAATGATGCCTTCGAAGCTGGTCCGGTACGTCCCGGTGCGCCCGCCTTCGCTCCAGCGGATGCTCATCGTCTCGTCGCCCGAGCCGTAGAGCAAGAGGTCCTTCACGTCGCGGGGCAACTCCTTCCACGGCCTGTCCAACGGCACCTTGAAGGAGCTGGCCAGCGACTCGATCATCCGGAACGTCCAGCCGCCTTGCTTCTCCAGCGCGTGGTTCCAGGGCTCCACCGCTCCGCCGCGGATGCTCCTCGACTGATCCGGGACGATCAGATCCGGATCCATCTCCGGCCGGGTGCCGAGCCCGTTGCACTCGTGGCACATCCCCAGCGGGTTGTTGAAGGAGAAGCTGTGCGGAGCCAGCTCCGGGAAGCTGATCCCGTCCACAGGGCAGGAGAGGTGCTCGCTGTAGATGCTCTGCGTCTCGCCGCCCTTCGGCAGCTGGGTGAGCGCGTGGAGGACGCCCTTGCCCTCCTTCAGGGCGGTCTCCACCGAGTCGATGAGCCGGCGCGACCCGTCCTCCTTCTTCACCACCAGGCGGTCCACCACCACCGCGACGTCGTGCTTGCGCTTCTTGTCGAGCTCGATGTCCTCGTCCAGGTCCCGGATCACGCCGTCCACACGGGCCCGGGCGAAGCCGCGCTTGCGCGCGTCGGACAGCACCTCCTTGTGCTCGCCCTTGCGCTGCTCGATGAGCGGCGCGAGCAAGGTGAGCCGCGTCCCCTCGGGCAGCTTGGCCAGCTCGTCGGCGATCTGCTGCGCGCTCTGCTTTCCCACCCGGCGCCCGCACACCGTGCAGTGCTGCTTGCCGACCGCCGCGTAGAGGACGCGGAGGTAGTCGTGGATCTCCGTGATGGTTCCCACCGTGGAGCGCGGGTTGTTGGAGGCGGCCTTCTGCTCGATGGAGATGGTGGGGGAAAGGCCCCGGATGACGTCGTAGTGCGGCTTTTCCATCTGGCCGAGGAACTGGCGGGCGTAGGCGGAGAGCGACTCCACGTACCTGCGCTGCCCTTCGGCGTAGAGGGTGTCGAAGGCGAGCGAGCTCTTCCCGCTGCCGGAAACGCCCGTGAACACCACCAGCTTCTTCTTGGGGATCTCCAGCGTGACGCCCTTGAGGTTGTGCTCTCGGGCTCCCTTCACGAGGATGGCTTCGGGCTCCATGGCGACCTGGGGCAAAAAGTGGGGCAAAAGGGACCGGGCAGGATAAGCGGCGCGCCCGGGCTTCTCAAGCACTACTCCGGGGGTCTGACACCGCCCGGCGGGCTGGCGTTGGACCGGGCGAGCAGGTAGACGAAATGCCGTGAAATCCGGCATCTGGGTGGCTCCCGCGATCCTGGCCGTAGCGTTCGCCCTCTGGAGCTACTGGCCGGCGCCGGACTCATGGATCGGCTGGGGCGGCGACCCTCTCTTCAACCTCTGGACCTTCGAAGTCGGCTGGCACAATCTCGCCGCGCGAGAGCCGCTCTGGCAGGCCCCGTTGTACGCGGGATCCCCGCTGGGACTCGCGTACTCCGAAACCCAGATCGTGCCGGCGTTGCTGTTCTGGCCCGTGCGCGCGCTCACGGGCAACGGGGCCGTCGCGCTCGGCGTCGGAGCGATCTTCACCTCGCTGCTTGCGTTCATCTGTGCCGCCGGATGGCTGCGGTCTCTTGGCGTCCCCCGCCTGGCTGCGTTCGGCGGCCTGATCTTCGCCGCTTGCGGATGGCTGCAGAGCCAGTACGCCCACTACCAGAACCTCTGCATCTTCGTCCTGCCGCTCGCGCTCTGGTCGTGGTCGGCCTACCGGCGCGATCCCCGTCCACTGCGCCTGGTGGCTTGCGCCGCCGCCTTCGGATGGGTCGCCGGATGGAACCTCTACTTCCAGATCTTCGCGGACCTCTGTCTCGTGGTCCTCGCCGCGAAGGCGCGTCGGCCTGCGGTGGTCGCTCTCGCACTCGCGCTGCAAGCGCCGTTCCTCGCGCCGTACGTGGCCCTCGGGCCTGTGCTCGGCGGGTACGGCGTCTCCACCACCTATGGGGCGGGGCTGGTCAGCGCCCTGGGAAGCACCATGCGCCCGCGGCTCCTCATGCCCTCTTTCGACGTTCCGGTGGAGGCCGCCGGGTATCTGGGGATCGTCTGGCTGGCCTTGATGGCCCTCTCCTCTCGCCGGGAGCAGGGCCGTCCCTGGTTGGTGGCGGCGGCGCTGGCCTTCTGGTTCGCGCTCGGCCGCGGGTACGGGCTCTACGACGCGCTGGCGCTGCTGCCGGGGATCTCCGCGCTGCGCGCGATCGGCAGGGCGCAAATCCTGGTCCTGCTCTTCTCGTTGCCGGCGGTGCTGGGCTGGCTGGAGACGCTGTCCCCGCGCCGCGTCCTCGCGGCAGCCTGCGCCGCCGTCCTCGATCTCTGCCCGGCCTCGCGGCCCCTGCGGACCTTCACCGACCCGCAGCTCTGGGGGCCGCCGTCGCCGCTCAGCCGGGAGCTGTGCTGCTCCCGCGAGCCCGTCCTGGTGGTCCCCACCGCGCACGAACGCTTCATGCTCTATGCCACGCAGACGTGGACGCCCTACTTCGGCGGCGTCTCCGGCCGCGAGCCGCCAGGGCAGGCGCTGTTGCAGAGGCTGGAGCGCGACGGTCGCCTCGAAGAGGTCCTCGAGATGTCCGGGGCCCGGCGGGTGCTGGCGCTGCCATCGGAGGCTGCTGCCAGGCTGCGGTCGATCCCGGAGCTCCAGCCTCGAGGATGCTTCAGGCATCTCGATCTCGGCGAACCCTGCGTTTTCGACGTGCGCGGGAACGAGCCGGAACCGCTGCGGATCGATCGGGACACCCACTGGGAACCGCTCCCATCGATGACCTGGCCCGCGGCGGATCTCCGCGCCGACAAGTCCGGGGTCCTGGACGCGCGCATGCTGGATGGCTGCCGCTTGCGCCAACAGATCCGCCTGCTGGGGCTGCCCTGGTCGCGGGAGGTGGCGCTTCCCGTGCCCGAGCGGGCGCGATACTCGGCAGGAGAGGCGGTCCTCCGCGTCGAAGCGAGCCAGTGGATCTTTCGGAGCGGCGCGGCGACCGCGCGATTCACGGTCGTCTGCGAGCCCTGATCGCGGCCACCGCGATCACCGCGAGCGCCACCCAGCCGGGCCAATCGCCGAGCACCGCGTAGGGCGTCGCGCCCTGGAGCATCGGGACGTCCGCGACCGCGACGCCCCGCTCGTTGCGGCCGATCCGCTGCCGCACCCGCCCACTGGCGTCGACGAAGGCGCTGATCCCGGTATTGGTCGCCCGCAAGAGCCAGCGGCGGTGCTCGATGCTTCGCACCGCCGCCAGCATGAGGTGCTGCTCCTGCTCGTGGCCCGCGCCGTACCAGGAGTCGTTGGTCAGGTTCACCATGGCGTGGGCGCGACCCTCGCCATGGTCCGCCATGATCGCTCGCACGATTCCGGGAAGGATGTCCTCGTAGCAGATGAACGTCGCGAGCCTCCATTGCCGCCAGCGCAAGGGAGCCGTGCTGCGCCCGCGCGTGAAGTGGCTGGCGAGCGGCGACCATTCGTAGAGGGCAGGAAACCACTCACCGCCCGGGATGTACTCGCCGAACGCAAGCAGCTGGATCTTGTCGAAATGGTCCCCGATGCGGCCGTGCTCATCGATCAGGACCGCGCTGTTGAACACCTGCCTTCCCTCGACGCGGACGATCCCCACGATGGCCGCCACGGGCACCCCTCCCGTGATGGCCCGGCCGTCCCGCTCCCCGGGGCGGAGCGGCCGCACGTTGTACCCGCCCTCCGGCCAGATGACGAGCTCGGCGCCGCGGGCGTGCAGCTCGGCGGTCTCGTCCTGCAGCGTCCGCACCGACGCCATGGGGTTCTCGTGCAGCTCGATCTCGCCGACGTTGGGTTGCGCCAGGCCGGCGGAGATCTTCGGAGCCTTCCGTTCCGCCTCTTCCACCCGCACCATGCGCAGCCAGCCGTACCCGGCGCCTCCCACCAGGCAGACCAGCGAGGCCAACAAGGCAGGAACCGGCGCCGGCCGCCCCGTCCTCCAGGCTTCCAGCGCGTCGAAGAGCGCGCCGTTCACCACCGCCTGCAACGCGGAGAGCAGCAGGGGGCCGCCCAGGTCGGCGATCTGCACCAGCGGCAGCACCGGCATCAGCGCCACGCCGGTGTAGCTCTGGAAGAGCAGCGGGTACGCGAACTCGGTCGCCACCAGCGCCACCGGAAGGAGCGCTGCCGCCGGCCAGCGCGTGCGCCGGCCTACCCACACCAGCGCGAACGACATCACGCCGAAGAGGAGGCCCTGGACGACGCAGATCACCAGATAGCCGAGGAAGGCGAGCGCCGGTGGGGCGAAGGCGAACACCTTCAGCACGTACATGATCCAGGTGTACCCGCCGAGATGGGTGACGAACCCCATCCAGGCGCCCAGCCACAGCGCCTGTCGCGGCCGCGCCTCGCGCAACGACCAGAGCAGCGGGACGAAGCAGACGAAGGCCAGCGGCCAGATTCCGAACCCGATCCAGGAGAGGAAGTAGAGGACGCCGGACAGAGTCGGGAGCAGCAGGCGCCGCATGAAGCGCCGTCCTGTAACATGTCTCGCATGGCGATGCTGCTCAACCAGACCAGCAACCTCCGCCTGCGCATCGAGCTGCTGCGGCGGATCTCCGATGGCGCCACCAGACCGGCGGCCCTGGAGATGCGCGTCGGCGTGGATCGCTACCAGCACCGGCCGGGCGGGGAGCACGCCTTCGTCCCCATGCTGGACGTCCCCCGCGCGACGCTCCTGGACATGGACCTCATCCAGTTCCTCCAGACGCTGGAGGAGCTTTTGGACGGGCGGGCGCAGGAGGCGGCGCTGGAGGCCAGCGTGGACCCGGCCATCGGCCTGCGCCTGCAGGGCGGGCCGGAAGCGTTCCTGGTCGAGGTCGGGATCGATCTGCTCAACGTGCTGGAGCAGGTGGGAGGCCTCGCGGGCGACCGCGGGACCGACCTCGCCCTCTATCGCTTCGCCGCCAACAAGCGGGCGGCCCTGGCCTTCTGCGCCGGACTGATCGAGGAATTCGGAGAGTTTCCCACCGACCCTTCGGCGGTGAACCCCGGGGAGCGGGCCTGAGCCGCAACACCTGGCGACCTGAGGAATGACCTCGCTCCGGCGCAGGCCCTGAGCTGCCTCCGGCAGCCGGGCCTGAACGGGAACCTTTCCCGCGCGGTACACTCCAATCGCCCATGCCGCTCTCCGCGCATCTCAAGCCTCACGAGCCGTGGACCGACGACCAGGTGATCGCGCGGGTCCTGACCGGTGACGCCCAGGTGTTCGAGCTGATCATGCGCCGCCACAACGAGCGCCTGTACCGCGCCATCCGCTCCATCCTGCGCGATGAAACGGAAGTCGAGGACGCGATGCAGGCCGCCTACCTGCACGCCTACGCGCACTTGCGCGACTTCCAGGGGCGCTCGGCGTTCTCGACCTGGCTCACCCGCATCGCCATCCACGAGGCCCTGGCGCGGCGCCGGCGCGCGCTGCGCATCACCGCGGCGGAGACGGCGCCCGACGCCGCCGCCGCGACCCGCTCGCCGGAGGAAGGAGCAACGGACGTGGAGTACAGGAAACTGCTCTCCGATGCGATCGACGCGCTGCCAGAGCACTTCCGGTTGGTCTTCGTCCTCCGCCAGGTCCAGGAGCTGTCGATCCAGGAGACCGCCGAGTGCCTCGAGCTCGAGCCGGCCACCGTGAAGACCCGCCTCCACCGCGCCCGTGCGCTCCTCAGGCGCGCCCTGCTGGAGCAGCTCGACCCCGGCGCCCGCAAGGCGCTTCCCTTCGAGGTGCCGCGCTGCGACCGCGTGGTCGCGGCAGTGCTCGCCCGGATCACGGCCTGAGTCCTTGCTTGCTGCCCTGGATGAGCCGCGCCACCTTGGCGCGCTCTTCCGGGTCGTCGTAGAGCTGGAACGACTTGCGCCACCACTGCGTCGCCTGGGAGCGGTAGCCCCTCTTCGCCAGAGCGTCGCCCATCATCCGGCTGGCGCGGGCCCGGTCGCGCCGGGACAGCGATGGCTTCTTGAGGATGTCCCGCAGGATGGTCTCGGCGCCCGAAGGGCGGTTCGTCCACAACGCCTTCTGGGCGCGCTCGAAGTTCCTCGCCCAGGGGCTGGCCGCGTTCTGCGCCACCTTGCTGGGGCGGGGAAGCTCCGCCTCGGGCGCTGCCGGGGCCTGCGCTGGCTGGGCGGCCTCCAGCGCTTCGGTCACCGCGACCCGGGCTGGAGTCGACGCAATGGCCGCGGCAGGCTGGAGAGAGGCATGGCGTGGACGTAGGAGGAGCACGGACCCGAGCCCGACCGCGACCGCCAGGGCCGTCACTGCCTGCCAGCGCCGCTGTTCGACGAACCCCAGCCATCTCCGGAACCGCGACCTCCGCTCGGCCGGCACCTGCCCGAGCATCGCCCGCTCGAGACCGGGATCGACCGCCGGCGGCAGCATCTGCGGCGGTGCGCTCACGATCTGCGGGCGCGGAGGGATCGCCAGAGGGTCCTCGTCGCTCTCGAGCGCGTCCTCCACCGGCGCCGCCTCCGCCAGCGCCGCCAGGGAGCGCAGCACCAGGGCCGCCTCGTCTCCGTTCTCCGGCCGCCGCGCGGGATCGCTCGCCATCAGCCGCGCGATCAGGTCCTCCAGCTCTGGATGCACCCTGCGCCCGATGTCCTTCAGGCGGAGCACCGCATGCTCCTGGTGGGCGCGCAGCAGCTCGACGGAGGTGGCGCCCATGACGGGGAGGCGCCCGGAGATCAGGTGGAAGAGCAGCACGCCGACCGAATAGAGGTCGCTGCGCGGGTCGGCGCCGCGGCCTCCGCCCTGTTCAGGGGCGGTGTACGCCGCGGTCGATAGGGGAAGCTCGCCTCCCTCCTCGAGGCCGATGTGCGACAAGAGATGCGAGGTCGTGCCGTCGAGGATGACGGCCTGCTCGGTCCCGTCGGAGAGCCGCGTCAGGCCGACGTTCGCGGGCTTCAGATCCAGGTGGAGCACACCTTCCCGGTGCAGCGCTGCCAGCCCCTCGCAGATCTGCGCGCACAGCTCCAACGCGCGGGAGGGAAGGACGCGGCCCCGCTGCCTCAGCTCGTCCGCGAGGGTCAGCTCGCCTCCGCCCTGGTAGACGAGGAAGAGGGCCTGCACCACGTGCACTCCGGCCGACAACGGCCGCGCCAGGTTCGGATGGTCGAGCCCGGGCGAGGTGGCCAGGCGCTCCGCCTCGGCGACGAATCGTTGCACCGCGTCCGCATCGGGCGCGTAGCGGCGCAGGAGCTTCACCACCACGGCGTGGCTGCGGTAGTCCTCGCCCAGCCAGGAATGCGAGAAGCGGCCCGCACCGAGCTCGTGGATGAGCCTGAACCCGGCCACTTCCGCCTGCTGCAGCGGCGAGCTCGGGTCGGGATGCATCAGCCCCTGGCAGCGGTCGCAGAGCGTCTGTCCCGAGACGACGGGAGTGAAGGGCGCGCCGCAGTGGGCGCACGAGTTCATCTCGCCGAAGCTCGGGCCCTCTGGCTCCACCGCGCCGAATCTACGCCGGGGATCCGCGCGGCCCCAAGATTGCCGCCCAGGCATGTGCGCAATTGAAATGGTGCCCACCCGGCTCTCGGGTCGCCCGCTCAGGTGTGGTATGTGCGCGTGGGTGTCGCAACCACCGCTGCCGGATGAGCTGGACCCCAAGCGACCCGCGCCGACGCGGTTTCGCATCGTTCCGCCTCCGCGGCGCCGGCCCGAGCTGCTTCCGGACGAGGCCCGCTTCACCCTCCGCCTCTCGCTCCTGGTCGGTTGCGCGGAGCTGGCCGCCTGGGCGTGGTTCGCCAGCGCGGTTCCGCGCGGGGCGGTGCTCGGGTGGGCTGCGCTGCGGCTCTTGAAGCCGGTCTGGAGCCTGTTGGGGACGCGGGTGCCCCGGCCCGCGCTGGCGTTCTCGCTCCTGTTCCTCGCGCTCTTCGGCACGGCAGCGAGCCTCATGTCACGCGGCCAGCTGATCACGGCGGGGCTCCTCGCGGTCGCGCTCCCGGCGGTCGGCGACCTCTGCGCCAGCAGCGCCGGCGACACCATCACGGTGGAACGGCGAAGCACCGCCTACGCCTGGCTCGACATGGCGCAAGGCCTGGGCGGCGCCCTCGGCGTGGCCCTGGGCCTCTCGTTTGGGACGGTGGCGGCCATCGTCGGCGTGGCCGCGCTGCTGGCGGGCGGATACGGCGTTCCCGACCTGAAAGGAAGCGGCGCGCCTCGCTCGACCTGGACCAGCGACGCGTACGTGGACGTCCTTCGCTCGCCGTTCGGATCGCAGATCGTCGCGCTGGCGTTCTTCAGCGCCTTCCTGGCGATGCAGCCGTTCGCCAAGCCGCTCCCCGGATGGGTCGCGCTGCTCCTCCCCCTGGTGGGGATGGCGCTCGCGGCGCGCTTCGAGTCGTACACGCCCAACGCGGTGATGCTCCCGCGGATCGTCCTGGGCGTCGCGGCGCTGGGACTGTTCTTGCCGCCCGTGCGGCTCCTGGCGCTGGGCGCTCTCTTCGCGACCCTTCCGGCATCGGTCGCCCGCGGCGCGGGAGAGATGGAGCGGCCGCTGGCGTCGTCCCTGGCCTGGTCCGCGATGACCCTGGGTGCGGCGGTCGGGGCCGTGCTATGAATGAGCGCTCATTCAGCCCGGAGGGCGACGGCTTTGCCGGCGCCCGGGCGGAGCCCGAAGGGCGTAGCATTGCGGAGGGCGACGGCTTTGCCGGCGCCCGGGCGGAGCCCGAAGGGCGTAGCATTGGAGGCGCGCGCATGTTTTCGATGGACCCCCCCTTCACCGAGGAGCACCAGCTCTTCCGCCGGACCTTGCGGGAGTACGCGGAGAAGGAGCTCGCGCCGCACGCCCTGGAGTGGGACGAGGCGGGGATCTTCCCCCGCGAGGTGTTCACGGGGCTGGCGGAGATCGGCGCCCTGGGAATCAACTACCCCGAGAGCGTGGGTGGAGCGGGCGGCGACTACTGGTTCGTGGTGGTGCTCGCCGAGGAGCTGGTCCGGGCCCGCAACTCCGGCCTCAACATGGGCGTGCTGGTGCAATCGCAGATGGCCACGCCGCTGATCCTCGAGGTCGGCACCGAGGAGCAGAAGAAGGAGTTCCTCATCCCGGCGCTGGCCGGAGAGAAGATCGGCGCCCTGGGCATCTCCGAGCCCGACGCGGGCAGCGACGTCGCCAATCTGAAGACCAGCGCCCGCCGGGTGGGCGACGACTACGTGATCAACGGCGCGAAGATGTGGATCACGAACGGCAGCCGGGCGGACTTCATCCTCCTGGCGGTGCGCACCGGCGGGCCGGGCTACGGGGGAATCTCGCTGGTCACCTTCCCCACCGACGTGAAGGGCTTCAGCGTCTCGAAGAAGCTCGCCAAGGTCGGCAACCTCTCCTCCGACACCGCGCTGCTCTTCTTCGAGGACTGCCGGATCCCCGCTCGTTTCGTCCTCGGCGAGGAGAACGAGGGCTTCTACCACGTGATGACCAACTTCCAGGGAGAGCGGCTGGTCGCGGCCATCGGCGCGGTCGCCGGCATGCAGCTGCTGGTGGAAGACGCGCTCCGCTACGGAAACGAGCGCACCGCTTTCGGCAAGCCGCTGGCCAGGTTCCAGGTCTGGCGCCATCGCCTCGTCGAGCACCTCACGGCCATCGAGGCGGCGCGCTGGCTCACCTACCGCGCCTGCGATCTCTTCAACCGC
>Ga0070708_100000710_pt1 | contig 25295 bp, 23 predicted proteins | sample KBSK5503metaG_FD_65469 | JGI IMG/M metagenome (GOLD analysis project Ga0070708, IMG submission 65469) | Corn, switchgrass and miscanthus rhizosphere microbial communities from Kellogg Biological Station, Michigan, USA - KBS K5-50-3 metaG | ecosystem: Host-associated > Plants > Roots >... | reverse complement strand
TCGTAATCTTTTTCCAGGTCTTGCCGTAGTCGTTCGTCTTGTAGAGATATGGTTTGTAATCGTCCCATTTGTACATCGTAGCCGCGACGTAGGCCGTGGCTTGATCGTTGGGCGATGCCTCAATCGAATTGATCTGGATCCATTCGGGCATGATGCCGGTAGGCGGGGTCACATTCGACCAGTTCTTCCCGCCATCGCGCGTGATGTTCACGAGGCCATCGTCAGAACCTGTCCAAATTGTCCCTGCCTGAAGCGGCGATTCTATTACCGTGAAGATGGTGTCGTAATACTCGATGCTCGTATTGTCTTTCGTTATCGGCCCACCCGAGGAGCCCTGCTTCGACTTGTCGTTGCGCGTCAAGTCTGGACTTATTACGTTCCAACTCTGTCCCTCATTCGACGACTTGAAGAGAACATTGGCGGCCGTGTATAGCGTGTTCGGGTCGTGTGGCGAAAAGACAAGCGGAAAGTTCCATTGGAACCTGTACTTCAAGACATCTGCGCCCGCGCCCATGGGATTGTTTGGATAAGGATTAATGTCGCGCAGTTGACCCGTGTGATGGTCATAGCGAGTGATTAGCCCCCCATAAGAACCCGCATAAACGATCTCCGAATCTTTGGGAGACGGAGCTACCCAGCCCGACTCACCGCCACCTACATCAAACCAATCAGAGGTTGTAATGCCGCCGTCGGTTGTCCGGCTGGCAATACGGACGGTCGAGTTGTCTTGCTGAGCGCCATAGATGTGATAGGGAAAGTCATTGTCGACCGCCACTCGATAAAACTGAGCCGTAGGTTGATCTTGTTCGGTCCAACTCCGTCCGCCGTTGTAAGAAACATTTGCGCCACCATCATTGCTATTGATCATGCGATTCGGATCGTCAGGAGCGATCCAAAGATCATGGTTATCACCATGCGGTACAGAGATCGGTGTGTAGCTCTTGCCACCATCATTCGACTTATAGAAGCCAGTATTAAGGACATAAACCGTGTCAGCATTCCTGGGATCGGCATAGATGCGTGAGTAATACCATGCGCGTTGGCGCAGCCGCCGTTCCTCATTTACCTTCGCCCACGTCCGACCGCCATTGTCTGAACGAAACACGCCACCATCTTCCGCTTCGACGATCGCCCATAACCGATCAGGATTGGCGGGTGAGACCGCAAGGCCCACGATTCCGATGGTGCCCTTCGGTAAGCCCTGATTGCGTGTAATGTCAGTCCACGTATCGCCGCCGTCTGTAGATTTGAAGATTCCACTGTTAGGCCCACCGCTCTCCAGGGTCCAGGGTTTGCGATAGGCCTCCCACAGACCCGCGTAGATAATCGTTGGATTCGTCGGATCTAGAATCAGATCGCAAGCGCCGGCTTTATCTCCACGATACAAAACCTTCTCCCAGTTCTTGCCGCCATCCTTCGAGCGAAAAATACCTCGCTGTTCATTAGGCGCCCAGACGTGTCCCTGCGCTGCGACGTACACCAGATCAGGATTCCTGGGGTGGACGCGGATACGTGAAATCTGCCGCGTGTCCACAAGTCCGATACGGTTCCAGGTTTTTCCCGCATCAGTGGATTTGTACACGCCGTCGCCGTGCGACACGTTTCCGCGTATGGGCGACTCTCCCATGCCGACGTAGATCGTGTTGGGATCAGAATCCGACAACCCAATGGCCCCGACTGAGCCGGTGCCAAAAACGGAACCATCGCTGATTGGCTCCCAATTGATTCCACCATCACTGGTCTTCCAAACACCTCCGCCCGTAGCGCCAAAGTAAAAGACTGATGGCTGCGAGGCCACGCCCGCAACGGCAGTTACACGTCCGCCGCGATAAGGACCAATGCTGCGCCATTGCAGCGGTTTGAGAAGATCTGATTCCCTGGCAGCGGGCTGCGAGGTGCCTTCAGCCTGGCGGCGTTGGCCATGAGCCGGAGTGGCGGATAGAACGAAAGCGAACTGCAGGCAGAGGATCGTGACTTCACGAGACGCACGAAACGTCTTGAACATTCGAGTGGACTCCTTTACTTTGGCACTTTGAAATAAATGGCAAATGAAAAACGATAAATCCTCAGGGTCGCGCTAACAGCCGATAACGATCTCGATCAGCATCTACCAGCTTTTCACTCGTTCCCTGCGGTGAAAACGGTCCATAATTTGGTTTGTCTGCAAAGATCCCAAACATTGGCACTGCCAGCCGGTCGCCAAGATTGAGCGGATTCAATCCAAGTATGAGCTCAATTGTGCGCAGCATACTAAGCTGGTCGTACCGATCACTCACGACTGCGGATCTCTTGATATTCGGTCCTATAGCAAACGCTATTGTGCGCGTCGCGTCGACGTGATCTGGACCATTTTGCGCATCGTCTTCCGTTACAAGAATCAACGACTCCTTCCAAATCGCGCTGTGTGAAATCGCTTCAACTATTCGACCCAACGCAGCATCGTTCTGGGCCACAAATTGGTAGGGACTCAAGATCTGTTCGCTGGCCCCATCGGTATGATCATTAGGCAGCCAGATGTAATGAAGCTGAGCTACATGTCCACTTTTTAACTGCGCTTCAAAGTCCGTTTTCCAGGACAGCACTCGCTCGAGATCGGAGTGCTTCAGGTCCCACGAGCGATAGTTGAAAGGATAGTGATAAAGATAGTCGGCGAACTTCCGGCGCAGATTTGTATCCCTGGCTATTTCTTGCGCGAGACTTTCGTCTCCCGTCAGAAAATGCGACAAGCCGCGCCGGAAGTCGTCCTTGCCCAAAAGACCATAAGCCGCTTCGCGAGTGCCGGCTTGCCCGTAATAACCCTTCGCGAACTGATAAAACTGATTTCCGCGATCTGTCTCAGCGGCAGAGGCCATCGACTTGTCGTAAAACTTCCTTGCGAGTGCACTGTCGCCACCATAGGCCTCAACCAATATTCGATAGGCGCGCGTGAATAAAAAATAGTTTTCGCCGTAAATTCGATAGTCGACCGTCTTGTCGTCGAGGATATCCCAGAGGTAAGCGGGCGAGGTAACTGCCGGAACAGTGCCGAATGGATATCCCTTCCAACGGAATGAGTACGCAACGTTGCCCATCCATTCAAGAAAAGGACTGGCGTACCCGCTCGTAGTGAAACTATGGCCGAGCACACTGATCTCACCATTGACATAAAAGTTGTCGAGCGTAACAAACTCTCTTGCAAGCTGATGATGAATTGGAGAGATGGCCTCGCCAAATATCGTCAGCCTTGGATCGCCGTTTCCCCTGCCTAGATCCCCAAACACCTGATCGTATGAACGATTCTCTTTGATGATGTAGAAGATATGGCGAACCGGCAGATTGAATCCTTCTTTCAGACTAAACAGCGGTGATCCTGATTGCACTTGTCTGGTCCACGACGCGATGTTCCCGGCCAGATCGCTCTTTGCAATGATTGAGACTGTGCCTTTTAGCAAGTTGAGAACGTAGCTGGTGTTCCGACTGTTTGGGATTGGCTGTGGGCCATCGGGATTTGGCCGGCGCGCGCGAATACCTTTGGCGTTCAGCACGAACAGATTGCCGCCGTCACTAAGGACCTTGGTCGGATACCAGCCCGTAGGAATAAGTCCGATTTGTTGTCCAGTTAGTTTGTTGAGAACCGCAACCGCATTCACGCCTGCGAGACTAACGTAAAGGCGATTACCGTCAACTGCGCACGAGGTAGGAGTTCGCCCAAACCTGCTTCCCTTCTCCGCCAGGTTAAAACTGCCGGTAGTCACGTTGCGTCGCAGGTCGATAACAGAAAGGTTGTCCGAGCCAGTATTAGCTACATAGAGATTCCGTCCATCGGTGCACATCTCCTGCGGTGTGCGACCCATAGCCAGACTCTTGATCAACTTCAACTGCGCGTCGAACACAAGTAGCTTATTTTCACCAAGCAGGGTCACGTACAAGAGACCATTTATATAACGGATGGCATAAGGGAAGTAGCCGATGTCTTTTGCTCTCTCGATTTTGCCGCTGGCAGTATTGAGAATCGCAAGCCTGCCTCCCACGTAGTTGCCGTCGGCTGCCTTTGCGGCCATATACCCAACAGCCAGTTGGTGTAGTCCGATCTGCGCCAGACCGCCTGCAAAACCGTCAACTGCATAGTCGCGGATGACATCAAACTGCGGATTTACTCGATAGACTTTTTGATCGAAACCGCCACTGATGTACAAATCGCCGTCTGGTCCAACAACAGCACTGGGAAAGAGAGAATTGATCTTCAAAGTCTTCTGCTCACGCCCTGATGCAATGTCGACTATCGAGACATCCTGCGGCTCTCGGAAATAGTAGCCAGTGTCCAGGACCACGAGTCGTCCGGCAAACGGAACGGCTTCATACGGCAAGCGACCAACTTCTGCCTGGCGACCGGCAGGAGCAATACGCCAACCGTTTGGCAGGACCACTTCGGCTGTTTGTTTTGCTTGCGACGCACGCTGCGCAGCTTCGACGTAAGAAAGAACGCCCTCGTAGGGAGTCTTACGAGCGAATTCCCAAAGCTCACGGTTTAAATCATCCGCTTCGTCTGCCTGATCAAAGTCGTGTGGTTTGTAGCTGTCCTGACCAAAGGCCACACGACTGCCAAGAACCAGCACGAGAGTAACCGCAACCAGAAGTTGGGATCGATTCGTCATGTTCTCTTTTGTCCGATATGCTTCAGCTTGTCGTCGTCAAGCTATGAAGTCTCCTTGGCAAGTCAGCGACAGGCTAAAGCATATCGGACATTAGTTCCCTTCTTCGCGCAATCTTCTTGTCATCAATTCGGTAACCGCCTCGCGAGCGGGCTTGCCATCGTAGATGACCGCACTCACCTCGTTAGTAATAGGCATCTCGATTCCCAGGTTATCGGCCAGTTTCTTCACCGCTTTCGTGGTTCTAATTCCTTCCGCTATTTCATTCATGCCGCACGTGATCTCTGTCACGGTCTTCCCCTTTCCCAGCTCCTGCCCGACAAAACGATTGCGCGAAAGATTTCCAGTGCAGGTCAAAACGAGATCCCCCAATCCAGCCAATCCCATCAATGTTTCGACTTTTCCGCCCTCGTGCACGGCGAGACGCGTGATCTCAGCGAGGCCACGCGTAATCAACGCAGCGATCGTGTTTGCGCCAAATCCCAGCCCCGAGGCCATGCCTGCGGCGATGGCCATCACGTTCTTTACGGAGCCGCCGATCTCGGTTCCCACAACATCGTCATTCGTGTAGATACGCAGGTTTTCAAAACTCAACTCCGCCTGGACTAATTGGGCGGCCTCAATGTCGTTGCTGGCGGACACGATCGCTGTCGGATGCTTCTCGACAACTTCTTTGGCGAAAGACGGCCCAGAGAGGCACACAAATGGACGAGAAGGTCCCATTACTTCCGCGACGATTTGTGATATCCGCTTACCGCTTTCTATCTCGATTCCTTTCGTCGCGCTGACAACAATATTTTCTTCGTCCAGCGCAGAGGACATCTGTGTCAGCAAGACTCGCACGGCATGAGAGGGAGCGGCGAAGATGATCAACTCTGCGCCCGCCAAACATTCGGAAAACTCTTGCGTCGCGCGAACATCATTCGGAATGCGCTCCGTTGTCAGGTACACACCATTAACGTGATCGCGATTAATTGACTCGACGATTCCAGCGCTTCGAGACCAAAGGCAAACATCATGACCCGCCCGCGCCGCCATTATGCCGAGCGCCGTTCCCCAACTTCCCGCGCCGATGATCGCAATGCGCTTCATATGGCTTATCTGAACTTGCTCTCAGTTCCCTGAATCAACCGCTTAATGTTTGTGCGGTGTGCGAATACGATCAACAAGGCACCCGCAGTGGCACACGTGAGCAGCGGAGCCCGATCCGGAACCGGTCGAATAAACGCGTTCTGCAAGAAGACAAACAGGGGAATCGTCATTGCCGCCGCGATCGACCCTAACGAAACGTAACGCGTCAACCAAACAATAAGCAGGAAGACCACAGCCGCAAGTCCCACTGCGATAGGCGCGAGGACAAGAAACACACCCACTCCGGTGGCCACTCCCTTGCCACCACGAAAGCCCAACCAAACGGGAAAGATATGACCAAGAATGACCGCTATAGCCGCTGCGGCAAGCCACCAGTTTGCGTTCTCTGCATTCACACCGAGCGCAAGGTCCAAACTCTGATATATCTGTCCCTTAACTCTTACACCCAATGAAAAACTGGATAGCCCCAAAATGGTCTGGGCAATAACAATCGGCGCTGCACCCTTCAACGCATCGAGAAGCAACGTAACCACCCCGGCAGTTTTTCCCGCACGACGCGAAACGTTGGTTGCGCCAGTTCCGCCCGAGCCAGTTTCCCGGATATCAGCGCCTTCTCTCGCTCGGACGATCAGATAACCAAACGGTATCGACCCAATCACGTAGGCGATGATGATGACAAGCGCGGGCCGCAATTTTTTGATTAGTACGCCACAGAACTTGTTTCGGGCTTTGAAGAAAGCGAGACTATATCAACCAGCCTCGATAGCGACAAGTTTCAGGCGAACAATGGTAATGGCAGGTCGATCCTTGCGTAGTGGGTCCTCACTCTCACACTCGCCGTCACTCATCCAGCGGACCCATGAGGTCAGAAGAGATCGCGCCGCGCTTACTTACCCGCTACCAGCGGGTGGGTAGAAACTTGGCGATTGAGCATGAATTATGCGATTGGTGTCGCCACCCAATACAGTACCGCGAGCGAAGCGACCGGATGCCGGCACTCGATAATCACAAGAACTCTTAAAACGCTGGTTGAGTGCCGGCATCCGGTCGCTTCGCTCGCGGTACTGTATTAGATGGCGATCATGTTGGTGTCCTTCCTCACTCGACTGACTTTTCACACAGTCTCGGTGGCGGGTGGGTAAGACGTGCGCAGCTTTGGACGTAGGACCCACCCGCTACCGAAGCTGTGAAAAAATTATTGGACCAGAATATTACTCAAGTTACGGAAATTCGCAGGTTGGGAAGGGGGCAGTCGAGAGGTTCAAGGTGCGATAAATTCAACGCGCCCCCGCCTCAACTTTGAATGCCAGGACCTATACGTGTCACTTGGAGCCTCTGCCGTTAACTGCATCGAACGGTTGATTCGAGGAGGAAGCCTCTGAAACTTGAGGCGGGGGCGCGTTGAATTTATCGCACCTTGAACCTATCGACTGCCCCCTTCCCAACCTGCAAATCTTCTTAGCTTGTGTCATATCCCGGGATCGATCTAATTTTTCACAGCTGCTACCGCGCGGTGTTACTGACATCGTGGGACCGCCGCGAGCTTGATTGCAGTCGTAAGCCGAGGTGTGAACGAGACTACAAGGCAAACCAACTCACTACCCAAAAGATAGCAGAAGCGATAATGCTCCAGCGCATTTCCGATAGCAGTTAGTTCATCGCGCCGGAGATCATCGCACCGTGCGGTGCTCAAAGCGGGCGGGACGCCGGCGGTCCCAGTTAAGAGCTTGAGTGACCACGTTCGGATAAGTCGTGGAGATCAAATCAATCTTCGCCTCAACAAATCCAGCGCCGCTTGCGACGCACGCCAGCGAATTAGATTGCGATCGCCTGGGAGTTGAAGCTTGCGATGTTCAGTCTTGACCTCATCGGCGAGTGCGATGTAAACGAGCCCAACTGGCTTTTCCTCCGTACCTCCGCCTGGTCCGGCTATTCCAGTCACAGATAAGCCAAAATCGGTCCCCGCACGCTTGCGAATTCCTTCTGCCATCGCTTCCGCCACTGGTGCGCTAACAGCTCCATGTTCGAGCAGCAGAATAGGTTCGACGTCGAGGTCCCGCGTCTTCGCATCGTTTGCATAAGCAACCACGCCTTCGATGAAATATTTTGACGAGCCCGGAACGTCAGTGAGCCTCTGAGCAATTAGACCGCCCGTACAACTTTCCGCAACAGACACCGTATAGCCACCAACCGATAGTTTTAATCCCACAACTTCTTCCATAGTTTCGCCCGCGAAAGAGAACACAGCATTTCCCAAACGCTCTTCAATCTCTCCTGATAAACGATCCAGCAACGCGTCGGCTTCCGCTTCAGTCCGGCCACGCGCTGTGAGATGGATCTCTATCTCGCTCTGGTTGAAAAGTATTGTCGTCTGCGGATTATTGTATTGCGTGTAGATAGGCGCGATCTTTTCGTCGACTGCCGACTCGCCCAGTCCGGCCACGCGCAAAAGGCGACGCATAACCCTGAGACTGCCAACTCGCGTGGAGAGTTTCGGGCTCACGTGGGTTTCAAACATCGGCCGCATTTCTCTTGGCGGACCCGGCAACAGGACAATCATGGTCCCTTGATGGTCGATGAACATACCCGGGGCAGTGCCATTCGGATTGGGCAGCACTTCCGCCTCCTCAATCACCATGGCCTGGCGCGAGTTGCGTTCCGGCATTGCTATCCCAAAGCTTTGAAACCGTTGGCGAATGTCTGCGAGAACAGCTTCATCCAGTAACAGTCTGCGGCCCAGAGCGCGGGCCGCAATTTTGCGAGTTATATCGTCTTCAGTTGGACCGAGACCGCCGGTGGTGATCACGACCTTCGAGCGTCGAACGGCGTCCTTGATTGCTTCTTCAAGGCGAGCATCGTCGTCACCGACAATTGTTTTTAGTTTGACTTCAATCCCGAGACGATTGAGTTTCTCGGTGAGCCACAGACTGTTCGTGTCGGTGCGATCTGGCGCCAATAACTCGGAACCGATAGCAATGATTTCGGCTGTTAGGGTTTCAAACAAGCGCGACTCGGTAGGTCAACTCTATTACTGCACGGTAGTATTTTCATCTGCGTAAATATCGTGCAGCACTTCGGAAATTGGTGGCGGCGCCGCAATCGCACTTAACGGGCGTGATGAAGCGAAAGGCTCTTCGCGAGATTCTGCCGCGTGTGCGACGGAAGAAGAAGGTTCACCAATAACGGGAGCCGCGGTTGTTTTTGCGGCGTTGAGGTAATCGCGACTCTCGGCCAGAAACTTAGCGGCACGCTTTCGCCGTGCTCGCTCCAGACTCCGTACAGCGGAGAGCGTTTGCGGCGCTAGTGAGGGTTCATACTCTATTCTTCGCAGCATTGACACATAACGTCGCAATTGAGGCGATGGCGTTGTGCGATGAAGTTCATCGTAGACTTCGTCTTCCATCACACGAGATAGATATTCAACTGTCGCTTCGTAGTTACCGATTCGATAGTAGAGCGCGCCGAGCGCGAAGTAGTGTAGCGGCGGAGAATCCGGCATTAGCTCAAGCGCCCGCTCTCCATTCTCGATTGCTTCTGCAACTTCGAACCCGTACCAGCGTCGTTCTTCGTCACGAAGTATCGCATCCGCCCAAACGTAGAACTCAAAGATGCGTTCGAGTTCACGATTCTCAGACCGCTGGCCGGCAAACCAGATCACAATAGCAACTCCCGTCATGAACAGCATCACTATAGGCGAGACTCCAACCATATCGAGCAGTGCCACAATAACAACCACTGCCACCGCCTTCTGCGCCAGTTTCCTATTGCCCGGGTTCATAACTCCTCCGCTCTGGTTCACTCAGCTACTGCCAAGGCGGCTGACGATCGCGGCGCCAGCCTCCTCTGTAGAGAGTTTTCCTCCAAGATCTCGTGTCGTCTCTTCCGCCGAGATCGCCGCGCGAACGGCCTCTTCAATCATTCGACTTTCCGTCTGGTAGCCGAGGTATTCTAACATCATCGCAGAAGTCAGAATAGCGCCAATCGGATTTGCTATCCCCTTCCCGGCTAAAGGTGGGGCACTCCCGTGCACCGGCTCGAAAAGGGAAACCCTGCCAGGATGAATATTGCCCGAAGCAGCCAGACCAAGACCGCCCTGAATTGCAGCTCCCAAGTCCGTGAGAATGTCACCAAACATGTTATTGCTTACGATGACGTCGTATTGCCCTGGATCCAACACCATGAACATGGCCATTGCATCGACGTATTGATGGTTCGCCTCGATTTCCGCATAAGAGGAGGCAACTTCTTTGAAGACTCGCTGCCATAGATCGCCTCCGAACCTTTGCACATTTGATTTGTCAGCCATTGTCACTCGCCCGCGGCCGTTCGCACGTGCGTATTCAAACGCGGCAACAATGATTCGTTCCACTCCCCGCCGCGTGTTCACTTCTTCCTGGGTGGCAATTTCATCTATGGTCCCCTGCTTCAGAAAACCACCAGCGCCGCAATACGCTCCCTCGGTGTTTTCCCGAAACACGACAAAATCGATGTCTTCGTTCTTTTTGTCTCGCAGGGGCGTCAAGCGCGCATTGAGCAGACGCACCGGACGCAAGTTAATGTAGAGATCCAAGCCGCGACGCATACCCAGGAGTATGTCTTCCGCATGCTTATTTGAGGGGACTCGCGGGTCACCAAACGCACCGGTAAGGATCGCGTCGAACTGGTCCGAAAGCATTTCGAGGCTGCCTTGCGGCAGAGTGACGCCTTCCTTCAGGAACTTTTCCGCGCCCCAGTCGAAGTCAACGAATTCGAGCGGAATATCTCGAGTCTCCTGGAGGCGTCGTATTACACGAACCGACTCGCGGACGACTTCCGGGCCAATCCCATCACCGGGAATTACAGCGATTCTTTTCATAAGTGTCCGACAATTAGAACGGGACACAAAGAACCGGCACGCGCGAACCACGCAGTACCTTCTCCGCCGTTGAGCCAAAAAGGATTTCTTCCGGCGGTGAGGAACGACCTCTAACTCCCATGACAATCATCGGCAGATCAAGATCACGGGCAATCTTTAGAATCTCCACAAAAGGGGCTCCCACCACAATCATTCTTTCGACGTCGACAGCCCCAGTTTCCACGCCATCAAGCATGGAAGTAAAGTTGGACTCCGCCTGGTCCCTGAGACGGTTCCTGATCTCTTCTTCGTTGCCCAACCCGGCCGCAACAGCGTCGTCGACGAAGTGTTGGTCGACAACATGCAAGAGGGTGAGATCGCCTTCCGGCGCAGCCATGGCAATAGCCACCCGCAACGCATTTAATGAGCAGGGTGAAAAGTCTACGGGTACCAGAATCTCAGCAGATGTAAGCATTTTGTTATATTCCTGAAGCTCACTGGGTTTGGCACGACCGCGTGGCCCAAAAAGGTCGTCTCCTAATTTGACGAGAGTGAACCATCCGGACAATGGCACTCAACCGCAGAACAGGAAGCGGTAGCGACCTGGCCGGCTCGCCTCACTCACCTTACAAGTTATTCCCAGGCTTTGAATACATCGGCGTTCATCGGCCCGACTGATGATTCTCCGTTGAGTCTTGCGAACCGGCCAGGTCGCTACCGCTTCCTGTTCTGCGGTTGAGTGCCCACTTCGCCAAACTTGCACCGGATCTGTCACGACCGGTAAACGAACTTTCAAAGTAGGATACTACTTCACCCGGGAGCTTTACTTAGCTTTCTCAGCCAGTCGAGATTCAATCCGAGGCAAACTCGCCAGCACAGTTGCGCCGACAATTCTCATGCTTTGCGCAGACACTTTATCTATGGTGTCGTCTGCCTTATGCCAGTATGGATAACCATTGAGCTGTATGAGATCGACTGAATCAATTCCGGCGCGCAGAAAAGGTTCGTGATCGTCTCCTCCTACTCCTTCGGGCCGATCTACAAAGTACGTCCCGTAACCCAGATCACGTCCTGTTTGCCAGATGATGTCCTGCAGCCATTTTGTGCTCATTGTATCGCGACCCAACTCCAGGTTCTTGTAACCCATCATGTCCAGAAGAATTAATGCACGTGTGCTCGCGAGTTCATTCCTGGCACGCAGTTGCGAAACGTAGTGACGGCTGCCGTAGGTGTTGTCAGGAGCATTCGGTTTACCGCAGTCATCCCAACCTTCACAGAACGCCTCTTCACCGTCGAAAAATACGAGCTTGTAAGTCAGGAGAGGTTTCTCTTTTGCACTACCCAGCACACGTCCGATCTCGAGCAGCGCCGCTACCGAAGCGGCCGGGTCATTGGCGCCTACAAACAACATGTCCTTAAAGTATTTCGTGTCGTAATGACTGGAGATGATTATTGAGTCTTTTGACTCTCCTGGAATCTCTCCAGTGATGTTGACCATTTGCTTCTCGCCCTGCGGCGTCGTTGCATTAAACTGGTCGCTCGAAACTGATAACCCGTAAGATTTCAATTCGTTGATGATGTAATCACGAGTTCGAGTGAGCTCCGAAGTGCCTGGCGGGTGAGGTCCAATCTCGATCTGCTTGCGGACGTGATCCATCGCCCGTTCACCATTGAAGGCGACGACCAACGGGGCTGCAGGCTGCGACTTTGATGTTGAACCACTAGCTATGCCGGCACGTGTGGCTGGTGGTGCTTCGTTTCGCGGACAGCCGGTTAGCAACAGGGGCAAGCTAGCAACAAGCAAAAAGGCGACAATGCGATTGCTCACACTGGGCGCGTGGGTTTTTCGGAGGCAGTTTGTAAAGATACCGGAATCAATCATCTGGCTTTAGTAGTTGTGTCTCAAATTGCTGACGACGGACTATTTGCGCTCTTGGTGTCGATGCTCAGGTGGCTGCTTTTGCTGGCGTTCTTGATCTCGGGCGGACTTCGCTCGCCTGGCAATTGCATCGAGGGCACGTGTGCCAAGCGCCAGAGGCTTTTCCATCGCCGCATCAAACGCTTCAGACATTGTGACAGCCTCGAACTGCAGAAGCATCGCGATTTTCTTGTCAAGACTTAGCTCACTAAACTGCTTGCGGAGATCTGATTGCTGATTCGAATCAGCGTTACTCTGATCTTTAGGCGATGCTGTTTTCACGACTAGTTCTCCCGTTCTCTCAATCATCACCTGACAAGCAAGGCGGTGCGCCCCGGCCAGAACTGCAGTTCCTAATGCCTTGTTTTCCGCCGTTGTGGGGGCCGATAGCAGCTCAATCCCCATTGTCACTAACACCTCACAATCAGGACATTCACCGCTTCCGCTACAGCCGGAACCGAGAGGCACCCCCATTCGTCTGGCTGCGGCTATCAGGTATGTACCTTCAGCCACGAGACCACTAATACCTGAAGGTTGAAATGTGACTAATACACTCATTCCACAAGCGGCGGCGTGTCAGGTTTAGAACAGACCGCCGAGGTTACGAATTACACTCAACGGCCGTTGTAAATTAGCTAGACGAAAGTTACACCCGAACGGGCCTTAAGGCAAAACCTCAACTTAGTATTGGCGTTCGTTCGACTACTCGAGCTCTTCACTCCGAGTAACTATCCACCGATTACGCAGATTGCACAGATTCAATGCAAGCGCCGACTAGACCACCTTAGAAGCAAGCAGAAGCTAACTCATGGCAAATTCGATGAATTGTCAGAATCTGTGTAATCTGCGCAATCGGTGGATAGTCTGTTTTAGTGAGGAACTTGAGTAATAAGGCGACGTTAACTTATCGAAAGCCCCGACCGCTTGCCGTGCGGACTTTGGGTTGAAAACCAGTATCACTATTTGCTTTCAGCTTTCTTGCTCGCCGGCATTCGGCACAGATGCCGATAATTCTTAATAAGTGCTGGCTGATTTCGAATCTGTGCTTTGCCGCCATGGCATCTTGCAAAGCTTCAAGTTCAGCCGAGTAGAATTCGATTATCTTGCCACACTCAGAACAGATCATGTGGTCATGATGTTCGTGCTTATAGTTGTGTTCGTAGTGAGTACGACCGTCGCCAAAACGAACCTCACGCGCGAGTCCCGCTTCGGTCAGGAGCTTGAGGGTGCGATAGACCGTAGTTTGGCCCACACTCGCGTCTTGTTCCTGTACCAGGCGATACAGGTCCTCATTAGATAGGTGTCTCTCAGTGCGGAGAAAAACGTCCAGAATAAGGTCGCGCTGTGCAGTGCGCTTTAATCCTTTCTTCTGGATGTGGTTGAGAAATACTTCCTGTTCTTCACTCATTGGCTGTTTGTTATTCATGGAGTAAGGGAATTCTAACATCAGGCTGAAGTGGACGGAAGACTTGCGGGGTTGGAAGATTGGTTGGAAGACTTGGGGGTTGGAAGACTTGCGGGGTTGGAAGATTGGTTGGAAGACTTGGGGGTTGGAAGACTTGCGGAGTAAAGGAACTTTTGAGCGAATCGGTCAAGCTCGAACTCTCTCAGGTTGGGAAGGCGGACCCTGTCCCCGCCGGCTCGCTATACTCAACCTGGAACTTGTGGTTTCGCTGGACTCAACCTGGGACTTTGTTTTGCCTGGGTCTGTTTGTTGGCTCAACAGTTAGCATGCTATTTTGGCGTGCGGGCCGGGGTGGCGGAATGGCAGACGCTGCGGACTTAAAATCCGTTGTCCGTAAGGACGTGCGGGTTCGACTCCCGCCCTCGGCACCAATCGTGTCAATAGATTACAAAGACTCATCATTTTAGTCTGAATTCGCGCAACGGAGTTTTCTCCGTTGCGCACTTCATTTTGATTGAATTTATTGAGGATATCGTCGACTTGTAGTCCGTCTTAACTCCCTCATCGATCTGATCTCGACTCAACTACTTCTGAGCCTACACAAGCGTCCGCAAAAACAATGGACAGTTCTTCACATTGAACGGTACAGGACTTCTTTAACTTGCCTGGGCGCGCCGCTGAATCGCAAGTTGCGGTTTCCTTGTGCTGCTGGTTAGGCGTAAAATCCGCCTTAGTCTTAGGCCATGGTGAGGTAGAAAAAATGAAACGCTGCATCAAGGGTCTTGCAACTGCATTGTTAAGTTTTTCGTTGCTCAGTTCAACCGTCGTTTTCGGCCAGACGCTCAAGCCTACCTATCTGTCCGAGATGCCGGCTCCCGCGCGCATCCTAAGCGAGATCAAGGGAAAGGATGCCGAAGATACCATCGAACGCCAAATGGGTGCATTCCAGGCGTTAATCAAAATGATCGACGACATGGCATGGGGATTTGAAAAACGTTACTTGGACGGACCAAAGGACGCTACGCCCGATGAGTATCGGATCAAGCTCGCGTACGGATATGCTTATGCCGACCTCTGGCACAAGGCCACCAGGAAGGAAGAACACCTTTACGATCATGATCGCGTACTTCTTGGCGAGTTGCTTACCAAGCTGTTTTCGCAGAGTTTCCGCGACCTTTATGCCAAATCCAACGCCAAGGCAGCGGAGTACTACAAAGCATACCGGGAGAAGAATTCAGGTGTCGTGCTCAGTGTTGGGCCAGCGGCTCCGAAGGACGAGTTTCATGAAGCGTGCGCGGCAAAGGGCTTGGATGACTTCACGTGCATGATGCAGCAAATGATGAAAGGAGTGATGAATGTTGCGGATAAAATGTCCGGGCCGGTGGTGCCCGGCCTGCGAATGAATGGAAGATACCAAAGCGGAAACTTCAGTATGCGCCTTGACCCCGAGGGTACCGCAGTGGTGCACTGCGGCGATGTATTTCTTCTTTCGAGCTACAAGGTTGAACGTAAGAATAATCAGATTGCTCTTCGCTTAACCAACGAAAAGGAGCCATTCACGCTGGCGCTGAAATCCGACGGAACTACTTTGGGAGGACCGCCGACGGTCGCGATACACGGACACGCTCCGGGTGGTTCGACGACAACTACGACTGCGGGTTCAACGCGAGAGGTGCAAACGACAACAACCACTGAGATGAATGCAAGGGATCTGCAGGCATCGGGCCGGGCGCAGGAAGCAACGCAAACCGGTAATCAGACCTATGCGGTCAAGGATACAACGACGTCGACCGAATATACGCCGCCGACCACTACTACCGTCCCCGTTTGGCCTGCCAAAACCGCGCAATGTAGATTAGGCGTGTTGCCCGTTCTTCCTGAAAGGCCCAGCGAGCCCTCGAAGAAGGCCGGCGGAATGGAAGATTTTATTGACAAAATCATGCCTACGTACGGCAAAGTCCCCAACGGACTGCGAATGCAAGGCACCTATTATGGCGAGGGCGGAGCCAGCATCGAGTTTCTGCCTGACAAGGCAATTGTTGCTTGTCATCAAACGCTGGTTGAGCATCCTTACACCGTTGCTTCTAGAGCTGGCCAAGTGCTTGTCAATTTGGAAAGCAATGGCGGTGCGCAAACATTTACACTTACACCTGAGGGAACACTTGCTGGCGATAGTGCCAGAGTCACGTTAAATGGGCGAAGGAAAACCGGAGAGAACCAGCTTGGCGATCCTACGTATGCGCCCAGTTCGGACGCTTGCAGCTACGGCGTTTTGTCTCCGCGAGGCGCAAGTCAAAATTCGGCTAACACCGCTTCTGCTTCTAATACGGTTTCACCTTCGCCGACCGCAAATATTACGGCCACGCTGCCAAAGACTACACCTGCAGCCGGCACCGGTTCATTGTCGATCGCGGGGAACTTTGCCGGGCCTTCATCCAACCTTTTCGCGAGTAAACCAGTTCTCTTTCTTAAGGCGAGCGGTGAAGATATTCTGCGAAGAGAGGGTTTTGTCAGCCCTCCGGGCGCGGCTGTCAAATCTTCGATAGCCGTTTGGACCGCAGCCTGTGACGCAAAGGACATGGCAACATGTAAGAAAGGGGCACAGGCGCTTGCAAATGAGCGTGTCAATGCGGTCACGCTCACAGCAAATGGACAGGCAGCCTTTGCCAAGGTTCCAGTCGGAACTTATTGGGTGTTGACAGATTTTCGCTATAACAATAAACATTACGTCTGGAATTTGAGGATCGATGTCAGGCCTGGATCGAATGCCGTTAGTCTCGATCAGAACAATACGTTTATAGTTTTTTGAGGATTCGAACGGAGGTTTGAAAAAGGGGGGATTGGTTGAATTGCAGGACGAATTCGTCTTGCCGGGTCTGCGGGATGAGTACATGAACCAGTTTTAAGCGCGCCGCTGATTTCGCCAAGCGCACTCGTCTTGAAAACTCTGCATCATGCGTGAAGCAAAGATCGTAATTTGAAGCGGCCATTGTTAGAGCGTTCCGTTATCGATTCCCGCTAATTGCAACGACTTTAAAATCCGTTGTCCGTAAGGACGTGCGGGTTCGACTCCCGCCCTCGGCACCAATCATTTCAATAACTTACAGTCAATCATCATCTGACGATGGACCAGCGCAACGGAGTTATCTCCGTTGCGCGCTCGATTTTGGTCAGAATCGTTGAGAAAAATCTCATTGGCAGGACATCCAGAGTAGCCCCATCCCAATCACACGATAGTTGAATAGTGCCGCTCGCGGTCCTGTCGCCCGCCAGGTAGATCTTTCAAATTAGGCCGCATGCACGCGACTTGATGTTTCCGCTTTTGGCGCGGTGGCATGTGCTTCTACGGCTACGCCATGTCTAAAGACAAGTTCACCTCCCAAGTATCCGGCGATCGCTAAGCCTATCACCCCAATTAATGAAAGAATGATCGGTAGCATTGGCATGCCGGCTATCCACTTGGCTCCGCTCGTGGTCCGCAGGTAAAAGCTGACAATGAAAATGACCAAGCCAATGATGTTCACCCGCGCATGCCAGTTCGCAACTTTTACCGCTGCGCGATCAGTCAACGTGGCCCAGTCAATCAACCCGGGAACTGCTGCGGCCGCCGCGCCGATAATTCCTCCGAGCAGCGTGTAGAACGCAATGTAGTTTTCCCATACGGGATTGCCACGCCACAGATAGATCACATCGGCGATCAATGAGAAAACCAAAAGCCCAATAGGAAATGGAATCAGCATCGGATGAATTGGGTGTCCTCCAATACTCGCTCTGCTAGCCATAACATCACCTCCCAATTGCAAATTATTTCTCTCTTGCTCCCTGCGATCTGAAATCAATTAGTCAAACTTGTTTGGGAACTGGTTAATGATTCCCATGCTTAGTCCGTCCGCCATATGGAGAATCTGTTGATGCACGGCGTCGTAAGCCGCGACATCACCAGTCCAATCGCCGTGGAGCCTGGCTACGAGTTCCTTGGTCAGATTGAGATGATCGTGCATCATCGATCTCATCTCAGCCTGCGGCCAGTTCTTGGGATTAGCGCCGCTCAGAAAATCAGCAACTGAAGACTCTGGTCCACGTAATGTGATCCTCCCAGAGTGTTCGCATAGCATCATGAAGCGCCATTCGCTTCGACCATTCATGCTCATCTCTTGAAGATGCAGCCGAACTCGAATTCGGCATGAATGACACAGAACAAATTAAAAGCACTATAAGAACTAAATTCGTGAGTTGCCGGTTCATCTTTTACCTGCTTGTTCTAATTCGTTTCAATCTTTCTCGGCTTTCGCAATGCAATGGCGCGCGCGTGTTCTCGGCTAGCTCCGTTTAGCCGTTTGGCCAACGAACCTATCCTTCAAAGAGGCTTCTTTAGGGAACTCTTAATTGGAGGGAACGCCCTTAGGGTAAGCCCTAAAAATGAAATTGTAAAGCGCCGGATCTTTAGGAAATATCAAAAATTTGTGTCATTCTGAATGGTCTGCAACCTGATATAATCCTCGGCGTTCCCTCAATATTAGACCCTGAACGAAGACAAACTCTCCTAGGAACTTGGACGCGACGATGACTGTACCTTCAGGTTACAAAGGACTGCGATTTCCGTGTGAGTGTGTTTCATCAAGGCCGGGTGGCTACAGCGATCCCTGGGCCGGGATCACCAAGAACAAATTATTGCCAAACGGAACCAAGGAAGAGATTCTCAATATTCTGTCCCAGGGACCAAACACTATTACCCAAATCGCAGAGGAACTCGATCTTTCTCCTCCCAGCGTCCACACGCATGTGAGCGACATGGTGCGCAGTGAGCTTTTGCGCGAGGCGGTCGAATGGGAAAAAGCCCATCCGGCCGAACGCTACTACGAGCCAAACTTTCCGGTAATCAAGGATGACGAGGCGAAAGAGCTTTGCAAGTTATGCGACAGTCTGGCCGGGACAGTCGCGGACCTTTTCAAGAAGCAAAGGCGCAAGTTGGAAAAAGCTTTTCGTGAAACGCCGCTTTCGGATCGCGGATGGACTTTCGCGGACGTCGCGCAGTTCGTTTTTGCAAGTGTGCAGAGGCGTGCACGCGAACAACTGGAAAAAGATGGCTTGCTGGCTCCTGCCAAGCCACACCGGAATGGCGTCGACTGGGTGTTCTGGGCTGAGGAGTCTGGCAGCAATGGTAAGGGCTAGTCTTGTCTAGTTGACGACTAAAGTTTGGCAATGACATCGGATAGCTAATCGTGGTTCAATCGATCAAGTTGAAAGAATAGTTAACGACGAGAAGATCGGTTGTGAGTTTGAACGACTCAACAGCTATCTCTTTGTCCCTCCTGACGACTCAAAGAAAATCCTCGAGCGCGAGCTCAAAGCAGCGCATCGCGCGGGCTTGAATGATCTTGAAATCGTTGACCGAGACCTCGGGTACTCGGCACGCATCGTGCTGAACCGAAGGACCTATGGAGTAAACTGGAGTCACCCCAAAGTTCCAAACTTCGTTGGCGACAATGTTGAGATAGAAATCAACTTGATCACGAAGGCGATCGACTTTCAGTAGGTCTCTTGCTACATGGTAACAAAGGACAGCCCAATAATGTCAGCTGAAACAAAGATTAGAAGTCTAGTTTGCGTCGCATTGTGCTTAGGAGTCCTTGTCTGTGTAACAACGGCAAGTCGCGACTCAAAGGTCACAGCAAGCGGCGACGGGCAACAGACTAGATTCGCGAACATAGCCGTCGTCGATCTTTCCCCAGACGACTGGCGGGAGAATTTCAGCGCCAGAGATCTCTCCAGGTTTCCCCAGGGTGCGCAAGTTGAAAAGACAGTCGATCAGACTGGCAAGAACATACAAGTCCTCAAGGGCCTGCCCCAATCGCATCTTTTCCTCGTGATGAATTTTGTCGCCACGTCGCTGGGCGAGAAGTGCAACTTCTGTCACGTCGAGCAAGGCAAGGATCCTAAGACCGGATTCACTAAGTGGGTTTGGGAAAGTGATGACAAGCCGGAGAAGCAAACCGCTCGCCGGATGATGCAGATGGTGTTGTCTATCAAAGCAAATGACAAAGTTGACTTCAGAGAGAACGAAGTGACCTGTTACACCTGTCACCGCGGACAGCGGCACCCGGTCGGTCTTCCTTCCATGCCGCTGACCCGTTCGGGTCATGAGACGGGGCCGAACGACCCGGTTCCCACCGCGCGGCCTACTCTACCCTCAATGGAGCAGATCTTCAGTAAGTACGTCACGGCCGTGGGTGGTAGCGCAGCGACTGCCACGAAAACACTTGTGCCGAAGGGCAAGCGCGTGGCCTCGCAGGATCGCAATTGGCCGAATGAGATCATTATGGCTGGTCCCGACAAATTCCTGATCATCGCGACCACGCCACAAGGCACAATCCGTCAGGTCGTCAACGGCGACAAAGGTTGGGTAGTGAACGGAACTAACGTGAGAAGCCTGACGCCGGCGGAAGCGGTCGAGGCTAGAGGTAGTTGGGAAGAACTCTTCAACGTTGTCAAAGTGAAGCCGTCCCAGGGCATGAGACTTGGCGGAATGCAAAAGGTGGGTGAGCGCGACGCTTACGTTGTTGAGAAAGTCACTGAGACCAGGACTGAACGTCATTACTTCGACTCGCAAACAGGCCTGCTATTGAGAAAGATGACGATTAATAAAACAGTGCTAATGCCATTTCCCGAACAAATCGACTTTGAGGATTACCGCGACGTGGACGGTGTGAAAGTTCCGTTCACGATCCACTACTCAGCGATCGACACCTTCAATAGTTGGACTCGGACATTCACCGACATAAAACGCAACGCTGCGGTTGAGGATACCTTATTCGCCGCTCCTCCGAAATAAAGAGAATCGACTACCGGATGAGGAAAAGGCCTTTTTGATAAGGAACCTCTCGATAGTCTTGTACAGCAAACCAGTTTGCGCCTCGAAGTACAACTTTCCGACATCGCCGGTTGGCGGAGCGCCGCTTTCATATACCTTACCAATGAGGCAAACATGGGGCTAAGATGGTGACACTTTCAACTAACCTTTCTTTTGAATTGGAGCACAGCACCTCAGCAATATCGATGAGCTGGGGACTAAAAAGGTCAGCCGCACGATTGTACCTTGGCCCAATCTGCTTTCAATCTGGAGCAGTCCGCTTGAAGAAGCGGTACAATCTTGATGACGTGGGTCTGACGCGCAAGGTTTACGAACGGATGGTGGCGAGCTTTGGAAGATTGACTCTAAGCCATGCACTGCCCAAACTGCGGAAAACCTTCTGATACGGAGCAACAGTTCTGCCGTGCCTGTGGCATGAGCCTGGAGACTGTCGGCAAACTAGTCGCCCAATACTCATCGTCGCCTCTCGAGAAACAAAAGAAAATTGACACGACTGAACCCGAACAAGCAATGGTTCGAACGATGTTCAACTGGCTTATGTTGGGGATGATTGTGATCGGCGTTGGCATCGCTATGTTGGTCGTGAACAAATATTTTGACCTAGGTAAGTGGTTCAGTCTGGTGTCTGCCTCTTTACTGCTCGGAGGCACTACCATTGCAACCGCCGGCGTGCTCAATGCCATCAGGCAAGGCGTGAGAGTTTCGGGCTGGCAGCCTAATGATCAGATCTCACGATCACTTGAGCCGAAGCTTCTTCGCACTAATCCAATTCCTGCTTCAGTCCCGAGCATTACCGAACGAACAACCCAACTGATTCCCGCAGACGATGCTCGCACAAATAATACGATAGATAGCATCCGTTGACCGTAAGGTCGTGCGGGTTCGACTCCCGCCCTCAGCACCAATCATATTAATAACTTACAGATCCTCTTTGTTTCAGTTGAATTCGCGCAACGGAGTAAACTCCGCAGCGCTGGTTATTTGATTCGATTTCCTAAGCAAAATCGAACCCAGACCCGTTCGCACTAGCCCCATCTCAAACGTATGCTTCACCGGAGTGCGATTAGGTCAATAGAGTCAGGTTTTGGGATCAATCAGCAGGAGAACTGACGCTCGCCTAAAGCTAGCATGCGTAGCCCCGGTTTCTTCTCGGTGGTCGCCACGCAAGTATTCTACCTAAGAACACTCTCGAATCGGCACCTAGCGACTGCTTGGCGCTGGCTTCATCTGGTCGTTTTGCATTACGAGATGCTCAACAATAAATAAGTGGCGCAAACTAGAGACTCTGCGTTGTCTGCCCGAGCTGCTTCGGATTCCGGTACTTCGCAGGTGGCCTGCCCATCATAACCATGTCCTTACCGAAGCGCATCGCGGCATCATTAGTCTTTCCGTCACGGCCTCGCATCTGCGCACCGTATTTACGGAAACCGAAGGCATTGCTTAAGAATTTCGGCGCGGCGTCAACGTCTTGGTAGTAGAGATAAGCTGTGATGGCCATCACTATGCTCCTTGGTTTCATTTGTGTGGAATGGAAAATAGCGAAGCGTCGATGTAATGAACTCAATCCATAACTGGTCGATCAGATTACAGTTCGATCTTGTATCCATCTGGATCGGTAACGTAAGCAAATGGCAGCCCCGGCGTGAACTCGCCCTGTTTTACCAGGGCACCGGCGGCGGCGATGACCTGGCTGATTGCGTTTTCGAGATCAGATTTGTTCTGCAACTGAAAACCGAAATGAAGTATGCCGCCGCCTGCGTCTCTTCATCGGTCTGCTCCTTCAACTGTTGGTTGATGCCCCACTCAAGACCGAACGGATCGACAAGCTTTCCGTAACGCGCGCCCCAGAACATATCCTGCACCGGCATTAGCATCCGCGCTCCGTGGGCAACCGCCCGTTCCGCAATGGTGTCCGCGTCGTCGGTATGCAAGGTAATGCGCACGCACGTGCCACCAAGAGTCTGTGGCATCTTGCAGGTGCCGCCTTCTTTCTCCGAAAACTCGTCACTGACAAGCATTCTGAGGTTCAAGTACAACTCCGACAAGAAACAATCAGCCAGCGGCTGTAGGGACGCAGCGAACGGCGCGCGACGACTCGAAAAGTAGGACGGGATGGGTACGCCGTTTCCGCGCTCCGGTCAAATTTGTTCGGCGGGGTGAGATAGGAAAGGAGCAACAAGACACTTCATCGACGTGTTCAACGCCACCTATTTAATTCCTTTGTTTCCACGCCGTGTCCGCAGCCTTAACCAACTGCTTGACAGCCGCACGATCGAGATCCGACTCCGTGCACAGTTGTATATGCCTATGAACCTTACCGCTCCCTTCAAGCAGGCCATTTGGATCCGCGAGTTCCGCTCCACGAACGAGCCCGAGTTTCACCCCCGGACTTGCTCAGGATCAGCGTGCAAACCATGCCGCGATAGCCCGGGCCGTAGCCGTAGGCCAATGCCGGCGCCGACGAGGATGCGCCCTCTTGGACTCCAGGTAACAACTTCAGAAGCAGGCCGCGTGCTCTTTGAGCCAACGCTTGCACATCAGGAGGATAGGATCCCAAGAGCTTCTCAACGGAACGAGACTTCTTCATTTCTCTTCGACGGTCTTCTCCCGGTTCGCGATTTTCTTGAAGTGTGCTCTAACGGCTCGGACAAGGTGCGAAGCCGCGCCCTTTCGCCTTCGCGGCCTTATTCTAGTCATCTTGAAAATGTAACTCAGACCTATCATCAAACTAACTTGAATAATCGCACCTCGTCGCTTTCGGTCATGCCAGCCCGGGAGTCGCGCGCACATGGGCACATGAATCATTGGCAATCTGAATACAGTCCAACGACGAGTTGTTAGGCGGCGTCCGTGTTGTGCGGCGCAAGCGGCGCTCCGCTCAGTCTGCGGCCGGGCGACCCCCGAAGCAGACGATATAGCCATCGGGGTCCTCGACGTAGAAGTCCTTCGTGCCCCACGGAGTCGCCGTAAGCGGCTTGATGATCGTTGCGCCGTTCGCTCTGCACTGCGCATAGAACGCTTCGATGCCCTCAACACCGGCCGCGGCGTCTAGATGCTCGTTTGCACGCCGGTATCGGCGCTCGTCGTCGTTCTTGGGCGCTTCCTTCAGGTGGAGCTCCAGCCCGTCCAGCTGACCAATCGCGTAAAACCCGTTCCACGGCTCGCCGAATGTGAAGCCGAGCTTCTGGTAGTAGGTGATCGAGCGGGCAAGGTCGTCGACCAGGAACTGTGGAGCGAGGGATGTCACCCGCGGCTTCGTCTTGTTGGTAGTCATGAGTGTCCGTGTTCAGTAATGTGATGCTGCCTAACGGTTGAGTTGACCGGGTGCGGCGATTCATTCCAACTGCCGAATCAAACAATCAAGTTAAGAAAACGCTATCCGCGCTCCGGTCCAACGATTTGTTACAGAATTGTGTGGCGGCTTCCTCTTCCGTCACGCTCCCCTTCGCACAACGCGCCACACTAATTCTTAATACGTTATGCGCGGGCACTCGGAATCAGCTTGTACCTGAACATTATGTTGCCGATGTCCCGGATCCGATCTAAAACAGTCCTATACACCCACGTATAGTGATCGCTTGCCCAAAACTCCATCACCTGTTTAGCTCGCAACTCTCCGAGTAATTCTCTATCGGCTCGATACTCCAGGCAATTGACGAGCAGATGTAGATAGGTGGATTCCTCATCTTCTGCCCCGTTAGGAAAGCCGACTGGCACTTTTGGAAATAGTGCCCGTAGGTCTTTCATAGCTTCCTTCGTCTCTTTATCATTTTGCACTAAGAACCAGTGAAGTTGTTCATGGACGAAAGTTGAAAGGAGTAAGTCATCGTCCTTTAGATGCCGCGTATGCAAAGTGAGAATCGGGTGGCTGTGGGGGATCGCCTTTTCATCAATCAGAATTGACTTGGTGAATATCCACTTCGACAGGTCATACGTCTTAAGGAGCCTTTGCAATTGATCTCTTGTCTGGATTTCTCCCGCGCTCCCATTCTTAAGGGAGATGTCAATTTTGTCTTGAGCGTATGACGTGATGGTCAGTAGTACGATTGTGACTGGCAAGAAAAGGGTTTTGTTCATCAATTCCCTCATTACGCTAGATTCAGAGTGCGAAGCGCCTAACTAGATATTGGACCACGCGGTGTGGCCTAAGTACGAATTAAGCGTCTGATGCTCCGCGCAGAACTGCCTCAATTCGATGGTTAAAAAGCATGGATGAATGGCAACGCCTGCGTTGATCGACAATTGCATAAGGGTCCTAAACTTCTTCGAGTGTGAGCGGGCGAGGTTGCTTTCCATCAATATCCTTGAACCCATATTCCGGTGCCAATGCTGCCGCGATCAGCACATTACCTGTTTTCTGAACGATGTTTGAGTCATGAGCCATGGCGGCAACCGCTCGACCGATGAACTGCGGCGATTCAGAATTGCTTAGGTCTAAAAAGGACGCCGCTTCCATTACCTTTTCGGTTCTCACGAGTCCCGGGTACAACGAGACTGCCGCAACGTCGTACTCGCGTAATTCATGAGCCATATCAATGGTCAAC
>Ga0070708_100000708_pt1 | contig 25354 bp, 25 predicted proteins | sample KBSK5503metaG_FD_65469 | JGI IMG/M metagenome (GOLD analysis project Ga0070708, IMG submission 65469) | Corn, switchgrass and miscanthus rhizosphere microbial communities from Kellogg Biological Station, Michigan, USA - KBS K5-50-3 metaG | ecosystem: Host-associated > Plants > Roots >... | reverse complement strand
CCTCGACGCCGGCGAGCTGGCCGGCCTGGAAAAGCTGGAGCGGGCCGGCACCGAGGTCGAAGTGCGGGCCGTCCCCACCGAGCCGCCGGTGCGCCTCGCCGATCTCAAAGCGCGCTTCGCGGCAGCCTGACCGGGTGTAGAAAGATCCGATGCTCCCGCTTCCGCCCCGCGGCGCGCCGCAGCTGTTCCTCCTCGCGGCCATCGCGGCGCTCGTCGGCGGTCTCTCCGCGCTGGATCGCAAGGGCGCCCTCCAGCTGATGCTCTCGCGCCCCATCGTGCTGGCGCCGATGCTGGGCTGGGCGCTCGGTGACGCGCAGGGCGGGCTGCTCCTCGGCATCCCCCTGGAGCTGCTCTTCCTCGGGGGCGTCAACCTGGGCGGGAACCTGCCCGACAACGAGTCGCTGCTGGCGGGCGCGCTCACCGCGACGGTGGTGCCGGCGGGACTGGCGGCTGGAACGGGGGTCGACGCGCCTCTCGCCGCGCTGGGCCTCGCGCTGCTGCTGCCGCTGGCGCTGTTCGGCCGTCGTCTCGAGCGCGCGTCCGAGGAGCGCAATATCGAGCTGATGCAGCAGGCGCTGGAGCGGGCCGAGCGCGGTGATCCCACTGCCGCCCGCCTGAACTTGCGCGGGCTGCTCTTGCCCTTCGGGGCGGCGGCCGGCATCTGCGCCCTGGCGGTGCTCGCCTCCCCGATGCTCGCGCTGGCTCGCAGCCTCTGCCGGGGCGCGCAGCTCGCGGCCCTCGAGGGAGCGTGGCATGCCGTCTGGGCAGTGGCGGGAGCGTGCGCCATCCGGGCCATCCGCGATCCCCGCGCTCCTGCGCTGGCGGCGGCCTGCGCCGTCACCGTCATCGCCATCACGGCCGTTGCCCGGGGGCTGTGGTGATCCCCGCGGCCAAGGTCGTCCACTCGCTGCGCCGGGTCTCCAAGCCGGCGCTGGCGCGGGTCTTCCTCCGCTCCTTGTTCCTGCAGGCGGCCTGGAACCCGCGCGGGATGCAGAACCTCGGATTCGCCCACGCCATCACGCCGGCGCTCGAGGAGCTGTACCCGGATCCGGCGGAACGGGCGAAGGCGGTCGCCCGCCATCTGGAGTTCTTCAACTGCCATCCCTACCTGGCGGCGGCGATCCTGGGGGGCGCGGTGCGGCTGGAAGAGCGGGTCGCCGCCGGCGAGGCGCCCCCGGAGGTGGTCTCCCGATTCAAGCGGGCCTTGGGTCCGCCCTTCGCCGCGCTCGGGGATGGGTTCTTCTGGCTCGCGCTGCGTCCGGTGGCGGCGCTGGCCGCGGCGGCGACGGAGCCGTTCCTCGGGCTGGGCTGCGTGCTGGTCTTCGTCCTCCTCTACAACGCCGTGCACCTGCCCGCCCGCATCTGGCTGTTCGCGACCGGCTACGCGCGCGCCGAGGGCGTGGTGGAGGCGGTGGCCCGAGCGCACCTGGCCAGCGGAACGCCGCTCCTCAAGGCCGCGGGGGCGGCGCTGGCGGGCGCGCTGGCGGCGCGCGGCGTCCTGGCGGCCGGAGTTCCGGGGCGTCCGTACCACGCGCTCCTGGTCGCGACCACGATGGTCGTCGCCTGGGTCGTCCTGCCGCGGCTGGGAGCGACGCGGGCGGTCTACGGGGCGCTCCTGCTGGGGCTCGTCCTTGGAGCGAGGTTCGTCTAGGCGCGGCCGCCGAAGGCGGCTTAGCGCCTAACGCTTGAGAATGATCACTCGGCAGTCGGTTATGAGATGTGTTCTACCCGCGGCCGCTCAGGGGCTACGCAGGAGGATGATCATCCGGTAGTCAGTTATGAGATGTGTTCCAGGAACGAGAGGGGCATGGTGGACGAGACGGTCGAGAGGGTCTGCACGGTGCGCAACAAGATGGGCCTGCACGCGCGGCCCGCGGCGCAGATCGTCCAGGCCGCGAACCGCTTTCCCTGCGACGTGACCCTGGAGAGGGACGGGCAGCCGGTGAACGGCAAGAGCATCATGGGCGTCCTGATGCTGGCGGCGCCTCTCGGTACCACCGTGACTCTGAGGACCGAAGGCGAGCAGGCGCGTCAGTGCGCGGACGCCATCGCCGAGCTGTTCGAGAAGGGGTTCAACGAAGAGCTCGGCTGAGCTCGCTCAGTGCGTTGGAGGCAGGATGGTCGTCTGCTGGCGGCGCGCCTCGGCCTCGGGGGTGAGCGGCGGTTCGGAGAGGCGATCCCCGTTGCTCCCGCGCCTCCACAGCCGCAGCTCCTGGGAGAAGGGCACGCCGCTCGAGCGGCTCGCCGCCGCGGCCGAGGCGAGCAAGGATCCCACCAGGGCGAGCAAGACGCCGCCGGTAGCGGAGATGGCGATCAAGGGTCCGTTCCCGGTGGTCGCAACCAGCGCCGCCGTCTGCCCGCGCGTTCCCTTTCCCACGGCCGTGTTGCGGACCGGAGTGCGGGTGAACGCGGCGACTCCCGCGGCGAAGAGCGCGATGAAACCGGCGAGGAGCAAGGACATTCCCCAGGAGACCAGGCCGTGGACGAGGCTCTCGGTGCGGCGGCGCTCTCCGGCGAGCCGGACCACTGCGAACGCGCCGATGAAGGCCGATACGGCCGCGCTCAGGGCTCCCCAGATCGCCGCTCCCGCGTTGGAAGCGACCGGCCGCGACGCGAACGGGTCGATGACGGAGAGGCCGAGGATCATCCCGATCAGCGAGAGCAGGAGCATCGCTCCCCAGCCGATGAGGGTACCGGCGAAGAGCGCGCTCCAGTCGAGCCGTACGGGTTGATCGCGCCCGGCGCCCGCCGCGCTGCCGGCGCTCACGCTCCTGTCGATGGCTGCCATTGCGATTCTCCTGGTCGGACGGACCGCGAACACGGTGGGGTCCAGCCGGACGAGGAAACAAGACACTGGCGTGCGTGGGCTATCCGCCTTGCCGCGCGAGCAGGCGGCGGATGTTGCCCTGATGCCGCAGCACGATCACGAGCGCCACCCCGCCGAGGCCGTAGAGCGCGGGGCGGTCGGCCGTGAGCAGGGCGACGCCGAGCGCAACCGCTACTCCAGCGAGGGATCCGACGCTGGAGATGCGCAGCAGCTTGTAGAGCACCAGCCAGGTCGCCGCGCCGGCGACCGCGGCGGCTGGGGCGAGGGCGAGCGACACGCCGAGCCCGGTCGCCACCCCTTTGCCCCCGCGAAAGCCGAGCCAGACCGGGTAGCAATGTCCGACGACTGCCGCGATGGCGCAGATCGAGGGGAGGAGTTGCGCCCCCGGTTGCAGGCGCGCCGCGAGCATCACGGGGACGAACCCCTTGATCGCGTCGAGGATCAGGGTGGCGATGGCGGCCGGTCTGCCGGCGGCGCGGGCGACGTTGGTGGCCCCGATGTTTCCCGAACCGACGGCGCGGACGTCGCCGCCCGTGACCGCCTTCGCGATGAACAGGCCGAAGGGGATCGAGCCGCAAACATAGGCTGCGGCGATCCACACCCAACTCATGGAGCGCCCCAGAGGGCGACGAACAGCCAGTTGGCGGCGAGCGCGCTCCCCGCTACCCAGCGCGTCTGCCGGGTGATCTCGAGCGCGGGCGCGTACGGCAAGCCGGCGAGACGCAGCGCCGTCCAGAGGACGTGCGCGGCGCAGGCCAGCGCGAGCACCGTACCGAGAGGGCTGTGCGAGATCGCCAGGCCGAGCTCGCCGCGGACGGCGAAGTGGAACGCGCGGGTGCATCCGCATCCGGGGCACGGCCATCCGGTGGCTGCCCTGAACGGGCACCACAGGACCGACAGCGGCGGCGCGTCGAGCGGGAAGACGGCCGCCGCTCCCAGCAGCAAGATCGACACGCCGGCGAGCGCCAGCGCGTGCACCGACGGCCGCCCGGCGCGCGCGATCATGGCTGCGCCAGGCGCCGCCAGGCCATGGCGAACGATCCTGCCGCGAGGAACAAGACGCAGCAGAGGAGGAGATACGGAGCGACCACGGCGGCCGCCGCCGCGCCGCCCGAGATCCGGTGCGTGACCTTGAGGCCGATGGAGGTCAGCACGATGGTCCAGAGGAGCGCGACGATCGATCCGCAACCGGGCACGGCGAGGAACACCATGGGCGCGCAGGCGTAAGCGCAGGCGGCGAACGTCGCCGGGAATCCCCGCTTGGCCTGACCCATCAGCGCCGCGACCGCGTGCGTGAGGGCGGCGCTGACGTACAGGAAGAGGAGAGACAGGACCGGCGTGAGCAGGACCATCCCCAGCAACCCGACCGGAGATGTGCGCTCGAGCAGCGCATCGATCCTGCGTTGCAAGTCGGGGTCGCTGGCGATTCCCGCCAAGGATTCGCGGAGACGGTCCCCCATCATGGAGCGGAGCGGCGCCTCCAGAAGCTCGCCGATGGCCCAGAAGACTGACGTGGTGAGGAGCGCGAAGCCGAGCTGTGAGGCACCCTTGTCGAGCCGGGCGGCGGCGAACAGGGCGCCGGGCTCGAAGAGCGCCTGCTGAACGGTCCGCCCCCAGCCCGTCCACCAACCCAGCTCGTCGCGGCGCTCCCAGGGGGTGCCCGGCGGGGTGTCCGATCCCCCGGATCCGGCAACCTGCGCCGGCGAGACCTCGGGAACCACCAAGGATTGGCCACAGACTGGACACGATTGGCGCCCCGGGCGGTCCGTGCTGAAGGTCTTGAGGCAGCTCGGACAACGTGCGAGCACAGCGCCTTCTAGCACGTCCGATGCGCGACAACCCGTGCGGCCGGGATGCTTCCATGGCGACTGCACGATGCCTACCTCTGCGAAGCAGCCGGGGACTTCCCGGCGCCTGATGCGGTGCTTCCCGACGAGGCGCCGCGAAACCCCCTCTAGGAGGCGATCCAATGAAGTACGCATATGGTCTCGCGCTCGCGGCCGCGCTGGTGTTCGGCTGCAGCAGCAGCAGTAAGAGCACCCGCACGGCGTCGTCGAGCGACACGGGCACGACGCAATCCGGCTCGGTCTCGGGCACCGGCTCGACCGCCGGCACGCAGGGGAGCACCACCCAGGGCACCGCAACCCCGAACGCCGGGACGACTTCGAGCACTGCGACCGGGACCGACACCAACACGCAGGGCTCCATGAGCAACCAGCCTTCGAGCAGCACGGCCACCGCCGACAACCAGCCGGGCAGCAGCTCGTCGTCGAGCGCCACCCCGGGCAGCAGCTCGTCGTCGAGCGCCACCCCGGGCAGCAGCACCTCGGGCACCTACGGCCAGAGTGGACAGAGTGGACAGAGTGGCTCCTCCGGCAGCTACGGCCAGAGCGGCCAGACCGGCCAGACCGGGTCGTCGGGGAGCTATGGCCAGAGCGGCCAGAGCGGATCGGCCGGCAGCTATGGACAGAGCGGCACCTCCGGCAGTGGCACCTACGGACAGAGCGGCACGGGCAGCACGGAATCGCAGGGCAGCATGGGCTCGAGCTCGGCCCAGGGCAGCATCGGCTCTTCCGGCGCCAGCGGCTCGGCCTCCGCCTCGGATCAGGGCAATCTGCGCACCGTCACCGGCCAGGTTCAGAAGGTCGATCAGAACAGCATCACCCTCGATCAGGGCGTGACCCTGACGGTGGACTCGCAGACCCAGGTGCTCCGCCGCGGGCAGCCCCTGGCCGCCGGCATCTCGGCGATCCGCGAGGGCACGCAGGTTCGCGCCAGCTTCGATCCGGCCTCGAATCGCGCCGAGAAGATCGAAGTGATGGGCAAGCGGTCCAAGAGCAAGAAGAGCAGCAACAGCTCGATGGGCTCGAGCAGCGATCAGCCGAAGACGCAGCCCAGCCCGAGCGATAACAACCCGAAGTAGGCTTGCGAGGCGCAGCCGCCCGCTCTCCGGGTGCGGGTTGCTGCTGCGGAGCGCCGGGTCCTCTCACGGGGGCCCGGCGCTCCTGCTTCGTGTAGGGTCCGCGCGTGATCGAGATCTTCTCCGGCGCCGCCGTGGTCGCCGCGGTCCTCGTCGCCTCGCGGTACAGCGTCAGTGTCGACCTCCTGCGCTTCCCGCTGGCCTGGGCGGGCGTCCTGGTCGCCCTGGACGGACTGGCCCGCTGGCGGCGCGGCGCCTCGCCGTTGCGGACGCCGGCGGACTGGATCGCCACGGGCGCCGCGAGCGTGCTGGTCTGGGACGTGTTCGAGCTCGTCAATCTCCAGTTGCGGAACTGGTGGTACCTGGGCGTTTCCCCGAATCGGTGGGCCGCGAGCGCGTTCGGCGCGGTCTCGTTCGCGACGGTGCTGCCCGCCGCGCGACTCGGGCTCGCGCAGCTCGAGGGGGAGACCGTCGGAACCGCCCCCGAGCGCCGCGAGCTGAAAGCGGCCGCCGGGCTGACCATGCTCGCGGTCGCGCTGGCGTTTCCGCGGTACGCGTTCCCTCTCGCCTGGATCTTCCTCTGGCCTCTGTGTGAAGCCATCGCGGCGGTCCGCATCAGCCCGCGCGTGATGGCCCTCGGCCTGCCCCTGGGACTCCTCTGGGAATCGCTCAACTGGCGCTGCGCGCGCGGGTGGGTCTACACGGTCCCCTTCTTCGACCGGCCCAAGCTCTTCGAGATGCCCCTCCCCGGCTATCTGGGCTATCTCCCCTTCGCGCTCGAGTGCGCTGCCGCGCTGGCGGTCCTCGATCGGCTCAGGCCCCGGCTGCGGGGCATGCGAGGCGCTCTCGCGGTCGTCGCGGTGCTCGCCTTCCACACTGCGGTGGATCACCTCGCGCGGGGGCAGACGGTGCTCTCCTTTTCGCGGTAGAAGGACCCATGCCCGGCCGGGGATTTCTGGTGCGCGAGAACCACCGTGTCCTGCTCACCATCCATGCCCTCGTGATGGTGTCCGGGCTGCTCGTCTGCGCGCTCTTGAACCGGCGGCTCTCCCCCGAGCGTCTCTGGGTCCAGTGGGTCGCGCTCGCCTGGGGCGCCGTGTTCGCCGTCCATCTCTGGGTCTTCTCCCGCGGGACGCTCGCGACCATGGGGCGGAGCCCGGCGGAGAAGCGCCGGTAGATGTCGGTCCTCGCCACCCTGCGCCAGGACCGCGCCGGAGACTGGACCAACCTCGACGACTACTTGCGCGAGCTGCGCCACCGCGAGACGGGTGCGCTGGCCGCGCTCGGAAGCGTCCTGTCCGCGCCACCGCCGGAACAGAAAGAGCTCGCCGGGCATGGCGAGGCGCGGGCCGTCCTGCTGGAGGTGGCCCGCGACCTGCGCGTGCCGAAGGGGGCGAGGTTGGGGGCGGCGCGGTGTCTCCTGGAGGCGGGAATCGAGGAGCCGTTCGTCGGACACCTGTTCGCGGGCGCCGGGGACCTCGTCACCGATCCCCGGCTCGGGGCTTTCGGCCGCAGGCTCGTCGAGTCGGGCCTGCCTTGCGCGCTGCGGCTTGGAGGCGAGCCCGCGCAGATCTCGCTCGCGGCCGGAGCGTTTGCGCGCTCCGTGCATGCGGCCGCGTCCGCGGTAGGAGCGGCACGCGTGAAGGAATTGCTCGCCTCCGCCCCCGAGCTGCACGCCGGCGCGCTCGCGGGCCTGTTCGCGCTCGGGTTCGGCGCGCTGCCCGATGGCCATCGGACCGCCTGGGCGCGGCTGCTGGAGCAAACGTGCGCTGCCCACCGCCGCGCTCCGGCCGCTGCGAAGCGGCTGGGGATGGCCCCTGCTTGGCCGCCGAATCTTCCCGACGCCTTCGCTCCCCTGATCCGCGAAGCCGAGCAGAGCAGCACCGGCGTGAGATCGGAGGACGCGGCCGCGGCTCCGCCGGCTGCGAGGAAACCGGCGGCGGAACCCGAGAAGCCCGCGGAGGCGCAACGTTCCAAGGCGCCGTCGCGGTCGCTGGGGCCCCCCATCCGCAAGTCGCCGGTGCGCAAGTCCATCGGGACCGTCGTGGAGGTGCCGACGGTGCTCCCGCCCAAGCCGATGGAAGCGATGGCGGGGCGCGGCGGCCTCGGGTCGGATCGCCCGCGGATGGAGCGCAAGGAGGACGCCCTGCGATTCGATGCTCGCGGCCGGCGGATTCCGCGCGCCGATCGCTGGGCCGACAAGCAGTTCCAGTGGGAGACGCCCGTCCTCCCGTCCTCTGCCCTGCCGCCGCCGGCGCGGGCGCTCCCCGCACCGGGTCCCTTCGCCGCGCGGCTGCGGTCCGTGCTCGAGAATCGGCCTGAGGCCGTCGATCGGCTCTGCGCGGCGGCTGAAGCGCTGGCGGCCGTGCGAGGCGAGGCGGCCCTGGTGCGCGAGATCCAGGCGGAGCTCGCCAGGAACACCTGGCGGGACAAGGTCCCACCGGAGGAGCAACTCAACCGCCTCCGGAGCATCGTGGAGGACGGTGCACACCCGGCTCCCTGGCGCGCCGCCGCCGGCCAGGTGCTCGCTTTTTTTGTGTCCGGAGGGAGTTGAGGGCAGTCTCCCGGGGTCACGTCACGCGGTGCGGCAAACATTGCCAGAAGGGCTCTGCGGTGCTAACGGTGCGCGTTTTCAGGGGTACGGAATGAAGATAGCGTTGAGCCCGCTGGAAAAGCTTCGGGCGGCGGGCAAGTTCCTCGACGTGACCTTCAACAAGCGGCCGCTCACAGTCTCCATCGAGGTCACCAAGCGCTGCAACGCACGCTGTGACTTCTGCGACTACTGGAAGATCAGCGACCGGGACGAGATGACGGACTTCACCGACGTCGTCCGGCGCTTCGATCCGCTGGTGGTGGTGCTGACGGGCGGGGAGCCGATGCTCCGCCGCGATCTCGTGCCCTTGATCCACCAGATCAAGGCGGTCCCCGGGTTCCGCTACATCACGGTCCTCACCCACGGCGGGTTCCTCACCCAGTCGAAGATCAAGGAGCTGGTCGGGGCGGGCGTGAACCAGATCAACATCTCCATGAACTATCCCGATGCCCGCCAGGACAAGGAGCGCGGCATCCCGGGCTTGTTCGAGCGGCTGGAACAGACCGTGCCGGGCATGGTCGCGGCCGGGTACAACTGCTTCACCTTCGCCTCCATGCTGATGGTCGACAACATGCACGACGCCGAGCCGCTCATCCGGCTGGCGCACAAGTGGGGGATCAACATCGCCTTCTCGGGCTACAACGACCTGAAGAACGGCAACCAGTCCCACATGGTCTCGCGGGAGAAGATGGCGGAGTTCAAGGAGGTCTGCCGCCGCATCATCCAGCTCAAGCGAGAGCTCGGCAACGTGATGACCTCCGACTACTTCTTCCGCACGCTCCCCGAGTTCTACGAGAAGCGGAAGATCGACGGCTGCCAGGCCGGCAAGATCATGATCCACGTCTCTCCCAAGGGCATGGTCCAGCCCTGCGCCGAGCTGCCGCCCATCGCGCACTACTCGGAGTTCCTCCCCGGCGCTTACGAGGGACCGAACTGCGGGGCCTGCTTCGACGCCTGCCGCGCCGAGCCGCAAGCGCCACTGACCCTCCGGCGCCTGGGCGAGCTGGCAGGAGTCTTGTGACGGCGCGGATCTGGGCCCGGACAGCGGTGGGATTGCTCGCCGGCCTTTGCGCGGCCGGCGCCGTAGCCTTCTACCTGGGGATCAGCCAGAAGGAGCTCGTCGCCTCCTTGCACGGCATCGCCGAGCAGCCGCTCTTGCTCGCGGCGCTGGGCGGGCTGGTGCTGATGTCGCTGCAGTCGTTGCGCTGGTGGGTGGTGATGCGGCCGGTGCTGGACCTCACCTACAGCCAGGCCTTGCGCGCCATGATGGTCGGGTTCTTCTGCAACGTCCTCTTGCCGGCGCGGGGCGGCGACCTGCTCCGGGTGCAGTACCTGGGCAAGCGCACCGGCATCTCGCGCGCCAAGCTGCTGGGAACCGAGATCGTCGATTTCTGGAGCGACAAGTGGGGATGGGTGGCGGCGTTCCCCATCCTCTGTCTCTTCGGCAGCCCTCCTTCCTGGCTCTTCCGCGCGCTGGTCCTCATCGGCGGCCTGGTCGTGGGCGTCGGGATCCTGCTCGCCTTGATGGGCAGCGGCCTCTTGCGCAAGGGGCCGCAGTGGCTGAGAAACCTGCGCGACGGCTTCGCCGCGAACCGCTGGAAGCGCCTGCTCCTGGTGGAGACGGTCATCGCGCCTCTCCCCTGGCTGTGGGAGACGTTCGTGATCACCATCGCCGGTCACGCGGTCGGACTCGACCTGACGGCGATGCAGGCCTTCGCCGCGCTGACCGCGTTCAACGTCGCCACCGCCGTTCCTTCGCCGGGAAACGCGGGCTCCTTCGAGGCCGGCGGCACTCTCGCGTTGATCGCATTCGGGATCCCGAAGGAGACCGCGCTCGCCTTCATCTTCCTCTACCACCTGACGCAGGTGGTGCCGGGCTTCGTCGGCGGCGTGCTGGTGCTCGTGCTCGAGGGCGAGACCCTCTTCGGCAAGCGAAGCCTGCTCCGTCTTCCGCCGTCCGTCCTGCCGGAAATGGCGCCGGTGGCCGTGGAATCCGACGCCGCCTGAAGCGTCAGTGCACCAATTCGAAGGCGGCGTAGTCGGCAGCGGAAGGGGACAACGTCTGGTCCCCGTCGCTCATCAGTCCGATCCCGACCAGATCGGGGACATCGGCGTTCGGGTTGCCGCCCTCGAAATGGGCGCGGAACTCGGCGCTCGGCTCGACGTCCTCGCTGCGCCATTCGTTGAGGGCGCCGCCGGATTTCAAGACTACGGTGTCCTGCGCGACGAACAGGTTCCGCTTCTGATCGCAGACGCTCCCCGTCACCGCTTCGGTGCTCCAGACGTACTTGAGCGAGTACCAGCGGAGCCCCCGTTTCCAGCTGACGTAGACCACGGCCGCCGAGTCGCCGAAGCCTCCCTTGCACTCGTTCCCGCCCTTGGGGAAGGCCTGCACCCTCCATTTCCAGCGCACGCGCAGGGTCCGCTGGCGAAGGTTCTCCGGCACTTCCGCCCCCAGCGTCACCGTCTCCAGCGGAGGACGGTACGCCGCCCGGATGAAGGGCAGCGCCGGGTCGTTCACGATCTTGTAGTAGCTCACCGGCCCCGAATAGCTCTCCAGGACCCGGAAGGAGTGGACGTCGATCGGGGTGACTTGCGGTGACCGCGCTTCCTCGCCGGCGGTCCCTGCGGAGATGAGCAGCACGCAGAGCGCCGCCACGCTGGCCAGGATGCGAAGCACGCTTGCGCGGCAGCTTAGCGGGTGCCGGACGATGCGCCAATTCCTTGGCACGCCCGCGAATCGCAGGTAGAAGGCGGCGCTCCAATGGAGGAAATGCCCGACCAGCTCAACGGCCGCACTCCTGCCTGGGGCCGCGCCGCCACCATCGTGCTCGCCGTGCTGGTCGCCATCGGCCTGTGGTTGCGGCTGCGCGGGCTCTCGGCCGAGGGATTCGGCGACGACGAGGTGCACAAGTGGCTCGCCGCCAACCGCTACCTCCAGGGCATCTTCTCCGGCGACGACGTCGAGCACCCGATGCTGATGAAATGGCTGATCGCCGCCAGCATCGCCATCGGATCGCGCTTCGGATGGGCGCCGGAGACGATGACCCGCCTTCCCAACGCGCTCGCGGGCGGAGCCTCGGTGCTGGTGGTGGCGCTCCTCGCGCGCCGGCTCTTCGGGCGGACGGCAGCGCTGCTGTCCGCGGCGCTGGCCGCCTGCTCGGTGACGCTGATCGGGTACCAGCGGGTGGCAAAGGAGGACACGCTCCTCGGCCTCTTCCTCATGCTCCTCCTCTGGTGCATGGCGGAAGCGAAGGCCGCGGCGGACGACGGGCGCGACCCTCGCCGGTGGGAGCTTTACGCAGCGGCATCCCTCGCCGGGATGTTCGCCTCGAAGTACTTCTTCTTCCTCGCTCCCGTCCCGGTGGTCTTCTACCTCTGGCTGCGGCGCGATACCCGCTGGCGCGTCCCGTTGCGGCGCTGGCTCCAGCTCACCGGCCTGGCCGCGGCGCTCTGGGTCTGCGTGAACTGGTCGCCGTTCTTGCCCAGCACCTGGGAGTACGCGACCAGCTACCTCCCCGGCCAGCAGACGGTGCACGGGTCGCTCTTCTTCATGGGGCGCATCTACCACAACCTCCTGGAGTTCTGGCTGCGAGGAACGCCGCCCTGGTTCTACGCGGTCTTCGCGGCGGTGAAGCTCGCCCCGCTGACGTTCCTCTGCGCCCTCCTGGGCCTCGCGGTCGCGCTGTGGCAGCGGCGGCCGGCCCACAAGCTCATGCTGTCGTGGATGGGGGTCTGGTTCCTGGTGCACTCGATCTCCGGATCGAAGTGGGGCCGTTTCTTCGTCAGCGTGTTGCCGGCATTCCTGATCCTCGCCGGATGGATGGCGGCGCGAGCGGTCCAGGCGATCCGGCAGCCCTGGCCGCGCTGGTCTGCGATCGCCGCCGCCGTGCTTCTCCTCCCGGGCGCCGAAGCGCTGGCGGCCGTCGAGCACGCGCCGCACTACCGGCTCTACATCTCGCCGCTCGCGGGGGGAGATGAGCGGGTGCAGTGGTACTTCCCCCACTGCGACTACTTCGACGCCGGCTTTCGCGAGGCGGTCCGGTACGTGGCGGGGCACGCCGAGCCGGGAGCGGAGCTGTCGACCGAGATCGACTGGCCCGCGCGCCTCTATGCGGATGCGGCGGGCCGCCCCGATCTATCGCAGACGCTGGTCCGGCGGGGACGCGCCTGCCGCTCCGGGCGCATCTGCTACGTCGTCGTCCAGGTCGGCCGCCTCTACTTCCTCAACCAGGACGCGGTGGCAAATCTCGCGAAGCGCACGCCCTGGCACCTCGAGCGCATCGGCGGCCGGGAAGTGGTGAAGGTGTACCGGCTGCTGCCGGGCGAGACGCCGTTCCCGGACGAAGAATCCGGCGCGGGTCCGCTGGTCGAAGGTCAGTGAGATTCGCTCTGGGCGAGTGAGGTCACCACCAGCAGGCCAAGCGTTCACGTCCAGTCGCGCCCTTCGCCCCGCAGCCATCCGGCGAACTTGACCAGGCCGGCGCGGATGGGAGTCCGGGGCGCGTAGCCGAGGATGTCGCCCGCGTGGGTCACGTCGGCGCTCGTGAGCGGGACGTCGCCCGGCTGCTGCGCCTGGCGGTCGAGAATCGCCTGCACTCCCAGCGTCTCCTCGAGCAGGGAGACGAGCTCCGCCAGCGAGGTGGTGTGCGCTCCCCCCAGGTTCAGGACGTCGAACCGCAGCGGGACGTCGCAGGCGCGCAGCACGCCGGCGATGATGTCGTCGACCCAGGTGTAGTCGCGCCGGGTGGAGCCGTCGCCATAGAACGGCAGCGGCTTGCCGGCGAGCATCCTCCGGGAGAACTTGTGGATGGCGAGGTCCGGCCTCTGGCGCGGGCCGTACACGGTGAAGAAGCGCAGGGCGGCGACCTCGATCCCGTAGAGGTTGTGGAAGGTGCGGGCCAACACCTCGGAGGCGACCTTGCTCGCCGCGTACGGGCTCTCGGGCGAATCGACCCGCGCGGTCTCCCGGAACGGCGCCTGCGCGTGCGCGCCGTAGACCGAGCTGCTGGAACCGAGCACGAAGCGCCGGGTCTTCGCTTTCACCGCTTGCTCGAGGACGCAGGCCGTCCCCCGCACGTTCACGTCCATGTACGCGGCGGGGCGCTCGAGGCTGGGCCTCACGCCGGCCAGCGCCGCGAGGTGCACCACCACCTCCGGCCCGGCCGCGGAGAAGGCCCGGTTCATGGCGTCCGGGTCGCGGATGTCCGCCTCGAAGAGCTGGGCGCGCGGATGCAGCGAGCGGCGCTTGAGGCGCTCGGGATAGAAGGGATCGAAATTGTCGACGATGGCGACTTCGTCGCCGCGCTCGACCAGCGCCTGCACCAGGTGGGAGCCGATGAAGCCGGCGCCGCCCGTGACCAGGACCCGCTTCAAGCGGCGCTCCTGAGCGAGACGGCCTGCGCGTGGTGCCTCCTCCACAGCTGGAACATGAGCAGCGTCCAGAGCGGCTTGCGCAGGTCGGCGCGGCCGTCGAGGTGCGCGCTCAAGAGATCGCGCACCGCCTTGGGCTCGAACACGCCGCCCTCGCGCAGCGCGCGCTCGGAGAGCTCTTCCTCGAAGAGCGGCCGCAGCGGGCCGCGGATCCAGGCCGCCACCGGAATGCCGAATCCCTTCTTCGGCCGGCGGAGGATCTCTTCGGGCACCACGCCGCGCAGGGCGCGCTTGAGGAGGACCTTGGTGCGGGTGAGGGACATCTTCATCCGCCAGGGCAGCCGCGCGGCGAACTCCACCACCGCCGTGTCCAGATACGGGGCGCGCAGCTCGAGCGAGGCGGCCATCGAGGCCCGGTCCGCCTTCACCAGGATGTCGTCCGCGAGATAGCGGGTCAGGTAGTAGCGCAGGGCTTCGTCGATGGATCCCGGTCGCGCGCCGCTGCGCGCCGCGTCCTCGGAGACCTGGCGGAAGGCCACTTCGGGCGAAGCCAGCGCCGCCAGGTGGGGCTGGAGCAGCTGCGTCATCTCGGCGGGAAGGAACGAGGCGATCCAGGAAGCGTGGCGCAACGACGCGGGCGCGTCGACTCCGCGCAGGAACTGCTTGAGGCGGAAGTCGAGGCTCATGTTCCGCGAGGAGGCGGGAAGCGCGTCCACCAGTCCGTGCAAGGCGGCGCGCAGGGGCTTGGGGATCCGGGCGAAGAGGGCCGCCGGCCGGTGCGCGAGGAAGGGATCGTAGCCGGCGAACAGCTCGTCTCCTCCGTCCCCGGCGAGGGCCACCTTCACGTGACGGCGCGTGAAGCGGGACAGGAGCAGGGTGGGCAAGAAGCTCGGGTCCGCGAACGGCTCGTCGAGCTGGGAGACCGCCGCCGGGATCAGGTCCAGGCAATCCTGTCCGGAGAACTTCTGCGCGACGTGCTCGGTGCCCAGCCGCTCCGCGGCGAGCTGCGCCCAGGGCGACTCGTCGAAGCTCTCCTCGACGAAGCCGATGGAGAACGTCTGCAGCGGCTTCTTGTGCCGGATGGCCAGCGCGGCGATGGAGGTCGAGTCGATCCCTCCGGAGAGAAAGACGCCGACGGGCACGTCCGCCACCAGGCGCTTCGCGACCGCGGCGTCCAAGAGGCGCAGCAGCTCGCGGGCGGCGTCCGTGGACGACGCGCGCTGTTGCGGGTCCGGACCGGGCACGTCCCAGTACCGGCGGAGCCGGAAGCCGCGCTCGTCCAGCACCGCCACGTGGGCCGCCGGAAGCTTGCGGATCCCCCGCAGGATGGTGGCCGGGGCCGGAACGTACTCGCACGCCAGGTATTGGACGAGGGCCTCGGGATCCAGCTCGCGCGGCACGCCGCCGTGTGCGAGCAGCGCCTTCAGCTCCGAGCCGAAGAGGACGCGCGCGCCCTGGGTGAAATAGTAGAGTGGCTTCTTCCCCAGACGGTCGCGCGCCAGGATCAGCTTGCGGCGGCGCGCATCCCAGAGCGCCAGCGCGAACATCCCGTGCACCCGCTCGGGGAACTCTTCTCCCCATTCCAGGTACGCTCGCAGGACGACCTCGGTGTCGCTGCGCGTGGTGAACGGATGGCCCTTTGCCCGCAGCTGCTCGCGGAGCGCGGCGAAGTCGTACGCCTCGCCGTTGAAGGCCAGGGCCACTCCGTCCCGGACCATCGGCTGGCCGCCGGACTCGAGGTCGAGGATGGAGAGACGGCGGTGGCCGAGGGCGGCCGGTCCATCGAAGTGGAATCCCTCGGCATCCGGCCCGCGGTGGGCGATGGCGCGCGACGCGCGGCGCACGCCCTCCGCGTCGGGAGCTCCCGCGAGATCGACCTCGCCGCAGATGCCGCACATCTCAGTGCCCCACGGCGCGGGGAAGTGGTTTCTCCGGCCGGTTCAACTCCTCGGCGACGAGGTAGGGCCGCTTGCCCTGCGACTCGTAGTAGGTGCGGATGACCAGCTCGGCGAGAAGGCCCATCATCAAGCTGAGCGCGCCCACCAGCGTGAACATCACCGTGACCAATGGCAGGGGCGTCTCCACGAAGTCCTTCAGCCCGGCGAGCTTGTAATAGAGGGCCCAGAGGAACGCGCCCAGCGCGCAGGCCAAGGAGAGGAGGCCGAATCCGCCGAAGACGTAGATGGGCTTGGTGGCGAAGCTGGCGAGGAACTTCACCACCATCAGATCCAGCACCACCTTGAAGGTCCGCGAGAAGCCGTATTTCGACCGCCCCGCCCGGCGCGCCCGGTGGTTGACGACCATCTCCGTCACGCGCGCGCCCTGCCAGCTGGCGTAGATGGGGATGAAGCGGTGCATCTCGCCGTAGAGCTTCACCTCGTGCAGGACGTCCCGGCGGTACGCCTTCAAGGAGCAGCCGTAGTCGTGCAGCCGCACTCCGGAGATGGAGGAGATGAGCCGGTTGGCGATGCGGCTGGGGAGCTTGCGCCCGAACTCCTTGTCCTGGCGGACCTTGCGCCAGCCTGAGACCACTTCGTAGCCGGCGTCGAGGCGGGCCAGCAGCTTTCCGATGTCCGCCGGGTCGTTCTGCAGATCCCCGTCCATCGGGACGATCACTTCTCCCCGCGCAGCCTCGATGCCCGCGCTCATCGCCGCCGTCTGGCCGAAGTTGAGGCGGAAGCGGATCACCCGCAGCTCGCGGCGCTCCGCCGCCAACCTCGACAGCTCCCGGAACGTCCCGTCGCGCGAGCCGTCGTCGACGCAGATCACCTCGTACGTCCGCTCCAGCCGGGCGAGCTCGGCGAAGAGCTCCTCCAGCAGGGCGGCGACGTTCTCTTCTTCGTTGAAGAGCGGAATGACGACGGAAATCTGCGGCCGGTCCATCCGGTTTCGGGATAACACGCAAGCCCCTGCCTCACAACAAAGGCTTGCCCGGCCGGCCGCCGCCGTGAGATCGAGGCGGGTATGCGGGCAACGACCAGGGAGTTCCGGGAGTTCCTCCTCAAGCAGAACGCCTTCGCGCTGGCGATCGGCGTCATCATCGGCGCCGCGATCGGCAAGGTGGTCTCGGGGATTGTCGAGGATCTGTTGATGCCGGTGATCGGCCTCGTCTTGCCCGGCGGCGAATGGCGCAACGCCCAGATCGTCCTGTCGGGGCAGAACGCCATCAAGTACGGCGACCTGGCCGGCAGGATCCTCGACTTCGTCGTGGTGGCGGTGGTGGTCTTCGCCCTCACGAAGATGCTCCTGGAGAAGCCGCCGGCGGCGCCGGCGACGAAGAGCTGTCCGGAGTGCCTCGAGGCAATCCCGGTCGCGGCGCGGAAGTGCCGGGCCTGCGGCTCACCGGTCAAGTAAGGTCGGGCCGTGGGCGAACTGATCCTGACGTTCACCGGGCGCGACGCGCCCGGCATCACGGCCCGCATCTCGCGCGCCCTGGCCGAGGCGAATGCGCGGCTCTCCGACGTGGAGCAGGTGGTGGTCCAGGGCCTGCTCACGCTCGGGTTCGCCGTGGACGCGCCCGACGAGCCGGCCTTGCTCAAGGAGCTCTTGTTCGCGGCCCGGCAGCTGGGCCTCTCGCTGGACTTCCGCAAGCCGGAGGCGCCGCCCGAGACGGCGCCGGAACGATATGCGCTGACGCTGATCGCGCGGACCCTGGGGCCCGTCGAGCTGCGGACCGTGTCGGACATCCTGGCCAGCCACGGCGCGAACATCGAGCGGATCAATCGGCTCTCCGAGGGCGGCCTGGCTTCGGTCGAGATCACCATCTCGTTTCCCGGCGACTCGCTGCCGCTGAAGCGCGCGCTGCTGGAGGCCGCGGGCAAGGGCGCGTTCGACTGCGCGCTGCAGCGCGAGAGCCTGCTCCGGCGCAGCAAGCGGCTGATCGTGATGGATATGGACTCGACGCTCATCCGCATCGAGGTGATCGACGAGCTGGCTCGCGCCCACGGTGTCGGCCCCCAGGTAGCCGGGATCACCCGGCGCGCGATGGCGGGCGAGATGGACTACGACCAGAGCCTGCGCGAGCGCGTGGCGCTGCTCTGCGGCCTGCGCGCGCAGGTGCTCTACGACCTGGCGGCGAGCCTGCCGCTGACGGAAGGCGCCGAGACGCTGCTGCGCGTGCTCCAGCGGCTCGGCTATCGCACGGCGGTGATCTCGGGAGGGTTCTCGGTCGCCGCGGAGGCGTTGCAGAAGCGGCTGGGGATCGACTTTGCCTGGAGCAACACGTTGGAGATCGAGGGCGGCGTGCTGACGGGGCGCGTGACGGGTCCCATCGTGAACGCGCAGCGCAAGGCCGACCTTCTCGAGGAGCTGGCCCGGCGCGAGAACGTGCCGCTCGATCAGGTGATCGCCATCGGCGACGGCGCGAACGACCTCTTGATGCTGCAGAAGGCCGGCCACGGCATCGCCTTCCACGCCAAGCCGAAGCTGCGCGAGGCGGCCCACACCTCCATCTCGGCGATGGGCCTGGACGCCATCCTCTACCTGTTGGGCATCACCGGCCGCGACGTCGCGTCGCTGGAGCGCGAGTGACCATCTCGAGAAGGAAGCTGCTCGGAACGGCGGCCGCGGCGGCCGCCCTGTCCCAGGCCAGCCGCGCGCAGAAGGCCACGCGCCCGGTCGCCGTCTCTTCGAGCAACGGGCTCAAAGCGGTGGAGCTGGCGGTTCGCCGGATGCAGGAGGGCGCGGATCCGCTCGACGCCGCGATCGCGGGCGTCAACCTGGTCGAGGACGACCCGGCCGACATGACCGTCGGGTATGGCGGGGTGCCCAACGAAGAGGGAGTGGTGCAACTCGACGCCTCGGTCATGCACGGCCCCACCGGGCGCGCCGGCGCCGTCGCGTCGCTGGAAGGCGTGAAGAACCCGACCAAGGTGGCCAGGCTGGTGATGGAGACCACGGACCACGTGCTGCTGGTCGGCCCGGGCGCCCGCCATTTCGCCACCATGAACGGTTTCGGAAACGAGAACCTCCTCACCGAGAAGGCGCGCAAGGTGTGGCTGTTCTGGAAGCAGAACCTCTCCGACAAGGACAAGTGGCTGGAACCCGATCCCGATCGGTATCCGCCGGAGGTGAAGGAGTTCATCCAGGAGTTCGGCTGGGACGAGTTCCGCCGCCCCCAGCGCGGCGGGACCATCCACCTCTCGGCGGTGGACGGGCGCGGCGATCTGGCCGGCTGCACTTCGACCAGCGGGCTCTTCTTCAAGATGCCGGGCCGGGTGGGCGATTCGCCGATCATCGGGGCGGGCTGCTTCACGGACAACGAGGTGGGATCCGCCGGCAGCACCGGCCGGGGCGAGGCGAACATCCTGGTGGGAGGCGGACACCTCACGGTCGAGCTCATGCGGCAGGGGAAGCACCCGCGCGAGGCGTGTTTGATGACGTTGGAGCGGATCGCCAGCACCACCCGCGAGAAGCGGCTGCTGGCCGCACCCGGGCGGCCCAACTTCGACATCAGCTTCTACGCGGTGAGCAAGGCGGGCCAGTACGGCAGCGCGGTGATGTACGCGTTCACCAGCACCGGCAAGCGGCGCCAGTTCGCGGTCGCGGACGCTTCCGGGGCGCGCAAGGAGGATTGCGCATTCCTCTTCGAACGCCACTGATGCCCGGACGAGTCACGGCACGGCGCGAAACGGCGGCCAATAGCGGTGCCGGTCGGTGATGGCCCCGGCCGATCAGCGCGCAGTTTCACCCAGTTGAAACAAGTGTCGATTTCTCAACTCGTCCCGGGACGAGTTGTCCATGGCTTCGCTCATCGTTTTCTCCGGAACGGGCATCATTCCTCTTCGTCCTGGGCCAGCTCCCAGCGGACGACTTGCTCCTCGGAGAAGACGACCACGTCGAGGCCGTTGCGCCGCTCGGGGCGGCCCGGCTCGTACAGGCGCCGGATCTTCGCAGGGCCGCTGAACCCGACGCGCGCCATCTTCACCAGGGACAGGGCGTCGTGGGTCCGCGCGTCGCAGCCGTCGCGCTCGGCGGCCGTGTCGTGCTGATGCTGCTGGATGCAGGCGAACATCAGGCGCCCTTGGCGATGAAGTTGCGACGGACGTAGCGGACGGTGTCGGACAGCGTCTCCACAGGGTCGCGGGGGCGGAACGCGAGCAGCCTCTCGCTCTTGCTGGAGTCGATGAAGAACCAGCACTCGCCCATCTCCACGTCGCTGGCGGGCAGGTCCGGCTCGCGCCCGCGGTCCCGGGCCCACCTTTCGATCAGGTGGGCGGCGGCGACCTTCCAAGGAGAAGGCATGCGCAAGAGCGGAGGCGTCCGGTGCGCGATCCGTCCCAGCCGGGCGAAGAACTCCGTGAACTCCCAATTCGCCGCGCCGAGGAGGTGCCGTTCGCCGACGTTGCCTTGCGTGAGCGCGGCGACGAACGCCTGGGCGGCGTCGCGCACGTCCACGAACGAGATTCCTCCCCGCGGCATCACCGGGATCCGTCCTTTGAGGAAGCGGAAGATGTCCTGGGTGGACGACATCCGGGCATCCCCCGGACCGAGGAGGAGGGAAGGGTTCAAGATGACGATGGGGAGCCCGCGCCGCGAGAGCTCGACGGCGATCTTCTCCTCGTAGATCTTGCTCAGGTAGTAGGGCCAGCGGCCGACGGTCTCGATCGGGTAGTCGTCTTCCTCGGTAGCGACGCGCCGCACCCGCGACACGCCGATCGTCCCCGACGAGGACGCGAGCACGATGCGCTTCACCCGCGCGCGCGCCGCGGCCTCGAGCAGGTTGCGGGTGCCGTCGACGTGCAGCTCGTACATCTTGCGCGCGTCGGCGGGGTCGCGGCTCACCAACCCGGCGAGGTGGTAGAGCCCGTCCACCCCTTCGAGCGCGCGTCGGACGGATTCGGGCTCGCGGACGTCGCCCTTGACGCTCTCGACGCCGGGGATGCGGGCGCCCGACCGGACCAGCGCGCGCACCTCGTGCCCCGCCTCCTGGAGCATCGGCACCAGCGTGGATCCGAGGAACCCGGTCGCGCCCGTCACCAGGAGCTTCACCGGGAAGCCTCCAGAAGGCGCCCGGGACGTCCGATCTCGGGCGGCGGCTTGCCGTCGCGGAGCGCTTCGATGGCGAGGCGCACGAGCCGGGTCACTTCCTTGTGCGCGGCCGAGCGGGCCAGGCCCTGCGTGGCCGCGCGGAGCTCGTCGTGCCGGAGCACCGGACCGATGCGGACGATCAGCTTCCGTCGCTTGCGGGGGTCGGGGAGGAAGGAACCCTTGGGCATCGCATCGTGCGTGCCTTCCAGATACACCGGCAGGATGTCGGCGCCGGCGGCGAAGGAGAGATACGCGATGGCCGGCTTGAATTCCTGGAGGGTGCCGTCGGGCGAGCGGGTCCCTTCGGGGAAGATGAGCAGGTGGTACCCGTACTCCAGCGTCCGGACCGCCGTATGCAGGGACTCTTTCAACGATCCGCGGCGCTGAATGGGCACCAGGTTGGTGAAGTTTCCGAACCAGGCCCGCTTCCAGGGATTGTCGAAGAAGTAGTCGCGCGCCGCGAGGGAAGCCAGCTTCCCACCCTCCTCGCCGAGGGCGATCTTCACCAGCCCGACGTCGAGATGGCTGGCGTGGTTGGCGGCCACCAGGAACGCCGCGTTCGAGGGAACGTTGGCCTGCCCGGTCACCTGGATGTCGAAGACGCCGCCGTAGAGCGCTTTCTGGAAGAAGCCGATGACCGCGCGCCCCGCCGCCGCCAGCGCCGCCGGCACGGGAATGTCGGCGTTCTTGTCCTCGAGCGCGACGCCGGCGGTGCCGTTGCGCGCCCACACCTCGTCGCCCTGCTCGATCAGGCGCGCCAGCTCTCCCGCCGTGGTGATGCCCGCCGTCTGCGCTTCCGACGGGGCCTTCACTCCCGCCTTCTCCAGCGCCACCGTCAGCTCGGCGACCAGCAGCGAGTCGAACCCCAGGTCGGCAACCAGCCGCGTGGCGGCGCCCACCGTGCCGCGCGGCTTCTGCGCCAGATCCGCGAGCAGATCGTAGAGCCAGGCGTCGCTCCCTCGGGGCTGGGTGGCGAGCTGGGTCGCCGCGGCCGTGGCCTTTTCCAGCCGCAGCAGCTCGGCCACGACCAGCGGGCGCTTCACCTTGCGCGTGGCCGTCTTCGGCAGGTCACCCTCCCAGAAGTGCAGCACCTTGACCCGCTTGTAGAAGGGCAGGTCGGCCGAGATCCTCGCGAAGTGCTCCTCGATCGCCGGGCGCTCCTCGCGCTTCTTGGCGATGCAGAGGCAGGCGACGCGCTCGTGCCCCTTGCCATCCGGCAGGCCGGCGATGCACAGCTCCTGGATCAGCTGCGACGCTCCGTACCGCTCCTCGAGCTCGTCCGGATAGACGTTCTTCCCGCTGGCGTCGAGGATCAGGTCCTTCTTGCGCCCCACCAGCGTGAGATGTCCTTCCTCGTCCAGCTTGCCCAGGTCGCCGGTGCGCAGCCAACCGTCCTGGAGCACCTCGCGCGTCGCGTCCGGGTCATCGAGATAGCCGGCCATGACGTTGGGCCCTTTCGCCAGCACCTCGCCCACGCCGTCGCCGTCCGGATCCTCGATGCGGATCTCGACGCCGGGCAGCGGCGGACCCACGCTGCCGGTGCGCAGGCGGTTCTCGGGCACCGTCACGGTGAGGACCGGCGATGCCTCGGTCAGCCCGTAGCCCTCGGTCAGATCGAAACCGAGCTCGTGGAAGGTCTTCTGCACGTCCTCCGGCAGGGCGCTTCCGCCGGAGACGAGCAGCCGGAGCTTGCCCCCGAATCGGTTGTGGATGGGCCAGAAGAGGAGCTTGCCGACGTTGAAGGGAGTGCGGTTGCGAAGCTCGCCATGCAGCGCCATCGCCGCCTGCACCGCGGCCTCGACCGCGCGGGGCCGCGCCGCGAGCTCCTGGGTGAGGCGCCGGTGGAGCAGCTGCCAGAGCGCGGGCACCCCGACCATCGCGTGGATGCGGCCGGTGTTCAGCGCTTCCGCGAGCCGCTCCGCGGTCAGCTCGTCCAGGTAGGTGATCTCCGCGCCCATCATCAGGGGCACGAGCAGGCCGCAGCTGAACTCGAAGGTATGGTGCAGCGGAAGGACGCTGAGCACGCCCTCGCCCACGCGCAGGTCGAAGAGGCCGGACAGCTTCGCCGCCAGGGCCGAGAAGTTCCGGTGGGTGAGGAGCACGCCCTTCGGCTTGCCGGTGGTCCCGCTGGTGAAGAGGACGGATGCGACCTCGTCGGCGCTGGCGGCCTTGCGCAGCGGCGGCAGCCCGGCCTTGTCCGATCCGCGCAGTGCCTGGGGGAGGGTGATCGTGCGCAGCCCGTCGAGGGCGCCGAGGCGCTCCTGGACGCGCGGGCTGGCGAGGAGCACGGTCGCGTTCGCCGCCTCCGCGCAATTGAGCACTTCCTGGGCGGAGAGGCTCTGGTCGAGCGGCGCGGCCGCGGCGCCCGCCTTGAGGATGCCGAAGTAGGTCATCGCCCATTCCGGGCGGTTCTCCGACATCAAGAGGACGCGATCGCCCGGCCTCACCCCCGCGGCCTGCAGCGCGCGTCCGGCCCGGTCGGAAAAGCGCGCCAGCTCTTCGTACGTGATGCGATCGTCGCGGGTGCGGGCCAGCTCGGCGGCGCTGTCCTCGCCCGCGTAGAAGCGCAACGCCACCCGTTGCCCGAAGGCGTGCTGCGAGGCGGCCAGCAACGCGAGCAGATCCTTTGGTTGGGCCACCTCCCGCTTGAGCGCCTTCCTCTCCTCTTCCAGCCCGGGGAACACCCACTCCTCGAGCCCGCGCATGTGGACTTCCATCCAGTACGTGCGCCAGTCGATCGCCTCGGGGTCCCAGGGCAGGTTGTCCCGGTCTTCCGGACGGAGCCGCGCCCAGAGCTCGCGGGTGTGCTTGCACTGGAAGATGAACCGCTCACCGGCGACGAAGGGGAGGAACAGGTCCCAGGTCATCTCCAAGAGCGCCAGCTGCCGGTCCACGCTCTCCAGCGCCTGGTCGGCGCGCGCCAGCAGCGCGGTCGTTCGCGGCGCGCCCCACGATGCCCCGCGCTCGGCGATCAGCTTGCGCAGCCCCTTGGCCGCGGCGCGGAAGAGCGGCGTGCTGGAGGCGAAGTAGAGCTCCTTCGAGGCCGGATACGGCTCGAGGAAGGTATCGATCCAATTCTCGAACGCGCTGCGCTTTCCCTCCGCCACGCGCTCGTCCATCTTGCGCCGCTTGTAGAGGGCGACGAGCTCCACCGAGCGGCGCACGTAGAACGGGTTCACGTCGCCCGAGGCGAGCTGGTACACGCGCTGATCGAGCTGGTCCGCGCAGGCCGCGCCGGCGACGCCCAGGATCCCGGCAGCCACCAGGTCCACGGGGATGAGGTCCAGCACCAGCTTGTGCTCCGCCGGGAACACGCGCTGGCCCTTGAGTCCCATGAACACCAGCGGCGCGGAGGTGGTGAAGCCCTCGTTCCACCCGGGGAAGGGGAACCGCAGCGCGCTCTCCACGATCGCCGGGCGCACCAGCGCGTAGTTGCAGCCGCTGGCGGCCACGGCCTGCTCTCCCATCGCCTTGGTGTACGTATACGTGTTGGGCCAGCCCCAGGCCTGCGCGCGCTCCATCCCGGCTTGCACCAGCTGCTGGGAGAGCCAGAGCTTGCGCTCGCGGCCGGCGGCGAGCCGCAGCGCCTTCTCGTCCTGGGTATCGCGCCCTTCCTCCTGCAGGCGGGTGACTGCGGCGGCGCGGAACCGGGCGGCGAGCGCGCTGTCGTCGGCTTGCGCCCGCAACCTCGCCACCAGCGCCCCGACGTCCTTGAGCTCGACCTCCACCGAGAAGGGGACCCGGGCCGCCTCGGCCAGGTCGTGGGCCTTCGGATAGCTGCCCATCACCGGCTCGTTCTCGAACACCGGTCCGCGGCGCGCCCCGGCGACGAAGCAGGTGGAGATGTGGACCAACGTCGCGCCGGTCCACTTGCAGAGGTCGGCGGCGTGCTTCGCGCCCTCGGTGTTGACGCTGACCGCCAGCTCCAGGCTGGGATTGAAGGTGACCAGGCCGGCCGAGTTGATGACGCAGGCCAGCTTGCCCGAGAGCGCGCGCACCTGATCCGCGGACAACCCCAACGCCTCTTCCGTCACGTCGCCCGCGAGCGGAACGCACTTCTCCCGCAGGAACGATTCGAAGCGGCCGCCGTGGCGCTCGCGGAGCGGACGGAACGGCGGCGAGGAGATCACCTTTCCGAAGAAGCGATCCTCCGCCGTGCCGCCTGCGCGCGGGCGCACCAGGACGTAGACCTTCCCGATCTCCGGGTAGCGGTCGAGCAGCAGGGTCAGCGCGACCTTGCCGAGAAAACCCGTGACGCCCGTGACGAGGATCTCGCGGCCGCGAAAAGCCTTCGTCAGGTCGATGCTCAAGGCTGTTCCTTCGCCGCGATCGACGGCTTGGACGCGGACGCTCCGCCTTGCTCCGGCAGCTGGCGGACGCCTTCGTGCGTCTGCAGCGTCACCTCCGTCATCACCATCGGCGGGTGGTGCATGAGGGTGATCTCCGCCGACCGGCCCTGCCGCCCGCGCGCCATGTCGATCGCTTCCGCCAGCGTGTCGGCGCGCTCCCAGCCCATCAGCTCGGGGACGTGGGTGTTCTCGGTTCCCACCGCGATGATCTGTCCCAGGTGCTGGCGGCCGTTCTCGCCCCAGTACCACATGTAGAAGGGGTG
>Ga0070708_100000706_pt1 | contig 25424 bp, 13 predicted proteins | sample KBSK5503metaG_FD_65469 | JGI IMG/M metagenome (GOLD analysis project Ga0070708, IMG submission 65469) | Corn, switchgrass and miscanthus rhizosphere microbial communities from Kellogg Biological Station, Michigan, USA - KBS K5-50-3 metaG | ecosystem: Host-associated > Plants > Roots >... | reverse complement strand
GTACGAAACGATGTTTGACCTGGATTTTCCCAAAGCTGACCCTGTCCCGCGTGGCTGCGGAGAGCGCGAGCCGGGCGGCGTCTACGCTGAGTCAGGTCTGTCTCCCAGGGGACGACCACTAGAGGAGTTCCTCTTCGATCCTCCGCTGCCCATCCCGGAGGGACTTGATCTCATCAACAAGCCGCAGCTCTGGCAGCGCATGCTCGCATCGGGCGAGCTGGCGCTCGATGAGGAGGGACTACCCATCTTTGATTTGCTCATCTGGGTCGGCGAGGAGCATTACAAATATTGCCCTGATTACCTTGAGGAAGTCAGGCACTGGGGCGCCTCCCGCCGCCTCAATCCCAATCTCGATCTCTCACTGCTCTCCCGGTCGAGTCGCATGATCCTGGTGCATCCCCACGTGCTCAATATGCGATGGCAAGAGCAGCGCCCGCCGCTGGACTGCAAAAAAGCGGTTCCTGGTCATGACGCTGCTCTTGCCGCCAGTGACGAGGAGGTGGAAGGCACAACGAGTGAGGCTGAAGAAGAGATGAGCCTCAGTGCGTTCGCGTATAGTGAAGGCGACAATGCGGAGGCGCTCCTTCCAGCATTGCCACTGGAGTCCCTGCGAACAGGGCCGTGCCTCTTCAAGTTGTGGGAACTGATCCCTCGCGAGGCAGCGCAGACGGTGATCGATGTATCCACAGATGAAGCAGGAGAGCGTGATCCTGGCACAGAGCCATTACCACTCTGCCTGCGCGAGATCGGCAGCACCATCTATCAGTACCGTCCCACGGGGGAGTCTGCGGATGGTCTCGTCCCCGGCCTCTTCGCTGCGCTACCGATCACCGGCTTCGCTCTGATCCGCTACCACGATGGCTCGGTCAATGATCAGGCCAAGGAGAAGATCCTGGCCGGTCTGGAAGCGCATGAAAGTCACGCGCTCCCATTCTACGAAACCGACCGATAAGACAACAAGAGTCTCGCCTCAAAAATCATCCATGTCCATCCCTCAGGAGACAGTTTCCTGGGGGATTTGTTTGTAACACAACGAAAGGAGATACCCATGGCACAACTGATTACCCCCTTTGGGAGCGTTCGAGAGATCCACCCTGAATACGGGGCGGCCTGCTTTACGACCAGTGAGCTGCACGCGCTGGTCGACGGTTGGCTGGAGTGTGTCCACTTGCCGGATGGTCGCCTGATGTGGATCAACGAGGAAGGCAAGCTGCATGGTCTGCCCTCCAATCCGCTTGCCACACTGCTCGCCAGGTCGGTGTTGCAGCCATATAACTACGTCGCTGGCCCGGCGGTGGTGACAACGCGGCAGGAGGCCGGAGAGTAGCCACTGCGAGCCATTTCTGCTACGTACTATCTCGAACGAGAAGCACACATCTACAAACAACCCCCAGGAAACAGCTTCCTGGGGGTTTTTCATGCTTTTTGAAGTGAAAGGAAGACAACCTTATGCCACGATCAACAACATATTGCGGGTCTTGTCCCGCTGTAACAAAGAAGATGAACCAAACCACACTCATGCGCCCACTCTTTCTCGACGAAGCGGTGGCCTGGCCTCCATCTGACCCTCAGACCCAACGTCAAGCACGCGCATTGCGTGGGGCTATCGCGCCCTACCTCTGCATCGCCGACCTGCGGCGGCTGGCTGCCAGTGGCGCGAGCGTCCAGGATGCGCTCAAACGTGTGGAGGGCTTACCAGAAGAGGTGCAGGCGCTCATGAGCCTGCTCCAGGTGCTGCTCACGCCGTCTGCGGATGAGTGCATCAGGCAACCGGCTGATCTCGCGGCCTTGCTCATGCTGGAGATGGGGCATCTGGACCACGAGGAGTTCTGGGTGGCGTGCCTGGATACCAAGAACCACGTGCAACGCCTCCATCGATTGTACAAGGGCAGCCTGAACTCGTTAGTGGTGTGTGCGAGCTGTTCCGGCTCCCTTTACTGCTCAATAGCGCCGCCATTATTGTCGCGCACAACCATCCCTCCGGCGGGATACAAGCCAGCCCCGAGGATATCGACGTGACCCGCTCTCTCATCCAGGCAGGCGAGTTACTGCAAATCGAGGTGCTTGACCATCTGATCATTGGCCAGGGGGTGTGGATGAGTATGCGCGAACGACAGCTAGGTTGGTGAGGATGCCGCGGAAAGAGAAACAAGGAGAAAAGACGAGTATGAACGAACGACGTATCCTGGGTATTGACCCTGGCTTTGGCCGATTGGGCTATGCAGTTATTCTAGCGAAGGGCAATGATCTGGGGTTGCTTGTGTGCGATGCGGTCATGACGCCGAAGACACTAGCCTATCCCCAACGCTTGCAACAGATCTATGAGCAGCTCGGCACGATCATCGCCGAGTACCAGCCAGCAGAGGCAGCCATCGAGCAACTCTTCTTCGGCAAGAATGTGACAACGGCAATCGCAGTCGCGCAGGCACGTGGCGTCGCGATGCTGCTATTGGAGCAGAGGGGAGTCTCGATCGCTGAGTACACTCCCAGTGAGGTGAAGCTGGCGGTGACGGGGAATGGGGCTGCTCGCAAAGAACAAATAGGCTCTATGGTGCGCCAATGGCTCCGACTGTCAGCAGTCCCCAAGCCCGACGATGCAGCCGACGCGGCAGCTATCGCGATCTGTCATGCGCATATGTTCCGTCTCTCCACGACGAATGCTGTAAAGTAGATAGCTTCTGGCCTGATTGCAGCAAGCATAAGGCATGGTGATAGCACAAGGATGGTTTTTCACTGAAAAGCCGTCCTTTTGTGGTTTTGGGGAAAAGGTGTTAAAGTTTGTGCGGTCTGGACTTTTTAGGGCATTCCAATGCCGTTTGAGGCTGGCTCTTCCAGCAATGCTACTGTCTCTTCTCTCTTAGTAGAATGAATCCTCACTATTCCATCAAGCGATTTTGAGGCAAAGAAGCGGTCATCGCTGGAGAAAGAAACGCTGGTAATCGCAGCAGTGTGACCCTCAAAAGTCCTTAGAAGCCGTCCCGATTGTATTTCCCACAAGCGAATAGCCCCATCTTGTGAACCAGAGGCAAGTATGCTGGAATCTGGATGCCATGTAAGACAGTCAATAGGACTAGTAGTACCTCTAAGAACGCTGCCTCTAAGAAAAAGATCTACGAGATGTCCCTCCTCTACTCTATCCCAGACGCGGATAATACCACCAAAAGAGCCAGAGGCCAACACGCTGTTATCGGGTGACCATGCTACAGAGTATACTTCATTGCTGTGACCTATAAGGTTTCGCATAAGTCGCCATGTCGGTGCCTGCCAAAGACGGATAGTGAAATCCGCAGAGACTGTTGCCAGTAAACTACCACCTGGCGCCCATGCCAGGTCATTAATATTGTTGGTGTGACCATGCAGGACTTGCAGTTCTTGTCCTGTCTGTATGTTCCAGAGTCGAACGGTTTTATCAGCAGAGCCTGATGCCAGCAGCTGTCCATCTGGTGACCAGGCTACACTGAAAACTGCTCCAGTGTGTCCAGTAAGTGTGCTTTGTCGAATAATGATGCCCAGTTCGCCAAATAAACCTGCCACTTTTTGAGCATGAATTGCAGAGCTTAAAATGTGGGCCACACCAGCATTCTTTGCCGAAAGTGCGGTTTGCCATGAATTCGCTGACAAAAGATTTTTCCGTTTTTTCGGAAAGAGGAAAGCCGTATTTGCCTGTAAAATCTGTTCTTGCAGCCGTCTTTATTTGGCAATGCGGTTACTTTATGTGGCGATGAATGCTCACTGCCAATTCTCATGGCATATCAGAAGCCGCGATAACACGAATGCCACTCCACTCACAAGAAACATTCAGAAAGGCTCAATCCCAACAATCTTGATGCTAGGGGTGATATAGCTACATATAGCTGGGGTGAGAAGACCGGAGATATTTGTAGCGCTTTTGCTGCTAAGAGCAGTGCAGCCACATGCCCTCGCTTGCTTGTTGCTTTTGCATCGATTTTCGATGATAATAGACTCAAGCAGCTTTTGTTTGGGAATACATCTGAAGTACGGGAAATACGATGCGAAGGCTTCCACGAGCCACCTGGATTGCTATTGTGGTCGCAGGTATCTTCACGATGCTCGGCAGTGTGATGGGGAATATTGGGGCTACTGCTCTTACCTGGCTCTCGCCACAGGTAGCCTTGGTGCTCTTTGTGCTCATTTCACTGTCCCTCATCGGGATCTCCCTCTGGCAAGAGAGGCAGAAAGCTGCTGCCGAACCATCGGCAGCCGATGCACGCCAAAACCGCCAGATCATGCTAGGCCGAGTCCAGAACAAATGGATTACTAGCTTTCTCGAAAATCCGCTCTACCAGAGCTATGATGAGCAGCTCTTGCCGTTACCACTGCGCGAGCGTGTAGGAAGCCGCTTCGATCTGGTGCTCTCCAATCCGCTGGAGCCGACGCAGACCCTGCCATCTGGCACAACGCTCGCGCAGGTATTTGACCAGACCGGAGGTGAACTGCTCATACTGGGCGAGCCTGGAGCAGGCAAAACCACACTGTTGCTCGAATTGGCCCGCGATCTGCTCAAGCAAGCACAAGACAACCCCATGGCTCCCATGCCCGTTGTGCTCATGCTCTCCTCCTGGGCGACCAGGAATTTGCCACTGGAGCAATGGATTGCTGAAGAACTGAAGGTGAAGTACGACATTCCTTCCCCGATCGGGAAAGCATGGGTGAAGGCCAACCAGTTGCTCCTCTTGCTTGATGGGCTGGATGAAGTAGCTCCAAGCGTACTCCCTGCCTGTATCGACGCCATCAATGCGTATTACCACCAGACGCACCGATCTCTTGTGGTGTGTAGCCGGACGAAAGAGTTCCTGGACCAGCCGGGACGACTGGCCTTGCACACAGCAGTGATCGTTCAACCCCTTTCGTTTGAGCAGGTCGGTGCCTATCTCGATGGCCTTGCGGCAAAGGGAGAGGATGTAGAGGGGCTGAAACATGCCTTGGATCAGAGTGAGGCACTTCGTGCGTTGGCGACAACTCCCCTCTTCCTCACCGTGCTCATCCTGGCCTATCATGGCAAACCAGCGCAGGAAGTCCTTGCACTCGTGAAGGCGGCGCCAACCGATCAGCAACATCTCATCTTTCACGACTACGTTGAACGGATACTCCGGCGAGAAGGGATACGCATCCATGCACCAGCACAGCAGACCAAACATTGGCTGGGGTGGCTGGCTCGCGAGATGACAGCACGCCATCAGAGTGAGTTCTACCTGGAGCAGTTCCAACCGTATTGGCTTCCCGAATGGCAAAGTGCCTTCTATCAGTGGAGCATCGGGCTGCTCGTCTGGCTGGGCGTCGGGCTGCTCCTCTGGCTGTCCTATGGGCTGGGCTCCGACTTCCTCGTCATGCTGGGCGTCTGGCTGCTCGTCTGGCTGTTCTCCGGGCTGAGCGATAGGCTGACTACGGGGATAGAGCCAGCGGAAGCACTCACCTGGTCGCGGAAATGGCTGGCGGTCGTCGGGCTGGTCGTCGGGCTAGTCATTTGGGATTGGCAGACCGGGCTAGGCGTCGGGCTATTCACCGGGCTGACCTACGGGTTCACTACAGCCGCACTTTTGCAACGTTCAATGGAACGTGTTGTCATTGTCTCCTGGTGACCTGGATTGACGCTCTCTGATTGCCGCTGCACAACCAGAAGATCATTGGACTCTCAGCTTACGTATCCAAGGAAACGTCATCACTCACCAGTCTTCCAGACGCATCCACCCCATATTCTCCATCCTCCAGATCATTGACAAAGCCAGACATGAGACTCCAAAAATCAGCGGCAACAAAGCGCTCACCTAATTCATGATCAAAGAAGACGATCCGTCCCATCTGTTCTCCCTTGCTGGTATCCATGTTCGTGCAGAGAGACCTACCAGCCCCATCGGTCGCAAAAGGAATAGAGGTAGGAGGCCAATCCTCGAAAGATCGCTCTGCTCGGTATGCAACAGCCATCTGCTCAAGGGTGAGGAACCCCCAGCCGCCAAAAAAGAAATCGGCGGTTCCGTTATGAAGCGACCAGGATGCTTTGAGGTCGGCGGGAAGAGGCAAACCGAGCGCTGTTTCAACAGCTTGCAATTGCTGCTCCATTGCCCCCAGGTAAAGATGAGCGAGACTCTCTGGAGCCGCGATCTGGAGCCACGCTTCAATCCAATTCCAAATGACCATCATTCTTCCCAGATGATCCACTGGCTCTGACATAGCTTTCTCCTTCTTTACCTATTCAAGCTAGACCATTTCTCTCCTCAGAGCTATTCTTTCCCACCGCTGAAAATATGGTACACATGCAAGCAAGGAGTCTCATCAGAAAGGAACACCACATGAAGCAGCGGCAACAGATGACCCTGGTAGGAACAAAAACCACTTTTGCCGAAGTCTGGAGATGGGGTCAGGAACTCGAACGCTTGCATGCCCGCATTGCCTCTCGTTTTGCTCGATCCGAACCTCGTCAGCGAGCACTGGCGTACCTGAAAGGGATCGTCAGCTCCATCGAGCGCAAAAATGGCTGGCAGTTGGCCGAGCACGCCGGAGAAGCCCGACCGGACGGCATGCAACGCTTGCTCAACAGCGCGATCTGGGATGCGGATCTGGTGCGCGATGATCTGCGAGCGTACATCCTGGAACGCCTGGGTGATCCGCACGCGGTTTTGGTGATTGACGAAACCAGCTTTCGCAAAAGGGGGAAAAAGTCCGCAGGAGTGAAAAAGCAGTATTGCGGAACGACTGGAATGGTTGAAAACTGTCAGGTCGGGGTGTTCCTGAGTTACGTGGGCCCGAAAGGACACGCCCTCATCGACCGCGAACTCTATCTTCCCAAGGAATGGCTCGACGACCCCGCACGCTGCCGAGAGGCTGGCATTCCAGAGGCAACGCGCTTTCAAACCAAATGTGAGCTGGCTCGACAGATGATCGAGCGCGTGTGGAGAGCGGGGATTCCTTTTGCCTGGGTCGTCGCCGACACAGTGTATGGCGGCAATCTGGATCTGCGCATGTGGCTGGAAGCCCATGGCTACTTCTATGTGCTGGCGGTGGCCTGCGATGAACCGGTAGGGATACAGACACCTGATGGCCGCAAGCGGATGACGGTGGCCGAGGCCGAAGCCCTGCTGGTTCATGCTGTGGATTGGCAACGACTCTCGATGAGCGAGGGCACAAAAGGACCGCGTCTGTTTGATTGGGCGATCATCCCCATCCTGCATGGGTGGGAAGATGATGGGCGACACTTCTTACTCATTCGCCGTTGCCTCGATGATCCGAGCAAGAAAGCCTACTACTTCGTGTTCGCACCGCCAGGCGCTACCCTTGCCGAGATGGTCAAGGCCATCGGACAGAGGTGGAAAATTGAGGAATGTTTCGAGATAGGCAAAGAGATGGGTATGGAGGATTACGAGGTCAGATGTTGGATCGCCTGGTATCGACATCTGACGCTCGTGATGATCGTCATGGCAGCTCTGGCTGGGGTTTGCGCGGCGGCTTTGACACCTCTCACCAAGCCTCCATCACATGAGGGAACCTGTCCATTGCTACCCCTGACCATTGCTGAAGTGCGTCATTTGCTCGCGTACTTGCTCTGGCCCCCGCCTCGCAGCGTGCCCCTGCTCCTCGCCTGGTCCTGGTGGCGGCGCTGCCACCAAAGTCGGGCGAGTTTCTTTCATACCAAACATCGCTGCACCGCCGGGTAAGAAGCGACCGTCAGAACCTTTCCTTTGCTACTCTGCGATCCTGGGATTTTTCCCGGGAAAAATCCCAGGATCATGTCGTATCGTTTCCGCCGTTTGCCGAAAGGAGTTTTTCTCATGACCAGTCTTTCCCTTGCTAAATGCTGTCGTCTGCTTACCATCGACTACAAAACACTGCGCCGATGGTTGGCACAGGCCCAGATAGCGTGGCATACTGATCCGACGAATGCCAAAATCAAGTGCCTGGAAGTCGAGCAAGTTGAGACCTTGGCCCGCCTGCATGGCCGGGTGCTCAAGCCTGAAGCCAGCGCTTCTGCTGTCAGTCCAAGGCCATCCGGGGCCCAAAGCCAGGGGCTTTCCACCGCTCTTCCCGATACCGATCTGCGAGCCAGGCTGGCACAGATGGAGGAGCAGATGGCGACTCTGCAAGCGCAACTCACCGACCTCACGCTCCAACTGCTCCGAGAGCGGGAGCAGCGCGCGGAACAACGTTTGCTGGCTCTGGAAACCCAACTTATCTCGACTGGCGATCACGCTCTGGCCCTTCCCTTTGGCTCTACGCCTCGTGGGCCGGACCGACCAGAGATGCCTCCATTTGCGTGTCATCCTACCGAGAAACGAGCACTACTCATCCCGCTCATTGAGTATGGAGCCAGAGGCCGCTATGTGCTCATCAGTCCAGAGGAAGGGGAACTACCCATCACGCCTGATTCGCCGGAATGGTTTGCCTGGCTGGCAGCGCTCTCCTCGTTTCGTTTTGTCGGCCAGTCAGGCCGTTTTAGCGCGCGCCGAGGCTACAATCGTCGTCCGAACCGGAGCTGGTATGCCCAACGAGGAATTCATCAGAAGAATTACAGTAAATACATCGGCGTGAGTGAACACATCACGACAGAACGTTTAGAACAGATTGCTGCCTATTTCCAATCATACATGAAGTAACGTTAAAACACGAGAGGAACTGCCTCTCTGGCTCCCTTCTCGTCGAAGACAAGTGCGGCTGTAGTGCGGGTTGCTCGTCGGGCTAGGCGTCGGGCTGTTCGGCGGGCTTTCGAGGAAGCAACTGACCGAGCGTTCCATGCTCTCTCCAAATGAGGGGATACGACGTTCTCTAAAAAATGGGCTGTTCATCGGGCTGCTCGGCGGGCTAGGCTTCTGGCTGGGCAAGGGGCTGCTCGGCTGGCCGGCCTACGGGCGGCTCGGCTGGCTAGGCACCGGGCTAGGCACCGGGCTGTTCGGCGGGCTAGGCGCCGGGCTGTTCTTCGGGCTGGGGGCTGCTATGCAACATTATACTCTGCGCTTCTGGCTCTGGCAAGCGAGATGCACACCAGCCCCCTGGCGGTACGTCGCCTTCCTTGACGATGCTGTAGAGCAACTGCTCTTGCGCAAAGTCGGGGGAGGATACATCTTTCGGCATCGCTTGCTGCAAGACTACTTTGCCTCACTAGATATTGTACCTCCTCATGATCCCTTGTCTTTGACATTTGAAAACATTACCACCCACGCAGCAACGATAATCGAATTAACCAGCCAGGCAGTAAAAATTATTGAAGATTTGCTGGATCATCTTCGATTTTGGTGAATAAAGCTCATCAGGAAAGCACCCAGAATACATTCGTCCGCATCAGTAGCGATTTCTCGATGTATATTCATAGCTCTACAATATCTGAATCACCAAATTAAGTGTGCTTGCTTGCTTATTTTCAAATCAGGACAGCATGGAGAGGAAAACATCATAAAAGATGGGCTAGAGGCTATCTTACCAGACTGAGCCTACATTTTCTAGCAAGCAGGCTCACTTAATGTGATGTTGGTGGCGAATTGTAAAACTGAGCGTGATTCTTAATTTCCTACCTCAAAGCTCAAACTCGATTTTTGAATTCGCCACCAACATCAATGTGAGGATGAGCCTTTTTCAACTATCAAACACAATCCCTCATTTCGTGCAGAAGCATGCTCAGTATTACAAAATGCGCCAATGGTGATCTTTCGGTGTAGGCTACGTATCTCTGTTGTGCTTGTATCGCAGAAAAACGCGGTTCTCCGGCACACGATTGCCATCAATTCCTTGCCACTGGCAAAGAATTATGGTGAAGTGGCCGGGTTACTTGGCAAAGTACAGTAAGGGTTTGCAGTTGTTTTTCTGAATGAGTATCCTAGATTCTGATGGTCCCATCAAAAGAGGACGAAGCGAGGAATCGACCAGCGGGCGACCAGGATATGCGATTGATTTCCAACCGATGACCGCGCAAGGTGTGGCGTAGGGTGAAACCCGCCGGAGTAGGGTTATTTGTGCTCATACTCTACTACCTCAATTCACCCTGTACAACAGCTGTCTTCGTATCTCCTCCATGTAGAGTGACTCTGGGACGGCACTTAATCTTGACTGCATTTTTGATAAAACCCTCATCTGTCGCCTTCCCTGACCAGATGTAGGCTTCGCCAGCGCCAAGTTGGCTCATTTTCTCTGGTGTGAGGCTATTTAAGGCCGAGTTTGCTTTCAGGATATGCTTAAGCCAGGCGGGAGAATTACACCTGTGCAGTATGATTTGTGAAGAAAGCTCTATAAGCGCGACAGGGACCGATGGTGGGTCTTGCGAGGCAACCATGATACTCGTCCCTTTGTGGCGCATCTCGCGAACTACCCCTATCAGTCCTGAGATCAGGTCTGGACTCTCAATATACTTGTGTGCCTCGTCAAAGACTACAAGTTTATTAAACGTCTGTCCCTGGTAGGTTGCCTCCGAAAAGATTTGCAACAGGACGACGAAAAGGCCTAATGCCTCATCCTTTTCTATAAACTCGTCACGCAGGTCAACAATGATTAACCGCCCAGGACGAATAACTTCGCTTAATTTTCTGCTATCATCGATGTATTCAGAGGCAAATTGCAATCTCAACTGCGCAAGTTGCTTGAGATGGTCTGACATTGGAGCCTGCTCTACCTCTTGACGAAGGCCCTCAAGTGTTAACCCGTTGCGCAGTCTTTTCATTATAAGATTGACCTGACGCAAATACATACTCTGGCTGCCAACGGCTCCCATCAAAAATTTCCAATGAACTGCCTTTAGTTCGGATGCGGCAAAAGTTATAGGCTGCACATCAATTTCTGGGTACTCGGCTCTTCTCTCAGCAAGCTTTGCTGTAGGCACAAGCAACACTACATCTTGTAGTGCGTGTGGCTCAGCACCGTACCTCTGCCGTAATTGTGCACGCTGACTCTCATCCTTGTTAGGGTAGATCATCGAGGTGAACTCAGGTTTGTAATCCAATGTTGGACTATAGTGGAAGATGACGGTCGCTAACGGGCTTGGCAGCGCGTTAACGTGTGGGATGGGTAGGCACGCCATCTCTACGATACTCCCTAAGGTATAGCTTTTTCCACTTCCCTGCACCCCGAAGAGGCTGATGGTGTGTGTCTGGTTCAGATCAAGTGCGACTTTTCTGCCAGAGACTTCGCCAAGGATACCATACTGAGGCGTGCTTTCCTGGGTTCCGAGCATGACACTGTAGGAGGGATGTGCGCTCAGTTCTTGTTCGTTATTAGTAGCAGGAGCGACTGCTGTAGCATCTGGTATGACAGAAATATTGTTGATTGTAGGCTCCTGCACCTGGTTGATTGCCTGTTCATCTCCCGCTTGGTCGAGCATTTCCGCAGGTTGATATTGTTCTGCTGACTCATCAATATGGTGTGCTGGAGGTGATGCTACGCTGCCTGCTTCGTAGTTCTCTGCTTGCTTGGATTGGCTCCAGGAGCCTGAACGGTCTCGCGCAGGTACAATAAAGGCTGCTGAAGATAGGTGAGGAACAGTACTGCTTTCGCTTGCCACAGGTGACTCCTGTGCAAGCTCAACAGACAAAGGCCTTGCTTCGGCGATAAGGGCTTCTATAATATCTTTGCCAATGCGATAAAAATCAATGCCTGTCTCATTCTCTGGTGGCTCTGTGCCGGGCTGCTCAAAATCGAAAATCAGGGCACTGCGAGTGAATTGTAAGCTGTAGCCATCTTCTAGCGTAGAAAGCAGGTAGAGAGCTTCTGCATACACGTCCTTCTCGATAATTCCATAGCGCTGTGATCGACCCAGGTAAAACTCTAAATGTGTGGTGAGTTCTCGGGTTTTCAGCAGACGATCTGGTCGATCCGGTATTTTCCAATGGGGATCAAAATGGCGACTTAACACGTTTTCGCTCTGGTAGATCTGCTCAGTGATCGTCTCTTTCAGTTGCGCGTAGGCACTCGGCCCGCCAACAGAGTTGTAACACTTCACCTCGACCAGGTTACAACGGATAGAGCGTGTTGCTGCGTTGAGATCGAAGAGTGCTAGGTCTGTGCGCTGCAACGTGATAGCCTCACCTAATTCATCTCCTGCTCGCTTCACAGTATGAAACAAATCTAGGTGAACATCAAGCGGTAGAAGAATCTGGTTGGTTAATACCCCTTGTTGTAGCAAAAAGAGGCGTGCAAGGGCGAGTCCCAGTGCTTCTGCCTGTTGTGTTGACGATGAGATTAATTTGAGCGCTAGGCGTCCAGATAAGGCGCGGAGTTGATCGAGTATGAGGTTGGCCTCGTGTCTTGAAGCTTTGAGGTTATGTTGCTGCAACACGGGCTTGAGTGTTGCTTCGAGCTCCAGCAGAGCACGTGAAGTGATGACAAGCTGATGTCCGAAGCCTGTTGAACTGCCTGGTGTGTAGTCAATGAGATAATCAGGACGGTCAAGCCGCCCGCCGTGATCGAAGAATTCGATGCCTATATTGCGATCAATGGTCAATACCCAGTCGCTGACTTCATGAACATAATGTATGAGTTCACGCTGTCCTGTACTCAGGCTAAGTGTCACTATCGGTCGCTGCTCGTCAGCTATATTGCCGGTGGTCACCGTCGCCACCATGCTGGAGATGACTCGGGCGAGGTCTGCCAGCAAGTCTATAGAGATCTCTACACCTGTTAGCAGGTGAGCTCTACCATGGCGAGGCTGGCGACGCCAGAGGGTTCCATTTTCGTTATCCTGGAAATCGGTGATGAAATCTTGTGCCAGGCCGTATAAGGATGTCATCTCCGTCTCTCGGAAGGCTGGCCCGGCGCCAATTTCTTCCGCTGGGAAGAGATCGAATAAAATGCTTAGATGCGCACGATATCGCTGCGGGTCGTCATTGAAAACACGGAGTTCGTGAATAGCAAGACTCAGTTTGGGGAAGAGATGACTGCCGCCGGGGAAAGAGAAAGCATCAGCTGCTTCTGTGCTGACTGTTGTGCTGGGAGAGAGTAGCGACTCTATAGCCTCTCCTACGCGTGGCATTGAAGGGTCGGGTACAAAGAGACGCACATCGTAACGCAACTGTGAGAATGACTCCTGCTTTTGCAGTAACACCAAAGCCTGCGCAAGGACGGTAGCGCGCCCAGGGTTGAAGGCGTTGATACTCAATGTGCGGATATAGGGATGTTGCGCCAGATACCTGGTTATTCGCGCAGCAAGCAGTTCTGCTGTAATTGTCTCGCCCCCAATAGCTGGTTCAGGCAAGCCAAGTAAGGTGCACACCTCACCAAGCAATCCTCGTGTATCTTCTTCGGTAGGAGGAGCATAAAGTGACCAGAAAGGATTGATATTATCAACCGTGGTGAAGACCCTCCCATCGGCGCATACCAGAGTCGCGGGAAAGTTTAAAGATACCAGCTCGCGCAGCACCCCATCTCGCACAGGACCTATATATTCCTCTGACCCTCCCTGTGTAGCATTAAGCCAGTGTTGTGCTACTTGCGCCCATGTGCTGAGCCAGAGTGCCCGCAGTGGATGTGTTGGTCCTACCAGACTGGCTTCTCTTGCTCTGCCCCGGAAATTGGTAAGCGTGAGGTGTACAGTGTCCAGCGTCAACGCTCTTCTTAATGACAGACTGGCTTTCTGTTGATCTATCCCTCTGCTCTGCTCGACTTTCCAGGACAGGTCCTCCAGCAGGTCCAGGTATGCCTCCACATACTCGATACAGTTTTCTTTGAACGGTAAGAGGTCAACGGCCTGCGTTATGAGTTCTTTATCTTGATATGCACGTAGCGCCGCAAAATAGCGTGCTCTGGCATCCAGGAAGCTCTCGACCGCCGCTGATTTCGACCACTGAGCAATGTCTGCTTTGGGAGGCTCGATTTCGCTCATTCCCAAATTGCCCAGATTGACATGCCAGCGCCAGCTTACAGGGCTCTCAGGTGAAACAAGTATCTGTCGCTCCAGGTTCTTGAGATAGCGCGAGACAGGGATGTGGAACTTTCCACCGGGCTCAAACTTGATCTCCAGTATTTCTTGCTGCGCATGACGCGTCTTGCTCGCTTTGTCGATCCATTCTACCTGAGTCACCTTTACCGCCGATGGATCCCGCTGTTCAGTGAGTTCCTTGAATTGCATGCGGAGTTTGGCATGCTCCAGGCTATATTCCTGTGGAGTAGTTCTCTGCGGTGGATCAACGATCTCACCCTCACGTAACACGTAGAATGGTTCACTGTCACATGATCTGACATCATTGTCGTGTATATCCCGCACTGGCTCGTCGAGGGGAACAGGATCATTCTCATTTGTCCAGGGAAGGACACGCACAAAGTGCCAACCGTCCTCAAAGTCAAGTTTATTCAGTTTATCAAGATTGACGGTCTGCTCGGCTTTCTTGGCTGTCCATGCCTTGACACGCTTTGCTCCACCTACGGGTTCCCCATCTTTGGTCAGAATCTGGACGGTAAAGTGGTCCAGGCTCGGAACTCGGGTCGGATGCGGGTCAACCTTGAAGATCACGCTGAACTTTATCTGCTGGTTCGGGTTGAGTACCTTTTGTCCACTCAGGTCTCCTAATCGCTCGTCTGTGTTATTTTCTCCTACCTCTGGAACGGTGATGTCCAACACCTGAAGAGCAACCTTATCACTGTTGATCTCGTCGATGAATCTCCACTTATCAAAGGAGATAACTCTGTTTGCTTTATTGATGACAATCTGACGAGTCCAGGCATGCGGGTTGACGACACCGACTTCTGAGAGGAAGGAGATGAGGCGCTGCTGCACCGTTTTATCGCTCAATCCGAGTTCCAGCACGCGCCCACGAATTGAAGCATCAGAATAGGTGAGCTTCCGTACCGACTCCAGGTTCCTGCGTATGCGGTTCTGCATCAAGGCAGGGTCGTGAAAGAGACGAAAATCCGGTACCAGGCCCAATTCATAAAGGGATGCGCCCAACGACTCTCCATCTACCTGATTTTTCACCGCTGTCATGAGAAAACGCACCTGGGCAACTTGGTCGGCCCAGGGCCACCATACGTTTTTGCAAATATCGAACAAATCACGAACGTAGCCTTGCAAGGGTGACGGGATGAACTGGCGTAAATGCTCTAGCAGGCTTTTATAGACATCGATAACATGAATGTCTTCAAAGGTGGCAACATCGAAAGAATCTTCAGCACTTGCATGGAGATTGGCAGGGAGAAAGACGAGGAGCGGTGGACGCAATGCACCGCCGGGAAGAGGGTTACGTAACTCAACGAGCTTGGTCGAGGTGATGAATAGGTCAGCTTCTCTCGCGTCCTGTAAGGTATCGCCATTCTCTTTAAGAATATATATCTGAGCATAGGGACATGCTGTATGAAGTGCCTGGCTGAGAGCGATCATCAGATCGAGGTCCAGGTTCGCCACACGCATACAATGGCCAGGCGCGCGTGAGAGAATATGTTCTTTCAGCCGGGGGACAAGCACATCACATAAAGCCTGCGTGACATCGCTCTCATTCAACTCCAGAAAAGCAGCGCCATTACTCATATCTTCCCTCCCAACGGTTGCTTACTGCCTATGGTAGCCGGTGTAATCGTGTAACGAGGGGTAACGGTCTGAGTGACGTAGGCATCCGAAAGGTCCTGAAAGAAGCCTATCTCGCGTAGACGCATCTTAAATGCCTCTTTATTTTCCTTCAACGCTTGCAGATCGGTAATACTCGGCTTTTCGAAGCCATCACCGGGGGGTAAGCAGTCGATGTACAAGCCATAGCGGTCACGCAGGAAAGCAAGAAGATCTTCGATACGTACTTCTTGTGTGGCAAATGATGTGCCTTGAGGGGTCAGTACAGCGATTTGTAGCAATACCTCAAGCAGGCGGCTTCCCAGCGTGAAGCGTCGTGGACTCTCTCTCGTGCGAGCCTGGCGTAATAGGCCAGCATCACGATTTTTGAGTAGCAGCGAATCAAGACATTCGGTGATGTAGCGACGGTGGAATTGGACCCGATTGACCATAGTAATCTCAATACACGCCTCAAAGTCGTCCAGGCCGAGTTCGCTGATGCGTTCCACTTCGGGTGATATCATGCCATCCTGACTTTCGCTTTCATTTTTCTTGATGAGTTCCAGGAGACGCTGCCCGAAAAACTGATCGCGTGCCAGTTTATAACGGTCATCCAAGAATTGGAGCAGTTCCACAACAGAAAAATAGCCTCTGGCTGGTGTGGAGACCTTGCGAATTTTAGTCAGATAACTAGCCATGTCATCCAGATTTTTGACGATATATTGTGCCTGGATGAAGGATGGGATACGGCGATAGTGCGTATCAGCGCTGCGGCGTGCCAGCTCCATCATCTGTGTATTATGCGGATCTCCCATCTCGACCACTAGACCTGTCGCATGTGGACACTCGATCAGCTGTGAGGTTTTAGCCTGAGCAAGAGGACAGCCCTTCACGTGGCACCAGAGGGTTCCTTGCTGCCGTTGGACCAGCTCAGGTAGAAGCTTAAGGATTCGCAGATGGTAAAGTGCCAGGTGGAAGGCGAAAAGCGTTTTCAAGTAGTCTACCAGCACCGAGCGCGGAATATAGTTCTCGTAAGCCAGCAGGCGTAAGATATCTTCGGCGAAGAGGTTGGCCTGGCGGAGACAGAGCGGGGGATAGCGTTCCGGGTTTCTTGATTGGTCGGGGTAGTCTTCTTTAACCTGTGCATCAAAGTGGAGAATGACCTGCGTTTCTACATCGATCTTTGTGGTCGTCTGCTGAACTCTATCGATGTTCCAATCCATGTCTGGAAAGAGAAATTTCTTGAGTTCTTTTAGCGTATCAGGACCTTTTTGAGCATGGTAGATCATCCAGTAGACTTGTTCTGAGGTGCCGTAATCACGTGCATGGCTAGCGTTGCGGAATTTGTAGATATTGCCATGCAAGGGGCGTGGCGAAACAACGGCCTGCTTGGGGCGCCCACGATGCACCAGATCGAGCAGGTCAGTTTCCAGCCATTTACGTACAATATCTGGATGATCGGCGAAGCCGATGAAAAGCTCTTTGTTTTTTTCTTCGGTCAGTTCTTCCAGGAATGCTTCTACTTCCAGTTGAAAGGGTAATTTCTTAACCCTTCCCAGATAGCCATTAAATTTCAAGCGCGGGAAGAGATTGAGCAGAGTACGGTCAATCTCTATCTGCTTATAGTCAACGTAACTCACCTGTGGAAAGCGAAATTCTCTATCTCTTCCTCTTGTTACCACAATTTGACTCTCTTTCCTTACTGCTGTTGAAGCAATAGTGTGCCATCGCTGCCTCGACTCACTTTATAGAACTCATGGCCTGTCTCCGTGAGCAATACTTCTTGATAGGGGGCGGAAGCAAGTACGTTCTTGAAAATCATCAGACTCAGATAAAATCCCTGTAGTTCTTCTGGACTGGGACGATAGCCACTATTGAGCCGCATGAGCATCTCATAGATGTCGAGGTTGACGCGTAGCTCGGCTTTTTGTCCTGTATCCGACTCATAGCGCAGATAGAGGGACTGGGGGAGATACTCGACAAAGCGTGTACTTTCTCTCGTCTCGTGTTGTGCCAGCGTAAAGAATACTCCATTGAAGAGGCGATAGCTCTGAATGGTGCCACGCTCGACCCGCCGTACACGCAGGGCCAGCACATTGGTCAGCTTCATATTATCTACCAGACCCTCGCCTCTGTTAATAGCCTGCAACAACTGTTGCACTTGCAACGCAGGGTCGATGGCTCTAGTTATCAGCGCATAGAAAGTTTCATAGTAGTGGTAGGGTAGCATGAATTGCCAGCTCTCATCGCGACACTCAAAGTAGTGACGACGTCGGAGCATGGCAACGTAGTTTCTGTGCTGCTCGACATTTCTGGCACGTGTTCTCTCCGTATATTCGCGAGAAAGTTGCTCAAAGTTCTTTTTGAGCAGGGCATCATCGTAGTTGCTCCGTCCTGTATAGCTGAAACGAGCCATCTCACGCGCTGTCGGCCCAAGGAAGTCGAAGCCTCTATCCAGATCGGCATTGCTCCCTTCGCCAAGATCTATCTCTCTTAACAGAGAGATCAAACGATCTCTTGAGGGATGGCTTCCGCCCATCCAGGCATTGAAGTAGAAGCCATCGAGTATCTGTTGCAGTGCGATCTGCGTGCCTTCGCGATAGAGCTGGTGTACGTCGTCACAATCTTTTGTTCCTACCAGCATGTATGCCAGAGCCGAACGCAGATCGCGCAGGGTCACGTGCAATTGTCCCCGCAGGTGCGTGATGGTATAGAGTGTCTTAAGGCGTTCTATGGTTCTGACTCCTGCTACTGGATCCATGAAGGTCTGTGCGTTATGGTAGATGTAGCAACTTTGCTTGAGATCGCACCTTTCACAGATCTCCCAAAACTGTTTACTGGTCATGCGGCGCAAGAGCCGATCAAAGATTGAACTGTTTTTCTCTTCCTGATCAGCGACAACAGAGCGCAGGTTAAGATTAATCACTGTGATACGGCTAGTGGTTGCCAAGCCATTCAGGCCAGCAAGCACCAGTTCTCTGAGATGTGGAAAGAGTTGCTGATATTCGCTGAGAAAGTCTACTAGGCGCCCTTCATTGATGGCGATGAGGCGGGTTTCGTTGTCGGCCCATTGTGACTCATCCTGGCCTTTGAAAGGGGCAAGAAAAGCTAATAACACCTCGTTATTTGTTTTCTCGCCCTCATCTTGACTACCATCATAGTTGCTCAGGAAGGTACGTTCATGCAACGTAAAGGTGTAGCCGTTCACCTGATGCTCGATAGTCGCCCCCATGCGCTCTGCATCCTTTGCCATCTGCTGGATAAATGCCGTTTTGCCGTCTCCGGCATTGCCAGAGATGATGACCAACTGAAAATCTCCATGTAAGATAGCAGGACGCAATCGCTTATCGAGCAACGTCTCTACATAGGTCTTTTCGCCCAATTCATCTAAGCCACGTGTGCCGGCATTCGTATGTTGACTCTGACTGTAGAGTGTAAGCAGGTGACGCACGAAAGGATTGTAGTTGGGCTTCTCTGCAGCCTGCTGAAAGATACTGGTAGAGAGCGGCGGCTCGACAGGCTTTCTCAATGCGGGCAGCGCATTAAGGGCGGCAAGTAGTGCCTCGGCTGATGCAAAACGCTCGGCAGAGTTCGGCGAGATGGCTTTTAGTAGTAGTCCGACAAAGGTAGGATGCAGGTCTTCGCAGTCTGCAAATGTGTAGGGGTTAGTGGCGACTTTACGGATATTGGGCTCATCGAATGGGTAGTGACCTGTGACACACTCATACAATGTGACTCCGAGTGCGTAAATATCACGCTCTATCTTTTGCCTGCTGCTCATGTCTACAATACCATCCAGGTCGGGTGGGATATAGCGCCCTGTACCACCGGGCATGCTACTACTGTTCTGATCGGAGACAGCGACATTGAAGTCGATGATACGTACCCCTTGATCTGTCCAGAGCAGATTTGAAGGTTTGATGTCCTGGTGATAGACGCCGTGGGCATGTAAATGTGCCAGACCCTGAGCAACCTGTAGCGCAAGTTTCACAGCGTCTTCTACCGATAGGGCTTTTTCGTGTACCAGGTCTTCGACATTTAACCCATCGATATATTCGAAGACCATATAGGGTGTACCGTCTGCCAGGCGATCAGCCCATATGACCTTGACCACATAGGGATGTTCGGGTAGCGAGACCAGCGTCTTGTATTCCTGGCGCAGGCGTTGATAGACAGAGATGCGGTCTGTCAGCACCAGCTTGAGAACACGCATGACCTCCGCCAGAGTATCAAAGACTTTGTATGCGACGGCGAAGCCGCCCTGACCGAGCCGCTCTTGCACAACGAAGCGTTCGCCAAGCACATGCTCTTTCGGCAGGTTCTTTTTATCTGGGGCCTGTGAAGGGATAAGAACGCGATTAACGGCCTGTTCCTCCTGAGGAACAGGCGGTGAGGAAGTAATTGCCTGATGCAATGCTTTGAGAGCGGCGGCAGCGCTGGGAAACCGTTGCTGCGGTTCAAAGGCGCAAAGCTTCTGTAACCATTCGTTCAATCCGGGCGGTAGATCTGGCTTGAGGTCCGTTGGCTTAACGGGAAAGATAGCTCCGGTGTCGTAAATCTGGGTAGGACTGGTAAAAGCGGTTTCGCCAGTAAGCAACTCATAGAAGACAAGACCCGCCGAAAACAGATCAGAGGCGATACTGGCCTGCGAGGGATCGCCATAGCATTCGGGAGCCTGATAGCTCTGATCCACTTCCTCTACGATGTCTTTGGCGATACTGCTTGTACCGCTGGCTCCAGCGCGTGCATATTCAAACGAGGAGAGGCGGGCATGACCATCAGCGCTGACGATGATGGCATCGGGCGTTATATTGCGATGTATCACCTGGTAGGTGTGAGCATGATCGAGAGCGGTCAATACGTCGCGTATGACGCGCAATTTTTGGTCGAAGGTGAGTGCCAGCGAGGCTTTCTTGATGTGCTGATGCAGGGCCTGACCATGTACGTCTTCGGTGACAAGGACGAAATAAGAGCCATCCTCACTATCGAAGAAGTCGCGTACATTCAGGATGTTTGGATGTCCAGGAACATCGACGATGGCGCGAAAGGCATTGCTGATGAGCTTCTGCTCACGCTCACGTGTTGCCTCATCCTGATAAGGATCGGCATGGTACACACGCAGGCGAGCCGTACCACGCTTACCGGTGAAAAGATGATGCGCACGATACTCCGTGTAGTGTTCATTGCCCCCGAGCTTCTCATCTACCTGCCAGTCGCGGTAAATCAGCGTTGCTGATCTGGGGCGTGCCTTGCCTCTGATCGCACTCTCGATGAGGGAAAGTAGATGGCGTATATCGGTGAACATGCCAGCGGGAACGTTAGCTTTGTTCTGAAAGTAGAGTGCACTTTTGTTGAGACGTACTAGATCATCGCCGTCAATGCCACCATGATCGTTTATCCTGACATCAGGAGCGGTCAACAGGACAGCAGCGCGTACATAGACCTTTTGCATCTCCAGGCGAGCGGGATTGCTATCGATAATGAAAGCTTTGAGCAGCCTGGCATTCATACGAGCCTTGATCAGCGGAGAGTTATAAGGTTCACGTCCCTCCGGGTACCATTTGGTGCCATAAATATCAATAAGACCATAGATACCCTTGACATCGACGACGTACACACAATGCGGCGTGAGTACCGCCAGATCGATCTCAAGAATCTCTTTACCCTGTACCAGTTCAAAATTATGGATGATGGTGCAGTTTGTGGGAAGATGGTCGCGTAGATAAGCAATGGCCTGACGCTCAGCATCGTTGCGCGGTGAACCTATCGCGATGATATTTGCCATCTAGCCTCCTCCTCAATTGCGATTTCCACCATTGCTACTGCCTCCCTCTCTAATCTTGATGCCTCATGTCGCTTCGCAAATGCGCTTCTGACAAGCTGTTCTATATCACTACGAATAGTTTTTGGAGGGAAAGGGACAGGGAGTTTAGATAGAATTGACCCATGTAGTACTTGCTGCTTGGTTCCAACGCTCATAGAGCGCAGACAACGAAATGCCATTTCTGAACGCATAAAAGCGAAGATAAAAGCTCCAGAGATACCTGGATTACCAGAACGAATACGTAAAATGTTTTCAGCAAAAGCGTAATTCACCCAAGGTCCTGTAATGAGTTCTGACCTGCAAAAAACTTCGCTCTCGCCTAAAGTGCCCAGTGCTGCTATTAGAATTGTCTCATCTTTTACGAAAACATCTCTTGGGGTATGACGTGTAGAAATCCATCTTCCCTCTGGCTCCCACCAAAATAGTTCTCGCTGACCTACAAGCTTTACCCCTAATGTAGGATCACTGTCTATCCGATTAAACCTAGAACTTCTTTCCAATTCTCCATTTTTACAAATCTCCCCCAATAACATGTGATTCGTATCTGCTAGCTTAGCAAGACATGCCTCTAATCGTGGATTGAAATTGAGGGCCCGTAAGGACTCAGGTGATTTGATAACACATGAGAAGCCAAGGTCTGGCTCCATCGCGTGCCATTCCTGTGTGGTGATATCTCGTAGCCCCACGGAACTGAAAAGCTTCTCCGTCGCAGCTTTCACCTGGGCGCTATATTCGCAACGCAATCTAGCAGCATTAGTAATGTTGCGGTGCACTGCTTCTTCAAGATCACGCCCCATGCGAGGCACAGGCAAATTAGCGATGTGATGCGGCTCAATATGCTGGATAATTGCCCCATAGGTTCCCTCTGTTACCAGAGGAATGCCGAACTTGCTACTCAGGTAGGCATAGAGATAGCCGGGGAGAATTTTATCGGGTTCGGGGACAACGCGCATAACATGCTCAGTGCAAGCCATGCCTGCCATGTCAGGGCGTACAAAAGCCATTCTACCTACTGTACCAGAGCGCGTTATAAGAGTCCAACCTTCTTTGATCATAAAAAGAGGATTTGCGGCAACTTGCTTCTTTGATAAGAGTGGAAGCGATGAAAAGTCAGCAGCGAGTATATCAGTACTACCAAGAAAAGGAACTCCGTACTCAGGATCATTGACATATCTGCGTCCTTCACGACCTGCGTGATAGATTCCTGATGTAACTGCATATAAGGGTTGTTTCTCCGCATGCAACTTCGCGAGCAATCCCCTAGCCTCCATTGCGCCAGAGAGATATGGTCTGCTGTCGAGGCGGCAGTCATTGATATGGAGCCATGAAGACATAACGGGATTGTCGAGTTGTATTACTTTCATGGCTATAGCTCTCCGGGCTCTGGATAGCGTTGACGGAATTCGCGATACTTCTCGGCGATGACAGGCAGATCATCGTCGATCTCCTTGGCGAATCGCTTGCGAGGGCGCGTCGTCATGCCCCCATCAATTATCACCTGACTTGGCTCTTCGATTACCTTGGTCAGTTCCTCGCCATCAGGACCACGTTTATATAGAGTGTTTCCGCGACGGTCATAACCAACTTTTTCTGCAACCGCCATAAAAACAGGGTACTCGACTGTTTCGCCCAATGTCTCTGCGCGTATCTCTTCGTTAGTCTTCTTTTTGAGGAAGAGCAGGCTCGTTAAAATATTGACGTTGGCTTCAACAATAAAGGCCTCTATTGGCAAATCAATACTCGCCAGAACCCAGGCATTTTTCAATATCCACTGGCGGATGTATTCGTCGGCGGGATTGCCCAAAATACCATTGGGTACAACGATACCCATGCGCCCTCCCGGTTTGAGCCACCTGAGCCACTGTAGACAGCGTTCGATAAATAAGACCTCCGGTGAGACGCTGCTCTTCCACTGCCTTTTTGCTGGATCATTGATGATACGATAATGTCCTTCATCATCCTTTTCCCAGGTACGCGCAAACTCGTACTGCTCTAGAATCTGTTGTTCGCTGATGGGGATATCAGATCCGAAAGGAGGGTTAGTCATAATCACGTCGATGGTCCCGAAGCGAATATCACGTTTGGCTTGCTGAACACCGGAGAGATGACCGTTTGGGAATTCGAGCGAGTTAATATGGTAGAGGTGCCCACGACCATCGCCAGCCATCACCATGTTCATCTGCGATGCTCTGATAAGAAACTGGTCAAAATCAGCGCCGAATACGTTATTTTCGGCGAAGGATTTCAGGCGCGCTCGCACCTTTGGAAAATCGGGATGGTCCTCGTTATGGGGATCTATACCCTTCTCGGCACAAAACTTTTTCAACATGTAATCGAGTGTTGCTACCAGGAATCCACCTGTGCCACAAGCCGGGTCAAGCACGCGCTCGTGCTCTTTCGGGTCCAGTATCTCTACTGCCAGCCTCACCACGCCGCGAGGCGTGAAGTACTGCCCACGATCACCACGCAAATTCGTCCCTACAATCTCCTGATAGGCAGCCCCTTTGGCGTCAATCTCTGAATGCGTAAAGTCGTACCTGGATAGCTCGGAGACCATGAAGGCCAAGGCGCGATCAGAAAGCATGATCTCTTCGTTGCCACGAAAAATTTCCGCATATTGCTGTTTTACTTCTTTGAAGAGGCTGTCGATACGTTTCTTAATTTGTGCCCTTCCCTCTAGCGTAAACTGGTCTGTCATGCCAACCCAGAATCTACGCTGATTGGCAGGGGCATCTTCGTCATGCATCTTGCAGAAGATGAGGTAGAGAAACTGCCAGAATGCAGTATCTTTGGGCATACCTTCATTTCCATGAATGAAGTTATGACAGCGGCGAAAAGCTAGGCGCAGCATATCTTTATCGGCTCTGTGCAGGGCAATTCTAGAGGTAGGGACATTGGGGTCCTCCGATGCACCGGCTGCAGGCCAATCAGCAATCGGCTCCAACTTGACATCGAAACGCGCCTTTTCTCTCTTCAGATAAAAAATATCCAGTTTGTTTGTCCACAATCCGTATTCGCAGCTCTCAACTTGCTCCATTATCTCTTGAAGAATGCGTAAATCTTTCTTTGCCTCATCATAGTCACGCAGGCGTGTAACATTTCTCCCCGCTGCAGGCATAAGACGACAGATGACGGCACGGCTCAAATTGAGGACGGAATGTTCTTGCAGGTGATGAAAAATAGCGATATCGATAACTTTACGATTCTTCCCACTGCCGATAACAAAATCTGCCTGCATATCATCGAGGGCAATATTGTATTGCTTCTCCAACGCGTGTGCAATAAATTGGCGGACCTGTTCTTTGGGCGTATCTTTGAGGCGCTTTTCTCCGGTAATGTAGTCTATGATGAAGCCATCGCTAAGTGCAGGCTCGTCCTCTATCTCTGCTGCCTCCTCGGGGTCATTAGTGTATGCCGCAAAGACATCTTCTGGCATTGGTTGATCCCCACTTCCTACCAAATAATGCGCTTGAAATATATAGGTGCTATGTCTCAGGACTGCTGCAACGTTGTCTTGCACTCTACAGGTGTGAGAGAAGGAAGCGTAGGTGCCCCACGTCACTGCTTAAGCGCCGCCGACTCCTAAAACCCCACTTGTTAGAATATTGAGGTGTTGAAGCTGGCTTACCGAAAAGCCAATCTCAACATCTTACGAAAGCTTCATTCTCAAGATTTACGGAACACAGGCGATTATTCACCCTCCAGACCCGATTATCGGTAATGCATAGTGTCATAAATATTTGGGATTAGCTCGAAAATAAGTGAGCTTATGGTTGCTCGGTGCACCACATTATCTGGTGGGCAGCTCAAAAATCACACAAAAATGAGCTCAAATTAACATGCCACCTCCACATAATGTAATTGTACTGGTTACTCATTATATCACATAATTTGGCCTATAATTCACAAATATTTGAGTTAACCGTACTTATTGATCATAAATATTCGGGCTGACCGTACACCTTAAAATAGCTGGCATATGGCAGGATAGAGTGCTAGCCATCTCAAGTCAATTGTAATGGCATTGTCCACCCGTTTGTAATAGCGCACGGAGCGAATACGCCGTGGAAGCACATACTGGGTGGTGGCTCACGATGCAACTGGAGATCGCAAAAAAAGCCTCAGCTCTCTTGGGCT
>Ga0070708_100000704_pt1 | contig 25483 bp, 25 predicted proteins | sample KBSK5503metaG_FD_65469 | JGI IMG/M metagenome (GOLD analysis project Ga0070708, IMG submission 65469) | Corn, switchgrass and miscanthus rhizosphere microbial communities from Kellogg Biological Station, Michigan, USA - KBS K5-50-3 metaG | ecosystem: Host-associated > Plants > Roots >... | reverse complement strand
CGGCGACCAGAACGGCACGACCATCGGCTGGGGCTTCATTCGCGGAAGATACTTAGCGCCTCCGCCAATGCGAAATCGTTTTCGTCGGTGATCTTGAGCGCGCGCTCGCTACCGCGCACCACGACCACTGGCAGTCCGATGTGCTCACAGAGCGCGGCATCGTCGGTGGCGACCCTGTCTGCCTCACGAGCCTCGCGATGGGCGCGCTCGATAACAGTGCGCGGAAATGCCTGCGGGGTCTGTGCTCGCCAAAGCCCGAAGCGATCTACTGTGACCACGACATTCCCGTTCGAATCAACGCGCTTAAGCGTGTCCAACACAGGCAATGCGGCGACGGCGCCATTGCCCTTTCGAGCTTCCTCGATCACTCGCGCGATCGTGTCACTCGAAACGAGTGGACGCGCAGCATCGTGAATCACCACGATCTCGCATTCACCGGGGAGATCCTCGAGACCGTTGGCCACCGACTCGCCGCGATGGCGTCCGCCGACAGAAAGCAGCAAGCGATCGGAGTCGCTTTGGAATATCCACGGCGGTGGGTCACCAACGTACTCACGCGGGAGCACGCAAACCACCATTGCCACATCAGCGCGCGCCTGAAAGGTCTGAATGCTATGCAGCAGCATCGGCTTCCCGGCCACCCAGCGGAATTGCTTCAGCTCTTTCGATCCGGTTCGCGATCCGCTGCCGGCGGCTACAATGATGACACCGACGTCGCGGTTCATAAGGTGCTAGCCGTTGAACAGCTGCCGGAAAAGATCATTGATCGTACGAATGCCCACGACTTCGATCCCGCGCGCAGCGCGCTTCGGAACTCCGCGCTCGGCCATGTACGCCGTCGTCATTCCCATCTTGGCCGCCTCTCCAAGCCGACGCTCCGCCTGTGACACCGGTCTTATCTCGCCGCCCAATCCAACTTCGCCGAGAAAAATCGCCGAGTTGGCGACGGGGCGATCGTAGACGCTGGACGCCAGCGCGCTTGCCACCGCCAGATCGCCGGCCGGCTCCTGCATCCTCACGCCTCCGACGACGTTGAGGAAGACATCGAGCTGAGAGAAAGATAGGCCAGCCCGTTTGTCGAGCACAGCCAGCAGCAGCGCGAGCCGGCGCGCGTCGTAACCGGTGCTGACGCGCTGCGGCGTTCCGTAACCCGCTTTGGCCGCGAGGCCCTGGATCTCGATCAGCACCGGCCTTGTGCCTTCGAGCAATGCGGTCACAGCACTGCCGGACGAATTACTGAGGCGATCGCCGAGGAACAGCTCCGATGGATTCTCGACGGCGATCAATCCTTCTTCCGTCATTCGGAACACCCCGATCTCGTCGACGCTGCCGAATCGATTCTTCGTGGCGCGGAGGACGCGGTGTTCCAGCATCCCTTCGCCCTCGAAGTAAAGAACCGTGTCGACGATGTGCTCGAGAGTCTTCGGACCGGCAATGCCACCGCCCTTGGTCACGTGGCCGACGGCAAACACCGTCGTTTCGGTTTCCTTCGCGAAGCGCATTAGGCGAGCGGCGCACTCGCGCACCTGACCGACGTTGCCCGGAGCGCCCTCGAGATCGGCAGTAAAAATTGTCTGGATGGAATCAATTACAACTGCGTCGAGCCTCTGCGCACTCGCCGTAGCGATAATCGTTTCGAGGAGCGTCTCATTGAGCAGCGCGACATCTTCGGCGGAGCCATGCAACCGCTCCGCCCTCATCTTCACCTGTAAGGCAGACTCTTCGCCCGACACATAGAGCGTCGAATGGCCGAGCTCCTGCAGCCGTCCCGCCACTTGGAGCAAGAGGGTGGATTTCCCGATCCCTGGTTCTCCACCGACGAGAACCATCGAGCCGGGAACGATCCCACCGCCGAGCACAAAATCGAATTCCTTGATTCCCGTTTTGAGTCGCCGGCCGGCGGAGCTCTTCACATCGCGGAGCCGCTGCGTTGGCGCAACGCTTCCGCCCTCCGCCAAGGACTTTGCGCCCTGGACGCGTCTGCCCGATGCAGTCGCCGACCCACGAGGCGTCGCCATCTCCTCGACCAGAGAATTCCACTCGCCGCATACGTCGCAGCGCCCCGCCCACTTGGGGTGGTCAGCGCCGCAGTTCGTGCAGCGATAAACGGTTTTTGCTTTTGGACTCACTGCGGCGCCAAACGAGGCGACAGATTCTCGAAGCGGGTGTAGGTCTTGTTGAAGTAGAGGTTGACGAATCCAGTCGGCCCGTTGCGCTGCTTGCCGACGATTATCTCGGCGCGACCTTCGAGCGAGTTGCCGTCCTTGTCCGTCGGACCGTCGTACATCTCCTGCCGGTAGATGAACATGACCAGATCTGCGTCCTGCTCGATCGCGCCCGACTCACGAAGGTCGGAGAGCTGGGGCCGTTTGTTCTCTCCGGTGCGCTGCTCGGGAGCGCGCGAGAGCTGCGACAGCGCGACAACGGGAATGCGGAGCTCGCGTGAGAGCGCCTTCAACGAGCGTGAGATGTAGCTGATTTCCTGCTGCCGGCTCTCGGTGTTCGTTGGGCCCTGCATCAGTTGGAGGTAGTCGAGCACGACCATGCCGATGTTGTGCTCCATCTTGAGACGCCGCGCCTTGGAACGCAGCTCGAGCAAGTTCATCGCGGGCGTATCGTCGATCCAGATCGGCGCGTGGCTGAGAATTCCGGCGGCTCGTCCAAGACGCACGAACTCATCGTCGTGCAGCTTCCCCTTGCGGAGTCTCTGCGCATCGACGCGCCCTTCGGAAGTGAGCAACCGTTGAACGAGTTGCTCCTTGCTCATTTCGAGCGAGAAAAATGCGACCGGGACGTTATTGTCGAGCGCCGCGTTCTGCGCAATGTTGAGTACGAAAGCGGTTTTTCCCATCGATGGCCGGGCGGCGATGATGACGAGGTCCGAGGGTTGGAAACCTGCCGTCAGCTCGTCGAGATCCTTGAACCCACTCGCCACACCCGTAATCGATCCGCCGCCGCGCTGAATCTCTTCGATTCGTTCCATCGTCGGCCACAGCAGCTCTTTAATGCGCGTGAATCCCTCCGCGCCGCGGCTCTGGTTGACCTCGAAGATCTTGTGCTCGGCTTCGTCGAGCAGCTCAGTGGCGGGCGATCCCGACTCGAACGCTTCGGCGACGATCGCCGTCGATACCTCGATCAATCGGCGGCGGAGAGCTTTCTCACGAACGATCTTGGCGTGGTACTCAACGTTCGCCGCCGTCGGAACGGCGTCGACGAGAAATCCTATGTAGTCCTTGCCGCCGCTGGATTCGAGGGATCCTGAACGCTGCAGCTCCTCGGAGAGCGTCAGCGGGTCGACTACGTCACCACGCTCCGAGAGACTGAGCATCGCTCGATAAATCCGCCGATGACCCTCGCGGTAGAACATCGAGTCGTCGAGGAATTCCGTTGCGCGCAGGATCGCGTCGGGATCCATGAGCATCGCCGACAGCACCGCCTGCTCCGCGTCTTCGGAGTAGGGCGGTCGTCTGTCGCGATAAGGATCACGAGCGGGCGCTGCTATCGAGAATTCTACGGGCGAGCTTGACATCTTCCCATGTTGGTCGCTTCCAGCCTGGATTACGCAGAAGAGCGGCCGGGTGATAGGTGACGACGAGCGGTATGCCGTGGTACTTGTGGACGAGCCCACGGAGTTGACCGATCGGAGTTTTTGTGTTTAGGAGAGTTTGCGCAGCGAAGGTTCCAAAAGCAACAATGACTTTTGGCTGGATCAGCTCGAGTTGCCTGATCAGATACGGACTGCACGCTTCGACTTCTTCCGGTCGCGGATTTCTGTTGCCGGGGGGTCGATGCTTGAGAACATTGCAAATGAAGACCTGCTCTCTGGTTAGGTCGATGGCTGCGAGAATCTTGGTGAGCAGCTGCCCGGCCTGACCGACGAAAGGTCGGCCGGTCTCATCCTCTCTTGCGCCGGGCGCCTCGCCAACACAAACCAGCTTCGCCTTCGCGTTTCCTTCTCCGGGTACACCCTGGGTCGCCGTTTCATACAACGGACAGCGAGTGCACTTGTTCACTTTCTTCGCGATTTCGTCGAGCGTGTCGAGCTTGTCGATTACGCTTGGAATCAGCTCCGCTTCTTCAGCGGCGACAACAATTCCCTTCTTGAAGGCCATGTCGTTCGAAGTTTCAGGGGGAGACGCTGGCTCGATTGGCTCGATTGCCGCAACGGGTTTGTTCGCCGTCACTGGGGCGTCAACATTCACGCCAGCTTGCCGCAGTGAGGTGCGCCAATCCTGTATTTCCTCACTTGAAATCTCTTCAGCCAGCTCGCGCAAGCTCGGTCGGCGCGGCTGCATCGTTGGACGCCCGGCGGCGCCGAGCAGGCGCATCACTTCGTCGACGTGGAGGGTGTCGAGAACGAGCTCCGACTCACCCAGCTCGCGGCGCTGCTCGAGGTAGCGCCGCAACATCGTCCTAGCGTCCACGCAGCTCCTCTTCTACTCGATCGAGCAGCAAATCGGCGAGATCGGTCTTCGACATCAGCTGCAGATCCTCCTGCTTGCCGTTGCGACCGATCAGCGTGACCCGGTTGGTGTCGACGCCGAAGCCGGCGCCCGGCTCCTTTGCGTCGTTCAACACGACGAGATCGAGGTTCTTCGATTTCAGCTTCTCTTTGGCGTTATTGACGCCGTCGCTCGTCTCGAGCGCGAATCCGACAATCACGCTGTTTTTCTTGCGTCTCGAGCTGGTCAATGTGAGAATGTCTTCGGTCGGCTCGAGCTCGATCATTGGCGCGGTGCGACCCTTTTTGATCTTTTCACTGGCTTCGTTGGCCGGACGAAAATCGGCTGGTGCCGCCGCCATGATGAGAACGTCGGTGGTCGGCAGTTTCTCACCTACTGATTGCGCCATCTCCTGGACTGTCTCGGTCTTTATGACTGGAAGCTCGCTCGGTAGCGGAATATCGACGTGGCCGGTTATGAGAGTCACGTCGGCGCCGCGCCTCCACGCGGCACGCGCCAGGGCGACGCCCATTTTCCCGCTGCTGTGATTCGAGATGAACCGAACTGGATCGATCGGCTCTCGCGTCGCGCCCGCGGTGACGACGATCTTCTTTCCTTTGAGTCCCGACTTGGTCTCCAGCAGTCGCCCGATCTGACTCATGATCTCTTCGGGCTCGGGCATTCTTCCCGGACCGCTGCCTTCGCCCACCGCCAACGGTCCTTCTGCGGGCTCGAGCACTTCGTAACCAAGCGAGCGGGCTTGGGCGACGTTACGCTTGGTCTGAGCGTGTGCCCACATGCGGTCGTTCATCGCCGGAACGAGCAGAATTTTCGACGTCGCCGCCAGCAGGCATGCAGTCAACAAGTCATCTGCCAGACCGTGAGCGGCGCGGCCGATAAAGTCTGCGGTCGCCGGAGCAACGACAATTACCTTTGCCTCGCGCGCGAGCCGGATGTGATCGAGGGCGTGACCGGGACCAAAGATTTCCGTGCTGACCGGTCGGCCCGTGACTGCTTCGAATGTGATTGGGCCGACGAACTCGCGCGCACCGCGAGTCATTACGACGTCGACCTCAGCCTCCGCCTGCGTAAGCAAACGCGCCAGCCACACTGACTTGTAGCTGGCGATGCCCCCGGTGACGCCGAGGAGGATCCGACTGCCTGCGAACGGACGCGCGGTAACTACTCCGTGCGACGGCGCGGCACGACGCGGTACTCGACCTCACCATCGGTGAGCTCTTCGAGCGCGCGCGTGGTGAGTTTCTTCTCGCCCGGCGCTGAGCGATCTCGCGGGAATTCGTTGAGGACGCGCGCGTATTTGGCGGCGACCAGAACTCCCAGATACTTGTTCGTCGCGTGTTTGGCGACTTCGGTCGGAATGAAAACCTGCATTACTTCCTCGCTGAGTATTGATCGATCGCGCGCTGGATGCCGTTCATCAGCTCCTTGACGCGGCTATCCAGCTCCGGATTTTTGGAGCGGTTGAACCGTTGGCCCTTGCCATCGATGATGTCCGAGACCGCAGCGACGGCGGAGTCGAGCTTGTCGTTGACGATCACGTACTCGTACAAATCTAGCGCCTTCAACTCCTCTTTGGCACTCCGAAACCGCCGAATCAAAGCCTCTACATCCTCGGTTCCGCGGTCCTCGAGGCGGGTGATCAGAGCTTTCGAAGACGGAGGCAGAATGAAAATGAGGATTGAGTCAGGAAAAGCCTTGGCGAACTGCCTGGTTCCCTGGACGTCAATGTCCATTATCACGTTGCGCCCGGAGGCGAGCACGCGCTCGACCTCCGCTCTCAACGTTCCATAGAGGTCGCCGTGCACCGTCGCCGACTCCGCAAATTCACGCGCCCCTTGCCGCCGCTTGAACTTCTCCTCGGTGAGGAAATAGTAGTCCTTGCCTTCGGTCTCACCTGGCCGCGGGGGTCTGGTGGTGCAAGAGACGGAGTAGCCAACGTCTTTTCTGCTGGCGAGAAGCTTGTGCGCGATTGTCGTCTTCCCCCCGCCGGAAGGCGATGAGAGGATGATCGGAACCGGCATTACTCGAGGTTCTCGACCTGCTCGCGGATGCGTTCGAGCTCTTCCTTGGTCGCGATCACATCCTCCTGGATTTGCGCGTCGCTGGCTTTGCTGCCGATGGTGTTCGCCTCCCGCACCATCTCCTGAAGGATGAAACCGAGGCGTTTGCCAACCGGATCTGCCGTCTTCGACTGAGCCGTCTCGCGAAATGCCGCCAGATGCGAACGAAATCGGTCGAGCTCCTCGGCGACGTCGAGCTTGTCGGCGAGGATGGCGATTTCCTGGGCGATCCGCTGCGGATCGGCTCCTGCCGCACCCATCAGCTCACCGACCGTCCGCTTCACTCGCTCATGTTGCTCCTTGAGCCGAACGGGCGCCCTGGTCTCGATTCGCGCCAGACGCGACTCCACTGCGGCAATTCTCTCCAGGAGAAACGCCGCCAGGAGCGCGCCCTCCGAGCGGCGCATGGCGATAAGATTGTCGGCCGCTTTAGCGACGATCGCGGCAAGGGCTTCGCCGGCGGCAGAATCAATCTCCTCGCTCGGCGTGGTGACGACATCGGGCAGTCGGAGCAAAGTCGCCAGGTCGACCTCGCCCCCGAGCGAGTGCTTCTTCTGCAGCTCCTTCAGCTCGGTCGCGTATTGTGCAAGCCTGGCCTGGTCGATCACCGAGCTACTTGCCGCCTGCCTATCGACGCGAGCCGTCAACGTCACGTGGCCGCGGGCGATTTTCTGGCGCAGCAGCTCGCGAATCTCGCCCTCCCAGCGAGCAAAGGCGCTCGGCAGCTTGAGGTTCGGACTGAAGAAACGGTGGTTAACGGTCCTGATTTCGACGCTCGCGCGCGCGTCGCCAACGGTGCCGTCGGCTGCACCGAACCCGGTCATGCTGGATATCATGTGAGGTCGGCTATCCTAAGGCGCGACAACGGGTTTGTCAATTCCAGAAATCCCATCTGACACCGTAGATCGCCAGCACACGTGGCATCTCAAAGCCGGGCACGATCTCGTAGAGGTAGCCGAGAATGTTCCGCTGCTGATAGCTGAGGACTGCACGAAGGATTCTTATTTCGATGATGCCCGAAAGTGTCTTCGTCACGCTGGTCTCGACTGTGCCGGTACTCATAGGAAACTGCGTGTGACTGCGATATTCGAAAACTGCCGCCGCCCGCACCTCGAAATCTCCGCGGGGAAATCGCTTGGCGAAGTTGTTGGCATAGTTGATCTCTGACCTGCTTTCGTATTTCGGGAGATACAGCCCACTGTTGTCCCACTGTGTGACCCAGGCATCGACGCCGAAACCGGCGAAAACTGGACCGCGCAGCGCCGCGGTGCGCGCGGAAATCCTTCCTGGCGGGCTTGGCAGCAGCAGCGTGTCGTATACGAGCGGCGCCGGACCGGCCGTCTTGTCGGTGCTTATGATCCCGCCCGACAGCCACGGGCCAAAGAGTTTAATCGCCGCCTCGCCCCTCGTCGACGTGACGCTAGGTGATGATGAACCACCAGAATTGCTCGGGACCGATTGGGTCACCGATCCCGAGAGAGCGAAAAAAGGCAATGGCTGCAGCCGGATGCCGGCGTCGGCATTCGTGGTTTTCCTGAAACCATCGTGCTCGACGAAGCCGCTGACGGTGCCGATCGGACTGACCAGATCAGCGCGCGCGCTTGTTCCATTGTAAGTCACGCCGTTCAACGCGCGCAGCCGGTCACCCGCTTCGAGGCGTAAGGCGCCGAGTGTGAAGCCACCGCTGATGTTGTACTGGGTCTCAGAAGCTCTGCGTTCGAGCGTGTCAGCGAATGTGCGGGCGCCGACCGCCCGGTCTGGCTGCGTCGTCCCCTTGAATCCCAGAGACGCAACGGTGACCTGCGCCCACGGGCCGCTTTTCACGCCACCAACTCCGGCGCGGAGATACGCATCCGTGTATGTAGCATCGAGCGCGAGAATCGGCGGCCGACCCTCGGCGGCGATCGGACGCTCAATTTCTCTCGTCGGGTGATGTCGAACCACGAACCCGTCAATGCTCCAGCCTTTTTTCGCGACGCCGATCCTTCCCAGCAGTGAGAGTGCGTCACCGCTCCCTGCGAAGCGGGGGCTGGTTACACCGTACTGCTGGCCTGCCAACTGAAGAACCCCGCCGTTGTCGAGACGCTTCCCATAAAACCCGCGATACAGATTCGTGTCTTCGTTTCCCGTCGCGACATCGGCGCGGGTGTAAGGATCGGTGTTGTCGACGCGCCAGCTACGCATGTAGATGCGCAGCTCACTTCCGGTTCTCTCGATGCTCAGATGCTCGAGCGTCCACAACTGCACGGACGATAGATCGAGCACGCCATCAGTCCGGCGATCGAGATTGTCGATCTCGATGCCATCGTAGAAAACTCGGACGCGACGAAAATCCCCGCCGTAAGTCGCTGTCTGCGGGGTGGCGAGCCAGCCGGATCTGAATGTCGTCACTCCCGGAATTCGGTCGAGCAGATCGACCACCGTCAGTGCACCAGTCGCGAAAAGCTGCGATCGATTCCATTCGTACTGCGGTCCGATTTCATAGAGCGCCGGATCGGCAAAGCGCCCGATCGGCGTCTTGATGGTGTCGGGCTTTGCGCGCGTGGTGTCGGGCCCGGAGTCTGTCTTCGGCTTCGGTGGCATCGGGACTTCACTCGCCGGAGGCGGAACGACCTGCGCTCCCGCCACTGCGACGGGCGCGTACAAAAGCGCCCCGGCCACGAGGCCGAGGCGGGTTGAGATGCGCATTGTCCAGACGGTGCTGGTCAGCGAGCTCTCCCGCGAACGAATTCGATGAAGGTACCCGTTGGAACTCCCGTCGGTCCCTTAGGAATCGTAACCAAATCGGTTTCGGAATAGGCGGTGCCGGCGATGTCGAGATGCGCCCACGGATATCCCTCGGCGAACTCCTTGAGGAACATTGCTGCCGTCACTGCCCCGGCTGGGCGTCCTCCCGAGTTCTTGACGTCTGCAACGTCGGATTTGATCAGCTCCTTGTACTCGTCCCACAGCGGTAACGGCCATCCCGGTTCACCGGCGCGCTTTCCTGCTGCAAGAATCTCCGCGATGAGGGTGTCGTCGCTCGAGAAAACGCCGCTGGCGGTGTGACCGAGAGCGATGACGCACGCGCCGGTTAGCGTTGCCGCATCGATAACCACATCTGGCTCGAAGCGTTTGGCGTAGGAAAGACAATCGGCGAGGACGAGACGTCCCTCGGCATCGGTGTTGATGATCTCGATGGATTTTCCGTTTTGCGCCTTGACTACATCGCCAGGATTCATCGCCGTGCCTGAGGGCATGTTCGTCGTGGCGCCGATAATGCCGACGACGTTCACCTCTGGCTTGATCTGTCCGATCGCTTCCATCGTGCCGAGCACGCCCGCCCCTCCGCACATGTCGAACTTCATGAACTCCATGCCTTGCGCAGGCTTGATGGAAATGCCGCCGCTGTCGAAACACAGGCCCTTCCCGATCAGGACCACCGGCTTGGCGTTGGGCTTTCCACCTTTGTATTCGAGGGCGATGAGCTTGGGATCCTGCGGGGTTCCCTGCGCGACTGCCAGGAACGATCCCATTTTTTCTGCTTCCATCTCACGGCGTCCGAGCACCGTGACCTCCATGTCGTACCGCTTTGCGATTTCCGTTGCCGTCTGGGCCAGATACTCCGGAGTACATAAATTGCCGGGCATCATCGCCAGTCGGCGCGCCAGACTGTGACCGGCGCCGATCGCCTGACCATTGCCGAGCGCGCGCCGCGTGTCGTCGGTGTTGTTGGTGAGAATGCTCGCCTTCTCCAGCGGCTTCTTTTGCTCGGCCTCGGGGGGCGGCGATTTCAAATCGATGTATTCCCAGGCGCCGGCAATCAATCCGACCGTGATGGCTTCTGTCTCCTCGGGTGTGATCTGTCCCGAGTACCACACCATCTCACCGACGCCGAGCCGATGCGCGTTGCGGGCGGCGAGCGTGGCGGCGCGTCGCAAGGCGGCGCGTCGGTCCGTGACCGCACCCATTCCGATCAGAAGGAGGCGCCGCGGACCCTTGGTAAATCCGGTGAGATGCAGCATCTCGTCGCGAGAGCCGCGGAAATCCTTCATCTCGATGCTTCGGCTCAGCGAGCCCTGGGCAGCGCTGTCGAGGCCGGCGATTCCCGCGATGGTGGGATTTTCGGGGAGCGCGATTACCAGCAGACTTGTACCGACTTCTGCCGGACTCCCCGAGTTGATGCTGACGGCCAGCACCAGCTAGCTCTTCATTCCGGCAATCACCTGATCGCCAAAAGCGGAAGTTGACACTTCGGTCGCCCCTGGCATCTGGCGCGCCAGGTCATAGGTCACACGCTTCGACTTGATGGCGTTCTCCATTCCCTTGATGATCAGCGCCGCGGCTTCGTTCCAGCCCATGTACTCGAACATCATCACCCCCGAGAGAATGACGCTGCCGGGATTGATCTTGTCCAGATTCGCATACTTGGGCGCGGTCCCGTGTGTCGCTTCGAATACGGCCACACCGTCGCCAACGTTGCCACCCGGCGCGATACCGAGGCCGCCAACCTGCGCCGCGGCAGCATCGGACAGGTAATCGCCATTGAGATTGGGCGTCGCGATGACTGAGTACTCCGACGGCCGCAGCAACAGCTGCTGGAACATCGAGTCGGCGATGCGATCGCGCATGACGATAGCGTCAGCGCGGGCAGTCTGTCCGCCCTTGGCCAGGTCGGCCTCGGTGACCGTATCCTCCGGAAATTTTTCGCGCGCCACCTCGTAGCCCCAATCGCGAAAGGCGCCTTCGGTGAACTTCATGATGTTGCCCTTGTGGACGAGCGTCACCGACTCCCTGTCCTTCTCGATTGCGTACTCGATTGCCATTGCGACGAGGCGCTTCGAACCGAACTCAGACATCGGTTTGACACCGAGCGCGGACTTTTCGCGGATCTCGCTCTTGAATTCCTTACGCAGATACGCGGCGATCTTCTCAGCCTCTGGCGAGCCAGCCTTCCACTCTATTCCGGCGTAGACGTCTTCCGTGTTCTCGCGGAAGATCACGACGTCGACTTTCTCAGGCTCCTTCACCGGAGCGCCCACACCCTCGAAGTAGCGTACCGGGCGGATGCACGCGTAAAGATCGAGCACCTGTCGCAGAGTGACGTTGAGCGAGCGGATTCCCCCGCCCACAGGCGTGGTGAGCGGTCCCTTTATGGAGACGCGATATTCCTGCATCGCATCGACTGTCTCCTGGGGCAGCCAATCCTGGAACTGCTTGAAGGATTTCTCGCCCGCAAAGATTTCCATCCACGCGACCTTTCGCTGACCCTGGTATGACCGCTCGACGGCAGCATCGAACACGCGAACCGACGCCCGCCAGATGTCCGGCCCGGTGCCATCGCCTTCAACGAACGGGATGATTGGGTTGTCTGGAACAGATAGATCACCGTTTTTGTAGGTGATCCCCTCTCCGCGCGGTGGAACCTTGGCGAACTTATACTTCGGCATTGGCTCCTGAGTTACGAGTGCGAATCGCCAAATGTAGTGGAACGGCGCGTCTTCACAAAACCCTCGTCGTTACCAGCAGAACCGCTGTGAATCGCGTATTGGGAATAATGTCGCACACAAACAGACTTCTCCAAGCCACCTTCGGCGTCATCCTGCTGATTGTCGGGGGCTGCGGAACTCCACGGATCAACGGCGTCCCCGGCGCGCCTCCCTCACCCAGCGTTCCGTGGACGCCGCCTGCAAATGCAGTGAAGGCGGAGCCGCTCCTCACACCAGCGGTTGCCGAGGTTGTGCCGCCTGACCTCCAACAGCGGATACGGCAGCTCAGTCTTGCCGACGTCGTCGACCTCGCATTGCGAAACAACCCTGCGACGCGGGCTTCGTGGTATCAGGCTCGCGCTGCGGCTGATCTCCTGGGATCGGCGCGTGGACAGTACTACCCGTTGCTTAACGGCTTGGGGAATGCCTCTCGCATAAAGTCGCCCGCGACCAACGCGCGTCCTGCCGGGATACGGACAGAATACGGTCCTTCCATCTCGCTAAACTATTTGCTTCTCGACTTCGGTGGGCGATCCGGCGCGGTGGAGAGAGCGCGTCAAAACGCTTTCGCCGCCAATTTCTCGCACAACGCGACGATCCAGAACACGGTCCTGCAGGCGCAGGCCGCTTACTTCAATTACATGGCAACCGCCGCGTTGCTGGCTGCGGAACGATCAGCCATCGCGGAGGCGCAGGCAAATCTCAATGCCGCGCAAGGCCGGAACCGCGTGGGTCTGGCGACAATCGCCGACGTCCTTCAGGCGCGGACGGCTCTGTCACAGGAGCAGCTGAATCTGGAGACGATTCAGGGCAATCTGCAGGCGGCGCGGGGCGGACTTGCTGCCGCGCTTGGGCTTCCGGCCAATCTTCCCTTCGAGCTCGAGCCCCTCGCCGGCGCAGCACCGGTGCGCGCGATGACGCAGAGCGTCGACAGCATCATTAATGAGGCGCTGCGAAACCGGCCCGACCTGGCGGCAGCGCGGGCGCAGGCTGCCGCCGCCTATTCGCAGGTGCGCGTCGCTCGAGCGGCGGAGCTGCCTTCGGTTAACCTCAGCGGAAACGGCGGTCGAACTTATACGAGTCCCACCACATTCGCCGGCCCGTCGTACTCGGTGAGTGTCGGACTTTCGATTCCGATCTTCAACGGGTTTTCGCACCAGTACGATGTCGCTGCCGCCCGAGCCCAAGCAGACGCTACTTCAGCGCTCGCGGATCAAGCCCGTCAAAACGTCGTTACCCAGGTCTTTGTCTCTTATTACGCGCTGCAAACTGCGCAGCAGCGTGTAGCGACCGCTGACGATTTGCTCGCCAGTGCCGAGCAATCGGCCCAGGTCGCCGCTGGTCGCTATCGCGAGGGCGTCGGCAGCATTATCGATCTGCTGACGGCGCAGACTGCGCTGGCGAATGCCAGAGCGCAGCAGGTACAGGCTCGCTGGCAGTGGTACACGTCTCTCGCGCAACTGGCCCGTGATGCGGGGGTACTTGGAGTGCGAGGCGAAACGCCTTTCCCCTTCTCCGCCGACTCTACAGTGTCGCGTCCAACTCTTACGCCAGCTACCCGATGAGCGCGCGTAAACTTGCCGCGTGCTTTGCGACCGCCTCCGTAGCGGCAGTTGTCAGCTGCTCGACAAAGGATCCGCCGCGCCAGCCCAGTGTGCCGGTGAGTATCACGACCGTTCGCCGCGCGACTGTGCCCTATGTCGTAACGGCGAACGGCGTAGCCGAGCCGATTCAAACTGTGGCGATCGAAGCGCAGGTGAACGGGATCCTCAATCGCGTCAATTTCTCGGAGGGACAGGCGGTTCAGGCGGGGCAGGTGCTGTTTCAAGTCGATTCGCGCCCGTACGTGGCAGTGCTGGATCAGGCGCGCGGTCAGTTGGCGCGCGACGAAGCGATGGCCATCAACGCGCGGCGAGATGCAACGCGCTACGCGGCACTTGTGAAAGAAGGGTACGTAACAGGCTCGCAGGCGGATCAGGCCGAGGCTGCAGCGGTATCAGCAGCAGCGACGGTGGCAGCTGACCGCGCTAACGTACAGAAGGCAGCCCTCGACGTAGCGAACTGCACGATTCGAGCGCCGATCTCCGGCAGAACGGGAAGCTTGCTCGTACGGATGGGAAATCTGGTGAAGGCCAACAGCGTGCCGCCGCTGGTCGTCATCAATCAGATCCAGCCGATTCTCGTACGATTCTCCGTTCCGCAGAGCCAGTTTCCGGACATCCAGCGCTACTACCGCAGTGGTACCGAGCTCCTCGTGCGCGCGACTCCGTCCGAGGGAACTGGTGTTCCGCTCAACGGCGCGCTTGCGTTCGTCGACAACAACGTCGACTCAACTACCGGAACCGTTCTCCTCAAGGCGAGATTCAGTAATCCTGAAGGAACGATCTGGCCGGGACAGTACATGAGTGTCGCGCTCCAGCTCTACGTCGATCCAAATGCACTGACACTGCCGGCGCCGGCGGTCATGACCGGGCAGCAGGGCACCTACGTTTATACGATTGACACGACGATGACCGCGAAGCAGCGGCCCGTGCAGGTTTCCCGGACCGTCGATTCTCTGGCGGTTATCGCGAGCGGCTTGCGAGAAGGGGAGCGCGTTGTAGTCGATGGCCAGTCGCGTCTGGTGCCGGGCTCCAAAGTGGCAATCAAGGGAGTTCCGCGATGACCGCCCTCTTCATTCGTCGACCCGTCATGACAGCGCTGGTCATGATCGGGATTCTCTTCTTCGGCGCTGTTTCATACACGCGTCTCGCCGTCAGCGACCTGCCGACAGTCGATTTCCCGACGATCCAGGTGAACGCGAATCTTCCCGGCGGGAGCCCGGAGACGATGGCGGCGGCCGTTGCCACGCCACTGGAGAAGCAGTTCTCGACGATCGCCGGCATCGACAACATGACATCGTCGAGCGGGCTCGGATCTACTTCCATCACCATTCAGTTCTCACTGGACCGCAGCATCGACGCCGCAGCCCAGGATGTTCAGGCGGCTATCTCGCAGACGCTTCGCAGCCTTCCGTTCGGAATTCTCCCGCCTTCCTATCGCAAGGTGAATCCCGCGGATCAGCCGATCCTGTACTTGACGCTGACGTCGAAGACGATGCCGCTCTCGCAGCTGGACGAATACGGCGAAACCTTCATGGCGCAACGCATCTCGATGGTGCCGGGAATCGCGCAAGTACAAGTGTACGGAGGGCAGAAATACGCCGTGCGAGTGCAGCTGGATCCCACCTCCCTCGCCAACCGCGGCATCGGCATCGACGAAGTCGCGTCGGCAATCGGCTCGCAGAACGTCAGCATGCCCACCGGAACGCTCTGGGGCCTCAACAAGGCATCTACCATCAAGGCCAACGGACAGCTCGCGAATGCCCAGCAGTTCAGGCAGATGGTCGTCGCCTACAGAAACGGCGCCGCCGTTCACCTCGACGAGCTCGGCCAGGTGCTCGACGACGTCGAGAACAACAAGGTGGCGAGCTGGTACAACGGTGATCGCTCCGTGATTCTCGCGATTCAGCGCCAACCCGGAACGAATACTGTTGCGGTGGCGAACGGCGTGAAAGCGTTATTGGCATCTCTGCGCGAGCAGATCCCGCCCAGCGTCGACATCCACACGCTCTACGACCGGTCCGTGTCGATCGAGGAGTCCGTCCGCGACGTGAAGTTCACGCTGATGCTGACTCTCTTCCTCGTGGTGATGGTGATCTTCGTTTTCCTGCGGAACGTCTCCGCAACCATCATCCCAAGCCTCGCGTTGCCGATGTCACTCGTCGGCACCTTCGCGGTGATGTATCTGTTTGGTTTTTCGCTCGACAACCTCTCGTTGATGGCGCTCACGCTGGCGGTCGGCTTTGTCGTCGACGACGCCATCGTCATGCTCGAGAACATCGTCCGGCACATGGAGATGGGGAAGGATCCGATGAAGGCCGCCTTCGAGGGGTCGGACGAAGTGGCGTTCACCATCCTGGCGATGACGGTCTCGCTGACCGCGGTGTTCATTCCGCTCCTCTTCATGGGCGGAATACTCGGCAGGTTGTTCCATGAATTCGCGGTGACGATCGGGACGGCGATCCTCGTTTCGGGGTTGGTTTCGTTGACGCTCACGCCGATGCTCGCCAGCAGGTTTCTAAAGCCGCCCTCTCACACCCACGGCCGCCTGTTTAACGCATCCGAGCGGATCTACACGCGCGTCCTGAATCGGTACGAATCGAGTCTCGAGTGGGTGATGGTGCACCGATTCGCTGCACTGATGTTCTCCTTGGCGGTGCTTGTCGGGACGATCGTGCTGTTCAAGCTGGTGCCGACCGGATTCATCCCCACGCAGGACACCGGGCAGATCGTAGCCACCACCGAGGCGGCACAGGGAACTTCATTCAAGGACATGGTGGCCCACCAGCAACAGGTCGCCGCGATCGTCGCGCGCGACAGCAACGTCGCCGGATACATGTCTTCGGTGGGATCGGGCGGCGGCAGCGGAAATCAGGGCAGAATTTTCCTCGGGTTGAAGCCGCGCGGCCAAAGGTTGAGCGCCGATGAAATCGTGAACGAGCTGCGACCGAAGCTCTCGAGCGTACCGGGCATGAACGTCTTTATGCAGGTGCCGCCGGCGATCCAGATCGGCGGACGGTCCTCCAAGAGCCAGTATCAGTTTACCCTGCAGGGAACCGACATCGGGGTGCTGGATACGGCAGCAAAAAGACTGGAAGCCCGAATGAGGAGCATCGCGCAGATCCAGGATGTTACGAGTGACCTCCAGATCGCAAACCCGGAGGTAAGGGTGGCGATCGACCGCGATCGCGCCGCCTCGCTCGGCGTGTCCGCGCAGCAAATCGAGAGCGCGCTTTACGACGCCTACGGATCGCGACAGGTGTCGACCATCTACACGCCGAACAATCAGTACATGGTGATAATGGAGCTGCTCCCCCAGTTCCAGCAGGACGTCAACGCGCTGCGGATGTTGTATGTGACCTCGGAAAAGGGAGACCTCGTTCCGCTAAGCGCTGTAGCAAACATCACCCAAGGCGTAGGTCCGCTGTCGATCACCCACGCCGGGCAGCTCCCCGCAGTCACGATTTCCTTCAACACCGCGCCGGGCGTGGCGCTCGGGCAGGCGACTGCCGCTGTAGAAGCAGCGGCGGCGATGACAGTCCCATCGACGGTGACAATGAGCTTTTCCGGAACCGCGCAGGCCTTCCAGGCAAGCCAACAGGGACTTCTAGCTCTGCTCATTCTGGCGATCTTCGTCATCTACATGGTCCTTGGCATTCTCTACGAGAGTTTTATCCATCCGGCGACGATTCTTACCGGGCTACCCTTTGCTGCATTCGGTGCTTTGATCGCGCTTTGGATTTTCAGAATGCCGCTCGACGTTTACGGATTCGTCGGATTGATATTGTTGGTCGGCATCGTGAAGAAGAACGCGATCATGATGATCGACTTCGCGCTGGAGGCTGAGCGCACTCAGAACATTTTGCCGGCAAAGGCAATCGTGCAGGCGGCTAGCGTTCGCTTCCGTCCGATCATGATGACGACGTTTGCGGCGCTGATGGCGACGCTTCCAATTGCATTGGGTCGCGGCGCTGGCGCGGAGGCACGGCGTCCGCTGGGTGTCGCCGTCGTCGGCGGATTAGCGTTCTCTCAGCTCGTCACGCTGTACGTGACCCCAGTGTTCTACACCTACTTCGACGAGCTGCCGGAGAGACTGCGCGGCTGGACCAGAAGGGGTATCGCCAGAGTCCGCGGTCGCCGGCCGTCGCTAGCGCCAAGCGAGCCTTAGTTCGTTCTGCCCGGTTCTCTAACGCGTTACACCGGCGGCCGAAGCATCATAACGAGATCCTCGGCGGTGTCCTTCGCCTGGAAATAGTTGTCTTTGCTGCCGACGAAGTGAACGGCCCGGTAGGTCTGAAAGTCCTGAACGTAGGCGACATTCTGAGCGTTAATCCATACAACGCGACTGTTGGTGTCCGTAACTCCGACCCATCTCATCCGGCCTCCAGAGTTCCAAAGCAAAAATACCCGGGACGAGAATCGAACTCGTAAGGCCATAGGCCGCGGGATTTTGAGTCCCGTGCGTCTACCAGTTCCGCCACCCGGGCGCGAAATCAATGTACTTCATCGCGCGCTTTCTCACGAGAGTTTGCGTGTCGCTTCCAGATAATGAATACGGCCATTCCGACCGCGAGCACGATCAGAATGCCGAAGCTGGCGTGCGAGATGTAGATCTCGAGCAGCGGCAGATCGCGGCCGAAATAATACCCGAGCCAGCCGAAGACGATCGCCCAGATCACGCTGCCAATCGTGTTGTATGTCACGAACTTGGTGAACGACATGCGCGCGGTGCCAGCGATGATGGCCGCCCAGGTCCGCAGAATAGCGATGAAACGTCCGAAGAGAATCGTCTTGGCGCCGTTCTTCTCGAAAAAGGCGTGGGCGCGATCGATATGTGCTTGCCGCACTCCGATGTAGCCACCGTAGTGCGCGAGGAGAGGCAGACCTCCCTTGAGACCGATCCAATAGCCGAGCACACCCCCGACGATGGCGCCGGTCGCGGCGAGGATAATGACGACGTAAATGGAGATGTGACCGAGCGACGCGTAGGCGGCAGCCGTCACCAACGCGATTTCTCCCGGCAGCGGAACGCCGACGCTCTCCAACAGCACCAGTATCACCAGGACGGGATATGTGTAGGACTGAAGCAGCCGCGTCAGATGGTGGGCGAAATCCGGCACTCTCTAAGCTAACGGCAGCCAGCTAAGTCAACCGAAAACTTCCGGCTGCCTGCAGATCGCTACCCGCTGATTGCTACCGGCCTTTTTAACGGATTTTTTTCAGTCCCGGTCGGATTCCTTTGGGGACCATCCCGCGCTGCGCGGGATCCTGACGCGCCAGCTCCTGGGCGCGCCGGCGAAATTGCTGCTGCAGCCCGATATACCGCGCACGCTGCACCGGAGTCATGAACCGCGCCAGATCCTTCTGCTCCTGTTGGACTATTGTAATTCGCTGCTGCTGGAGCTGGAGCGATTGGTCGATCAGCGCGTTCACGCGTTCCTGATTCGGCGATGGCGAGGTCATCTCCATTCGCAGCTGTTGGCGAGTATCGCGCTCCTGCATCGCAATCCGATTCAGCTGCGGCGCGAAGCGAGCGTTCGACTGCTCGAGCTGCGTCATCTGCGCATCGCTCAGCCCAATGCGCTGCTGCGCCAGCTTCGCCACGCGCTCGCGAAATTGCTGCTCGAGCGCGGGCCGATTCGGATTGGCCGGCGCACGGACAGGCTGCGCGAAGGCGGTCGCTCCGCTCAGCGTCAAGGCACCCGTCATCAGTCGAACGGATCGCTTCATCCGCTTAATCATGATCAAAGACTGTCTCCGCTGTCCACGGCGATGACGGGCTCCGGCTCCGCGGCCGGCAGCGCGTCGAATCGATTCATGTCGTTCATCAACCGAACGAGATTGCCATCGCTCAGGCCATCGATGTCGCTGGCAAGAGCCAGTGCACGCGGATGCGCGGGAGCGAGCGATTCAATCTTCGTTACCGTTGGCGACTGCGAATTATTCGACGTCTTCGTCGCGTTCGCGACCTTGACCGACTCCGGTGGCGTGCTGGCAACCGGCGCTGGAGTGGTCTTCAACTGCTTCGAGATCAGCACCGAGCCGCCGCCAACGACTGCCAGAACCACGGCTGCAGCGACGAGCCACGACACTATTCTGGTACGTGTCGGCTGCTCCACACCGGGCACGATCATGCGGTACGGCGGAATCTGACGCACCACGCGATCGACATCGATCGCGGGTGCGAAAACCGCCGCGCCCTTCACCGTCCGTATGACGTCCAGATCCTCTCGGCAGCTCTCGCACGTGGCGAGGTGCGCCTCTACACGCTGTCTCTCGTGTCCATCCAGAGACCCGTGCAGCAAATCAGGAAGCATTTCCTGGATTTCGGTATCAATGCAATTATACATCTCTCAAAAACTCCTTTACCGTCCGGATCGCATTGTGGTAGTGAACCCGTGCCGCACCCTCGGTGCTTCCCACTACTTCAGCGATCTCCTTGTAAGACAATCCCTGTTGGACCCTCAACGTGAAGACTTCCCGCTGTGTCGGTGATAGCGCGTCGAGCGATTTTCGCACTCGTTCCTGCGCCTCCTCCGCGATCAGCCCATCGAGGGCTCCATATTCACTCACATGATCCGACTCTTGCACCGGAACCGTTTCCCGGCTCCTTCGCTCCGCCCTTCGGCGATCCAGCATCAGCCTTCGCTCGATCGTGAAGAGCCAGGTCCTCAGCGAGCTGTCGCCGCGAAACGAATCCAGTGAAGCGAAAGCCCGAACGAACGTATCCTGCACCAGCTCCTCGATTCCTTCCCGCTCTCCCGCGCTCGCCGCAAAGCGAGCGAGCGCCTGAGAGTGCCGCCCCACCAACCGCGTGGCCGCCCGGCTGTCGCCGGCCTTCCAGCGGTTGATTAGCTCCATATCCGTCTCTTCGGGCCGGCTTTCAGGGCTTGGCGTCATGGAGCCTCATCCGGTAGACGCCTTTTGTCAGCTGCCGTTAAGGCCAATTGACCCGACCTGCTCACATTCATAGCTTCGCGCTCATCGTGCCCAAAAACTACTACCCGGGGGAATGCTGAACGCACCGCGTAGGCGGGCCTCGCCCGAAAAAATCTCGCACCGGGGAGCGCATCAAACCCTGCCCGAGAACTCGATCCCGGCGTTTCTGCGCGCGATCGAGCTCGGTGCGGAGGCGATCGAGCTGGACGTCCACGGCACCAGCGACGGCACTGTCGTCGTTCACCACGACCCGATTGTAAATGCTCCCGGCCTGGCGCCGCGGGCCATCGCCGAGTTGTCGCACGCGGAGCTCAGGAATTTTCGACTCAGCGAGGGCGTTGAGATTCCCACCCTTGCCGCCGTGCTCGACGCAGTTGGGACCGATGCCACGGTTTACGTCGAGATCAAAGCGCCGAGCATCGAGCCGCTGGTGGTGCGCATCATTCGCGAGCACGACGCCCGTTGTGCGGTGCACTCTTTCGATCATCGGATTGTCAAAACCGTGAAGAGCATTTTCCCGGCGGTGCGCACCGGTGTGCTGCAGGTCGCGCGTCACGTGGACCCGGTGGCGTCGCTCGTTGCAACGGGCGCGGAAGATCTCTGGCAGGAGGTTTCATTCATCGATGAGGAGCTCGTTGCGCGCGCACACTCGGTTAACGCGAAAGTCATCGCCTGGACTGCCGACGACACCGATCAATGGGAAACCCTGAGACTTATCGGGGTTGATGGAATTTGCACCGACCGCATCGCCGAGCTCGCGACATACAGGTGGTAACTGCGCTATTTTTTACGGCGCCGCAGTCAGTCCATTCTTCGGAGGAACACCCTTCACATGCGAGCTTTTCTTTGTCTCCTGCTGATAGGAGCCGGGGCTTGTGCATCCGCGCCCTCTCGGACGACGACATCGCCTACTCCGCGCGATTCAACCCAAGCGGACATCGGACGTGGCGCGACATCGACGCCCAACGCTGACCCCTTTCCAAGCACCTACATTCCGTTTCCGTCGCGCACGACGGTAATTCGCAACGTCAATCTTCTCACTGCCGCTGGACCGCTAATCAGAAATGGCGCCATCCTGCTGCAGAACGGGAAGATCGCCGCTGTCGGTGCGACAGTTGACGCGCCAGCCGACGCGCTGGTGATAGATGGCGCCGGAAAGTACTTGACGCCGGGCATCATCGACGATCACTCCCACCTCGGAGTGTACGCCGCGCCCGGTGGCAACGCTCTGAGTGACGGCAACGAGGCCACGAATCCGACGACGCCGCAAGTCTGGGCGGAGCATTCAGTGTGGCCGCAGGATCCACAGTTCCCACGGAACCTGGCCGGCGGCGTCACCACGCTCCAGGTGCTGCCCGGCTCCGCGAATCTTATTGGCGGCCGCAGCGTCGTGCTCAAAGTCGTTCCCGGACGGACCGTGCAGGCGATGAAATTTCCCGGCGCGAAATACGGACTCAAGATGGCATGTGGTGAAAATCCGAAGAGAGTCTATGGTCAGCGCGGCGGCCCTTCGACGCGAATGGGAAACGTCGCCGGCTATCGCGCGGCGTGGATCAGAGCGGTGGACTACCGTCGCAAGTGGGACAAGTGGAACGCCGACCATAAGGGCGATCCGCCAACGCGCGACCTCGGCTTAGAGACACTTGCTGAAGTGCTGCGCGGCAACATCCTCGTCCACAACCACTGCTATCGTTCCGACGAGATGGCACAGATGATCGACATCGCCCACGAGTTCGGCTACAAGATCCGGTCGTTCCACCACGGAGTAGAGGCGTACAAGATCGCGGACTTGCTGGCCAAGGAAGGCATCAGCGCTTCGATCTGGGCGGATTGGGGCAGCTTCAAGATGGAAGCGCTCGACGCGGTGAAAGCCAACATGGCGCTCGTCAACGCTGCCGGCGCGCGTGTGATCGTGCACTCCGACGATCCGTCGGGCTCACAGCGACTCAATCAGGAAGCCGCCAAGGCGATGGAGGCGGGCGCCGAGATCGGATTGCCGGTCAGCGAAGACCAGGCTATCAAATGGCTGACGATCAACCCAGCGTGGGCACTCGGCCTCGACGACAAGATCGGCTCCCTCGAAACGGGCAAGAACGCGGACGTCGTACTCTGGACCGGCGATCCCTTCAGCGTGTACTCGAAGCCGGAGAAAGTCTGGGTCGACGGCGCGCTGCTGTTCGACCGAACTGATCCATCCGAGCAATGGCGCACCGACTTCGAGCTCGGGTTCGTACCGTTCAACCGGAACTAACCGATGATCTCATACAGGCTCATTACCCGAACAATCATCGCGCTGGCATCTACCGCGGCCACGCTTAATGCGCAGACCATCGCCATTACCGGTGGCAAGGTCTATCCAGTCAGCGGCCCGGTTATCGAAAACGGAACCGTCATAATCACCAACGGAAGAATCTCGGCTGTCGGCGCCAACGTCCCGATACCTGCGGGCGCTCAGCGCATTGATGCGACGGGCAAGATCGTGACGCCCGGTTTTGTGAACTCAGCCACCCAGCTCGGCGTCCAGGAAATTGCCCAGGTCAGCGACACCCGCGACATGACGGCCCGCGGCAAGGACAACATCGCTGCCGCGTTCACCGTGTGGGAGGGATTGAATCCTAACTCGGTGATGATGGCCCCCGCACGCAAGGAAGGAGTCACGAGCTTCGTGGTCGTTCCCACCGGCGGACTCATCGCCGGTCAGGCGGCGCTCGTCGACGTCGTTCCGGGGACGACGACAGACATGATCATCAGAGCGCCGGTTGCTATGGTTGCGGAAGTTGGTGATCCGCAATCCGCCGGACTCAATTCCCGCGGCGAATTAATCGTCAAGCTGCGAGAGGTCCTGGAAGACACCAGGTACTTTCAGAGCCATCGCGATGCTTTCGATCGTGCGCAGACTCGCCCATTCTCCGCCAGTCGACTCGACCTGCAGGCTCTGATCCCGGTCATCGAAGGAAGGCTCCCATTGCTGGTGACCGTCGACCGAGAAGCCGACATCGACGCCGCGATGCGCCTGGCGCGTGATTACAACGTGAAGCTGATGATCGGCGGCGGCGCCGAGGCGTGGATGATGGCGGACAAGCTCGCGGCTGCGCACATCCCAATTCTGACGGGTGCGGAGAACAACATCCCGGCTGGCTTTGCCGCGCTCGGGCAGCGCCAGGAGAACGCGGGTCTGCTACGCAAAGCGGGCGTCGAAGTCGCCCTCATCGGCAATGCCGGCGGCGGCGACGAGGAAGCGTTCAACGTTCGAAACCTGAGGCAGGAGGCAGGCAACGCAGTCTCGTATGGCATGACGTGGGACGATGCGTTGCGCGCCGTCACGCTTGCGCCGGCGGAATTCTTTGGCGCGGCGGATCGCGTCGGATCACTCCAGCCCGGTCGCGAAGGAAACGTGGTAGTCTGGAGCGGCGATCCTTTCGAATTCGCCACGCGCGCCGAACACGTGTTCGTGCGCGGGCGCGAGTACCACGAAAAGACCCGCCAGGATCTCCTGATCGAACGCTACAGGAATCTCCCGGGCACCCACAACGCGCCGCCGCCACAATAGGATTTCGTCGCGACGGGGTAATCCCTCACCGACAAAAAAGGCTCCCGCCGGCAGCGGGAGCCTTTTTCTAGATCAGCGTCGCCGCCTCTAACTCGGCGAGCTTCGGTAATCTGTTGCACTATCTGGGCCGCCGCCAGATGCGCCGCCCGGCGCGCTTCTCGAAGCAGCATTTTGCTGCCGTCGCAGCTCGATCTCGGATTCGAGTCTTGCCGCGTCGGTGTCGTGGGTCTCCAGCGTCGCCCGCAGTCGATCGTAAGTAGCGGCGTCGAGATCGCCGCCGCTCTTGCGCGCGCGATAAACGGCGTAACCAAGCGATTGCGCCGCCTTATCGGCAAGCTGCCGCGTGCGGAACGCCTCGAGACGTGTCTTCCCGTCGTCGAATGCATCCTGCGCCGCCTTGCCGGCTCGATCCAGCTCCTGTTTCAGTCTATCGAGTAATGCCATCGTTTTCTCGCCTAAGGGATTGCTACTTCTAGTCGTACGCAGAACGGTGTGCCGACGTTTCAGTATGTGGTGGCGAAGACCTCTTCGCAACAAGAAAGCCCCTTTCGGGGCTTTATCCAAGGACTGGCGACATTACATCCGGTAGCAATCAGCAGGTCGCGATCAGCCGGCCGCCGGTGGTGTTCTGTTGACCTTCGTTACGCTGCGCTGGTCTCGGCTTCCGGATATACGCTGACTTTGTAACGCGTCCGGCTCTTGTGCTCGAACTTCACCACACCGTCGATCAGCGAGTAGATCGTGAAGTCGGTGCCCAGGCCGACGTTGCGGCCGGGGTGCCACTTCGTGCCGCACTGACGCACGATGATGTTGCCGGCGACGACCTTCTCACCGCCGAACTTCTTGACGCCACGGTACTGCGGATTGCTATCGCGTCCGTTGCGAGACGATCCGACACCCTTTTTATGAGCCATTACTTCTCTCCCCCAGCCTTCTTGCCGAAGGCGATATCCTTGATGCGGACCTCGGTGAAAGCCTGCCGATGGCCCTGCTTTTTCGCGTAGTTCTTGCGCCGCTTCTGCTTGAAGACGACGATCTTTTCGCCGAGTCCCTGCTTGACGATCTCGCCGGTGACGTGCGCACCCTTCACAGCCGGCGTGCCAACGTGGCGCTTGGTGCCGTCCGAGCCGAGGATGACGTCGTCGAAGGTCACCTTGGACCCGGCATCGCCCGCCAGCCGCGGAATTCTGATAGTCTTGCCGGCTTCAGCGCGGTACTGCTTACCACCGGTTTTGATGATCGCGTAAGTCATGAACAGTGTTGCGGTTAAGTGATACGATTTAGCCTTGGAAGTTAAGCCGACTGAGGCCGGGGGTCAACTAGTCGCCTTACGCGATTGCGTACTGTTGCGTGACGTCGCGACCCTGAGCTTTCACGACCAGCTTGAACTCGTCCGGTTTCA